>OOCM01002924.1_pt1 | contig 10397 bp, 3 predicted proteins | sample 1671111 | NCBI WGS metagenome assembly OOCM01 (sample SAMN06348123, study PRJEB24527) | human gut metagenome | biome: human gut; feature: ankylosing spondylitis patient; material: feces | host: Homo sapiens | place: China | collected 2015-10 | reverse complement strand
AAAATTGAGCATTTCAAGAAAGAAGCCTACTATAAGGTTTCCCTGTCAGATGAGAAACTTACGGTAACATCAGAGAGTATCCCGTCAGAAATGGAAGCAGAAGAATTAAGAAAACTTTGTGATGGGACAGAAGCACTGGTTACAAGGGTAAAAAGAGAACAGAAAAAGACTTTCCCACCAAAACTTTATGATCTGACCAGTCTGCAGAGGGAAGCAAATCGTTTTTTCGGATACACTGCCCAGAAGACACTGGATATGCTGCAGGAACTGTATGAAGAAAAGATGGTTACATATCCGAGAACAGACAGTCAGTATGTAACAGAAGATATGAAAGAAACGGTAAAAATGCTTGCCGAAGGCATGACAGATTTTCTTCCGTTTCTGGAATCTGGACAGATTGGGGGAAACATAGATCGTGTGGTTAATAATGCAAAGGTATCTGATCATCATGCAATACTGCCGACAAAAGAAGCAATGGAAAAAGGCATGGGAGGACTTTCCAGTGGAAAGAAAAATCTGCTGATGCTGATCGGACAGCAGCTTGTTCAGGCAACAGGGGAAGAGTACCTTTATGAGCAGACAGAAATTTCCGTACAGTGCAAAGAACATGAATTTACTGCAAAAGGAAAGCTGCCTGTGCAGATGGGCTTCAAAGAAGCGGAAGAAGCCTTTCGGAAATACTGTGTAAAGGATAAAAAATCTGATGAACCGGATCATAAGACAGAACTTCCAGAAGGATATGAGGAAGGAATGACTCTTGCCTCTGTGAAAGCAGAGAAGAGTACACATTACACTTCTCCGTCGAAGATGTTTACCGAAGATACCCTGCTTGCTGCAATGGAAACAGCGGGGAATAAGGAATTTGATTCTGAAACAGAGAAAAAAGGACTTGGGACACCGGCAACCAGAGCCAATATCATCGAGAAGCTGGTAGCTTCGGGGTACGCAGAACGTAAAGGAAAACAGATTCTTCCTACAGTAGCAGGATGTGAGTTGATTCATGTAATGCCGGAGAATCTGAAATCTGCAAGCCTGACAGCAGAATGGGAGAATCAGCTTCTGATGATGGAAAAGGGGAAAATCCAGGAAGATGAATTTATGAAGGGGATTGTATCCATGATTAACGAGATTCTTTCTTTGTGCAGGGCGATCCCGGAAGAAGAACGGAACCGTTTTCAGACTGCAAGGGAAGTGATTGGAAAATGCCCAGTGTGTGGTTCAGAAGTATACGAGGGAAAAATCAATTATTACTGTTCTGACAGAAACTGTCAGTTTGCTCTGTGGAAGTCGAACCGCTTTCTGGAAAGTATGAAAAAGTCGATGGATAAAAAGATGGCGGTGGAGCTTCTGAAAAAGGGGCGTACCCATGTGAAAGGTTTGTATTCCCAGAAAAAGGACAGCAAGTTTGATGCAGATCTGGTACTGGGCGTGGAAGATGGAAAAGCCAGATTCAGTCTTGAGTTTCCTAAAAAGAAGAAATAAAGCACAGACGGAAGGAGGAATGAGTTATGGCTCATTTAGATGAGATACGGGGACTTGCGGAGTATCATGCAACCCGTATCAGCAGTTCACCGAGAGATTGGATGAATTATCTGGATACTGCAGCCAGACTGTATCGGTATCCATTTATGGATCAGCTTTTGATCCACGCACAGCGTCCAAAAGCAACTGCCTGTGCTTCTTTGGAATTATGGAATGAAAAAATGCTGCGGTGGGTAAACCGAGGAGCAAAGGGAATTGCTCTTTTAGATGAAACCATGCAGAAAACAAGACTTCGGTATGTATTTGATATTCAGGATACTCATAAGGTAAAAGGTGGAAGAACACCGTATTTGTGGCAGTTGCAGGAGAAGCAACAGGAAGCCTTATTAAACCATTTAGAAGAGGTTTACGGACTGGAAACTAAGGATGCAGGAAATCTTTCGGATGCACTGATGGCAACTGCAAAATACATGGTGGAAGAAAACCTGGATGAATATCTGGATGGTTTGACGTATGTGACAGAAGGAACGTACCTGGAGGAGCTGGAAGAAGATACCATCCGCAGCGAATTTCGCAGTCTGTTGACAGACAGCATTTATTATACGCTGGCTTCCAGATGTGGACTTGATCCGCTGGAACGGCAGGAAGAAATGGACTTTGTACATATCACAGACTATAACAGCTTATCAGTGCTGACATTTATTGGAAATGCGACGAGCATGGCCAGTGAGTCTGTGCTAGTGGATATTGGAAGATTTGTACACCGTATTTCATTAGAAGAAATGAAAAAGGGTATTGAAAATTCGGAAGAAAGGAATTATAATAAATTTAACACGTTAATTCGTGAAAGCAGAGAGAACAACAACAGAATCATAGAAAACGAATATCCACAGGAAAATGAAGGAGGAAATGAGCATGGAACTGACATATCATCGCAAAGGGGATTATCTGTTTCCGAATCTGACAATCCAGGAGACAGAAGCACAGATCGGGAAATACGGAATGCTGCGGAGGACATTTCTGAAGGAACACAAGAACAGCCTTTATCAGAGCCTGTTCCTGACCGGGAAGCTGAACAGCCATCTGGAACAGATCGAGAAAGCAGCACAGGAGAGAATGGACAGCCAGATGGAGAAATTACTGGAGAAGAATCCGGCACCGGACAAGGAAGCAGATCCGATGGCATGGACAGCACACATGAACGCACTGATGGCAACAGCGGAAGAGAGCATCTTGACGGAATTGGTATACAGTTAGTCGAAGATACAAGAGAAGATGGATTGAGTAAAGCAGAGGAAGAGATCGCCTCTGCTTTATCTTTGCCCGAATATCCCACCGCAAATGAACAAAGACGGCAGATCGAGGAAAGGGCAGCTGCCCTTTATGCCGGAGAAATTCCGATTCCAGAGCAAGTTGTTGATGAGATCTTACGGACAGGAGGAAACCGGAAAGCCAGCCAGCTCCGGATCATCTATAATTTCATGAGTGAACAGACACCGGAGGAATATACGGAGTTTGTGAAGCGTGAATACCGTAAAGGTGGAAAAGGTTTTCAGATTGATGGAAATGAATATTCAGTCTGGTTTGATGAAACCGGGATGCAGATCGCAGTAGGGCATACGGTTACAGACCATATCTTAGATAAGGCATTTTTATCATGGGAAGATGTCAGCGGACGTATCCATCAGCTTTTAGACCAGGGTGAATATGCACCGCAGTCTGTATTGGATGCGGCAAGAAGTAATGCAGTAAAAGAACACGCCCAGGCTCTTGCCTATATGAAAGGGGATATGGCAGAAGGAGTAGCGGAGATTGTTTTTGACGAAGAGGACTTACCACATCTTCGCAGTATCTATCCGGAGATCACGGATTATCTGGAAGAAAAGCTGGAAGATCCCCAGTGGCTTTCGGAACTGAATGAAAGACTGGATGCACTGGCAGAAGCCTATGAAGAAAATCATTCCATTATGCGTTTCCATCATTATAATCCTATAAATATCTCAAAGCAGTTTCAGAAGTTTGCGGATGAGGTGATTCCTTATCTGGCTAGGGACGGTTTTGCCTGGAAAGAACATCCGATGTTCATTACACAGGATGAGATTGATGCTTATCTTGCAGGAGGTGGAGCGTATTCGCAGGGCAGGCTTAGGACGTATTCCTTTTATCTGCTGCATGAAGATGAAAGATCGAGGACAGGTTTTATCAAGGAACAGTATGGGATCGGTGGAAGCAGTCATGCACTGTCTGGTGCCGATGATTCACACGCAAACTATGATGGAAAAGGATTGTTTCTTGCAAGAGGTGCTTATGGGAATCCATATACGTCAGTTTTATTATCCTGGAATAAAGTTGCAAATAGAGTAGCTTATCTGATAAAGAATGACCAGTTCCTGCAGGCAGAAGATTATGCTCGTATGCCGGAATATGAACGGGAACAGATGGCAAACAAGGTACTCCGCTTTTATGACCGTCTTCCGGAAGAGATAGACAGACCATTTACGGATGATTTCTTCTGGGAAAAACCAGGAAAAGAAATGGTGGCGGTTTTAGAGAATCCAGAGCAGGCAGAAGAACTGTTACAGAAGATGGATGCAGCATTGGCAGTTCTGCCATTAGATTTTGAGGCATATGGGACAAACTACCAGCAGAAAACAGAACTTCTTTCAGAACTTCACCAGTATGCAGAAGGAACCTATACGATTTTCCCGACACCGGAAGCAGAACCGTCTTTTGCGGAACCATCCGGGCACCAGATGACCATGTTTGATTTCTTGGATACGAAGGCGGTGACAGAACCGACCGTAGTAGATATGTCAGATGTGGAGGAAATAGAAGAGGAAGAGGTTACTGCCAAAGAATATATTCCGGAAAATCAGGAACAGGAAATAACAGAAACTTCTGAGGGACAGGAACAAAAGGAATCAGAAGAAGAGATAACGGTTAAAACAGCAGAAGAGCTGGCGGAGTCCTGGGATGAAGGTGTTTTTGAGTATCAGGGGTATCATTTTGAAGCAGTAGGGGTATTGCCGGAAGGAATAGAAGGAAAAGATCTGGTTGCACAGACCCGTTCCAATACAGAACTGCATTTATCGACCTACCATACAGAAGATTTCCCAAAGTATTCTTATGATGATTTTTATGCAGTCAGCAATGCACCAACTGCCGATGTGTTCCGGTGTCTGGAAACCGGACGCAATTATATTCCCGGAGAAAATGAACTGTTTGGATATGAGGGAGAATTTCAAGCATATTTAAAACCGGAAGTAGAAGAGATTGTAACAGAACCGCATAACTTTCGGATTCAGGATAATGACCTTGGAGCAGGTGGTCCGAAAGCAAAGTATAAAGCAAATATGGAAGCCATCCATTTATTGCAGACTCTGGAGCAGGAAGAACGTCTGGCAACACCCGAAGAACAGGAAATTTTATCCCGTTATGTTGGCTGGGGTGGTATCCCGCAGGCATTTGAGGAGAGTAACAGCAGCTGGGCAGATGAGTATCTGGAATTAAAGAATACCTTATCACCAGAAGAATACAGAGCAGCAAGGGCATCGACCTTAAATGCTTTTTATACATCCCCGACCGTGATCCGAAGCATGTATGAAGCACTGGAAAATATGGGACTGAAACAGGGAAATATCCTGGAACCGTCCTGTGGAGTAGGAAACTTTATGGGACTTTTACCGGAAAGTATGGGTGCTGCAAGTATGTATGGTGTAGAACTTGATCCGGTTTCCGGGCAGATTGCAAAACAGCTTTACCAGAAAAACAAGATTGCAGTACAGGGATTTGAGGAAACCAGTTATCCGGACAGCTTTTTTGACTGTGTGATAGGCAATGTTCCGTTTGGAGCGTATCAGGTCAGTGACCGCAGATATGACCGGCATCATTTTATGATCCATGATTATTTTATTGCAAAATCCCTTGATCTGGTGCGTCCCGGTGGCGTAGTGGCTGTGGTAACTTCCTGTGGAACGATGGATAAGCAGAATCCGGCAGTGAGACAGTATATCGCAAACCGGGCAGAACTGCTTGGAGCCATCCGATTACCGAATAATGCGTTCCAGAGAAATGCCAATACCAGCGTTGTTTCTGATATTCTGTTTTTCCAGAAAAGGGACAGGGCATCCATTGAGGAACCGGAATGGTTAAATTTAAAGGAAACACCAGAAGGCTATTCAGTCAATGCTTATTTTGCAGAGCATCCGGAAATGGTGCTTGGTGAGTTTACTACAGAAAGTACCCAGTATGGAAAGCAGGAAGTGACCGTAAAACCAAAAGAAGGAATTACCTTAGAAGAACAATTAAAAGAAGCTGTCCAGAATATCCATGGTACGATCACGGAACTGGAACTTTCGGATACAGAGTTGGAGGAGGATGTTGTCTCTATCCCGGCAGACCCGAATGTAAAGAATTTCAGTTTTACCGTAGTGAATGATGAAGTCTATTACCGGGAAAATTCTGTGATGAACCGCATGGATCTTCCGGCTATGACAGCGGAACGTGTTAAAGGGCTGGTGAACATCCGTGATGTTACGAATGAACTGATCCAGTGCCAGATGGAAGAGGGAAGCGATGAACAGATCACAAAGCTGCAGGAAAAACTCAATGAAGAATACGATACCTTTACAGCAAAATATGGTCTTCTCAGCAGCAATGCCAATAAGAGGGCATTTAGCCAGGACAGCAGCTATTGTCTTTTGACTTCTCTGGAATTTCTGGATGATAAGGGAGAACTGAAACGGAAAGCGGATATTTTTACCAAAAGGACAATCCGCAGGGCAGAAACGGTAACTTCCGTGGATACTGCCAGTGAAGCACTTGCGGTTTCCATTGGTGAGAGGGCAGGCGTTGACCTTTCCTATATGGCACAGCTTTCCGGGAAAACAGAAGAGGAGCTTACAGAAGAACTGGCAGGGGTGATCTTTAAGAATCCGATCGGTGAAAAATGGGAGCCGTCGGACGAATATCTTTCTGGAAATGTGAGGGAGAAACTGCAGATCGCAAAACAGTTTGCAGAAGATCATCCGGAATATCAGGTGAACGTGCAGTATTTGGAGCAGGTACAGCCAAAAGATCTGGATGCATCAGAGATTGAAGCAAGACTTGGGGCAACCTGGATCTCCGAGGATTACATTACACGGTTCATGGCAGAAACATTCCATACACCAAGATATTATGTAGGGAGCAAGGTCAAAGTCCAGTATGCCGAAGTGACCGGACAGTGGAATGTTATGGGAAAAAATGTGGACAGCTACGGAAATGCCCTTGTTACTTCCACATATGGAACACAGAGAGCCAATGCCTACCGCCTTTTGGAAGATGCCTTAAACCTTAGAGATACCAAGATTTATGACACGGTACAGGATGCCGAGGGGGAACACCGGGAATTAAACCGGAAGGAAACAATGCTGGCACAGCAGAAGCAGGAGCTGATCAAAGAGGAATTTAAAGAGTGGATATTTAAAGACCTGCACCGACGGGAAGATCTCTGTAAGATTTATAATGAACGATTTAACAGCATCCGTCCACGGGAATATGATGGAAGCCATATTCAGTTTGTCGGCATGAATCCGGAGATCACCCTGATGCCGCACCAGAAAAACGCAGTGGCTCATGTGCTGTATGGAAATAACACCCTTCTGGCTCATTGCGTAGGAGCAGGGAAGACGTTCCAGATGATCGCAGCCGGTATGGAATCAAAACGGCTGGGACTCTCACAGAAGAATCTTTATGTTGTGCCAAACCATCTGACCGAGCAGTGGGGCAGTGATTTCCTACGTCTCTATCCGGGAGCAAATATCCTGGTGGCAACGAAGAAAGACTTTGAGCCGGCAAACCGAAAACGGTTCTGTTCCCGTATTGCGACAGGGGATTATGATGCCGTGATCATTGGACATACACAGTTTGAGAAAATCCCCCTTTCAAGGGAACGGCAGATTGCCATGCTGGAAGATCAGATCGCAGATATTACGTTTTCCATTGAAGAAGCGGCACATCAGGCAGGACAGAATTATACCATCAAGCAGTTGGAAAAAACAAAGAAGAGTCTGCAGGCGAGGATGAAGAAACTCAATGACCAGACCAGAAAGGATGATGTAGTAACCTTTGAGCAGTTAGGCGTAGACCGGCTGTTTGTGGATGAAAGCCATTCATTTAAAAATCTTTTCTTATATACAAAGATGAGAAATGTGGCGGGTATCTCACAGACGGATGCACAGAAAAGTTCGGATATGTTTATGAAATGCCGTTACATGGATGAACTGACAGGCGGCAGAGGTATCACCTTTGCTACAGGTACTCCTGTATCGAACAGTATGACTGAGCTTTACACTATCATGCGTTATCTCCAGTATGACACACTCATGCGTATGGGTATGGGACACTTTGATTCCTGGGCGGCAACGTTCGGGGAGACAGTAACCGCAATCGAGTTCGCTCAAGTATTATAGGCATATGGAAGCAATTTTAATTCCATACAGAAATACGCTAAAAAACAAAGAAAAAGGAAATGTTGGAACAGACAGGAAGCAAGGAAGCCAGAAATAGATATGGATTAGCAAAGAAAAAAGGCAATAAATGAAGCATAAGTGAAAAGCGACAGAAGGTGCGAAAAGCATTTTCTGCTACCTCTTTCAACATTTAAAATGATAATGTAAAAGTAAGTGTTTGTTTAAGATAGTAATTTGAAAAAAGTTGATACTAAAAAAACGAAATACACAAAAACTACAAGAAAAACTGATAAAATAAAAAAAACGGAAAATAAGAGGTAGCTAAGAATGAAAAAAATTTTAATTATAGAAGATGATTTGGATATTCAAGAGCTGATACAGTTTTTTTTAGAGGATCAAGGGTATGAAGTGATTACGGCATCTGATGGAATAGATGGTATTGCGGTTTTTCTGAAAGAACAAATTGACTTGATACTGCTCGATATTTTACTTCCTAAAATGGATGGGTATGCAGTTTGTGAACTAATACGAAAAGAATCGGAAGTACCAATCATTATGATAAGTGCATTGGGAAGAGAAGAAGACCAGATAAAGGGATTTGAAATGCAAATAGATGACTATATCCCCAAGCCGATTTCTCTTCCAATTATGATAAAAAAAATAGAAGCTGTTCTGCGTAGATATGAAGGAGTAGATATAACAAAAGATCACGAGTTAAAATACAGAGAGATAATATTGATTGTAGGAAATTATCAAGTGAAAATAGGGAAAAAGTTAATTGATTTGACACAGAAAGAATATGAAATTTTGAAAGAATTGATTGAAAATCAGGGATGCGTGATAACAAGAGAGAGCTTTTTAAATCGTCTATGGAAATATGAATTTGAAGGTGAAGAACGTGCAGTTGACAATCATATCAAAAATTTGCGGAGAAAATTGGGAAAAGCAGGGGATTATATAAAAACGGTAAGAGGGGTGGGGTATCGAATTGATAAAGCTAATTAGAGAACATTTGTCTACAAAAATATTTATAATTACAGTATGCTTATTGATTACTGTTGGTAGTGCGATTTATGGAATGGTTGCATTGGGGATGTCACGGAGCTATTTTTTAGAGTTGGATAGAAGTTTGAGTAATCAGACGGAAAAAATGGTACTTCAATTATCGAATACTTCAGTGCAGGAAATAGATGGAATATTAAAAATGTTTGCATTGGAGCATGGGATTTCTATTGTCTTAAAAGATAGTGACGAAAAGGTACTTGGTATATATGGAGATATGGAATATTCACTGGCTCCTGGAACAGATGTAGAAGATATTCTGTTAGGCAGTGGGATAACGGAATCTTATTCCTGTAAGTTAACGAATGGAAAAACATATTGGATTCAAGTGTTTGGAAACAAGGAGAAAGTAAATATTGGACTGGAATCATTAAAAAGAATTTTACCTATGTTGGGGGCTATTACTTTTTTGGCAGCATTAGCTATTGCTGCTTTATACACAAAATATATTACGCGTTCAATTTTAAAGGTGAGTGAAGTTTCAAAAAAAATGGCAAATCTTGATTTTCGAGTTCGATATACAGAAGACCGGAGGGACGAGATTGGAATTTTGGGAGAAAATCTGAACGAACTTTCGGAAAAATTAGAGAGTGCTTTGGATGAATTGAAAGAAAAAAATACTGATTTAGAGAAAAGCATCAAACTTGAGCAGCAACTGGAACAACAACAAATGGCTTTTTTTTCAGCTGTTTCGCATGAATTAAAAACTCCGATTACAATTCTAAAAGGACAAATTCAGGGAATGTTATTAGAAGTAGGGGGATATAAAGACCGAGATAGATATTTAAAACGTTCTTTTGAAGTAGCTAATTCCATGGAGAATATGGTGCAGGAAATTCTGTATGTTTCAAAAATTAGAACATCGGGATTTGAGTTGAAATTGATAGATATACCACTTCACCAACTTGTTGAGAATGTGATTAAGGAACAGGAAGATATGGCTATTGATAGGGGATTACAGTTTCATATACGAATAGAAGAATCAACTTGGATACGGGCAGATGAAGCTCTTTTCACGAAGGTCATAAGTAATGTGGTAGGAAATGCAATTAAATATACGAATGAGGATGGAAATATATGGGTTGGAGTGTATAAAAGAGGTGAAGAAATAATTTTTTGGATTGAAAATGAAACGGAATCTATTGATGAGAAAGAAATTCCAAAATTATGTGATGCATTTTATCGTATTGATAAATCCAGAAATAAAAGAACTGGTGGAAGCGGCTTGGGATTATATATTACAAAAATGATTTTAGAACAGCATCAGTTTCCTTATTGTATTGAAAATACAGAAAAAGGCATAAAAGTGGAAATAAGATGTTATGAACCAACCAGAAGGCTGTTGTGACGGAAAATCACAACAGCCTTTTTATACATATAAAATACATAAAAAAAACGGGA
>OOCM01002923.1_pt1 | contig 10400 bp, 9 predicted proteins | sample 1671111 | NCBI WGS metagenome assembly OOCM01 (sample SAMN06348123, study PRJEB24527) | human gut metagenome | biome: human gut; feature: ankylosing spondylitis patient; material: feces | host: Homo sapiens | place: China | collected 2015-10 | reverse complement strand
TCGTGCAGAAGGTCATTCATTACATCGAGCAGAACGGTTATGTGGAAAGCAAAGCTGTGCTGATGAAACCACCCTTTGACCAGCCCATCCTGTTTACCCGCCTGTTTGATGGCAAAACAGGGAGTGAACTGATGGATACGATCAATTCGGTGAAAGAGAATGCCACCCATGTAACCGCATAAAGCGGTGGAATGTACTGATAAAAACCGGTATAATTCAGGACTATCGAAAAATGAATATCCTGCAACGCAGTATGGCAAGTCAGGGAATTTTGAACGATACGCAAACGACTCTGGCTGATTACCTGATGAGCATCGTACAAATTTCCGTGGAGGATGCCGGAGCGATTTATATCGAGTTGAACAGCATCCGCGGAAATTTTATGGCAAACATCATTCTGCGCATGATTGAAAATTATCACTTCCTGCCCGATATGGCGCAGAAACTGAAAAACAAACAAGCACTGGTGGAAAGCGTAATTGCAAATGAACAGCTGGAGCCTTCCATTACGTTGTCCATCAAAGATGTGTATGATGACCTTGTCAACAGCAAACTGGATATGATCGAAGGCTTCGTGCCGATCTCTGCCATCCGGTATGATGCTAAGATGCAGGAAGCAGAAAGACTTTAAGGGGAGTGCGACTTGTAGGATTGCTTTAAATTATCGAGTTAATCCGCAGGCTGAATAGATTCACTCAAATCGAATGAAAACGAAAAAATGCCCGCTCACCGTGGAGATCCGGCTCCATCGGTGGGCGGGCATATCCAATAAAACACCAGGATACCATTATGCTTTTCGTACTTCAGCTGGGATCTTGTTCTGGCTCAGATATCCCACAGGGAGGGCGCAGAGGTGGAAACTGCGGCGGCACCTGCGCGCATGGCGGCCATGACGTCGGCTTTGTCCCGCAGCAGGCCGCCTGCAATGACAGGCACCTGTGTGCGGGCGCTGATCTCGGCGATGACCCGGGGCATGATGCCGGGAAGGATCTCGACAAAATCCGGCTTGCCCTGCTCCAGCTGACCGGACAGGCTGGTCAGCGAGAGGGAATCCAGGATGAATGCCCGCTGGACGGTCAGCAGGCCGCGGTGGCGCGCCCGGCGGATCAGGGTCGGGCGGGTGGAGATGATGCCGTCCGGGTGGCACAGGGCGTTGAGGGAGTCCACCGCGATCTCCCGCGACGAAAGGCCGTCCACAAGGTCGATGTGAACCACGGCCAGTTTTCCGGCATCATGTATGCGGTGCACCAGACCGTCTACGGTGAGCAGGGTGCTTGCCAGCAGAAAAATAGTACTGCAGGGCGAGGCCAGCGCAGCAGTCAGGGCTTCGTCCGTTTTCACAGCGGCGATCACCGGTTCGTCCAGCAGGGTTTCGGCAAGAGGATGCATTGGGTAAGACTCCTTTCGAGCCAGATTTACAGAGATAGGGAGCAATCAGAAGATACGGCCCTTTCAGAAAACTCTAAAAGGGCCGCACCATGCGCAAACCAAGTTTATAAAAAATTGAGGGGTTTGTAAAGAGGATTAAAGAGGCATTATTTATGTGCCTGCACGGCTGCATTATTTTTCTTCAGCAGTACAGCGCATGCTATGGTAACTACAAAGCCGATCGCGATCAGTGCGTAGACCAGAGCAGTGCCAGCGTACTGTGTTCCGGGGGTGTGCACGCGAATCTCGCAGATGCCCCACTCGCTGACAGCTGCAAGAACGCCGCAGAAGATGCCGCCAAGGTAGGGATTGCCCGTGTGCTGGTACAGGAGACGACAAATCAGGATCGCAACAAAGATGAAGCCGGGCAGCGCATACACTGCAGTTGCGGCAGAAGCCAGACCGCCGAACATCGGGTTCGAGCCGGTAGCCTTGAAGATGCCGTAAACGTAGCAGAGGACGAACAGAGTGGGAACCGATGCGATAAAGCTGATCAGAAGGTTAGAAAGCAGCTTGTTTTTGCCGAGCGCCGTGCTAAAGTTAAAACTGTTGACGCTGATGGACATGACAATGTAGTACACGAGATACATGGGTACAACAAGGAGCATACCCGGGATGCGGTTGGCTCCAAACTTCATAAAGCCCCAGTAAACGATCAGGAAGTTCACATCCACAAAATAGTCGACGGCAAAAACCATCAGGATCAGGGCAAAGACTGCAAGCAGGGCCGCGCCGATGGATTTGAGGAGTGCATGCCCGGAAATAGCGATGCCGGTATTCCGGAAGGAGAAACCGTGTTTTTTGCCGTAGGCCATGTACCACACCGTGCACAGAACAAGAGTCAGTGCGCCGCACAGCAGAGAGATCAGGCCGTGGTACGCAGGGTTGGCCGAGTGGAAAAGTGCATCACGGTAAGATGCCAGTCCCTGCTTGTTCAGGAATCGAATAATGAGGATGGACAGGACGGCACTGATGATCTGGATGCCCCAGAACCATGCAACTGCGTTCTTATCGCCAACTGGGCGAAGGTCCTGCTCGCCATTGTCGGCACACTGGAATGTCTTGACGGAGCTGACCAGCCAAACCATCAGAGACCCGGCAAACAGCAGCAGACCGGACAGGGCGATGATCTTGAAGATGTTCCAGATGGTATAGGTGTAGCTGCTGGCGCTCAGAGCAGTGCCAGTGGGCATAACACGGTTAAAGAAGGTCAACACACGGTTCATGACCAGCGGGGACCACCAACCAGCCATATGCGTCTCGTTAGAAACAAAGATCTGGCGGCTTCCGGTCTTTCCGCCGTAATCCTGCTCATAAACGGTCTCTGCCACGCGCTGTTCACTGGTGGTTGCGGGGTCGATACCGAAATACAGGAAGGACTGTGCACTGTTGTTGATCACATATTCTGCCGGGCTGGAAAGGTTGGCTGCATACTTGTTGGCGTCGTTGGAATAGGTACCGTTATCATTAGCTTTTTCCGAGAAGAAGAACTCGTCGTTCTTGTCTGCGAGAACTGCGACATCTCGGGCACCGTAAACATCGGTGTAGCCCTCGCTGTTACGCACGATGGGATCGCTGTGGATCAGGAAAATGGCCTTGACAACATTCAGACTGTCATTATCGCACTGCAGTGCTTCGCCAGCTGCCTTGCCACCGCGGGAGTAGCCCAGCAGCGAAACTCGGTCGGTATCAACGTAGGGCAGAGTCACGCCGTAGCGTACCGCATCATAAAGGCCGCGACCCTGGGTGAGCCATTCGGAGTCCGGCAGAGGTTCGCTTTCGCCCATGCCGTACATATCCACGCCGATCGCAACATAGCCGCGGCGGGCGAGCTCAATGCAGTAGTGCTGCATTTCTTCTTTGTTGTTGTTTCCGCCATGCTGTACAAAAATAGCGGGCGCAGGCGTTTCAGCGGTGGCGTTTTCCGGAATATAAACATCCATCGCAAGGGTATGACCGGATTCGGATTCAATGGTAACGTTCCGGATGGTCGTTTTGCCGGAGTTCGTCTGTAAAATGAAAGAACCGGCAATGCCTACGATGATGAGCGCGATGCTGACGATGAGACTGATCAGCGGCCTTGAAAGTTTTTTCTCGTTCATATGGGGGACCTCCTTTTTGAATCTGATTTTTCCGTAATAAAAATGGGGACACACTGCATCTGGACGATACAGTGCATCCCCATCTCACTTCTCTTGGGATGCTTCTAGTATAGCGTTTTGTAACAAAATGTCAATAGAAAATAAACAATTAAAAAATATTTTGTGCGTGAACCATAAAGTTGGGCGAAAACTATCAATGCTCTGCCCAGTCGCTGCTGCGGCCCACAGCCTTGTGCCAGCCGGAGAGCAGACGGGTGCGCTCGGCCTCGTCCATCTGCGGGGCAAAGGTCATATTGCAGTGCCACAGGCTGCGGATCTCATCCCGGTCCTTCCATACGCCGGTGGCAAGGCCCGCCAGATAGGCAGCGCCCAGAGCGGTCGTCTCCCGGATGGCCGGGCGCAGCACGGTCTTGTTCAGGATATCGGCCTGGAACTGCATCAGGAACTGGTCGCGGGAAGCACCGCCGTCCACCTTCAGGGAGGTGATGGGCACACCGGTGTCCTTTTCCATGGCGGCGACGAGGTCCATGCTCTGATAGGCGATGGATTCCTGTGCTGCACGGATAATATGTTCCCGTTTGGTTCCTCTGGTGATGCCGATGATACATCCGCGCGCATACATATCCCAGTGCGGAGCACCAAGCCCTGTAAATGCCGGAACCAGATAAACTCCTCCGGTATCCTCCACCTTCTGGGCATAATATTCCGCATCCTTCGATTCGTTGATAAAGCGCATCTCGTCACGAATCCACTGAATCACTGCACCGCCGACAAAGACGCTTCCTTCCAGCGCATACTGCACTTTGCCATTCAGTCCGATCGCGATGGTCGTGATTAATCCATTTTGACTAAAACATGGCTTATCGCCGGTATTCATCAGCAAAAAGCAGCCGGTTCCGTATGTATTTTTGGCTTGTCCCTGTTCAAAACAGCACTGTCCAAACAACGCTGCCTGCTGGTCCCCTGCAATTCCTGCAATCGGAATCTCCTCTCCCTTCAGACCATCCGGATATCCTTTGCCGTCATAGCGTTCATGATGCCAGCGACAGATCGAATATGCCATTTTCACCAACGGTTCCTCCTGATACCATTCCAGATCTTCCAGAATGGACGCACCAATCAGCGTATGTGTCTTCATGATCTCAAATTCTTCCGCAGTCAGTTTGCCTCTTTTATTCAAAATTTTATCGTCGATACCGATTTTTCCAATATCATGCAGCGACGATGCCATCACAATGATATCCTGCTCTAACCAGGAAATATGATACTTATCGGTCACTTGCCGCAAACGCTCCAACAACATTTTTACCAGCACATTGATATGCTGTACATGTAGACCACTCTCTCCATTACGAAACTCTACGATATGGCTCAAAATTGCCACCATGATCTTGCGGCTCTGCTCCTTCGCCTTGATCTGTTCTGTCAGGATCGTGGTCAGACGGCGCTGTTTTGCATATAATTTAATGGTATTGTATACACGTCGGATAACTACATTGGCATCAAACGGTCGATTGATAAAGTCAGAAACGCCCATGTCATAGGCTTTTCTGATATATGCTGCAGAATTTTCACTGGAGATCATAATAACCGGTGTATCTTCGATCCATTTTTGGTGGTTCATCTGCTCTAACACCGCAAAGCCGTCCATTCCCGGCATGACAATATCCAGCAGCAACAGAGAAATATCTCTGCCATACTGTTTCATCATATCGATACACAGCTCCCCGCTTTCTGCTTCCAGAATTTCAAAATCGTCATGCAACATTTCATAGAGAATCGCACGGTTCATTTCCGAATCGTCCACAATCAGAATTTTCTGCTTTGTACCGTCACTGTAATGCTTCTTCCAGTCCGTGGGATGACGATCTCTATCCCACTCAGTCACAATGGAATTTTTCTGTTTCTTTGCAATGTACATCACCTTATCTGCCCGGGACATTGCTTTTTCCACGGTATCATATGAATCTGATACTGAATTTCTTCCAATTTTTTCTCAAAATCTTCTTCTGAGACATTTGGCATGACCAGTAAAAATTCATCTCCGCCGTAACGAATCAGCGCATCCGTCTTACGAATCAGACCCATAATAGTGTAAGAAACCAGATGAAGTAAACGATCACCCAGATCATGTCCGTATGTGTCGTTGCTCACTTTAAAATCATCCAGATCCAACATGGCAATGCCGGCATTGACAATCTTATTTCGCACACAATCTTCAAAATACCGTCGATTGTAAGCACCCGAAAGCGCATCAATATACAGCTTGTCAAACAGAGAATCCTTGACATTTCCGGACAGGTCGATTCCTTCCCGTTCAATGATCAATTCTTCCTCCACCTGATGCGCCATCTCCATTACATATGGTTTGCCGTCAATTTCCACATACCGGGCAACGATCTCATACAGATCACTTCCGATATATTCCAGTTTGGTTTTCTGATTCTTTTCCACAAGCACCTTTGCTGCGATACATCCGTGTTCACTGCGCGCCTGTTCGGAACAGGATTTGCATTGACACATCTGCGTCAGTTTTTCTTCCTCTGACTCAATTGCCTCGTTGCTGCCAACTTCCTCTGCACTCAGCAGACGTACTTCTTCAAATATTTTTCTGAACAGGTCAATTTCTGCCTGTGCCTGCTCCCAAGTCATACTCATACCCTTTATCATAGCACTCCTTTAATCATTCCTGACTTTATTGATAAGATATAGCATTTTATCCAAATTCAAGAATGCTCCGGCATTCTTGTTGCGAGGTGCGCGTCATGCAATTGCATGACATACTTCAACTGCGCACCTCTGTAATCCTGCCGGAGGCTATATCAGATGGGGGATTGGCTCCCACCACTGATACTAACTTGTTTCTCACCACCTATAGAGGTGGAGTCATCTCCCATCTGATATACCATTGATCTCATCTTTTGCAGTATGTTTCCTTACGCGTCAAGTGCCTTGATCGCATCTACCGTAATCTGATACTGTTTTTCCACTTCTGCCAGTGCTTCCTCATAACCGACCAGTTCTCTTCCTCGTAAAATCTCTGTCAGTTTTGAACTCTCCTCAAACAGTTTTGTAAATCCAAGATTAGAGCAGACACCTTTCAATGTATGCGCTCCACGGAAAGCCAGTTCTGCATCTTTTGCCTCAATTCCGTCCAGAATCATCTGATAACTGGAATCATCCAGAAACTTTACGGCAAAACGCTTAATAAAACTCTCACTTCCAAGACGCTGCATTACCTCATCAAAATCTGCACCCATTTTGTCATAACACTCTTTGATACTCATTTTGTCCTCCTGTATCGAACCTTATAAATCCATATAAATCTTTATAAAATGCAAAAAGCCACGCATAGGGACGCGTGGTTTCACGATATGTTGTAATCAAATAATTCTCTTTTCAGTATTTTATCCTGCTGCCCTAATCTACCGTTCTGTCATTCCTTTTGCTGCCGTGTTATTTGACCTTATACTGCAACCTGCATTTTACCATATAGAACTATTATAGAGGATTGCACATGGAATCACAAGTAAAACGTAACAACTTTTTGGTTTTTTATGCAAATTTTTCCATGTTTAATTATTGTCCTTTGTATACATAAAATGCCTATTTTCTGCTTTTATTTTTTATCAATAGAATTTTCAGTATCATTTCCTATCAAGCAAAAAACTGCCGGGCGAAACATCTTCGTCCGGCAGTCCTATTGTAATAATTCAGGGAATATGACTAAAACAATATTTTTTCTAATTTATGTTCTGCTGATTAGCGAACGTCTTTGTCGATCGGCTCTACTTTTAATGCACACATAGCGATCAGACCAACTACTGCCATAATTGCCATGATGATGTAAGCAAGCTGACATGTCTTGTCAATGCTGTTGCAGGCAGATACTACAGTGATACCAACACCTGTCATAACAGAGTTCAGCGGCTGGATAACTGAAAATGCATTTTTGAAATCATAACGTCCCCAGATAGCTGCTGTACAGGATACCATTAAGTTGGAAGATCCACCTAACATTACAGCAAGGATCGGAAGGGAGATATAATGTAATACAGTTACATGTGTTAAGCAGCAAAGAACTGCTACAAGTGCCATAGCGTTGATCAGGATACCGGTTTTCTTTGTACCAATCTTAACGTCTAACCAACCTACTACAATAGATCCCGGGATAGCAAGCACACCTGCGATACCAAGCATCTGAAGTACGTTCGGAAGCTCATATCCCATAACCATAAATTTTGTTACGAAGTTTGACATGATACCCATGGACATGAATCCTGTGATACCAACTGCGATCCAGAGAACCCACATACGTCCTGTTTTCAGACATTTACCAGCTGTCCATTTGGATGTTTTCAGATACTCAAGAGCTGCCTGATGCTCAGCTTTTGCTTTCTCACCATCGAATGCAGGGTTGTTATCCGGGTATCCACCTTTTTCTTCCGGGAAATCACGAACGAAAAGGATTACTACGATACCAACGATAATTGCAATAACTGCGATTGCTACATAGTACATGGAATATCCAGCACTTTCAGCAAACTTACCTGCTACTGCAGATGTTGTAGCTGCAGATAACGGATAACCAGCTGTACACAGACCCATGGCTACACCACGTTTTGTCGGGAACCAGTGTCCGATGATCTCACCTGCAAGCAGCATAGCAGATGCAAGGGAGAATGTGTAGATTACTACATAACATACAACAACACCTACTGTGTTGTGCATCTGACCGATTGCTACTGTAAATACAGCAGTGATGATCATACTTAATCCCCAGTAAAGACGGATTGAATGCTTATTGATCAGACGACCAAGAATAATACTTCCAACGATACCAAACGGTACTGCAATAGTTGACATTGCATAAATAGCACCCTGATTGAGTTTCAAAACATTAACGAAAATGTCACGTGTTACGTTCAGGGAATCTGATGTCAGTGCGGAATACACATAACATGAGAAGAACGCCAGAATAACTACGATGTAGCCTTTTACACCGAGGTTCCAGCTACTGGTCTTTTTGTTGTTCATTTCAACTTCCTCCTATAATACCATTAAACCATATGTTACCTTCAAAACCTTACTCCCTACAGACATTTGTCCGTCACGTCCATAGGGTAGTTTCGAATGCGATACCCGTATTTTAGCTTAAGAATTTCTTAAAGTCAATCTATTTTCACCAAACCAGAGCAGTCCGTCCTTCTCTTTTATGTGTAATTTGCACAAAGAATTTTCACTTATCCGTTTTGTGCATTAGTGTTATGCGTTATACAAATTTAACTCTGCAATTTTTTCCTGCATTTTCCAGATTTCAACATTTTTTTCTAAAATCGCCGTTTTTGTTAATCCATTTTTGTTATTAAAAAATTGCCGTTCTCTTCATTATAATGTTTTTATTTCCGTACTATTTTTGAGATTTTTGTCTCAAATCCCTTAAAATCGTGTATCTTATAAGATTTTTATAAAATTTTTGTTAATTTTTTCTCAAGCATTTCCATAAAAATTGCGATCGCCGGATTGTAATTATTCTTACACCATGCCATAGTGATGTTATGATTTTTCGCCTCCGGCACATCAATATCGCGGATCACTACATGAGGATTCTGCTTTTCGATACTGCGGTTTGTAGTAATCGCAACACCATTTCCAGTCTGAACCCACAGCATGACGTCCTCCATCTTCTCCACCGGAAAGATATTCGGGTGCAGTCCACATCGCACGCATAGATTGGTGATATACCGATAGCCTTCCTCACTTGCTTTCGGTCCTAACTGGATAAAGCGCTCCTCCTTCAGATCCGCCAGCGAAATCGTCTCCTGCGCCGCCAGCGGATGGTTTCGGTTCAGCATGATGCAGGAATCAAACTTCTGAATATTTACGGTCATAAGATCCGGTTTATCATACAGGGAAAAACCATAGGTCAAAATGAGATCCAGATCCCGGGCATACAACCGCTCCGGCAGTTCCTTCAGAGAAAATCGCTCCAAACTCATTTCGATATTTTCATATGCCTCCCGAAATTCCCGGATCACATCGTCAAACAAACCGGAAATATCATAGATATCCAGAAATCCGATATGCAGATTTCCCTCATATCCGGAATTGGCATGTCTGGCTTCCTCCACCGCCTCCTCATAGTCTGTCAGCAAATGTAGCAGGCGGTTATACAGCACACTTCCACCCGGTGTCAATTTCAACCGCTTTTTATCCCGCACAAAAAGTTTCGTTCCAAGTTCCTGTTCCATGGCACTGATCTGGCGGCTCAATGCCGGCTGCGTGATAAACAGACATTTTGCTGCTTCTGTAAAACTCAGGCACTCTGCCACTGTGACAAAATATTTGATCTGATTAAATGTCATATCCGTTTCCTGTCCTTCCCGTTATTTTTTATCTATTTACAAACCTATCTATTCTCAAATATAGGTCATTGTCCATGCAAATAGTATCATTTCCATAACCTATTTGCAACAAATCCATTACCAAAAGACATATTTCTATAATACTTTTGCATGTATTGAGAAAGATACATCACTAGTCAGACCAGTTGCTTCCTGTTACACTGAATTTAACCAAGAAATCCATTTATAAAATAGCAACTTACTTTTTGGATTTCAGCTACAAATTCAGGTTACTTATTGAGATTATTAAAAATTTAGGAGGTTTTACAATGAAGATTTTAGGTATCGTGGCTGGACGCCACAACGGAAACAGCGAAATTTTAGTAAAAGAAGCGCTGCTTGCCTGTCAGGAGGCTGGTGCTGAGTGCAAACTGATCAATTTATTTGATTACAACATCGAGCATTGTACCGGATGTGAAGCATGTACCATGCAGATGGGTGATGTAGCAATGGGAAAACTTGATAA
>OOCM01002922.1_pt1 | contig 10401 bp, 8 predicted proteins | sample 1671111 | NCBI WGS metagenome assembly OOCM01 (sample SAMN06348123, study PRJEB24527) | human gut metagenome | biome: human gut; feature: ankylosing spondylitis patient; material: feces | host: Homo sapiens | place: China | collected 2015-10 | reverse complement strand
AATTGGCTCTTCAATTATTACCGCTTCTTCTGCATATTCACCAAAGTTTCTACTAATTCTCTGCACTGGCATAATCTGTAATGTTGATTCCATAATCTGATAAATTATTAAGTTAATATGATTAGTAAATACTGCATTTGAGGACAAAATGAGGGCTTAACATGAAGTTCTATTCATTCACTTATCTTTGTGCATCTTTATATGTAGACATATACAAATCGTTGATAAGTCCGCATATTTCAGAAGTTCAAAGCGTTTGTGGGCTGAATAGCAATTCATGTAATCCTTTCTTTTTCCTAATGATTTGGTATGGGGTGTTTTGGGTAATAGAGGGGGCTTATGCACGATATACATCTGATACGCTCACTGACGAATCAAATATTTCACCCTATCACTGCATAAAGTCTAAATAGAAACACAACCTAAATCTAAAGGGCGGGGGTATGATTTTAGATACCCTATTCTTGGGTTGGGGTATATAATAAGAAACTCCAAACCGTATTAGTGGTCTGGAGTTTTACTCTTATTCAATCAAAGCCTTGATAGCCTTCTTGGTTCTTGTTCTCCTTAGTTGGCTTAATCCAAGCTGCTGATATCCCTGTTCTAATATTGGGTCTCTCTTCATAAGGCTTTCCAACTCCTGCCACTCGTTATCAGTCAGAGCGGATTTCTCCTTCAAGTCACAGAAGCGTTTGAGCCTGTCTCTGAATTGGGGAGTGGTAAGTATGCCTTTGATAATATTCTCGTCTGCAATGTCCCATTCATACGTCTGGACTATTGCCATGCCCAACTGTCTGTAGCCTTCCTGCAATGCTTCTGCCGACCTGTACACTATACGTGTAGTCCAGTGTTGGTAGAGTTTTAACTGGGCAACCATGTCATTGACTTCATACCTGTCACCCTTCTTGATGATATATGTATCAGCCCCCAGTTTCTTAAGTTCATCGTCCTGCTGTTTCCTTGCAACTTCCCCTAACTTGCTCTCATTCAATACCTGTATCCGTTCCTCTGCCGCTGTAAGCTCCTTAGCTATCTTCTGCTTCATTTCAGCAAATGGAAGGTAGTAGTTCATAACCTTTGGATTAAAGATATGGACTATCTTGTTTCTGAACGGATTGGATTTGGTTCTGATACGTCCTGCAATCTGGGGAATATCCATGTCAATGCTGATTAGGGTATGCTTGTTGTAACCGTTGCTGACAATGAAGCATATTGCCGTTTCAGAATAATAATCCACTCCTTCAAACGCCTTACAGGTTATAAATGTAAACCGTTTGGCGGGAGCTGTTGAACTGGAAATCTCAAAACCTTCCAGTTTGTAATGGTTCGTCTCGTCATCCGCACATATAATTCTGCAATCATCATTAGTCAGTCTGGCTTCTTCAAGTATCTCCTTAATCTCTCTTACGCTATTAACAAAGAAGTAAGCTTCCTCACTCTTAATCCCGTCCAGTACAAAGTAACCGTTGTCTTTATAATGCCTTATAATCTTGGCAGCCGTACTGCTTGCGCTTTTACATGGATAAGGGTAGACTGTAATCTTATCCACTGTCTTCCAATCAGCCACGTACTCTGTCATTTCAGCAAAGACTTTGGGCTTGAACAGTTCTGGGATAGGGGTTGCGGTCAGGAAGCAATGGGATTTGAAGCATTTGAAGTTCTCTATGATTTGATTTATCACTATTGTCCTAAACCCGTACTGTTTTAACAGGTTGTGGTACTCATCCACAAGTATTTTAAATTCCAGTGGATTGATAACAGGAATCAACTTGTCAACCTTGTCATAAGTGCAGATTATCTTCTTCACTCCGTCCTTATCAAGAAACTTCCTTAACTTGGCTTGCACTGTTTTATTGAAACTGCCATACAAGCCGAACAGTCTGTCATTAGTAGGATTTACGCCTGCTTGAATCTGTGACCTCTTCCAAGTAATGTCCTTACCATTCTTATCCTTAGGTGGATAACACTTATTAATTACTAACTCTGTCGTAGGTACGGCTATAATGTAATTCTCGTCATTGGTAAGTGCTATCGTAGTAGCACCACATCCTGTCTTCACCTTGTTGAAGATACAGTTCTTTGGGAAGTCCTTCATAATGAGGAAGCCGTCCCGCTCTTGAATTTCTAACTTTACCATAAGTTATCTTTTGTGATTTTAAATATGTTACCTGTGCCCCTAATTATTGGACTTTAAATAATCCTAAACTCTGAATATTGGGGTAACTGACCGTTTTATATAGGGATAATTCACCACTCTTTGGAGATTCCAACTTTATCCCCACTTCTGCTTGGTGATTGGAAAACAGCTACCTGTCACCTCAATAATCAGACTTTAAGTTACTCTTAGCTTCATTTATTAGGGTAACCCGTATTATTATATAATGGAAATTCACCACTCTGGAAGAATCTGGAGTAGAAGAGCCTACCTGTCACATAGGCTCTTTACATGGTCAGACTTCTTCCGCTTCCAGATAAGGAATGTCCTCTGTGTCATCATTGGCGGTCACTTCCTTGCTGTCTTTAATTGAGATGACAGTAGTAGGGCGATTGTACCGTTCTCTTATCTTCTCAAACTGTTCCATTACTAAATTCTCGTCCAGATTTCCGTGTGTATTGAACATTGCCGCCTTGTCGTTCTGTGTAATGGACTGGAATATCTTGACAGCTTCCTTGACATCTCCTGTAATTGTCTTGATATTATTGAATTGGTTACTTAAGTATCTCTTGGCAATATCCTTGTCATCAAAGCCTTTATCCTTGCAGATTTGGATGAACTTGTTACCTATCTCCATGTTATAGGCTGGAATGATAGGCTTCTTCACCTTCTTCCCCTTCTCATCCTTACCAGAGCATAATAAAGAGAAGTCAGACTTTGATATAGCGTTATTATTGCCACAAAAGATAAGGTTCAGTGTTGAGATTGGATAACCGTCTGGGTTCTTCTCGCTCTTTATTAATTCGTTGTACCGTTGCAGAAATTCATTGTCTGGGTTAATATTGGCTGCACCACGCACATAGTCTGGGGTAGTCCATTCCTTCTTGGTAATATTAATCTCGTTGATGTATTCTGCAATGGTTTCATTCCCTTGCAGTTCAACTTCAATGGCGGGTACATTTATTGCTTCCTCTCCGTTCTCCGCTGCCCATTCATTATAGAGGGATGCGGCAATGGTTCTGTGCTGACCGTCCAATACGAGGAAGTATTTGGCTGCATCTTCTGGATTTATATCCTGTCCGTTAATGTCAACCAGACGAATGTCACCTGTTGTGATTACATCTTCTGCCTTAACAACCTGTACCATTTCTGCCTTTCTATAACCCTTGACCTTCATCATGGCTAATATCTTCTCTACATTGCCCAAGTTGATGGCACGGTTAATACCTTTAGCAAAAGCTACGTTTCTTACTTCATTATTTGCAACAACTTTAACTTCTAAATAAATCTTCTTCATGATAGTTTAAATTTAAATTAATAATTAAGTTTATAAATTGGTGCAATCTTCAACTTGGCGCCTTATCGTTTCTGATTACATTGCAAAGGTGAGGAATAGTCGGAAGGTGTGTTATAAAGAATAGAAGGCGATTTGGAGTGTATTCTTTAGATGCAAGAATATCAATAAATTAGCTAATTTAAAGACATAGAAATAACTACCACGTGATTACCATGGTAGTCTGTAAGGATTGGTGGATTATTAATTACCAGAGATGTTCTGTAGACTGATTATTGGGTGAGAAATTGTAGTCTTCTGTCTGTTTGGTCTTCCATTGCGGTTTATAGCCTTGTTTCACCAAATAGGCTATTGCTGCATTGGTGTAGTTCTCATCATTCTTGAAACTGTCCGCTTCAAATAATAATTCCATGTAGTCTAAAGTCATACGTATCTGTTCACTCTTGGTCTTTATTGAGGAATATCTTTGTAACAGGTGGAATGTACCATACATGATTAGATTATGGGCTGCATTATTGGCTTTCCTGCCCTTCTTCTGTGAATATACTTCCTTCAATTCCTGTTGGGCTTCTTCCAAACTGTTTACTCCTAAATAGATGTGAAGGTAGTTATCCAATAAATCACTCAGCCAATAGCAAGAGTTATCAAGAGTAATCTTCTTAACTCCGTTATCAATGGTTATAGGACTGAATACCCTTAGCTCCTTCTTCTTGGAAGGTGAGTACCTCTTGGTATTCAGCAACTCATATAGCTTTAACATTTCTGGACGGACTTGTTCCAGATAAGGCAGTGTGTTCTCTGATATGGCAACTTCTGTGTAAAGTTCACCATTCTTATACTTCTCATATATGGCAGCTACAACAAGCATACTTATTCCAATTACTCCGTCATTATCAGTTTCACCATGCTTCTGTAATAAATCAATCAGCCGTTCCAACATATTGTTACTTGGCAGAGTGATAAGTATATTGTGTTCTGAATCCATAATGAAGCTACTTGGATTAAACGCCTTACTGGTAGAAGTAGGTTTGGGAGCGTACCGTTTATAATCAAATACCCCGTTATCTACTGCGATAGTGTTTAGAAATGAATAGTCTGTCATGTAGTTCTTACAAATATCTTCACTGATTCCGTTGGGATATTCATGGTAGTAAGTGGCTGACAACTCATTCTCAAACATGGCACGCTTATAGCCAAAGTATTCCGTGAGTATAGGTTCTATCTTCTTTAGTTCTGGAATTGGTAGTATGTAATCTCTCATATCGCTTCTTATTAGTGCTGTAAAGATAAATAATGCTGCTCCATTACACAATAGAACAGCATTACAAATTACTACAGAATGTAATTACATTCTACCAAATACGTACTTCACGACCTTCGCATTAGCTCTGTTCTCGTTGGCGAAATCCCGCTCAATGTAGATGTCCGTTACCCTCATTGTTTCATCAACATGGTTTAACGCTGCATGGACTGTATATTTGTCAATTCCCACTTTATTGAGTGCTATGGTAGCCCATGAGTGCCTTGCTGCATAATATTCCAAGTCGTCAATCTCTAATAATGTTCCAATCTCCTTTAAACCATAGTTTATGGCTTTATTAAAACCTTTCTCGTCAACGTAATATTGATAGAAATTGAAGAGGCGTTTACCTGTCTCATCCTTATACTTCTCAATGAGTGGTTGGGCTAATTTAGGTATATCAACCTTCATTTGAGCTTTATCCAGTCTGCGGTCTTTAGTCTTGGTACGATTATATATAATTGTATTGTCTTTCATTTCAGTGGCATTGTATAAGTCTGCTGAATTCATCCCCATAAGGCAGAATGATAGAATGAAGCAATCTTTAGCCAAATTATAACGGCACGTAGCTTTGTAACCTTTCTTCATGTCCTTATATGGTAACTTCCATACCTTCTTTATAATATCTGCAGATATAGCTCTTTTACGGGTAGCTTCTTGTTTGGGTATTTCAAGTTCTATGAAGGGTGAGTTGGGAATTAAGATTAAATTCTTATCCTTCTTATTATACCTCTTCTTGGCTTCATTGAACAACTTCTTGATACTTATCAAATAAAGGGAGAGTGAACGATTAGAAGGTACACGTTTGCCTTGCTGCATTAATCTTTTAGTCCGTATCTCACGTTCTTTATTCAAGAATGATTTGAAGTCTTCTAAGAAGTCAAGAGTAATTAGATTAATATCCAACTCCTCCTTACCTATGAAACGCACTAAAGCATTAATGGCAGTTGTATAATTGGGTGCACCTTTGATTGTAGTTGAGGCTATCCATTCACGACTGAATTTAATGAAATCTATTACTTGGTTCTTCTCATGTTCATGGTTTAATAACTCCAATATGTCCTCTAATGTGTAATTATTCTGGTCTATTTGAAGTTTGTTACACCGTTCTTTGTAGTATACTACCAGATTATCAATCTCCTTCTTAATAGGAGTACCTTCCTTGAATTTGAAGTCTTTAGTAAGTTCTTTAGGTGTTATGAATAGGTTTGTAGATAATCTTCTTACCTTTCTATTCATTGTAAACCTTACCTTGACATTGTATGTCTTATCACTCCTCTGTTTGTCCTGTTGGACTTCTGCTTTAATTGTTAGCATTTTAACCTATTAATTTGGGGTCAACAATAGGTCAACAACTACCTAAATTAAGGCTAATATTACCGAAGCAACAGACTTACATCTGGTGGGTTTACAAACTAAAAGAGGCTCTATTCCCTTAGGAATGAGCCTCTTAGTTTGTGGACCAGCCTGGGCTTGAACCAGGGACCTCCAGATTATGAGAACGATAAGATGATATTCTGCGATAGCTTGTTATCGCAATTTTTATTGAAATTCAACCAGTTACGTATTTCTCTATTTCCTATGGAACTCACTAAATCCCCCTAACTGAAACCGTTTGTTTACGCATTGTTTACGCAGAATTAGGGAGTGAATGTTGCCATCAAATCCATTTGACTATAGCATCTCAGCATGTAATGTTAATTAATACCTCATATTTTACCCAAGCCTTGGAGTTGTCGCAAATAATTTATAATTTTGCGACAAACAGAACGTGATGGCAAGCATAGAAGAGAATATTTTGACAGCTATTAAAGCCAAAGGAAGAGGAAGCATCTTCTTTCCTTCTGATTTTACGTCATACGGTGAAGTAAAGGCTATTGGCAAAAGTCTTGAACGACTGACTGCAAAAGGTGATATCATCCGTTTGGCAAGAGGTATATATTTATATCCTGAGATTGATACGGTCTTGGGACTTGGCATATTGATGCCATCCATAGAACAGATTGCTGAGATGATAGCCCGCAGGGATAAGGCACGTATTGTGCCGACTGGTATTTATGCGCTGAACAAATTGGGTATATCTACTCAAGTGCCTATGAATATTGTTTATCTGACAGACGGTGCACCACGCAAGGTAAGCCTTGGAAATGGTCGTTCGATACAGTTCAAATACACGACTCCCAAGAATCTTTCATTCACAAATTCACTTGCAATGCTGGTTACGTTTGCCCTAAAAGAAGTAGGGAAAGATAATATAACCGACGATATAGCCAAGCAAATTAAGAATGTGCTTCAGAAAGAGCAAAAAGAGAACGTGCTGGCAGATGAGGCACTTATGCCAGCATGGATAAGAACCTTTACAAGACAAGCGTATGAATAATTATTTCCAACTATCCAAGGAACAACAGCAAATGGTGTTTACCCAAACAGCCAATAAAACAGGCTTGCCTGTACAAGCTGTAGAAAAGGACTTATGGGTAACGGCAGTATTACAAATGGTATTCTCATTACCTATAGCAGACCATCTTGTATTCAAGGGCGGAACATCTCTTAGTAAGGTATGGAAAGTGATACGACGTTTTTCCGAAGACATAGACTTGGCCATTGACCCGTCCATTTGGGGATTTGAGGGAGATTTGACGAAAAAGCAAATCAAACGGCTACGTAAGGCTTCTTCCATCTTTGTGCGTGACGAACTTTGCCAGTCATTACAAAGGGCGGTTACTGAAACAGGTATGGAGAAATGGCTGTTAGTGGAAGCTGACCCTGACGGTGAAGGTGATGGGACATACCCGGAGCCAAGAGTGATACACATTCGTTACAGGTCTCTTTTCGATGAAGATTTACCTTATTTGCATTCAGAGGTAAAACTGGAGGTTGGTGCTCGTTCCTTGCTCGAACCCACAGCAGAAGCAACGGTAACAAGCATTGTAGAAGACGCATTACCTATTAGCACGATAGTTAAGCAGGTTGTGATACCCACAGCCTTGGCAGAGAAAACATTCTTAGAAAAGGCATTTTTATTGCATGAACTTTTTTCATCTCAAACTTCAAGAGAAGCCAATCGCAAATCCCGCCATCTGTATGACTTGGCACAAATGATGAGCACTGACATTGCGACACGGGCGATTGCCAACGATGAACTTTGGAATACAATCCACCATCATCGTGAATTATTCACAAGCATGAGTGGGGTGGATTATACTCCCGACATTCGCAAACGCATAAGGTTGCTACCTCCCGATGATGTTATGGACGATTGGTACAACGATTACAAGGACATGCAATCGTCTATGATATATGGAGAGAAACCATCGTTCGAAGAATTGATAGAAAAAATGAGAGAATTAGAAAATCTATTTCATAATACTAAACACTAAAAATATTGATAAAATGAGATATTGTTTTTCTGGTCACGAATCATTTCCTTGTAAGTCTATGTGGCTAAAGAAGGGATATGATTATTTGGTTGACCGTAATAGATTTACAGACCCTGATGCTGTCGTAAAACTCGGTGTCGGCAAAAACATGGTTCAATCAATTAGATTTTGGCTGAGGGCATTTGGTCTTTTGAATGATGACGAGGCAACGGAGATTGCTCATTATCTCTTTGATGATAGAGATGGAAGAGATCCTTATGCCGAAGATAACGCCACCCTATGGATTCTTCACTATATGTTAGTAGTGACAGCGGTTTCAAGTATTTATCGTCTGTTTTTTGTTGACTTGCAACGTGAGAAGAAAGAGTTTGATAAAGAACAAGTTCTTTCATTTATCAAAAGAAAGTGCAATGTACCTGAACAAAAAAACGTGTTTAATGAAAATACTGTAAAGAAGGACATAAGAGTGCTTTTGCAGAACTATCTTGCACCGACAAGTCCGAAAGGATACGAAGAATATGCGAGTATTTTGTTAGAATTAGGTCTTCTCCGTGAGAACGAAGGAAAGTATTCATTCAATGAAATTTCTATAGAGCAAGTTAATCCTTTGATTATTCTATTTGCATTGGTTCATATAGCCGGAGAGGACAAAACAGTTTCTTTTGATAAGTTACAAGAACTATCATTGATATTCTGCATTCCCACTTCTTCTTTCTTGATGGTAGTACGCTCGCTAAGTGAACAATACCCCAAAGAAATTAGCTACACAGATAATAGCGGAATTAGAAATGTACAATTTCTCCAGAAATTAAATATACTTGAAGTGCTGAATAGATATTATAACAACGATGAAATTTAATTTATCTATAAACATAAGCCAAGGCGTGAGCGATAATTTCAATTACATCGTTACGCCCAATGCACAAAAGGTGTATGGCAATATAGTCGATAGCTTCCAATCAGGAATTCACTCATTCTTGATAATTGGAACATACGGAACAGGAAAATCTAGTTTCCTAATGGCTTTAGAACAAGACCTACTCAACAATAAATCAAAATTGGTATCGGAAAGAAGCGTTTTTGCAGATGCCAAGAGTTTTGAGTTTATGAATATCGTAGGAGACTATTCATCTCTTTCGACGTTGTTATCAAAGGAGCTGTCAATTGCTCCTTCCGATGATAGCAAAAACGTTTTTAGTACACTGACAAGGTATTTGATAAAATTAAAGGATCAGAATAAATTCTTGTTTATTTTCATTGATGAATTTGGCAAGATACTTGAACATGCAGCCAACAATAATCCAGAAAAAGAACTATATTTTTTACAGACATTAGCAGAGTTTGTTAATGTTTCATCTCGAAATGTAATACTTATTACCACACTTCACCAAAATTTTGGATCCTATGCTCACAAACTTACAGAAACTCAAAGAAATGAGTGGTTAAAGGTAAAGGGGCGTTTTAAAGAATTGGTTTTCGCAGAGCCTGTAGAACAACTATTGTTTTTGGCAGCCGAAAGTCTAACCAAATCAAAGACAATGACAGATAATGCCAAAGAGAATTTCCTTGAAATATTTTCGTTGGCAAAGAAAAATAAAATCATATCAGAGTCGCTGACAGTCAGAACGTCTAAGATGCTATATCCATTGGATGCGGTAGCTGCTTCATGCTTGACACTGGCTATTCAACGGTATGGGCAGAATGAGAGAACACTATTTTCTTTCTTGCATGACACTGCATCCAACTCAATAAACAGTTTTCTCCCAAATGACACAACGACTTATAACTTGGCTGTTGTCTATGATTATGTCATATATAACTTCTACACAGCTTTGGCGGAAACAAATCTTGACTCTACCAACTGGCGTGCTATTCGTGTTGCCATAGAACGAGTAGAAAGCGGAATCATTAATAAGAACAACATCGATGATGCACTTAAAATTGTTAAGTCTATCGGTTTGCTTAACTTGTTCTATAATGGTGTGGTCGTTGATTTAGCATTCTTGGAGACTTACGCTTTAAAGGCATTGGGCATAAAGAATCCAAGAGGTATTATTGAGAAATTGACTGCGAACAAGATTATTCGTTTTGCTGCATATAAATCTCAATTCATTTTATTTGAGGGTACAGATATAAATATTGAAGATGAACTATATAAGGCAGCCACAATTGTACCTGTACCAAAGTTGGTCGCAGCAGAAATTGCTCCTTATGTAAACCTGTTGGCGGAATTAATTTAGTGCATACTTAATTCTGCCAATGGGCTTGTCGT
>OOCM01002921.1_pt1 | contig 10403 bp, 13 predicted proteins | sample 1671111 | NCBI WGS metagenome assembly OOCM01 (sample SAMN06348123, study PRJEB24527) | human gut metagenome | biome: human gut; feature: ankylosing spondylitis patient; material: feces | host: Homo sapiens | place: China | collected 2015-10 | reverse complement strand
CAATGATGACCGGGAAGATGGAAAAGGCGATCATTACATACACCTGTCCCATGTCAAACTTCAGGAAGTCTGCACTTCGAAGCTGTGCGATCAGTACAGGAAGTGTTTTCTTTTTATCTGAGTGAAGGACCAGCGCCGGAATGAAGTAATTATTCCAGCTCTGTACAAAGGTAAAAATTGCCTGCACAGCGATAGCCGGTTTCATAAGCGGGAATACGATTTTGTTAAAGGTATTAAATTCACCGGAACCGTCAATACGTGCTGCTTCCACAAGTTCCAGAGGAAGGTTGCTTTCCATGTACTGTTTCATATAGAAGAAAGTAACAGGAGCAGCAATACTTGGAACGATCAGTGGGACAAAGGAGTCGTCCAGACCTATTTTTCCCAACAGCTGAAGGAATCCAAGAGCAGTTACCTGAGTTGGGATCATCATGACTGCAAGGATAAATGTAAACATAAATTTTTTTGCTTTAAAATTGTATGCATGGATAGCGTAAGCAGTCATTGTTGAAAAATAGGTACATAAAACAGCGGAGCAGGTAGCAATGAAAATACTGTTGAACATACCATTCCATACAGGGAGTGTTCCTGCGAGAAGATTTTTCCAGTTCTCAATGAGATGTCCTCCGGGAATGGCTGTGAATCCCTTTTTCAGTGCGCCATTAGATCTGGTGGCATTGATAAACAGTACATAAAACCAGAACAGGCAGAAGAAGGAAATGATGATCAGTACGATATAGGCAAGAGTACGCTGACCTTTCATGCTCATTCCTTTTTTATTTTTGGAGTTTTTTTCATTCATTCTTCTCACCTCCATCAGTCTTTTATCTTATTAAAACGGAATACGATCAGGCTGAGTACTCCTGTGATAATGAACAGGAATACGGATAATGCACCACCCATTCCGTAGTTCTTGCTGAACAGATGCTTGTTCAGGAACATGATCAGTGTCATAGTGGAACGCATGGGGTCGCCGGTTCCGTTTGTCAGAATCTGCGGCACGACAGGGAGCCCCTCGTTGTGCGCGGGCTCGATCTCGTCGCGCTCCTTCGCCTGAAAGCTGTGGTTCGCGTTCGGCGAGAGGAAGGGGGTGAAGTATTTGTCCGCCCCGCCGAAGAGCTCGTGGTGGACGCGCCGCCAGAGCCAGCCCGTCAGACCCTCCATCGGCGCGGCGTAGAGTTGTTTATCGTTCATCGTACTGTCCCTCCAGACACATCTCCAGACTGACGCCCGGCTGATGGGTGTATTCCTCCGCCGCAAGAGTGGGCAGCAGCGCGCCCAGCCGCTCTGGCTCGCGCAGGAGCAGCAGCTTTTTCTCACGCGGGAGCCGCTTGACGGCGTACTCCATCCGCGCCGCGGATGCGAGATCCGGCGCTCGCCACAGCCCCTCGAGCGCTTCGACGGGATGGCTGCGGGTGTATTTGGCGCAGGCGGGGGATTTTTCGGCGTGCTGGCGCAGACGGCGGCAGACGGAGCGCGCGATGCCGGTATAGAGACTGCCCCCGCGGCAGCGGATGATGTAGACGTAAGCGCACGGCATGCGGCGTCTCCCCCCTTGGTGTGGTTTTGTTTAGTATACCATGCGGGGGTGGGCGGCGCAAGGTGGTTGAATCGGCTGATGATGTCGCCGAAGGCCGCCTACCAATCCCTGCATAAACAAACAGAGGGCGGCTCTGCCTGTCTGACAGGGACTTATTCAATCCCCGTGACCTTATAGTCCTTGTCCTCCACGGCCTTCTTCAGCGCCGCGTCCTCGACGGGGGCGGACAGCGTCACAACAGCGGTGCCGCTCTCGTGGCTCACGTCCGCGGACGCCACGCCCTCGATTGCTTCGAGCGCCTTCTTCACTGTGGCCTCGCAGTGGCCGCACATCATACCCTCGATCTTCATCGTCTTTTTCATAGCGTTTGTATCCTCCTTATGATTTTCAATGGGAATTTCTTTGAGCTGCTTGCTCCTTTTATGGTCATGCCGCGCGTCCCGGAGCTTGAACAGGTTCAGCCGCAGGGCGTTGGATACCACACAAAAACTGGAAAGGCTCATGGCCGCCGCGCCCAGCATGGGGTTGAGCGTCAGGCCGAGCGGAATGAACACGCCGGCGGCGATGGGGATGCCGATCGTGTTGTAGAAGAACGCCCAGAACAGATTTTCGTGGATATTGCGCAGTGTCGCGCGGCTGAGCCGGATGGCCGCCGGGACGTCGCTGAGCCTGCTCTTCATCAGCACGACGTCCGCTGCGTCGATGGCGACGTCCGTGCCTGCGCCGATGGCGATGCCGGTGTCCGCGCGGGTCAGGGCGGGGGCATCGTTGATGCCGTCGCCCACCATGGCCACCTTGCCGCTCTCCTGCAGCCTGCGGATCACGGCCTCCTTGCCGTCGGGCAGAACGCCTGCGATGACCTCGTCCACGCCCGCCTGTCGGCCAATGGCATCGGCGGTGCGCTGGTTGTCGCCGGTCAGCATGACCACCCGGATGCCCATGTTCTGCAGCTCCCGGATGGCACGGGGGCTGTCCTCCTTGAGGGTGTCCGCCACGGCGATCACGCCCATCAGGCGGCCTGCACCGCCAAAGAAGAGGGGTGTTTTGCCCTCGGCGGCAAGCCGGGCGGCTTCGGCCTGGAGTTCGGCGGGTACGGATGCCTTGGTGGCGATGAACTCCGCATTGCCGCCGTAGATCTCCATGCCGTCCAGCCGGGCGGAAAGGCCATTGCCGGGCAGGGCAGCAAAATCGGTCACATCGGGGCAGGCGATGGTCTCTGTCTCGGCATAGGCCAGCACCGCCTTGGCCAGCGGGTGCTCACTCTTCTGCTCCAGCGAGGCCGCCAGCGTCAGCAGCTCACTCTCGGAAACGCCCTCCGCAGGCAGGATGTCAGTGACCCGGGGCTCGCCGCTGGTGATGGTGCCGGTCTTGTCCAGCGCCACGATCTGGGTGCGGCCTGCAGCTTCCAGCGAGGCGGCAGTTTTGAACAGGATGCCGTTCCTGGCCCCCAGACCGTTGCCCACCATGATGGCCACAGGTGTTGCCAGACCCAGCGCACAGGGGCAGCTGATGACCAGCACCGAGATGCCCCGGGCCAGCGCATAGCCGAATTCCCGGCCCAGCAGCAGCCAGACAAGGGTGGTCAGCACCGAAATGGAGATGACTGCAGGCACAAAAAAGCCGGAAACGGTATCGGCGATCTTGGCAATAGGAGCCTTGGTGGCGGCGGCATCGCTGACCATCCGGATGATCTGGGCCAGTGTGGTATCCTCGCCCACACGGGTGGCTTCGCACTTCAGGAAACCGGACTGGTTGGTGGTGGCAGCGCTGACCTTGTCTCCCGCAGCCTTGTCCACCGGGATGCTCTCGCCGGTCAGGGCGCTCTCGTTCACGGCGCTGGAACCCTCCAGCACAAGGCCGTCCACCGGGATGTTCTCGCCGGGGCGCACCACAAAGAGATCCCCCTTTTTCACCTGTGCAATGGGCACGGTCACCTCGGCTCCCTCCCGCAGCAGGGTGGCGGTCTGGGGTGCCAGCTTCATCAGGCTCTTGAGCGCGTCGGTGGTCTTGCCCTTGGAGCGGGCCTCCAGCATCTTGCCCACCGTGATGAGGGTCAAAATCATGGCGGCGGACTCAAAGTAGAACTCCATCATATAGTGCATGACCAGCTCGCTGTTGCCGTCCACCTGCGCGCGGGTCATGGCGAACAGGGCGTAGGTGCTCCAGAGAAAGCTGGCCGAGGAACCCAGCGCCACCAGTGTATCCATGTTGGGGGCACGGTGGAGCAGGCCCTTGAAGCCGCTGATGAAGAACTTCTGGTTGATGACCATCACGATGCCCGCCAGCAGCAGCTGGACCAGACCCATGGCAACGTGGTTGCCGTCGAACCAGTGGGGGAGCGGCCAGCCCCACATCATGTGGCCCATCGAGAAATACATCAGCACTGCCAGAAAGACCAGTGATGTGATGAGCCGTTTTTTCAGCCTGGGTGTTTCGTGGTCAGCCAGTGCATCCAGCTCGGCGCTGGGGGTCTCGGCGGCAGCAGCCTTGGGGCTTGCGCCGTAGCCCGCCTCCTGCACTGCCTTGACGATGGCCGAGGCGCTGGCGGTGCCCTCCACTCCCATGGAGTTGGTCAGCAGGCTCACCGAGCAGCTGGTCACGCCGGGCACAGCTTTTACGGCCTTTTCCACCCGGGCAGAGCAGGCCGCGCAGCTCATGCCCGTAACAGTATACTGTTCCATTGTTTCCCTCCGATAAAAAACGCTGCGTGAATGGGATCAAACGAGCTTGTTCAGGATCCACAAAAACTCCTGCAGCTTCTCCTCGCCGCCGTTTTTCAGGTCCTCCGCCACGCAGGTGCTCAGGTGCTGGTCGATCAGCTCCCGGGTAAAGCCGTTCAGGGCGCTTCTGGCGGCGGCGGCCTGCACCAGAATATCCGTGCAGTACACATCCTTTTCCACCATGCTCCGGATGCCCCGGATCTGGCCCTCGATGCGGTTCAGCCGGGTGATGAGGTGCTTGTACTCCTCCTCGGTGCGCTGCTTGTGGCGGCAGCCGCAGCCGGTGCTTCCCTCAGCCGGGGCACAGCAGGGTGCTTCTGCCGGGGCGGGGGAGCAGTGGGGGCAGCTGCCCTCCGGGATCTTGTTCACATCGCTCATGTCTATTCTCCTTTCGTTACCCCTTGGGGGTATCTTGCTCCATAGCTGCATTATAGCACGGCGGTCTTGTTTCTGCAAGTAGGGCTGGGGGGTATTATTGTGAATTTTTTATGAACACGGAAGATAAAACAAAAGGCCCTGCGCCCCAAACGGGGAACAGAGCCTTTGAAGCATCCAAAACGATCAGCAGGCGAATTTGCGCATAAAGGCAAGGTCGCTTGCGGCGCGGGCGGGCACAGCTTCCTCCCGCAGCACGGGCAGGGAAGCCTGCGGCATCTGCCGCAGCATCTCAAAGCCGCCGGCGTAGTCCACGCAGGAATCCTCCAGACTGGTGGAATAGAGCGTTCCATCCGGCTGGAAGTTCTGACCCTTGAAGTGGACCGCCGTGATCTTGTCGCCGTACCAGCTGCCCACCTTATCCCAGATGCGGCGCTGTGCATCCACAGACGCAGCCTCCGGGCCCACATAGTTGGCAAAATCGCAGATGACGCGCAGGTTGGGGCTTGCCATGGTGTCCAGCACCATCCGTACCGCCTCGGGGGTATTCATGGCGTGGTAGTAGACGCACTCCACGGCAAAGAGCACTCCCTGCTCCTCGCAGGCGGGCAGGATCTCACCCAGACTGCGCAGGAGCGCTTCCTGCGCCTCTTTCCGGGTTACATCGGGCTGTTTGGCCATGTTGGTGGTCTCGCTGCCCATGCAGCCTGCACCCAGCGCCCTGGCAACGGGGATCTGGCTCAGCACCTTGGCCACCTCGGCACGGCGCTTGTCCTCGTCGGCATAACTCAGCTCCACATAGGTGCCGTCCACGGCAATGCCCACGCCGGACGCTGCCGCAGCCGCCCTTGCCCGCTCCACCAGCGCAGGGGTCACATCGGCATAGCTCTTTACGCCCTCCACCGCCTTGGTAAAGGCCAGCTGGGTGCAGGCAAAGCCTGCCTGCCCGATGGAGGAGAAGAGGGTCTCTGGGTCATGGCGGCCAAAATCGTGGCCACGCGCACCAAGAATGAATTCAGGCATCCTGCACCTCCATCAGCCGAACACACGGGCGGCAAAGAGATTCAGCTCCTTGCCCCACCAGTACCAGTCGTGGGAGACATCGCTGCCCCATACCTCCAGATGCACGGGCAGGCCGCAGTCGGTCAGTGCATCGGCCATGGCCTGGGTGTCCACCAGTGCGTCGCCCTCGTAGCTGCCCTGACCGGCACAGAGGAGAAGGGCATTCTCCTCAGCCTTTGCCAGCAGCTTCTTGTCCACAAGGCCGTCCTCTGCCAGACAGGCCAGGGGGGCATTGCGCAGGACCAGGTCATCTGCTGCATTGCCCAGGAAACGGCGCACATCGTACAGGCCGGAAAGGCCGATGGCACCCGCGAACACCTCGGGGCGGCGCAGGCGGCAGTTCACTGCCTGATACGCGCCGGTGTCCACACCCACCGCCCAGAGCAGAGTGTCCTTTTTGGCACCGTTCAGGGTCAGGATGCGGGGAGCCAGCTCGCTTGTCAGGTAATTGAAATACTTTTCCTGCATCTCGGCCCGGCGGCGGGGAGCCGTGTCCCCGGCCAGCAGGCTCTCGGCATCGATGCTGTCGGCGCAGAACAGCTGCACCTTGCCTTCATTCAGCAGCGGGGCAATGGCATCGGACATCCCGTTGTTTTCCCAGTCGTAAAAGCGGCCGCCCCGCGCGGGCAGAGCCAGCACCGGCGTACCGGCATGGCCGTAGACCTTGAACTCCATGTCGCGGCCCAGCATCCGGCTCCATTCCTTATAATACGTCCCTTGGATCATGGCAGCATCCTCCTGTTGTCACACAAATTGATTGCGCTGGGGGTCATAGGCGTACCCCACAGCGGAAAGCCTGGCACACAGCGCGGCCTTGTCCTCGTCCAGATCCTCGCACAGCGCGTCCAGAGTGGGGTAGAAGTCCCGCAGCTTCAGGTTGATCATGCTCAGCAGCATGATCGGGTCATTTGGCAGAGCCATCGTCGATCCCTCCAGAAGATAACAAAAAAGCCGGCCACTCGACAAAGTGACCGGCAGATGCAGCTACTTAGACAGCGCGGGTAACCTTGCCAGCGCGCAGGCAGCGAGAGCATGCGTAGATATACTTGGGAGAGCCTTCCACGACCGCCTTGACACGACGGACATTCGGCTTCCAGGTACGGTTGGAACGGCGATGAGAGTGAGAGACCTTGATACCAAAGGTAACACCCTTGCCGCAGCATTCACACTTAGCCATGGTAATTGCACCTCCTACAGTGAAGTATGGAATCAAAATAATCAGCTTGACTATTTTACCAGAGTTACAAAGAAAAAGCAAGCCTTTTTTAAAATTTCTTGCAGCTTTTTGCATTCCCGGTGCTGTGGGGCTTGTGCAGGGCACAAAAAAATAGTATTATAAAGGGAGAAATTCGTTTTGACAGGAGATTTACATGACCGCACAGGCAACCTATTATATCATCCGCGCACTGGTGGCACTGGTGGCCATCCCGTTCCACGAGGCTGGCCATGCGCTGGCAGCATGGCTGCTGGGCGATGCCACCGCCAAACGCGAGGGGCGTCTTTCGCTGAACCCCTTTGCGCACTTTGACCTGCTGGGCACCCTGTGCATGGTGTTTGCAGGCGTGGGCTGGGCAAAGCCTGTGTCCACCAACCCCCGCAACTTCAAAAACCCTAAGTGGGGCATGGCGCTTACGGCACTGGCAGGCCCTGTGGCAAACCTTGTGCTGGCTTACCTTGGCATGGTGGCATGGAAGGTAATGTACTACTGGGCGCCGGTCAATAACGCTACCATTTACATTGCCATGTTCCTGCGCTATCTGGTGCTGATGAACGTCAGCCTTGCGGTGTTCAACCTGATTCCGGTGCCGCCGCTGGACGGCAGCCGCATTCTGCTGGTGGTGCTGCCGCAGCGCATCTACTTTGGCCTGATGCGGTACGAAAAATATATCATGATCGTCATGCTGGCAGCGGTTTGGGGCGGCTTTCTGGATACGCCGCTCTACTACCTGAATAACGTGGTGTGGTCGCTTTTGGGCGCAGGCACCGGCTATATCGATAAGATCGCCTACACCGTTTATGCAAGCAGCCTTGGGGCGGTGATCTGAGTGGCAGAGGAATTGACCTTCCATCTGGAAGATTTTGACGGCCCGCTGGAATTATTGCTGGCTCTGGTGGCCAAACATAAAATGGACTTGCATAATATCCCCATCCTGCAGCTGATCGACCAGTACACCCGCACCGTGGAGCAGGCTGACCCTGACCCCGAGACCGCCAGCGCCTTCATTGAGATGGCGGCGCATCTGGTGGAAATGAAAAGCTTTCTGCTGCTGCCCCGCAGCGAAGAGGGCGAGCGCATGAAGCAGGAACTCACCGGTCAGCTCATCGAGTACGACCAGTGCCGCCGCATGGCGGCTCTGCTGCGCGCAAAAGGAGAGGCTGCTCCGGTATTCGTGCGCCGTCCCATGGAAGTGGAGTGGGATAACACCTACGCATTGCACCATGCCCCGCAGATCTTGGCGGACTACTGGCAGGCGTTGGCAGGCCGCACCAAGACCCGCCGCGTGCCCACTCAGCAGCAGTTTGAGCCGCTGGTCACCGCGCCCATGGTATCGGTCACCAGCCGGGTGGTGTACATCCTGCGCCGGATGCTGGGTGGCACTGTGGCAAAAATGGAGCAGCTGTTTTCCCGCAGCCAGAGCCGCAGCACTAACGTAGCTACCTTTCTGGCGCTGCTGGAACTGGTGCGCGGCGGACGCATCGCGTTGGACGACCGGGGAGCGCTGACCATGCGCCGCACCCGCCCGGAACGCAATAAGGAGAACCCATGAACCAGAAACAAACCCTTGCCGCCGTGGAGGCTATGCTTTTTGCCTGCGGCGACCCCATAGGTGCTGATAAGCTGGCACAGGCGGTGCAGCTGCCCCAGTCCAGCGTGGATGCCGCACTGGAGACCCTGCACACCCGCTATCAGCGGGAGGACAGCGGCCTGTGTCTGCTGCATCTGAATACCCGGTGGCAGCTGGCTACCAAGACCCAGTGGGCAGACTGTGTGCGCCGCGTGCTGGACAGCCGCCGCGCTGTGCCGCTTGGCCCTGCGGCCATGGAGACCCTGACCGTCATCGCCTATAATCAGCCGGTGTCCCGCGCCTTTATTGAGCAGGTGCGCGGTGTGGATTCCTCCTCCAGCGTGTCCGGTCTGCTGGAAAAGGGGCTCATCGAGGAAGCCGGACGTCTGGATCTGCCGGGTCGCCCAGTCAGCTTCCGCACCACCGATACCTTTTTGCGCGTGTTCGGCCTGTCCAGTCTGGCAGACCTGCCGCCGGTGCACAGCGATGCACCGGCAGATGATCCGACCGAAAGTGAGGGCTGATCCATGGGCATGGTTCTTTCCGCAGTAGGCGCTTGTCTGCTGTTCATCCTCAAGGTGGTGGGCATTCTGCTGCTGATTTTGTTGGTGCTGGCGGCGCTGTTGCTGCTGTGCCCCTTCTGCGCGGATGTCTGCTGGCAAAACGATACGCTTACCGTAAAGGCCGGGGCACTGGGCATCACTTTTCCGGTGTTCCAATACCCAAAGCCGGAACCTCCCGCCCAGCCGGAGGAGCCCAAGGGCTTTACCGGCAGGCTGAAAACAAAATTCCGCGCATGGCGTGCGGAGCGCAAGCGCAAAAAGGCTGAAAAAAAGGCTGCGCAGCCCGCAAAGCCCAAAACTGAAAAGCCGCCCCGCCAAAAGGCAAAGATCACGCTGGATGTGATCTGCACCATGCTACGGGGCGTGGGTACGCTGCTGCGGGCGGTGTTTGGCGCGCTCCGTTTTACAAAGATCTCGGTCTGCCTTGGCGTGCGCGGGGACGACCCCGCCGCAGCTGCCCGCAATTACGGCAAGCTGCAAGCGTGGCTGTACCCGACCCTTGGCGTGCTGGACCATTTCTTCTTTCTGGAATTTGACCAGCTGCGCGTTCTGCCGGACTTCGGCAGCGCCCAGCCTACTGTGCAGGACAAGGTGTCCTTCCGGGTCAGCGCACAGGCGCTGTTCATCGTCATTGCCGCTGTGCGGGTACTGTACGAGTTCTGGCGTAAAAAAGTATTGGACATTTTTATTTGAAGATGATACACTAAATCTATCTCAGAATGCTTTCCGGCGGCCTGCTGCCTGCACGGATGAATAAAGGAGAGTTGTTTTATGGCAGAGCATCCTATTCAGGGCCTGATGAACGTTACGATGGAGAAAATTCACCAGATGGTGGACTCTAACACCATTATCGGCAAGCCCATCACCACCGAGGATGGCATCACCATCCTGCCGGTGTCCAAGGTGAGTTTTGGTTTCGCCTCCGGCGGTACCGATTTTAACGGCAAGAACGCTGCCAACAAGGATCTGTTTGGCGGCGGCTCCGGTGCCGGTGTCAACATTCAGCCGGTGGCATTTCTGGTCATCAAGGATGGCTGCGTGCGCACCATCCAGCTGTCGGATAGCTCCAACAGCATCGACCGTGCCCTGACCATGCTGCCTGAGCTGGTGGAAAAGCTTACCACTCTGGTCAAAAAGGACGCCAAGGCACCCGCAGAGGAGCCCAAGGCAGAGTAACCTTTTATACAAATCAAGCCGCAGCCGCAGATCTTTTGGTCTGCGGTCTATATAGCCGCGCACCGTGCCCCGCAAAAGCAGGGGAGCGGTGCGCATTTTGAGCGCCGTGAGGCGCACAAGGAGTAATATTATGGCAGAAGAACGTATTCAGAAGATCATGGCCGAGCAGGGTCTGTGCTCC
>OOCM01002913.1_pt1 | contig 10423 bp, 5 predicted proteins | sample 1671111 | NCBI WGS metagenome assembly OOCM01 (sample SAMN06348123, study PRJEB24527) | human gut metagenome | biome: human gut; feature: ankylosing spondylitis patient; material: feces | host: Homo sapiens | place: China | collected 2015-10 | reverse complement strand
GGAAAGACCATGGGAAGCGTGAGTTATCTGCAGATCCTGGCACCGGAGCTTACAGACCGGATGCTTGCAGATTTCCTGGATGTGGATGACAGCATCAATGTCAACATTCATATCCAGTCCATTGACCAGAGTTCTGCGATCAAGATGATCAAGAGCAAGATTTTAGATTTGGATAAGATGAAGATTGAAGAGCAGAAGCGGGCGGTACGTTCCGGGTATGACATGGATGTGCTTCCATCGGATCTTGTGACCTACGGGGAAGAAGCAAAGAATCTGCTGGAAGATTTACAGTCCAGAAATGAGCGTATGTTTCTTGTGACAGTGTTGGTGATGAATACCGCAAAGAAGCGTCAGAAGCTGGATAACAATATCTTCCAGGTACAGGGTATCGCACAAAAATACAACTGTTCCTTAAAACAGCTGGACTATCAGCAGGAAGCAGCATTGATGTCCTGTATTCCACTGGGAGTCAATCGAATTGAGATTCAGAGAGGGCTTACCACATCGGCAACAGCGATCTTTGTGCCATTTACGACACAGGAACTGTTCCAGGAAGGGGAAGCTCTTTATTATGGATTGAATGCATTATCCAACAACATGATTATGGTTGACCGGAAGCGTCTGAAGAACCCGAATGGACTGATTCTTGGTACACCTGGTTCCGGTAAATCCTTCTCAGCAAAAAGAGAAATTACGAACTGTTTCCTGATTACGGAGGACGATATTATTATTTGTGATCCAGAAGCCGAGTATTATCCACTGGTGCAGGCACTGCACGGACAGGTCATCCGGATTTCACCGGTATCAGACCAGTATATCAATCCGATGGATCTGAACCTGAATTATTCAGAGGAAGATAATCCGCTGTCCTTAAAGGCAGATTTTATTCTGTCCCTGTGTGAACTGATTGTCGGTGGAAAGAATGGACTGGAACCGGTAGAAAAGACGATCATTGACCGTTGTGTGCGGCTGGTCTATCAGGAATATCTCGCTGATCCGGTGCCAGAGAAGATGCCGATACTGGAGGATTTATATAATCTGTTGCGGAAACAGGAAGAGCCGGAAGCACAGCGTCTGGCAACTTCATTGGAGATTTACGTTACAGGTTCCCTAAATGTATTTAATCATCGCACAAATGTGGACATCAACAACCGTATCGTATGTTTTGATATCAAGGAGCTTGGAAAACAGCTGAAGAAGATCGGGATGCTGATTGTGCAGGATCAGGTATGGAACCGAGTGACCATCAACCGTTCTGCTCATAAATCTACCCGTTACTATGTGGATGAATTCCATCTTTTATTAAAAGAAGAGCAGACAGCAGCCTACAGCGTGGAAATTTGGAAGCGATTCCGTAAATGGGGAGGTATTCCAACTGGTGAATTGGTTTGCTACTTGTTAGTCGCTTAAAGTGCAAACTGTCGCCGTTCTGACTGAAACCGGCAAGTAAGTCAGAATTATCAATGCGGAAAAAACGGGAAAGGGGTAGCGACCTAATCCGAGTGGAAGGCTATTCATAATAGAATAACCACACGCAACGCATAGAGCTTGAACCTGCATAAGCAGAATATAACAGCTCCAAGAGGCCGCATTGCCAGCCGGTACGATATAATCGTGGTAAAAAGATATGCTATGCTGAGCGTGAAATGACACGCTGATGAAAATGGGCGAAAGCCCCAGAGAGGTGGATAAAAAGCCGCCTGATAATAACAATCAGATAACACAGAATATCAAAGATTTATTGGCTTCCAGGGAAATCGAAAATATTTTTGAAAATTCCGATTTCATCTATATGCTGAACCAGGCATCCGGTGACCGGCAGATTCTTGCCAAACAGCTGAATATTTCACCAACCCAGCTGTCCTATGTAACCAACAGTAATGAGGGGGAAGGACTTTTGTTCTATGGAAATGTCATTATCCCATTTGTAGACAGATTCCCGAAGAATTCCCTTTATAAGATTATGACAACCCGCCCGGAGGAAACAGCCGAAGCAGGGTAATACAGGAGGAGTAAAACAATGTTACAGGTAATTTCATATGGATTGACATTTTGTGGCGGTGCTGTATTTGGCATCGCTATTCTCTGTTTATTACAGGCAGGGAAAGGGTATCCGAAGAAGGAGGAGTAATCAGTGGCAGAACAGAGAATGAAAGTCAGGGATAAGAAAGTCCAGAAAATGACCAAGGATGGTCTGGTGGAAGAAAACCTGACGGATAAATCTTCTGTTCGTGTCAGTAACCGTGCCAGTGATGTGCAGATGGGAGGAAAACAGGGGGAAAAAGAAGTAAGCCTTGTGGATAAGTCTCCCCGCCAGTCTGAACGGAGTGGGAAAAATATTCGTCCCTCTGTGCAAAAATCCAGAGATGCACCGGAACTGATACGGACAGAGAAGCAAAGTGAGGATTTTGGACAGAGTAGTAAACAGCAAAATAGAAAAAGAATCCGTGCTGAAGTCGGAAAAGAATCCAGACTTGCAGAAAAATCCGAAGCCGGACAGTCAGGGAGACTGAAAGAAAAACGTGCTGATCTATCAGAAAACAGGGGAGACAGCCGGAAAAATCAGACCGGTGGCAGCAAAAAGCCAAAACAAAAACAACGTTTGAAGTTTGCTTATGAGGAAACTGGTGCTTCTGTGAAAAATGACAAAGATATGGAGAAATTGAACCAGATGGATACGGATGGAGTCAATTTCCGCCATCAGAAACAGAAAGAAAAAGCCAAAAAGTTTTCTTATGAGGAAGCAAAAAAGAAGAAGGAAGCAAAGCAGCATTCCAAGAAGGCACAGGTCTATCAGGCAAATGATGGAGAAGCTCCTGGAAAGAAGAAATCCCGCTTGAAGTTTGGCGAAGGGGAATCTGTGAAAACAGAAAAAGCTTCTGTTGTCAAGAAAGCAGGAAGTGCAACTTCCGTAGCATTGCACCGTGAGATCAGCAAAAATGAAGACGATAATGCGGCGGTAGAAGGTGCCCATAAGTTAGAAGAAAGCGGCGAAGGTGTTTACCGGCTGGAACAGAGAAGTGCCAGACGCAGGAAACAGAGGGAATCCAGAAAAAGAAGCAGACTTGAAAGACAGGAAGAGAAACAGACACAGGCGGCAACCCGTCAGGAGCAGAAGAAACTGAAAAAACAGATTCAGAAGCAACAGATCAAACGGGATTATGCCAAAGCGAAGCGAAGTGAACAGACAGTAGGAACAGCTACAAAAGGTACGATTGATTATATCAAGAAGATTGGCGGCAAAGTCACCAACTTCTTTAAAGAAAACCGGAAGGTGTATATCAGTGTAGCAGTTCTGATCGGATTGATGTTTCTGATCATAACGAATGTCACGTCATGCTCTGCAGTGTTTTTACAAAATGTGATCACTTACACCGGAACCAGTTATCTGTCATCGGATCAGGCAATCCGGGAAGCGGAACTGTATTACACACAGCTGGAAGCTAATCTGCAGGAGCGGATCAACAACATGGAATCTGAAGAACCGGGACATGAGGAATACCGATATAACATCGGACCTATTGAGCATGATCCGTTTATCCTGATTAGTTATCTGTCTGCAAAGTATGAAGAATTTACTTTTGAACAGGTCAAGCCGGAGCTGGACGCCTTGTTTGCAGAGCAATATCATTTAACTACTGAAGCAGTCAATGAGACTGTAACGGAGACAGCAACAGTAAGAGTTGGAGAATCTTTGGGACAGGTTGTGACCAGTGGATATTGTAACTGTCCAATCTGTTGTGGTATTTGGAGCGGAGGACCGACTGCCAGTGGAGCATATCCAACTGCCAATCATACCTTAGCGGTAGATGCTTCCAATCCGTTTGTTCCAATGGGAACAAAGGTAGTTATGAATGGTGTCGAATATACCGTAGAAGATACCGGAGCTTTCGCAAGATACGGTGTACAGTTTGATGTCTATTATGACAGTCATGCGGCAGCATCTGCACATGGACATCAAACATGGGAATGTTATCTGGCAGATGATAATGGAAGCAATGAAGTGGAAGTGACCAGGACAAGAGATGTAGATGTGCTGAATGTCACCTTAAATAGTGGAAACCTGATGTCAATCTGTCAGGACAGGCTGGGATTTTTCCAGAAAGAACTGTTCAGTGCCTACAACGATACAAAAGGCAACTTGCAGATGTTTGCAACACCGGTTGATTTTAACTGGTATTCCAGTGTGACCAGCTATTATGGATACAGGATTCATCCAATATCAGGAGCAAATCAGCTTCATAATGGTATGGATATCGGAGCACCGGAAGGGACAAAAGTAATGGCAGGGCTGACCGGAACGGTTACAACTTCTGCTTATAACGACAGCTATGGCAATTATGTTGTGATCAAGGACAGTAAAGGCTATGAACTGCGGTATGCACATTTAAGCAGCCGGAGTGTATCTGCAGGTGCATCCGTCACGAAAGGTGATGAGATAGGTCTTGTAGGAAATACTGGAAATTCCACAGGAAGCCATCTTCATATTGAACTTCTGAAAAATGGAGAGCGGTTAAACCCGATCTTTTATCTGGAAACAGGAGAAGGGGCAGGATTTGGCGGCAATGAATATACCAGTGAAGCAGCACAGCGCTTGTTAAATGAAGCAGCGAGATATCTCGGAACACCGTATGTGTGGGGTGGATATTCCCCAAGTGGATTCGATTGTTCCGGATTTGTAAGCTACTGTCTGACAAACTCTGGTGTAAGGAATACAGGAAGACTAACAGCACAGGGACTGTACAACATTTGTACACCAGTATCCCAGTCGGAGGCACAGCCGGGAGATTTGATCTTCTTTACTGGAACTTACGACGCAGGGGAGCCGGTAACGCATATCGGAATCTATGTAGGCAATGGTCAGATGATCCATTGTGGACATCCGGTGCAGTATACGTCCATCAATTCCCCATACTGGCAGAGCCATTTCTATGGATTCGGACGATGGTAAGAAAAAGGGCGGCTGCATCAGCCGTCCGGAAAGGAGAAGCGATGAAAAGTCTTGAAAAAGCAACGGCGGATTATGAGAAAGCCAAAGATAGAATGGAAGCCTCCAAAGCCAGATATGAAGCAGACTTAAAGCGGTTCAAGGCTGCGGAGATTGCAAAAACAGAAGCAGAAAATCTGGAAATTGTAAGAATTATCCGTGCAATGGATATGAGCATTCCAGAGCTGGAAGCTTTCAAAAAGAGAATGAAAAATGAACTGCCCGGCAGGGTAGAAATACAGAAGGAGGAAACAAAAGCCGATGATGAATCTGGAAAAAATGAAACAGAAGAAGAGAACAATTACTAAAAGCAGGGTAAAAAAGAGCTTGCTTGCAGCAACGACATTTCTTTGCCTGACAACACCTTTGCTCCAGACACAGACTGCTTATGCAGCTGAGAATACCACACCTGCAATTACGATCGAGAAACCGGATGGCTGGAAACAGGGAGAAACAACCATTGCTGTTACGGTAGATGCCAGCCATATGCCGGAAGGTTTCTCAATAGCAAAAATTGAAGCAAAAGCAGGAAAAGATGGGAGCTGGCAGGATGTAACCGGAAGCGGAAGTATCACGATCACAGGAAATCAGACAGTGTATGTGCGTGTGACAGATGGTGATGGAAAGGTGTATGAGCAGAATCGTTCTATTAAGTGTTATGACACGGAAAAGCCGACACTCTCTGCTTCCCTGACAGATGGTGTGCTGACGATTCAGGGGAATGATACAGTATCCGGGATTACTGCAGTAACAGTTAATGGCACCACTTATACAGATCTGAAGGATGGAATGCTGAGAGTGCAACTGACACAGAAAGATTTTACAACAAAACAGATTGAAATCACGGTAACAGACGGTGCCGGAAATACTTCTGAAAAGTATGTGTTGCAGAATCCTTATTATGAATGGGCAAAGAAGCAGGCAGAGAAACAGAAAACTTCCAGTGACAGCAATGGTGCAATGGCAACTACGACCAGTGCAGATGCAACGGGAACTGAAAAAACAACGACTTCTCCGCTTCCGCAGGATGCACAAGCTTCTGAGCCAACAGATGCAAAAGGAACTGTGGATGATCGGACAGTGACAGGTATTGAGGAACAGCTTAATAAAGAAGGCGAGACAGCAGATTCTGTTACTAAAACAGCTACGGAAGGCACAAAAGAGTTTTATACCATTTCAACTAAGAGTGGTAAGATTTTCTATCTGATCATCGACAATTCAAAATCTCAGGATAATGTGTATTTCCTTACAGAAGTCAGCGAGAAAGATCTGATGAACTTCACACTTTCTGATTCCGTGACACTTCCGGAAGTAGATACTGTTTATGCAGAACCAGAGAAACAGGCTGAAGAAGAAAAGCCGGAAACAACTGAGACAGCTGAGAAAGATAAGGTAGAGGATGAAATCCAGATGCCAGAAGATAAAAGTCCATTTGGAACGTATCTTCTGATTGCACTGGTTGCAGTAGGAGCTGCGGCAGGAGGATATTACTTCAAAGTCTATAAACCAAAGCATGAATATGATGACGAGGATGAGATGGAAGAGGATGAAGATGAATCCGAAGATTCAGAGTCTGAAAAGCGGGAAGTAGACGATGCAGATGAGCAGGAAGAAAGTACAGAACCGGAAATCCTGAGAGATGAAGATTTTGACGATAATGTGCTGGAAGATGAAGAAGAGGAGCAGGAGTAAATGAAATTAGTGATTGCAGAAAAGCCATCGGTTGCGATGGCACTGGCTTCCGTGCTTGGAGCCAGAACAAGAAAAGATGGCTACGTGGAGGGAAACGGTTATATCGTTTCCTGGTGCGTAGGACATCTGGTTGGATTATGTGATGCATCGGAATACGATGAAAAATATAAAAAATGGAGATATGAAGATCTGCCGATTGTGCCGGAATGTTGGAAACACAAGATTTTGGAGGGCACAAAGAAGCAGTTCGGAATCTTGAAAAAACTGATGAGAGATTCAAAAGTAGATGAAGTGATCTGTGCTACTGATGCAGGACGTGAAGGAGAGTTAATCTTTCGTTTGGTGTATGAGCAGGCAGAATGTCAAAAACCGATGAAGCGGCTCTGGATCTCATCTATGGAAGAACAGGCAATTAAAGATGGATTTGCGTCATTAAAAGACGGTTCGTGTTATGACAGTCTCTATCAGTCAGCACTTTGCAGGGCAAAGGCAGACTGGTTGGTGGGAATCAATGCGAGCCGTCTTTTTTCCGTTCTGTATAACCAGAATCTGAAAGTTGGAAGAGTGCAGACACCAACACTTGCTATGATCGTTGATCGAAATCAGAAGATCAAGGAATTTACCAAAGAAAAATATTATATGGCTCATATCAAGTTTGACGAGATGGATGCGGTCACAGAGCATTTTCAGAAAAAAGAAGATGCAGATAGAGTGGCTGCGGACTGTATGGAGCGTATGTGCGAAGTGGAGAAGGATGATGTGAAAGAGAAAACAGTCCGCCCTCCGAAGCTTTATGATCTGACCACTCTGCAGAGGGAAGCAAACAGAATGTTTGGTTATACCGCACAGCAGACATTGGATGCCGTGCAGGAGATGTATGAGCAGAAGCTTGTTACTTATCCGAGAACAGACAGCCAGTATCTGACAGATGAGATGGGAGAAAGCACAGAAACTCTGATTCAGATGTTACTTGGGAAAATGCCCTATGCCGAAGGGCTGGAATATCAGCCGGACGTGAGTAAGGTATTAAATTCAAAGAAAGTATCTGATCACCATGCAATTATCCCGACCGTGGAAGTAGCAAAGGCAGATATAGGTAAACTGAAAGAACGAAACTGCAAGATTTTGTATCTGATCAGTGCCAGGGTACTGACAGCAACCGCAGATCCTTATATTTATGAAAGCCATAAATGCCAGATTACCTGTAATTATCATACGTTTTATCTCTCAGCAAAGAAAACAAAGCAGGAAGGATTCAAGTCGATCGAAAATAAATTGAAACAGTTCTTTGGCGTAAAGAGTGAAAAAGAAGAGCCGGAGCTGGATATCTGGGATGGCAAGCATTACGGTCCCTGTGATTCTTTTGTATCGGAGCATTTTACACAGCCACCGAAACAGTACACAGAAGATACCCTGCTTTCTGCGATGGAACGTGCAGGGAATGAAGAACTGACCGAAGATACAGAAAAGAAAGGACTTGGTACTCCGGCAACAAGGGCAGCAATCATTGAAAAACTGATTCAGTCTGGTTTTGTGAAAAGGGAAAAGAAAAATCTGGTGCCGACAGATGATGGCAATGTACTGATTACGGTTCTGCCGGATGAGATTAAATCTCCGAAGATGACAGCAGAGTGGGAAATGGCATTGAATCACATTGCCCAGAATACAGGGACAGCAGATGAATTCCTAAATGGGATTACAGAGCTGATGCAGGAACTGGTTGCCAGATATCAGGGGATTTCAGAAGAAAAGAAAGAGCAGTTTCAGGGAAAAGCAAAAGGAGAAGTCATTGGCAAATGTCCCCGTTGTGGAGCTGATGTCAGGGAAGGAAAAGTAAACTTTTACTGTTCTGACCGGAACTGTGCTTTTGCCTTATGGAAGAATGATAAATTCCTTGCAAGCCAGGGGAAAAAGATGGATAAGGCGGCAGCAAAGAAGTTCCTGTCTAAAGGAAAAATCCATTATAAGGATCTGGTATCCAGAAAAACAGGGAGACAGTATGAAGCAACAGTGGAGATGGTTGATCCCGGCGAGGGAAATGTGCAGTTCAATCTGAGTTTCCAGCAACGATAAGCAGTGTATTGCAGGCAGTCTAAGGACTGTCTGTTTTAATACAAATATATGAAAGAGAGGACCTTAGCATGAAGAAAAAAGGTAATTTTAGAAAAGTAGTATCTGGCTTGCTGGCAGGCATGACAATGCTTAGTACAGTGTTATCTCCGATGACTGCATATGCAGCGGAGATCCAGCCAGAGGAAAAACCTCCACTTTATGAGGAAGTGAAAGACCTTCTGGATGAAGATGAGGTGGTGACTGCCAAAGATTATGAAATTGAAACAGGCAGTGTATTTGATGTGAAATCAGATTACACGGGACTGGAAATCAAGGATGATAACAAGGTTAAAGTCACATTTGAGGAAGCAAAGAATGATAAGAATGAGGATTTTACGACAGATCATGCGGACACTTACAAAGCGGTCTATTATGTGGAACCGGTAAATCAGGAGCATCCGAAGTACCAGATCAGCCGAAAGCTGATTGTGCGTGAGAAAGAAACAGAAGTGCAGACAGAAACTGCAGGGAGTGAAGCAGTAACCGAATCAGAAACAGCTGGCAGTGAACAGCAGACAGAGGAAACGGAGAATTCAGAAGCAGACTCGGAATTGCTTCCAACAGAGGAAGTGACGGAAAGCGAGATAGAAGAATTTGATTCTCAGGCAAGCGAACTATTACCGGATATGGAAGAAGATACTGAAAATACAACGGATTCGGAAACAGGTCTTACAGTATCGGATGCAATGGAGCAGGCGGAAGAGGAAGGAATTGATTTATACGCCATGGAAGCTGGTGAAACAGTCACTTTTATGGCAAAGACAAGTGCAAGAAGTGTACAGAAAGTATCTGTTACAAGAGGAACTCTGTATCGTTATGCGGATTATGGTTATGGTTCTTATCTTACCTATCAGTATACGGTTCAGTTTGGAAATGTATCTGCGACTGCTTACTGTGTACAGCCATCAAAACCGGGACCAGGAACAGGTAATTACACGATTAGTAAAGTCGGAGATGGAAAAACATTAGCTAAGGTATGTTATTACGGAACCAAGGCAGCAGGAGATGAAGGATTCTTTACAGAAGAGAATGGTTATGGAAATCTTAGTGCTGGAGCAAAATTCATTCTTGTTCATCTGGCGGCTTCTTATGCTAATGGAAGTGGCGACGCTTTTTCCGGAGCGAATAGTACAGCCAAGAATTTAGCAATGAAATTGTATAATTATTGTGTTTCACAGCCAGAAATACCGGATGTAGCAATGTCATTTTCTGATGGAGATGTAAAAGCTTATGTGGATGGCAATTCACAGAGAACCAAAGATATTACATTCAAAGCAGATAAGCTACAGACAATTACGATGAAGCTTCCGTCTGGTGTGAAACTTCATAATCTAAGCACAGGCACAACAAGTAAAGCTGGTGCAAGTGTAGAAATTTGCGGAGGAACAAAGTTTTATCTTTCTGCACCACTGACACAGGTGAGTGACGTGGCACAGAGCTGGTCTTCTACAATGAAGGGAAGTATTACAAAAGATTACTCTGCTTATAAAATCACCACCGGATCTGACACGCAGGATCTTGCGTTGGTATTTGGTGAAGGTGTGACAGATGAAAAATATATTGATTTCAAAGTGTCTTGGATTGAACAGGCTACGATCGAAATCGTAAAGAAAGACGATACAGCGGATGTCA
>OOCM01002906.1_pt1 | contig 10444 bp, 10 predicted proteins | sample 1671111 | NCBI WGS metagenome assembly OOCM01 (sample SAMN06348123, study PRJEB24527) | human gut metagenome | biome: human gut; feature: ankylosing spondylitis patient; material: feces | host: Homo sapiens | place: China | collected 2015-10 | reverse complement strand
GAAATTTATGAACAACTTGCAAGGATGTTTATTGAGGATATCAATATTTTTGACATAAAAAAAGAACTCGAAGATGGCATAAAAGAAAAAGTAGAGAAAAACCAGAAAGAATATTATCTTAGAGAACAGCTCAAATATATCAACGAGGAGCTTGACGGCACAGATGGCTCATCTGAAATAGATGAGTATATGGAAAAACTTGAGAGTCTTAATGCAGCTGATGAAATAAAAGAGCAGATTGAAAAAGAAATACGGCGTTATAAAGTGCTTTCACAGGGTTCGTCAGAAGCAAATGTTGAACGCAGCTATATAGAAACGCTTCTTTCACTTCCATGGGAAAACAGTTCTCAGGACAGCGATGATATAGAAAATGCGGCAAAAATTCTTGATGAAAATCATTATGGAATGAAAAAAATTAAAGAGAGAATACTTGAGACGCTTGCAGTGAGAAAAGTATCACATAATGCTGATGCACCGATAATCTGTCTTGTAGGACCTCCGGGAACAGGAAAGACAAGTATTGCACGTTCAGTTGCACAGTCACTTAATAAAGAATATGTACGTATATGTCTTGGTGGTGTAAAAGATGAAGCAGAAATCCGTGGACACAGAAGAACATACGTCGGTGCAATGCCTGGTAGAATCATTGACGGTCTTAGAAAAGCAAAAGTTAAAAATCCGCTCATGCTTCTTGATGAGATAGATAAAGTAAGTAATGACTATCGTTCTGATACATCATCGGCACTTCTTGAAGTACTTGATGGAGAGCAGAATTCGCATTTTGTTGATCATTATATTGATATGCCTGTAGATTTGTCGGAGATTCTTTTTATTGCTACAGCGAATGATTTGTCAGAGGTGTCAAGACCTCTTCTTGACCGCATGGAAATTATAGAAGTAAGCAGTTATACAAAAAATGAAAAACTGCATATTGCAAAAGAGCATCTTGTGGCAAAACAGTTAAAAAAGAATGGACTTACAAAGAAGTCAGTCAGATTTACCGATAAGGCACTTGCAAAAATAATAGATGGCTATACAATGGAGGCCGGTGTAAGAGAGCTTGAGAGAATGATAGCTGCTGTTCTTAGAAAAGTTGTAAGAAAGAATTACACGGTTGGTGGCGTAAATATTGAAAAGCAGATAGTCATTACAGATAAAAATCTCAGTGAATATCTCGGAAAAGTTAAGTTCATTAAGGAAAAGGCATCAAGAAAAAATGAGGTTGGCATTGTACGTGGACTTGCATGGACAGCAGCTGGCGGTGATACTCTTGAAATAGAAGTAAATGTTCTTGGTGGTAAGCCTGAACTTATTCTTACAGGAAATATGGGAGATGTAATGCGGGAATCTGCACAGATAGCACTCTCATATGTCCGCTCTGTTGTAAGAAAAAACCAGATTTTTGAAGAGAATGCAATACATATACATATACCTGAAGGTGCAGTTCCCAAAGACGGACCATCAGCCGGAATAACAATGGCGACAGCCATTTATTCCGCAGTTACAGGAAAGTCTGTAGATGCCTCAACAGCAATGACAGGAGAAGTTACATTAAGAGGCAGAGTAATGCCTATAGGCGGTCTTAAAGAAAAACTGCTTGCAGCAAAGACAGCCGGATTAAAGAGAGTGTTAGTGCCGTTGGAAAATAAATCTGATGTAGAAGAGCTTGAAGAAGAAATTGTACAGGGACTTGAGATTGTATATGTAAGCGATATGAAAGAAGTCCTTAAACTTGCCATTGTAAAATAGGAGAAAACTATGGTTATTAAAAAAGTAAATCTTGATATTGTAATTGGTGTTACAAGTCAGGTGCCGGAAACAGACTTACCGGAAGTTGCGTTTGCAGGCAAATCTAATGTAGGTAAATCATCACTTATAAATGCCCTGATGAACAGAAAGTCATATGCAAGGACATCATCACAGCCTGGAAAGACACAGACAATTAACTATTATAATATTAATGATGCAATGCTCCTTGTTGATTTGCCGGGTTACGGATATGCTAATGTAAGCCAGTCCGTAAAGGAAAAATGGGGCAAGATGGTAGAGAAATATCTGAAGAAATATTGATATAAGACATGACCCATCTGCAAATGATAAGATGATGTATGACTGGATAGTTTCTAATGGATATCATCCTGTCATAGTTGCAACAAAACTTGATAAAATAAAAAGAAGCCAGCATGCCAAACAGATTAAAGCTGTAAGGACAGGGCTGGGTCTTTCTGCTGATGATATTCTTATCCCTGTTTCATCACAGACAAAACAGGGAATCCCTGAATTATGGGACGTTATAGAACAATTTATATAATTACATAAGTTTATTCATTACAAAATCATATATATCCTGGCTGGCGTCACGCCATCTGGCACACATTGCGTCGGCCTGTGATTCGAGAGGAACGGCAACATTTAATTCTATAAGATTAGTGTTGCCTTCTTTTACCTGACAGTGAACAATAAAATCACCGTTTGTCGATTTATAATAATCAGAAGTTGTTCCCACTTCACATTTTAAATCATATTTATTATCTTTGAGATATTTGTCAATATCATCACGTATAGCTTGAGAAATTTTATTATAGAAAAAAGAAATTGTATCAATTCCTTCTTTCGTAAGCTTATATTGCGTGCTGCTTCTGTATGTGAGAATCTGCACAAATCCGTCGCTTGCAAGCGAACTTAATACTTCCTGAAGCGTAAAATAATTGGTATATTGTCTGTCTAACATAAAATCAGCAATCTGGCTGTTGGACAGAGGAAAATTAACTTTATCTAACATATATAAAACCATCAGTTTATAGAGGGTTGTTGCATCCGTACTCATTCGTAGTTCCGTCCTTGAATAATATTGTTGTTTGTAAAATATTGCATCAAACTGTTATGGACACGCTTTTTATCTGCACTCCATAAAGGTGCAATGAGAATTTTTTTTGGACCGTCTCCTGTAAGACGGTGTATAACCATATTGGGTGGCAGGAGTTCAATGATTCTGCCGATAAGCCTGATATAATTGTCCATAGTCATAGTTTCAAACAGGTGATTGTTATAATCATCAGCCAGATCAGTTCCTTTAAGGACATGAAGCAGCTGCAGTTTTATTCCCCAGGCACCGCTGTTTGCGATAAAACGTGCGGTATCAAGCATCATTTCATCACTTTCGCCCGGAAGACCAAGTATCATGTGGACAATTACTTTTATATCTGAATTGTTGAGGCGTTTAACGGCATCGGTAAAAATGTCAAGTTCATAACCACGCCTTATATAATCAGAAGTTTTTTTGTGGATGGTCTGTAATCCGAGTTCAATCCATACAGGTTTAATTTTATTGAGTTCGTCAAGCAGAGTTATAACACTGTCGTCAAGGCAGTCAGGTCTTGTTGCGATTGACAGTATCTTAACATCAGGATTATTAATAACAGGCATAAACAAATTTCTTAAATAGCTGACATCTGCATATGTATTGGTATAGGACTGGAAGTATGCAATAAAATTATTTCCTGTATATTTATTTGATATAAGTTTTTTTGCATCGTCAACATTAGTGCATGCAAAATCACCGGAACCTCCGGCACTGCAAAAAATACATCCCCTTGTGTCAATAAGCCCGTCACGGTTGGGACAATTCATCCCACCGTTCAGGGCCAGTTTATACATTTTGACACCATAAGTGCCTTTTAAATATTCATTTACCGAGTAGAAATGTGGAAGCATAATTATTTAATAAGAGCCTTTATAGCCTGGCTTACAACGTCAGCAACGCGTGGGTCGAAAGCTTCCGGAAGAATATTTGTGTCACTGAGTTCATCATCAGGAACAAGATTTGCGATGGCAAGAGCTGCAGCAAGTTTCATTTCTTCTGTAATCTGTGTTGCACGTCCTTCAAGGGCACCCTTGAATATGCCAGGAAAAGCAATAACATTATTTACCTGGTTAGGGAAATCAGAACGACCTGTACCGACAACCTTTGCACCTGCGGCTTTTGCAACATCTGGCATGATTTCAGGAACCGGGTTAGCCATTGCAAAAAGAATGGCGTCTTTGTTCATTGATGAAACCATTTCTGCTGTAACGATGTTAGGTGCAGAAACACCTACAAAGATATCAGCACCTTTAAGTGCATCAGCAAGTGAACCGTGTTTTTGTTCAAGATTAGTAACATTCATCATAGATTCCTGCATCCAGTTAAGTCCTTCGCTGTCTTTTGCAAGAATGCCTGATTTATCACACATTGTAACATTTTTAAAACCATATGTAAGAAGAAGCTTTGTTATGGCAATGCCGGCAGAACCTGCACCATTTACAACAACACGACATTCTTCTTTAGTTTTTCCTGTAACCTTTAAACCATTGATAATACCTGCAAGCACTACAATAGCTGTTCCATGCTGGTCGTCATGGAAAACAGGAATGTCGAGGAGTTCCTTTAATCTTTCTTCAATTTCAAAGCATCTTGGTGCAGAAATATCTTCAAGGTTAATACCGCCAAATGCAGGAGCAATGTTTACTACAGTTTTGATGATTTCTTCTGTGTCCTGTGTGTCAAGACAGATAGGAACAGCATTGACGCCACCAAAAGACTTAAAAAGAACAGCCTTGCCTTCCATAACAGGCATAGCTGCATGTGCACCGATATTTCCAAGTCCGAGAACGGCACTTCCGTCAGAAACTACAGCGATAGTGTTGGCTTTTATAGTATACTTGTATGCGGCTTCCTTGTCTTTTGCAATAACCTTGCAAGGTTCAGCAACGCCGGGGGTATATGCGAGAGCGAGATCCTCTCTTGTTGAAATATCCATCTTTGGAGTGGTTTCAAACTTTCCATTCCATTTTTCATGTAAAGCAAGTGCTTTTTCTGCATTTGTCATGGTAGAGTCCATCCTTTCAAAAAAACATATTTAATTAATAATAACACATTACAGCGTTAGCGGCAAGGATTGAAATTATAACAAAATGTTTGAAATAATTTTAAAATAGTGTATAATAAATATATGTTAATTCTAAATTCTTGGATGAATCAAGATTCTTATCCGCGATTTATATACATTTGTTATCTGCGGTATAATTCCAGAACATTAATAAAAAAATAGGAGTGAATAATTTATGAGAGAAAAATTACAGACGTTGCCACTTACTGTTTTACGAGAGTTTGCAAAGGACAAACATATTAAAAATATTACTGTAATGAGAAAAGCGGACCTTATTGAGGCGATTATCAAGGCAGATGAGGAAGAAAAGGCAGCTAAGGACGAACAGGAAAAAACAGTTAAGGCAGAACCGGAACAGCCAATAAAAAACGTGCAGCCTGTAAAAAACGAACATGAGCATGCTAATATAAATCATAATGACGGATATGTGCCAAGAAACAGACAGAACGTAAATAATGATAATGTTCAGGACAGACCTGAAAAACAGGAGATGGCAGATGGTATTCTTGAAGTTATGCAGGAGGGATATGGATTTATAAGATGTGAGAATTTCCTTCCGGGAGACAATGATGTGTATGTGTCACCATCACAGATAAGAAGGTTTAATTTAAAAACAGGCGATATCATAAGAGGACCTAAAAAAGCAAAGACACAGGGGGAAAAGTTCTCTGCACTTGTTTATCTTGAATCAGTCAATGATGAGGAGCCTGCAAAAGCGGCAAAAAGACCTTCATTTGAAAGTCTTACACCTATATTTCCAAATGAGAGAATTCATCTTGAAAAAAACAGCAATACAGTTGCAATGAGAATGGTAGATTTAATTTCTCCAATCGGTAAAGGCCAGCGTGGAATGATTGTTTCACAGCCAAAATCAGGTAAGACAACTCTTTTAAAGCAGATAGCCAATGCCATAACAAAAAATAATCCTGAGATGCATCTTATAATACTTCTTATTGATGAACGTCCTGAGGAAGTAACTGATATAAAGGAATCAATAGTAGGTGATAATGTTGAGGTTATTTATTCAACATTTGACGAACTTCCGGAGAGACATAAAAGAGTATCCGAGATGGTTATAGAGCGTGCAAAAAGACTTGTTGAACATAAGAAAGATGTTATAATTCTTCTTGACAGTATCACAAGACTTGCAAGAGCTTATAATCTCACTGTGCAGGCAAGCGGACGTACATTATCCGGTGGTCTTGACCCTGCGGCACTGCATATGCCAAAAAGATTTTTTGGTGCTGCAAGAAATATGCGTGAAGGAGGAAGCCTTACAATACTTGCAACTGCACTTGTTGAGACAGGAAGCAAGATGGATGATGTTGTATTTGAGGAATTCAAAGGAACAGGTAATATGGAACTTGTGCTTGACAGAAAGCTTTCTGAAAAGCGAGTATTTCCTGCAATTGATATTGCAAAATCAGGAACCAGAAGAGAAGACCTTCTTTTAGACCCTCAGGAACTTCAGGCAGTTGATATAATGAGAAAGGCACTTAATTCGCTTAAAAACGATGATGCGGCAGAAAGAATTCTTGAATTGTTTGTAAAGACAAAAAATAATAAAGAGCTTGTTGAGACAGTTTGCAAGAACAGATATATCTGATATATACTGTAAAAATATAAAAAAGTTTTAAAATATTGTTATAATTTTGAAAAAACACTTGCATTGGTATAACCGGTATGTTACAATATCAAAGCTGCTTATCAAAGACAAAGAAACACTTTGTGAGTTTAAGTCTTGCAATTATAATAAAGATTATATAAAGAGGTGAAAATCATGAGAGAAGGAATCCATCCAGCATATTATCAGGCAAAGGTTGTCTGCAACTGTGGAAATGAATTTGTTACAGGTTCAACAAAGGAAGAAATCCATGTTGAAATTTGTTCAAAGTGCCATCCTTTTTATACAGGACAGCAGAAGGCAACTTCAGCACGTGGACGTATTGATAAGTTCAACAAGAAATACGGCGTACAGAACAATTAATTTTAGCTATTTACAAAGGTTGAGGCTGTATGCCTCAGCCTTTTTTGTTATGGAGAGAATATATGAAGACTTCCGGTATTGGTGGCCAGGCTGTTATTGAAGGAATAATGATGCGTAATAAAGATAAATACGCAATAGCAGTGAGAAAGCCTGACAATGAAATTGAGCTTTCTGTAAGAGAGAGCAGACTTTTAACTGAAAAATACAAATGGCTTAATTTTCCTGTTATCAGGGGTGTATTTAACTTTGTTGATTCACTTGTAACAGGAGTTTCTACAATTACATATTCAGCATCATTTTATGATGATCCGGCAGAACAGAAAAAGACAAAGGCTGATGAAATAGGAAAAGCCATTTTTAAAGATAAACTTGAATCAGTGCTTATGGCAGTTACAATTATTATATCTGTAGCATTGGCAGTAGGTCTTTTTATGGTTGTTCCTTATTTTGTATCAAGGCTTCTTGCCGGAGTTGTTACATCACAGTTCCTGCTTAACTTTTTGGAAGGTATTGTGAGAGTGGTTATTTTTCTTTTGTATCTTGTTGCAATTTCGCATATGAATGATATAAAAAGAACATTTATGTATCATGGGGCAGAACACAAATGCATTAACTGTATAGAGCATGGTGCTCCGCTTACTGTTGATAATGTTATGAACAGTTCAAGACTGCATAAAAGATGCGGAACAAGTTTTATGTTTCTTGTAATGTTTATAAGTATTATATTTTTTATTTTCATCCGTGTAGATAATACGATATTACAGCTTGTTATACGACTTCTTCTTATTCCTGTGATTGCAGGTGTATCTTATGAGGTATTAAGATGGGCAGGAAGAAGTGATAATGCATTCATTAATGTAATAAGCAAGCCGGGTTTATGGATGCAGAAACTTACAACAAGAGAGCCTGACCGTGATATGGCAGAAGTTGCAATTGCAGCGGTTGAAGCTGTCTTTGACTGGAGAGCATTTCTTGATGAATATTATGCAGATTTAGAGGGCGAAGAAGCAAGAAATGAAGCTGTAAAGGCATCTGAACAGGCTCTTGCTGATGAAGCAGCAGCAAGAGGATATAATAAAATTAAAGAACAGGTTGAACTTAATGCAACTTCAGCAGACTCAGAAACAAGAAAGATTAAGCCGTCAGAGCAGACAGAAGCTGTAGCAAAGACAGTAGCACAGGTATCATCTGATGAAGGAATTAAAATAGAGGAACCTGAAATTCCATACGAGGTGTCATCTGTAAATGTGTCTGATGTAGGCATTAATGAATCAGAAGATGGTATAGAGTTAGAAGACGATATAGAATCAGAAGACGGCGAGCAGATTGAGGATGATACACAGACAGAAGACAGCCTGCCTGATGAAGATGTGCAGGATACAGAAGAAGATGAACTTGGTGGAATAGAGATTGAAGAGCCTCAGGAAAGTGGCGAAGAAATAGAAAATGCTGATGATGTTCCGATATTTAAGAAAAGAGATTCAGAATGACCAACAAAGAAGCAATAGACAGTGAAGCTGTCAGGTTAAATCTTAATAATATTGAAAATTCACTTTATGACAGCAAACAGATGTTTATGGAAGCTTCTGGCATGAGCACAACGGATTATCTTATGCATATGACTGATGATATAAGTAACGAAGTTCATGAAAAATTTGAGAACATGGTTCAAAGAAGATGCAGCCATGAGCCGCTTCAGCATATATTGGGAAAGGCATATTTTTATGGACACGAATTTATTGTAAATAAAAATGTGCTTGTTCCCAGACCAGATACAGAAATTCTTGTTGAAGAATCATTAAAAAGGCTTAAAGGTGTCAATAATGCACATGTGCTTGATATGTGCACAGGTTCAGGATGCATTATAATAAGCATATTCCTGTCAGGTATGGCAGACAGGGCTGTAGCTGTTGATTATTCGGAAAAGGCACTTTCGGTGGCAAAACAGAATGCATCATTAAATAATGCTGATATAGAATTTATTTACAGTGATTTGTTTGAAAATGTAAGTGATGATGAGACATTTGATATGATAGTATCAAATCCACCTTATATTGAGACTGATGAGATTGAGACATTATCAGATGAAGTGCGTCTTTTTGACCCAATGATGGCATTGGACGGCGATAAAGATGGTTTGAAATTTTACAGAAATATTACTGAACAGGCTGCCGGATATCTTAAACGTGGTGGATGGCTCATGTATGAGATTGGATGCTCTCAGGCGGTGGCAGTAAGCGAAATTATGCACAAAAATGGGTTTGCTGAAGTGACGGTTATTAAAGATTTGTCCGGACTTGACCGTGTTGTGTGTGGAAAACTGATGTAATATAGAAATGGAGAGATAATATATGGAAATGTTTGATAAACTAGAAGATATAGTAAACAGATATGAAGATATTACAGCTGAATTAAGCAATCCTGATGTTGTTAATGATCAGGACAGATTCAGAAAGCTTATGAAAGAACAGAATAATATTCTTCCGATTGTTACTGCATTTACTGAATACAAGGACTGTAAGAAAAATATTGAGGACAGTCTTGCAATGCTTAGTGAAGAGAGCGATGAGGAACTTCTTGAACTTGCAAAAGAAGAGCTCAATGAATCAAAAAAACGAGTTGAAGAACTTGAAAATGAATTAAAGATATTACTTCTTCCTAAAGACCCTAATGATGATAAAGATATTATTGTTGAAATCCGTGCCGGTGCGGGCGGAGACGAAGCAGCATTGTTTGCAGCTGAACTTTTCAGAATGTATACACACTATGTTGAGTCGAGAGGCTGGAAAATCGAAGTAGTCAATGCTGATGAAACAGGAATTGGCGGCATGAAGGAAGTAGAATTCATGGTTAAAGGACAGGGTGCATATTCTGTTATGAAATATGAGAGTGGTGTTCACAGAGTGCAGAGAGTTCCTGAGACTGAATCAGGCGGACGTATCCATACATCGACAGCATCAGTTGCTGTTATGCCTGAAGCAGAAGAAGTTGATATAAAGATTGATGAAAAAGATATACGTATTGATGTAATGCGTGCATCAGGAAATGGTGGACAGTGTGTCAATACAACAGACTCAGCGGTTCGTCTTACTCATTATCCTACAGGAATTGTTATTTATTCACAGACTGAAAAATCACAGATTCAGAACAAGGAAAAAGCTTTTGCATTACTGCGTGCAAAATTATATGATATGGAATGTCAGAAAGCACATGATGCTGAAGCTGATGCAAGAAGAAGCCAGATTGGTACAGGTGACCGTTCTGAGAAAATCAGAACATACAATTTCCCACAGGGACGTGTTACAGACCACAGAATCGGTCTTACATTATACAAACTCGATAAAATTATGGATGGCGACATTCAGGAGATTATCGATGCATGTATTATAGCGGACCAGAATGCAAAGCTTGCAAAGATGAATGAGAATTAACAATAATAAAATTGAGAAGGACTTGTTTTTGTGGCAGGTCCTTTTTTATATAAAAATAAATGATTGAAAAAGTATATAAATATGATATAATATAATTT
>OOCM01002905.1_pt1 | contig 10444 bp, 10 predicted proteins | sample 1671111 | NCBI WGS metagenome assembly OOCM01 (sample SAMN06348123, study PRJEB24527) | human gut metagenome | biome: human gut; feature: ankylosing spondylitis patient; material: feces | host: Homo sapiens | place: China | collected 2015-10 | reverse complement strand
TGGATGAAAATGCAGAAGATATCTACCAGGTAATCGCAGATCGCTATTTGAATATTGGATGTTCCTGTATGACACCAAACGAAAATCGTCTGAAACTGATGGGACGTCTGCTAGAAGAATATAAAATCGATGCAGTCGTTGAAGTTATTTTGCAGGCATGTCATACATACAATGTGGAAGCGTACCAGATCAAACAGTTTGTTACCTCCAAAGGTTTGCCATATATGTGTGTAGAGACAGATTACTCATCTTCGGATGTAGGACAGCTCAATACCCGCTGTGCTGCTTTTATTGAGATGCTGTAAACTTATGATGATAAAGAAAAAGCTCAGTCTAAGTAAAAAACTTAGACTGAGCTTTTTTGTTACTGTTTCGTCTGTTCTTTTTTATTGTAGCGGTCGATCCAGATATTGGCGATGGACAGAGCTTCGTACAATCCATCACGTTCTGCCTTGTTTAGGATGCGCTCCTTAAGTGGCAGGGTTTCAGCGGTCAGAATCAGCTGGACAACAACCTTGTTTGCCATATTCATTCCGTGAGCCGGAGTCTGGCTTTTAATCTGGAGATGTGCAACGCACTTGTCTCCCATGCTTCCGTAATATAAAGTTTCTCCACTGCGGACAAGGGGTCTTCCCTTATACATCAAAAATTCCTGTGGCATAATAAAAACTCCCTTCCAGTATAATCAGTTTTGGAACCGTACCTCTTTTGACAAAAAAAGCGGATAGCCCCCTTTTTGGCCATCCGCACCTTCTTTTTGCAAAAAATTAAAGTCCCAGCTTCCAAGATGATCCTGGCAAAATTATTCTCCCAGATAGGATTTTACCAGAATCTGCAAAAGTTCATCCCGGTCGATTCGTCGAATCAGGCTGCGGGCATTGTTGTAGTTGGTAATGTAGGTAGGATCCTCGGACAGGAGATAACCGACTATCTGATTGATGGGGTTATACCCTTTTTCGCTGAGGGCGCCATATACGGCGGTCAGAATGCTCTTCATTTCCTCACTACTGTCTTCCGGTACCACAAACTTGATGGTATTGTCATTCACGACGGTCAGCCTCCTTCTCTTGAGCTTGTGCCACTATCATAATATATTGTGCCCGGTTTGTAAATGCGTCCAACATTTCATTTGTGTTACATTTTCCCCGAAAGCACAAGATTTAGACAGAAAGCGGCAAAAAGCGCATGCAGAGGCAGGCAGCACTCATTCGTAGATCGGATGCTTTCTGACAAGCTCCGCCACGGCGGCAAGCACGGCCTCGCGGTTGGCTTCATAGTCCGTCGCGATCTTGTCGATGCAGTCGGCCACGACCGGCATATCCTCCGGCGTAAAGCCGCGCGTGGTGCACGCGGGCGTACCGATGCGCACGCCGCTGGTGACGCCGGGCTTCTGCGGGTCGTTCGGGATGGCGTTTTTGTTGACGGTGATGTGCACCTCGTCAAGCTTTGTCTGCAGCTCCTTGCCAGTGATGTTCTTTTTCCGCAGATCGGCAAGCATCAGATGGTTGTCTGTGCCGCCGGTCACGAGATCGAAGCCGTGCGCCAGCAGCGCTTCTGCCAGCGCCTTTGCGTTTTTTACAACGTTTTCCGCATAGGTTCTGAATTCCGGCTGCGCCGCCTCGCGCAGGCAGATGGCCTTGCCCGCGATCACGTGCATCAGCGGCCCGCCCTGCGTGCCGGGGAAAACAGCGCTGTTGAGCTTTTTGGCGAATTCCTCGTCGCGCGAGAGGATCATGCCGCCGCGCGGGCCGCGCAGCGTCTTATGCGTGGTGGTCGTGACGACGTCGGCATAGGGAACGGGGCTCATATGCTGCCCGCCTGCGACAAGACCCGCGATATGCGCCATGTCGACCATGAGCAGCGCGCCGTTTTTGTGCGCGATCTCGGCAAATGCCTTAAAATCAATGGCTCTGGGATAGGCGGACGCACCGGCCACAAGCAGCTTCGGCCGGTACCGGCGAACCATGTCCTCAACCTGATCATAGTCGATGCGGCCCGTCTCCGGGTCCACGCCGTAGCTGATGCTGTGATAGTATTTGCCGGAGAGATTGACGCGGGCGCCGTGCGTCAGATGGCCGCCGCTGGCAAGATCCATGCCCATGAGCGTATCGCCCGGCTGCAAGAGCGCGGCATAGACCTCCAGATTGGCCTGCGCGCCGGAGTGCGGCTGTACATTGGCATAGGCCGCGCCGAACAGCTTTTTCGCGCGCTCGATCGCGATTGTCTCCAGCACATCCACATAATCGCAGCCGCCTTAATAGCGCTTGCCCGGGTAGCCCTCGGCGTATTTGTTCGTCAGAACGGAGCCCATGGCCGCGATGACGGCGGGAGAGGCGATGTTCTCCGACGCGATCAATTCAATGTTCTGCTTCTGGCGCTGAAATTCGTTTTCGATGCAGGCCGCGACCTCGGGGTCCTGCGTCTGCAGATAGCTCATGCCGGTTTCGAGTACGTTTGCCATGACGATGTATCTCCTTATACAACGATAAAAATGAGCAGGCCGTCTCCGGTCTGCTCATTGTGGTGCCGTATTACAAAAGCTGTAGCTGCGGCTCTGTCCTTTTGCCTGAGAGATTCGGCTTGCGCCTTGCACCTTCGGCACTCAATTCAATGAGTTCTCCAGAGATTCCTTCTGTTCTCAGTCCGCATACGCGTTCTGAGGACGATCAACGGATGTCCTGTATTTGATTGACGGCGTTATTATACACACCTCGCATACAAATGTCAACAGGGTGTACGCAGAAATTTCATTCCGACACCTTCGGCAGCTTTGCGATGCTTGCGGCAAGCTGCTCGTCGGTCGGGATAATATCGGTCATTTCATGATCGTTGAACTTCTGATACGCAACGAGATCGAAGTAGCCAGTGCCGGTCAGTCCGAAGACAATGGTCTTCTCCTCCCCTGTTTCCTTGCACTTAAGCGCTTCGTCGATGGCGGCGCGGATGGCGTGGCTGGATTCCGGCGCGGGGAGAATGCCCTCGGTGCGGGCGAAATACTCCGCTGCTTCAAATACACTCGTCTGCTCGACGCTGCGGGCCTCCATCAGGCCGTCGTGGTACAGCCGCGAGAGGATCGGGCTCATGCCGTGGTAGCGCAGGCCGCCCGCGTGGTTGGCCGACGGGATGAAGCCGCTGCCGAGCGTGTACATTTTGGCCAGCGGGCAGACCATGCCGGTATCGCAGAAGTCATAGGCGAACACGCCGCGCGTAAAGCTGGGGCAGGAGGCGGGTTCGACGGCGATGAAGCGGTAATCCTTTTCGCCGCGCAGCTTTTCGCCCATAAACGGAGCGATCAGACCGCCGAGGTTCGAGCCGCCGCCGGCGCAGCCGATGATGATATCGGGCGTAATGCCGTATTTATCGAGCGCGATCTTCGTTTCCAGACCGATAACCGACTGATGGAGCAAGACCTGATTCAGGACGCTGCCGAGCACATAGCGGTAGCCGGACGTGGTCGTGGCGACCTCGACGGCCTCGCTGATAGCGCAGCCGAGAGAACCGGTCGTGTCGGGGTCCTTCGCGAGAATGGCGCGGCCGACATTCGTGGTGTTCGATGGGCTGGGCGTGACGCTTGCGCCATAGGTGCGCATGACCTCGCGGCGGAAGGGCTTCTGCTCATACGAGCACTTGACCATGAAGACCTTCAGGTCGAGGCCCAGATACGCGCAGGCCATGGAAAGGGCCGTGCCCCACTGACCGGCACCCGTCTCGGTCGTAACGCCCTTGAGTCCCTGCTTTTTGGCGTAATACGCCTGCGCGATGGCAGAGTTCAGCTTGTGACTGCCGGAGGTATTGTTGCCCTCGAATTTGTAATAGATCTTCGCCGGGGTTCCGAGCTTTTCCTCGAGGCAGTACGCGCGCACCAGCGGTGACGGACGGTACATCTTGTAGAAATCGCGGATCTCCTGCGGGATGGGGATATACGGCGTGTCGTTGTCCAGCTCCTGCTCGATCAGCTCGTCACAGAAAACGGGGCGCAGATCGTCAAAGCCCATGGGCTTGCCGGTGCCGGGGTTCACGAGAGGTGCGGGCTTATTCTTCATGTCCGCGCGGACATTGTACCAATTCTGGGGCATCTCAGACTCAGACAGATAGATCTTGTAAGGAATGTTTTCGGTTTTCATAGTTGTTTCTCCTTTCGCGTTTTAGCTTTCTCCGGGAAAAGGGAAACAAAAAAGACCTTCATCCACAGAGAAAACCGGTTATCGGTTTGATCTCTTGGGACAAAAGTCTGAAAAACTTCTGCGGTGCCACCCAAATTGACAATTGCTTGTCCGCTCATGACGCGCCTGCACGCATCCTCCCCTGTAACGGTGGGACTCCGTCAGCGCCTACTTGCCTTTGCGTTCAGCCTGCCCTCCGCAGTCCATTCGGCAAACGTCTTTCTGCTGCACTCGCACCACCCGGCAGCTCTCTGGGAGAAATCCTGTCTGCTTACTCGTCTGCATCAACGGTTTCATCTTGCCACGGAGTATACGCCTGAAATTCGCGTTTGTCAAGTGTTTTTTCCGGTAAAGCGAAAAAAATTTTTGGGCCGCAGGACGCTTGCAAAGACCGTGCAGATGTGATATAAAGGCGGTAATCTGCAAAAAACGAGGTAATTCCCATGCAAAGCTCCTGCCGCCGGACGATCCTTGGCTGCTATGTCGGCTATATCGTGCAGGCCATCGTCAATAACTTTGTTCCGCTGCTTTTCGTCATGTTCGAGCGGACGTACCAGATCCCGCTTTCGAAAATCACGCTGCTCATCACGATCAATTTCTGCATTCAGCTCGGCATTGATCTGCTCTCGGCGTGGTTTCTGGACCGCATCGGCTACCGCGCGGCTATTTTGCTGTCGCATATTGCTTCGGCTGTAGGACTTGTCTTGCTGACCATTCTTCCGGATGCGCTGCCGGATGCGTTTACGGGGCTTCTGATCGCCGTCGTGATCTACGCCGTCGGCGGCGGGCTGCTGGAGGTCATTGTCAGCCCGGTGATGGAATCCTGCCCCACGCAGAATAAGGAACAGCACATGAGCCTGCTCCATTCATTCTATTGCTGGGGTCATATGGGCGTCGTGCTGCTGTCGACGGCATTTTTCGCGCTGTTCGGAATTGGAAACTGGAAGCTCCTTGCGCTTTTGTGGGCGCTTGTTCCAGTCGTAAACGCGGTCTTCTTCGGGGGTGCGCCGCTCTATCCGATGCAGGCCGAGGGTGCGCAGGCGCTATCGCTGCGCACGCTCGTCAAAAGCCGTGTATTCTGGCTCTTTATGGTGATGATGCTCTGCGCAGGCGCGTCGGAGCAGGCCGTGAGCCAGTGGTCATCAGCCTTTGCCGAGCAGGGACTGGGCGTATCGAAGACCGTGGGCGATCTGGCGGGGCCGATGGCCTTCGCAGCTATGATGGGCGTTTCCCGGCTGATTTTCGGGAAATACGGCGAAAAACTAAACTTAAGCCGCTATATGGCTGTCTGCGCGGCGCTGTGCGTCGGGGCGTATCTGTGCATCGTGTTCGTGCCGTCTCCGGTTCTGAGCCTGCTTGGCTGCGCCGTGTGCGGCTTCTCGGTCGGCATTTTCTGGCCCGGAACGTTCAGCCGCGCATCCGCCTCCATCCGAGGAGGCGGAACGCAGATGTTCGCGCTGCTGGCGCTGGCGGGTGATCTTGGCTGCGCGGGAGGCCCGACGCTTGCGGGCCTCGTCTCGGACGCCTGCGGCGGAGCGCTCCGCGCAGGCATCCTCGCCGCCATCATTTTCCCGCTTCTGATGCTGCTCTGTATGCTTCTGGTGCGGAAGCAGCGCGGCGCTTAAATCAGATCCAGAAAATCCTCCAGCATCCGGGTCAGCTCCTTCCGGGTCAACTCGTCGGCAACATGGAGCTTCCCGTCCTTTTCGGTCAGAAGGTCGGCGGCATAGGCCCAGCGGACGGCGTCCGCCGCGTCCTCGCTGATCTCGTCTGCGTCTTCAAACTGCGTCAGATCGACCTCCTGCCCGGCTTCGGTGTCCAGACCGAGCTGGCGGGCCATCTGGTAAAGCGTCTTTGCCGCCTCCTGTTTTGTGATGGGCGCGTCGGGGTCATAGGTCAGCAGCGCGGCCTCCGCGCTCTGCGGCTCCGCCTGCGTCCAGCGGGCGGAAAGCGTCGTATCGCCGGTCAGATGCAGCGGCGCTTCCGCGTCGACGCAGTCCCCTTCTTCGGTGTACCAGCCGTCAAACGTCATGTTTTCACGCTCCGGAGCCTGCACATTCAGTTCGTGCAGGCTTTTTCCCTGCTCTGCTTCCAGCGTGACAGGCTTGCTGTCCTCGCCGGTGTCGAGCGTCAGAGTATAGACGGCCTCCTGCAAAGAAAGCTCGGTAAAGCCGTTTTTACGGGCGGCAGCAATAGTCAGCGTGAGATCGTCGCTTGTAAAGTTCTCCGAGAAATCGTCTGCGTAGCCGGTCAGGATCGTCTGCTCCGCCGCTCCGCTGACGCCGATGTGCGCCTGCTTGTCAAGGCCCAGATCGCCGATCTTGAGTGCAGCAGTTTCATCCAGCCAGAGGTTATCCTGCGCGTCCTGCGCGCGGTTGCCGGTGATGCTGGTCGTGCCGCTCAGCTCGAGCGTACCGGCGCAGTACACGCCGCCGCCCAGGATCTGCTTTTCGGAGGCCTTCATTTCACCCGTCAGTCGGTTGCCCGCGATGACGCAGCTGTCCAGCACGGCGGAGGCGTGCTCCGCAACGACAACGCCTGCGCCATAGCGGCCCGCGTTATCAATGATGTTCACGTTTGTCAGATAAAGCTCGTTATAATCGCCCACGCTGATCGCGCCTGCTGTTGCGCCGGTGATCCGGCCACCGGCAAGCGCGTTCTTTTCGCTTGCCGCGATATAGGCCTCCTGCCAGGCATAGCTGCCGTCGTCAAAGACAAGCGCGCCGTCTTCGTCGACGTAATAATTGCTGGAGCTGTCCGCTCCGTTGCAGTCGGTGATGGTAAGGACGGACGGCTCCGCGTCCTTATCGCTCACGGCGACGAAGATGATGCAGCCCTCAGCGCCGTCCGCCAGACGGATCGTGTGGCCGTTCAGGCAGAGCGTGACCTGCGCGCCGTTTTTGGGCACGCAGAGCGGCTCTTCAAGAGCCAGATCATCCGTCAGATAATAGCAGCCGGATTCCAGCTTTCCGCCGGTCACGGTCAGCGGCGCAAAGGACGGCTCTTCGCAGCTGTCCTCGCGGTTTGCGGCGTGGATGTGGTTCTGTTCGCCGTCCTCCGCGGGTGCTTCTTCCGCCGAAGAAGCGGTATCCGCTTCTTCGTCGGGAGCGGATGCAGTCTCCGCAGGAGTTTCCTCTGCGACAGGTTCTTCTGCGGCAGGCTCGGCAGCCGCCTCTTCCCCGGCGGCCTCATCCGCCTTCTGCGCGTCCGCCGCGACAGCGCAGACGCTCCAAACAGCCAGCACCAGCGCAAGCACTAGCAGCAGACTGATCCATCTCTTTTGCATTTCGGTTCCTCCTCATATTGCGGAGCAGATTATGTATACCGAAAGAGTAGCATATTTTTCTTGCTTTTTCAACGTTTTTCTCATGTTTTAAGCAAATATTAACCTTTTTCCGCGTGAATCACAACATATAGTGCTGATTTTGTATCCGTGCACAGCATCTGGGTCAAGGAAATCTTCAGAATTCTTCATGCTTCGCCGTCTTGCAAAGCCGGAAGCCGTCTGATAGTATAGAGTCAGAAAAAAAGGAGGGCCTGCCTATGCGTCGGGGAACGAAAAAGTGCATCCTGCTGCTGCTTGCGATCCTGCTGCTCTGTCTTCTCGCCTGGCGGCTGACGCCGCACACGTTCGAGGAGATGACGGCTTCTGACCGGGATGAGATCACCAGCCTCGCCGGAGTCGTGTCGCTCAGCGGAGTTCGGGACGGCAGGGCGTACACGGAAAGCTATGCGCTGCAAAACGTGACGCCGGAGGACACGGCGTATGAAGGTGTTCTTATGCTTCTGAACTCGACTCGCTACCGGGAGGATTTCCGCAATCTCCTGCCGTGGCCCATCGAGTCGGTCAGCGCCGGCAGAGCCTACGACGGCCGGGGCGTTTCGCTCATGCTGGTCTGGGGGCCATCCGAAGACGAGTGCTGCAGCCTCAGCCTTTCCGGCAGGCAGATCGTCGTCAGCCGGCCGCATCACGACGGCTTCCTGATCTACCATCCGGAGGATCCCAAGCTTCTGAATTGGCTTGCCATCTATCTGGAAAACAACGGTGAAAAGGGCTGAACGTACATCCGGAGGCTCCCCTTGTCGGGACATGACAGGGGGAGCCTTTTCGAGGGTGCTATCGGAAAAACACGCGCACGCTCAGTGCGGCCATGCAGAAGCCGGTCAGGTCGGCGATCAGGGCTGCCGGGAGCGCATAGCGCGTTTTTTTGACGCCTGCCGCGCCAAAATAGACGCTGATGGTGTAGAACGTCGTTTCGGTCGAACCGAGCATGACCGCTGCCGTCCGGCCGATCTGGGAATCGACCCCGTATTCCCGCATCAGATCTGTCCCGACGGCCAGCGCCGCGCTGCCGCTGAGAGGCCGGATAAGTACCAGCGGCGCGACCTCCGGCGGGATGCCAAGCAGGCGGAAGACCGGCGCGAAAACGGGCGTGAGCAGCGCAAAAAAGCCGCTCTCCCGCAGCATCGTCACCGCCGTCAGCATCAGCACCAGCGTGGGGGTCAGCGAGAGCATCAGCCGCAGCCCGTCCTGTGCACCGGTCAGCATTCCGCCGTAAACATCCTGCTTTTTTGCGATCCCTGCCGCGCCCGCCAGCAGCAAAAGCGCAGGCAGCAGCAGCTCCGTCAGGTTCTCCAGCATCGCTTCAGGCCCTTCGCCGCCAGAATCCCAGCTCCGACCGAGCAGGCCGACGCTAGCCACACGGCAGGCAGGATATCGAACGCGTGCGCCGCGCCGAGCTGCGCGCGGACGGCGGCGACCGTCGACGGGATCAGCTGCAAAGACGCCGTATTCATCACGACCAGCAGGCACAGCTCATCCGACGCTCCCCCGCCGCCGGACAGCGCCTGCATCCGCTGCGCCGTCCGGATGCCGAGCGGCGTCGCCGCGTTGCCCAACCCCAGCAGATTCGCGCTCAGATTGCCGCACAGGTTCCAGAAGCCCTCGGAGTCTTTTGCGCATACCGGAAACAGCCGCCGCAGCACAGGCCGCAGCGCCGTACACAGCCCTTCAGTCAATCCCGCACGCTCCATCGCCTGCGACAGCCCCGACCAGAGGCAGACCGGCCCAGCCAGCGTCAGCGCCAGCTCCAGTCCCGCCCGTGCGCCGCTCAGTCCGTCCATGCCGGACGAAAACGGCATTCCTGTCAGCAGATCAGATACAAACGCAAGTAAAATCAGTCCAAACCAGAGAAAATTCAACAACATATTTCGCTCTCCGACAAGAAAAAGATTTTTTGTTCAAAATTTGTACATAATTGGATGGTAGAATAAAGCTGCTTGAGGGAGCGCTGTCTGATGTCCATGCAGCATCTGACAGCTAGATCCATAATGCATGGCAAAGATTGAAGGGGGTTATTCACAATGAAATCCACAGGTATCGTCAGAAAGGTCGACGAGCTCGGCAGAATCGTTCTGCCCATCGAACTGCGCCGCACGCTCGACATCGCAGAGAAGGACGCTATCGAAATCTATGTCGATGGCGAATCCATTATTCTCAAGAAGTATGAGCCGACCTGCATCTTCTGCGGCGACGGCAGAAATGTCGAAAACTACAGAGGCAAGAACATCTGCGCAAACTGCATGAAGGAGCTCAGATCCGGCAAATAAGTTCTGCACAAAAAAGAGGCTGTCTCAGGATGACAAAGTGTCATCCTGGACAGCCTCATTTTTTGTTTTTCAGCGCTCGAGCCAGGTGAGAACGTCCTGATAGACCTCGTCCTTGTTGCGCTCGTTGAGCATTTCATGGCGGCCTTCGGGATAGAGCTTGATGGTGATGTCCTTCATGCCGCTGCGCTTGAACGCGTCGATGCATTTGAGAACGCCCTTTGCCATGCCGCCGACGGGATCCTTGCAGCCGGAGATGAACATAATGGGCAGCTGCTTGTTCATCTTATCCAGATTTTCCTGCTGCTCGTTCATGCCGACACCTGTAAGAAGGTCGCGCGCGAGGCCAACCGTCGCGTCGAAGCCGCAGAGGGGGTCTGCGTCATAGGCGGCGACAACGGCGTCGTCTGAGCAGATCCACGCATTGGGCGAGGTCACGGGGCCGAAGGCCCTGTTATAGCTGCCGAACATGAGCTTTGTGACGAGCGCGCTGGTGTTTTTCTCGCCGATGCGGGCCTCTTCGAGCTTGCAGACGAGCTTGCCCATGCGCACCTTCATGGGGTCCTCCCAGCCGGTGCCGGAAATGGCGGCCTTGTCCACGGCGTCGGGGTAGGTATAGAGATAGGTGCGCAGCAAGAAAGAGCCCATGCTGTGGCCGAGAATATAATAGGGCA
>OOCM01002898.1_pt1 | contig 10472 bp, 9 predicted proteins | sample 1671111 | NCBI WGS metagenome assembly OOCM01 (sample SAMN06348123, study PRJEB24527) | human gut metagenome | biome: human gut; feature: ankylosing spondylitis patient; material: feces | host: Homo sapiens | place: China | collected 2015-10 | reverse complement strand
TTCGGCGGCGGCTTCGGCGGATTTGGCGGCAGCAGCCGCGGCGGTGGATTCGGCGGAGGCGGCAGCCGCGGCGGTGGCTTCGGTGGAGGTCGCAGCGGCGGATTTGGCGGTGGCCGCGGAGGCGGCTTCGGCGGAAGACGCTGAAAAGCCAAAACCCCTGACACAAAACGAAAAGCACGTCTGCTTGGCAGGCGTGCTTTTTCTTACTTTGATTGCGGCCTGAAAGGCGATGACAGACAGGCTCGCACAGCATTGTAGATTTTCCGAGGAATACAATGCTGCTTATCGGATCTTCTCAAGTGCAACAGTGGGATCGCAGAGGAAAGCCTCACTCCGGCACTGCCCCGGCCAAACGACCACAATTTTAATATCCGGATTTTCTTTTGCCCGTTCAAAGAAAAGAGCAGAGGACCTGCGCCGCAGGTCCTCTGCTCTTGGTGCCGGTGACCGGACTCGAACCGGTACGCTGTCGCCAGCGGCGGATTTTGAGTCCGCTACGTCTACCAATTCCATCACACCGGCAGGTGTAACAATTATTATATGCGATGCAGGGAGCATTTGCAAGCAAAACTTTTCGAAAAAAGGCTCCGGCGCACTGCGCCGGAGCCTTTCACAATGTAAGATCACACGTAGCGCTGATTGATGACGTCGAACACGCCGCGCGTCGTGAGGCGCAGCGTTGGAATGACGGTCAGCGCCATGAACGAAAGCGTCATAAACGGGTCGACCCCGCGCGAGACGCCGAGCTTGAAGGCCTGCTCCTTGGCGTTTTCGAGCGCCTCGTTGACCTCGATAAGCGGCGCTTCGCTCATGATGCCTGCAATCTGGAGCTGGAGCTCGCCGAGCACCTTGCCGTCGTCCATCACGACGATGCCGCCGCCAAGCTCGACGACGCGGTTGACCGCCGCGGCCATGTCCTCCTCGTTCGCGCCGACGACGATGATGTTGTGGCTGTCGTGCGAGATGGATGTCGCCACCGCGCCGGACTTGAGGCCGTAGCCCTTGATGTAGCCGATGCCGATGTGGTGCGTGTTCTTGTGGCGCTCGATGACGGCAATTTTCAAGATATCGTCCTCAACGCTGATCTTTTCGGCGTAGCCCGCATCGGTCGTGACGATCTCGCCGGGCACCATGCCGAGCACCGCGCGCGGGCGGGACTCGATAAAGTCCGTGGCCTCAAGGTGCGCAACGTGGAACGTCTCGTGCGAGCGCTTGACGAGGTGCGGATCGATCTCGGGCGCTTCAAACGGCGTGACGGTTTTGCCGTCGAACATCAGCTTGCCCTTCTTGTAGACCTCAAGGATGTTGAAGTCGTCGAAATTGTCGATCACGACAAAGTCCGCAAGAAAGCCCGGTGCGATTGCGCCGCGGTTGTTGAGCAGGAAGTAGCGCGCGGCGTGGTGGCTCGCGCATTTGACGGCGATCATCGGGTCGACGCCCGACTTGATGGCACGGCGCACGATGTAGTCGATGTGGCCCTTTTCGAGAAGATCGTTCGGGTGCTTGTCGTCCGTGCAGAACATGCAGTAGGTGTAATACTGCGGTGTGAGCAGCGGGAGCAGCGCGTCGAGGTTGCGCGCGGCCGTGCCCTCGCGGATCATGATGTACTGTCCGCGCTCGAGCTTGGCGATGGCATCCTCCACGGTGCTGCACTCGTGGTCGGAATAGACGCCGGCTGCGATGTAGGCGTTCAGGTCGTTGCCCGAAAGGCCGGGGGCGTGGCCGTCGATTTTTTTGTGGTGCGCCTGCGCGGCGACGATCTTTTCGAGCACCTGCTCGTCGGCGTTCGCGACGCCGACATAGTTCATCATTTCGGCCAGACCCTCGACGCGGTTGTGCTCGTAGAACGAGTCGATCGCGCGGTAATCGAGCACCGCGCCGGATTCGTCGAGCGGCGTTGCGGGCACGCAGGAGGGGAGCATGAAGCGCACGTCAACGGGCAGATCTTCCGTCGCCTGCAGCATATACTCGATGCCGTCGGTGCCCATGACATTGGCGATCTCGTGCGGGTCGGTGATGACGGTCGTGGTGCCGTGCGGAATGACGGCGTTGGCAAATTCCTTGGGGGAAACGAGCGCGCTCTCTAAGTGGATGTGCGCGTCGACAAAGCCGGGCAGCACGAGCTTGCCGCCCATGTCGATCTCGACCGCGCCCTCGTAATGCTCGCCCATGCCTGCGATCAGCCCTTCGGCCACGGCGATGTCGCCATGGCTGAGCTCATTGCAGAAGACGTTCACATACGTCGCGTTCTTGAGCACGAGGTCGGCCTTCTGCCGTCCCGAGGCCACCTCGACGACGTGGAGCTTCTTGTTCAGCTTGCGGTTGATCTTTCCTGCGTAGCTTTCCCGGTATGCCATGCGTTTTCCTCCTTATTTTGTTGTGTTTGACCAGTTTATCGGATGAATCATCCATCTTCCTCGTTTATTTTTTATAGGATACTACGTTCTTTCGCACTTGTCCAGCAGAAAAAGCTAAAATATTTTTAGTAAAACTGACGAAAAGTGAGGAGGATGCAGAAGTTCACTGTATCATAAACTGTATGATGGACCGGACAAATACAGGCCGTTGCCGAAAGATTGCTTTTCACAAAATGCTGTTTACAAGCATCTGATAATACGGTATAATTAAACAAACGGTATAGAGATAAATAAATATTTTCAACTAAAAGACGAATAAAACGCGCTGGCATTCACTGCGCCGGGCTTGCTTGAAGTGGCCCGCACACAAAATGGAGGCTGCGGCAATTTTAGGACCGGACAAGGAGGGGGGAAGATATGAAAACCGAGCATTCCTATTCCGCAAAGGGCGTTTTGGCTGCACTGGGGAGATCCGCTTTGTATCTGCTCTTTTTTGTGGCGGTGCAGGTTTTGCTGCCCTTTGTCTATGGGATCGGTATCGCTGCCGATGCGGCGATCAATGGGGGAGCGGACCTTGCACGGGGGGCGCAGGCGGTGGCGGAGCGGCTTCTGGACAGCCTGTCGGCGCTCACGCTGCTATCGTGTCTGATCATCGCCGCGGTACTGCTGCTGTGGTTCCTGCTGCGGAAAGAGCCGCTATCCGAGGCGGCGGGCCTTCGTCACTGCTCGGGCTGGACGGTGGGCTTCTGCGCCTTCGGCGCGGTCGGCCTCTATGTGCTGGTCAGTCTGGTGCTTGCCCTGCTGCCGGAAAGCTGGATGGAGGAATATGGAAAAGCCATGCGCCTGAGCACAGAGACGGGGCTGATCCCGGCGCTTGCCGTGGTGGCCGGCGCGCCGGTTGCGGAGGAGCTCGTGTTCCGCGGCGTCATCCAGTCGCGGCTGGAACGGGCCATGCCGGTGTGGATCGCAATTGTACTGCAAGCGGTACTCTTTGGATTCATCCACGGAACGCCGGTGCAGATCGGCTACGCGTTTCTCATGGGCCTGCTTTTCGGCTATATTCGCTATCGCACGGGGAGCATCCTGCCCACGATCGCCGCGCATGCCGCGTTCAACGCAATGAACGACCCGCTGGGGCTTTTGGGCGGTTTTGCGGAGAAGTGGCAGTTCCTTGCCGTCATGGCCGCCGTATGCGCGGCGGGCTGCGTGCTCTGCCGCCGCGGTTTGAGCGGACTAAGAACAGCGCCGGAGGCCGAAGCAAGGTCCACATCGCCGACGGTCTGCGAGGAGATCACCGAATAACAGAGAAAGCGCCTTTCAAAGAAAGCTCTTTGAAAGGCGCTTTGCGCTTCTGTGATTGAATCTTTTTACTTCACGCTGCCGTCGGCGTTGAAGACGGGCAGCTTTTCAAGGAACAGAATGTCCTTGCGGTCGGCTGCGCCGCCCTCGGCAAGCACTGCCATGCGGCCCGCGACCGTGCCGCCCGCCTTTTCAACGAGGGCCTCCATCGCCTTGAGCGAACCGCCCGTGGAGATGACATCGTCGACGAGCAAAATCTTCTTGCCGCGGATGAGATCCGCGTCGTCAGAGCCGAGGAAAAGCTTCTGCTGGGCGACGGTGGTGATGGACTTGTCCTCCACGGAAATGGGGTCGGGCATGTAGACCTTGGGGCCCTTGCGCGCGATAAAATACTTTTTCGCGCCGCTCTGGCGCGCCATCTCGTGGATGAGGGGGATGGACTTTGCCTCAGCGGTGAAGAGGTAGTCGTAGTCGATGCCCTCGGCGAGCTTCAAGAGCTCTTCTGCGCAGCGCACGGTCAGCTCCGCGTCGCCGAACATGATGAAAGCACCGATATAAAGATCGTCCGTTACCTTGCAGATGGGAAAGTCGCGGTCAAGACCCGCGACATGCATCGGATAAGTCGCCATAAAAGGAAGCTCCCTTCGCGTTTTACATCTTTTTCTGCCGTTTCGCGCGGCAAACAGGATTTAGTATATCTTTTTTGCGCGGATTGTCAAGCGGTCAGACCTCGGTGTCGCCCTCGGGCAGGATGATCGCGCAGGCAATATAGGCGAGCACGCCGGTACCGGCGGCCAGAGCGAGGACCGCCCAGAGCACGCGCACGATCGACGGGTCAATGTTGAAGTAGTCTGCGATGCCTGCGCAGACGCCGCAGATCATCTTGTTGTTGCGGGACTTGTAAAGACGCTTTCTTTCGTCCATGATCGTTCTCCTTATCCGGCTGCGAGAGCAGCCACGGTGGGTTTGTAAACAACTATTATAGTATACCACGTTTTTGCACGTTGTAAAGTGCGGTTTTTCCGCGTTTTGGGCAGGAAAAGGGGAGTGCGCAGAGGAAAATGCGCGATATTTTGCGCTTTTGCCGCTTTTTTGCCGGCAAGGGGCAAATTCCCCCTTGCAAGTTCCTTTTTTCTGTGATATAAGTACCACTTAGACAAATGCTGTGAAAGGGAAAATAGCGTGTTTGTTCCGCGTAGAGAGGACCGGTCGGCGGCTGGGAGCCGGTCTGCGGGATGTCGCTTGGTTCGCCCCCGAGCAGCCGCGAGGAAATGCGCGGCCGGTCAGCCCCCGTTACGGGCAGCGAGCGCGCGCCTTTGGGCGCGAATCAGGGTGGTACCGCGGAAGAAAGTCTTTCGTCCCGAGAGTGTCGGGAGGAAAGGCTATTTTTTTGCCCCTGCCGCCGATTTTTGAAATTCTGCAAATTTTTACCTGAAAAGGAGAAATGATATGAAACAACAACTGGAAGCGATCCGCAAGGCGGCGCTCGATGCGATCTCCGACGCCGGCAAGGCGGAGGACCTCGAAGCACTGCGCGTCCGCTACCTTGGCAAAAAGGGGGAGCTGACCGCCGTTTTGAAGCAGATGGGCAAGCTCAGCGCCGAAGAGCGCCCCGTGATCGGGCAGCTCGCCAACGACGTGCGCGCCAAGCTCGAAGCGAACATCGAGGAAAAGACGAAAGAGCTCGCCGACAAGGCCATGGAGCTCAAGCTCAAGTCCGAGGCCGTGGACGTGACCATCCCCGGCAAGCAGGAAAAGATCGGCGTGAAGCACCCGATGTATCAGGTGCTCGACGAGATCAAGGACATCTTCGTCGGCATGGGCTTTGAAATTCTCGAAGACCGCGAGGTCGAACTTGCCGAGTACAACTTCACGAAGCTCAACGTCGAGGAGGGCCATCCCGCCCGCGAGTGGAGCGACACGTTCTACTTCACCGAGGACAGCTCGATCCTTCTGCGCACGCAGACCTCTCCGATGCAGATCCACGCGATGGAGACGCGCGAGCTGCCCATCCGCATTCTCGCCCCCGGCCGCGTGTACCGCAAGGACGAGGTCGACGCCACGCACTCGCCCATGTTCCACCAGATCGAGGGCATGGCCATCGACAAGGGCATTACGATGGCGGATCTCAAGGGCACGCTCAACGAGGTCGTGCGCCAGCTCTACGGCGAGCACACGGTCACGCGCTTCCGCCCCCATCACTTCCCGTTCACCGAGCCGAGCTGCGAAATGGACATTCAGTGCCACAAGTGCCACGGCGCAGGCTGCCCCACCTGCAAGGGCGAGGGCTGGATCGAGGTGCTCGGCGCCGGCATGATCCACCCGAAGGTCCTCGAGGGCTGCGGCATCGACTCCACGGTCTATTCCGGCTGGGCGTTCGGCATGGGCCTTGAGCGTCTGGCGCTTGGCCACTTCAAGATCAGCGACCTGCGTTTGATCTTCGAGAACGATGTCCGCTTCCTCGAACAGTTCTAATATTCCTCGCGAAAGCGGCGAGCCGCTTTCTGCGATCTCTTTCGCAGGGTGCTGCGCCGCACTCGCTTTGCTCGCACGCTTGCACCCTGAGCGGTGTTTTTTCTGGCGCGCATGTCGTCACAAAAAACGAAATTTGATTGTTACTTCTTAGGAGGATACAACTATGATCCTATCCCGTAATTGGCTCAACGAATTCGTTGACCTCAAGGATATCACCGATAAGGAATTCAACGACGAGATGACGCTCTCCGGCTCGAAGGTCGAGACCATCGAGCGTCCCGACGAGAACCTCAAGAATGTGGTCGTCGGCAAAATTCTCGAGATGAAGCGCCATGAAAACTCCGACCACATGTGGGTCTGCCAGATCGACGTCGGTCAGGCTGAGCCCGTGCAGATCGTCACCGGCGCGTGGAACATCCACGTGGGAGACTATGTCCCCGCAGCGCTGCACGGCGCGCATCTGCCGGGCGGCGTGAAGATCGAAAAGGGCAAACTGCGCGGCGTCGAGTCGAACGGCATGCTCTGCTCGCTCAAGGAGCTTGGCATGACGGCGGAGCATGACTTCCCCTATGCCGTCATCACGCCCGCGGCGCTTCTGAACGACTATCATCCCATCGACCCCGCAAAGCCCTCCATCCCCGCTGACATCAAGCCCGGCGACAAGGTCTACGGCCCCGTGCTCTGCGGCCGTGTCGAAGCGGTGAAGAGCACGGACGGCGGCTACGACGTTCGTGTGAACGACGGCACAGTCACCCGTGCGGCGAAGACTGTCTGCTCGAACCTCCACGAGGGCGACCTTGTCGCGTACAACACGAAGAGCGACACGATCTGCACGCTCGAAGACCTGCACGCCGAGCAGAAGGAGTTCCCTCACTGCATCGCCGACGGCATCTTCGTTTTGCAGGAAGAGGATGCCGAGCCGGGCCTCAACATGGCGCACATCCTCGGCTTTGACGATTCCATCGTCGAGTTTGAGATCACGCCGAACCGCCCCGACTGCCTTTCCGTCATCGGCCTTGCCCGCGAGGCGAGCGCGACGTTCAAGCGCCCCCTTAAGCTGCACACGCCCGAGCCGCACGGCTGCGGCGGCAGCATCGCCGACCTTGTCGACATCGACATTGAGGACGGCGACCTCTGCCCGCGCTACACCGCGCGCATGGTGAAAAACGTCAAGATCACGCCGTCTCCGCGCTGGATGCGCGAGAGATTGCGCAACAGCGGCGTGCGCCCCATCAACAACATCGTCGATATCACGAACTATGTGATGCTCGAATACGGCCAGCCGATGCACGCCTTTGACTTCAGCTGCGTCGAAGGCGGCCACATCATCGTGCGCACCGCGCGCGAGGGCGAGACCATCCAGACGCTCGACGGCAACGAGCGCAAGCTGACGCCGAACATGCTCTGTATCTGCGACGAGCACAAGCCCGTCTGCGTCGCGGGCGTCATGGGCGGCGCGAACAGCGAGATCGTCGGCGACACGGCGATGGTGCTCTTTGAGTCCGCTAACTTCAACGGCGTTTCCGTGCGCCGCACGGCCAGCGCCCTCGGCATGCGCACCGACGCCTCCTCCCGCTATGAAAAGGGCCTCGACATGATGAACACCATCAAGGCTGTCGAGCGCGCCTGCGAGCTCGTGGAGCTGCTCGGCTGCGGCGAGGTCGTCGACGGCGTGATGGACGTGGTCGCCAAGGAAAAGGCCCCCACGGTCGTCAAGCTCGAACCCGACAAGATCAACGCCCTGCTCGGCACGGAACTCGGCGAAGACCTGATGCGCGAAATTCTTGTCTCCCTCGGCTTTATCCTGAATGGCGATGACATCTACGTGCCGTCCTGGCGCGGCGACGTCGAGCATTACAGCGACATTGCCGAAGAGGTCGCGCGCTTCTACGGCTACAATAAGATTCCCTGCACGCTCATGCGCGGCGAGACCACGCGCGGCGGCTTTAGCGAGCAGCAGCGCTTCGACCGCGCCATCGGCGGCGCTGTGCGCGCGCTGGGCTACGATGAGATCATCACCTATTCCTTCATCAGCCCGACCTATTACGATAAGATCCGCATGCCGAAGGATTCCTCGCTGCGCAACTCCCTGAAGATTTTGAACCCGCTGGGCGAGGATACCTCCATCATGCGCACGACGATCCTGCCGAGCATGCTCGAGATCATTGCCCGCAACCACAGCTACCGCAACAAGTCCGCCCGCCTCTATGAGCTCGGCAAAATTTACCTGCCGCGCGAGGATGGCCTTGCTGACGAGCCGAAGTACCTCTCCCTCGGCGCTTACGGCGACGGCGTGGACTTCTTCTCCTTCAAGGGCAGCATCGAGACGCTGCTGCACGAGCTGCGCATCACGGATGTCAAGTACGTCGCCTGCACCGACAATGATTCTTATCACCCCGGCCGCTGCGCGAAAGTGTGTGCGGGCGAGACATACCTCGGCGTGTTCGGCCAGATCCATCCGCTCGTCGCGGCGAACTACGGCATGGACACCGAGGTCTACACCGCAGAGCTGAGCTTCGATGCGATGTATGAAAAGCGCGGCGACATCCCTGTCTACCAGCCGCTTCCGAAGTTCCCCGCCGTCACGCGCGACATCGCCGTCGTGTGCGACGAGGCCGTCACGGTCGGCGCGCTCGAAGAGAGCATCCGCCGCGGCGCGAAGGGCCTTCTCAAGGATGTGTCGCTGTTCGATATTTACCGCGGCTCCGGCGTGGCCATCGGCAAGAAGAGCGTGGCGTTCAACCTCGTTCTGCGCGCGGATGACCGCAGCCTGACCGGCGAAGAGGCAGATGAGGACGTCCAGTCCATCCTCGCAGCGCTCAAGGCCGACCACAACGCGGTGCTCCGCTGAGAATTCCTTAAGGAAACATTACGATTTGGTTACAGTTGACAGCGCTCTCTTTACTTTTTGAAATTGCGTTGCTATACTGTCTGCATGGAAAGGAGGGGCTCTCCCAATGGAAGAATTTACCCGAAAGTTTAATGTTGCGCAGGAAAAGGACGCTGAGATCCGTCATATTCTGACCACCGTTTATGCCGCGCTGGAGGATAAGGGCTATAATCCCATCAACCAGATCGTGGGCTACATCCTGTCGGAGGACCCCACCTATATCACGAACCATAACAACGCCCGCACGCTGATCCGCAAGCTGGATCGCGACGAGCTGCTGCAAACGCTTGTGCGCAGCTACCTCGGCAAGTAAGCGAAAAGCGTCAGAATAACGACCCTCGGAGACCGTGAACGCGGCCTCCGAGGTCTGGAACAGGACGGCCACGCCGAGCGCGACGGCCAGCGTGTGCCCGAGCAGCCCGGTCATAAGGCCAAGCGTCGTGAGCACACCGGCCCGCATCCCGTACAGTGAGGACTGCGTCAGCACGATGATGACGTCCGGCCCCGGCGTCATAGCCATCAGCAGTGATGCCACAAAAAACGCACACGTCGTTTCGAAAGAAAGCATACGACCTCCGCAGGCGTTGCTCTACCGGAAAGCACCGGGAGATTCAATCCGGGGAGGACGCGGAAAACGGGACAGCACCGGACAAGAGGACATGCCCGAAGGCCGCCTTTTCCGCAAGCGCCTTGCCGACGGCACCAATGCCGCGTAGCGTATGCCCAGACCGGACAACGGACGCCCGGCGAACAAGGGAGACCCTCCATGCTCGGGCTCATGCACGATCATCCGTATGTGTTTACGCCGACCATCGCCAAGATCATGCTCCCCGTATGGGTATGCCTTCTTGTGTCCACCGTGCGGGCCATTCGCCGCGACATGAAAAAGGAAAAAGCCGGAGACCTTTCCAAGGAAGAAACCGACGAACGGATGGGAATCAACGCCCTTGTCCTGTTTTTCAGCTTCGCCTTCACCGTGGGATGCCTCGCCGCCCTGCCCTCCTTCTGATCCCGCCTCTTCCGCAGGAGGCACACTCCGAGACATCCAACCCCGGACATAAGGGCCTTTCCCGGCCCCGTCCGTTACGGCATCAGGAAATCACGTTCGAAAACGTCCGGAGGCACGGGCTTCCCGAACAAGAACCCCTGTATGAAATCAAGCCCCATCGACCGCACGCGGTCGAATTCCTCCTCGCGCTCGACGCCCTCCAGGCAGACCTTGATGTTCACGTCATGACAGAGCGCCACCACAAAATGGATGAACGTGGCGTCGAACTGGCTGGTCAGGATGTCGCGGACAAAAGTCCTGTCGATCTTGACCACATCCGCAGGGGAATTCTTGAGCATACCGAGCGAAGAATAGCCCGTGCCGAAATCATCCATGGCAACCCGGATGCCCTGACTGCGGAAAAATTCGATCTCTCCTCGCAGGAAGTCGGTATCCAGTTCTC
>OOCM01002889.1_pt1 | contig 10495 bp, 9 predicted proteins | sample 1671111 | NCBI WGS metagenome assembly OOCM01 (sample SAMN06348123, study PRJEB24527) | human gut metagenome | biome: human gut; feature: ankylosing spondylitis patient; material: feces | host: Homo sapiens | place: China | collected 2015-10 | reverse complement strand
CGAGTTTATAATCATTCCCGTTATCTGGATGCGAAACGCAATGCGCTGGATATGTGGACGGAGCGGTTAGGGATACTGGCGGGAACACATGAAAACGTAACCACGCTACCCGTAGCCAGAAGAAAATAATTTTTTTCGTGTTTTTTATTGTTTTTATGAGGAGGGAACAATATAATGAAGTCTTTTTATTCCTGGTACAAGAAGCATATCACCCAGGCGATCTTTACCGGACTGGTCCTTGGTATCCTGACCGGACTTTTTCTTGCCGGACGATATGCACCGGTTCTGACTGTCACCAGTCTGATCGGAGGCATCTGAACATGATGATCTTCCCTATGGTCTTCTGTTCGATCGTCATCGGTATCTGCAGCATCGGAAATATCCGCACCACCGGAAAGATCACAGGCTCTGCCATGGTATATTTTCTCAGTACCACCGCACTTGCCAGCCTCGTCGGTCTTATCATCCCGCGTCTGATCCATCTTGGAAGAGGTGTTTCTTTTGAGATGGCAACTGCCGATATCCAGGCAACCGAGATGAGCAGTATCCTGGATACGATCAAAAACCTGATCCCGTCAAACCCTGTCAAGGCTTTTGCCGAGGGAAATATGCTCCAGGTTCTCGTATTCGCAGTGATCATCGGTTTTACCCTGATCTCCATCGGAGAAAAAGGCAAACCATTCCTTGATTTTATTGATTCACTGAATGAGATCTGTCTGAAGATCATCGGCACGATCATGTACTTTACCCCGATCGGTGTCTTCTGTACGATCGTACCGGTCGTTGAGGCAAACGGAACAGAGACCATCCTTTCACTGGCAACACAGCTCATCATCCTTTATGTGGCATTTTTCGGTTTTGCTTTTCTCGTGTATGGTCTGTCTGTCAAGATCCTTGGCAAAGAAAGCCCGATCCGCTTCTTCAAAGCGATCATGCCTGCTGCACTGAATGCATTCGGAACCTGTTCAAGTTCCGCTACTATCCCGATCAGCAAACAGTGTATGGAGGAAGAGATGGGTGTTTCCAACCAGATCACCAGTATCGCAATCCCGCTTGGTGCCACTGTCAACATGGACGCGGTATCCATCGTAATGTCCTTTATGATCATGTTCTTCGCCAACGCCTGCGGAATCAATGTCAGCGTTTCCTTGATGATCGTGATCCTTCTGGCAAACGTGCTTCTGTCTGTGGGTACTCCTGGTATCCCTGGCGGTGCGATCGCTTCTTTTGCAGCACTGGCAACCATGGCAGGACTTCCCGCAGGAGTTATGGGCGTTTACATCAGCATCAACACTCTCTGCGATATGGGCGCAACCTGCGTCAACGTTATCGGTGATATGGCGGGGTGTGTGGTTCTGAAGGAAAAAATTAAATTGGAAGATTAAATACAAAAAGAAAAGCTATTGTTTCTAATCGATTTAATGGCAAAAAGTTGCTGTGCATTTCTATAACTGAAACGCACAGCAACTTTTTTATTTACAGCAATTTCTTCGTCACGTTACTCTACACCGAATCACTGCTCCGCGGTTTATCGATTAAATTGCTGTCTGTCTCTATTTCTTTAATCCGGTTGTAACCTTGCAGTTAGTTACTTTCAGGCTTCCTTCAGAAGCAAAGAGTGACAGGCTTTCTCCCGGACGTTTATATGCTCTTGCATTTAATGCAACACCGTCTACATAGATTGTAGCAATTGTATCATCTACGATCATTTTAATATTGTACTTTTTACCAGGTACCAGCTCCAGCGGTCTCTCCAGTCCGATATTCTGGTTTGCAGGCCATGGCCAGTTTGGTTTTTTCTCAAATACATATCTGTCTTCCGTTACATTAAATACGAACTGATAAGATTCAGCTTTATCCTCATCTTCATAGAATCTCACACCGAAAGTTCTGGTTCCTTCTGTGAATTCCACATCTGCTTCGAATTTGAAGATATCTCCTGTATCTTTTGTAACTACTTTTTCTGTACTCTTAGTTGGAGTATCAATTACAAAATCTTCTGTCTTTTCTTCTTTATCAAATGCATTCCATACAGTTTCCGGAATTCTTACACCAAGAGTTCCATCTTCTCTCTGGTAAACCTCATGTGCCATAAATGTTCCTGCCCAGATGAAGTTATTGTCATCATCATCCTGATCCTTGGTAGCAACCCAGCCAAAGAGGATTCTCTGTCCGTTCAGTTCAAAAGTACGTCCTGCATAATAAGATCTGCCGTCAAATGCATCATCTTTCGGTGCGATCCATGGACCTTCCAGACTCTTGCTCATACGGTATACCATTTTACTTCTGTCACTGTATTCTGTCACAATATGATACCACCAGTCACCAATCTTAAATAAGTCCGGCATCTCATGCATAGTATAGAGATCCGGTGCCCAGAAATCTCCTTCAAACTTCCAGTTTTTCAGGTCTTTGGATGTGAATTTAACAGTTCTTCCTGTCTGTCTTGTCTTTGGTCCCTGTAATCTTGCGCCAAGGATCAGCAGGTACTGGTCATTTTCCTCATCGCGGATCACCCATGGATCTCTCCAGTCATCCGGGTCATAGCCTTCCTGTGGAGTGAAGGTAAGTGCATCCTGAGTTTTGTGCCATGTTACAAGATCATCGCTGTATGCATGCATCAGAACCTGAGATGGTTTTCCAAGTGCCGGATAATCACGGTTATAACCTGTATAGAAAATATGATACTGTCCTTCTGCCTCGAAAACACTTCCTGCAAAAATAAACTGATCCTGCTCTTCATCTGTTCCTCTCGGAATTGCCACGCCTTTATCTTCGTAATGTACAAAATCAGAAGTTGTTGCCAGATCCCAGCCAAATGGTTCTCCAAATGGTCCCGGTTTTCTGGTATCTCTCTGATGATATAAATAGAATTTATCTCCATGTCCAAATGGCATGCAATCGCCAAACCATGTTCCCGGGAACTGATAGTATAATTTCTGCATAGTCTTAATCTCCTTTTTTATACTTTATTTCACTTTACAGGCCTGCTTGTACTTTTCCGGCAAGCCTGTTATTTACTCATAAATCAAACTACTGTTATCAGGTAATTCTTGCATATTATCAACCTTTTACTGCACCTGCTGTCATACCTGCCAGCATCTTCTTGCTGCTGAAGAAGTAGAAAATAAATACCGGAAGTACTGTTACAGTGATGGCTGCAAATGTACCACCCCAGTCTGTCAGTCCCATGCTTCCTACGAAGTCATTTAAACCAAGTGTAATGGTTTTCATATCTGTAGATCTGGTAAATGTATAAGCATTAATATACTCATTCCAGCAGAATACTGCCTGCATGGTTGCTACTGTGATAATAGAGTTCAGTGACATCGGAACCACCATCTTAAAGAAACATCCTATCGGTGAACATCCATCAATGATCGCCGCTTCCAGCATTTCTTCAGGGAAGAATTTGCTGAATGAATAAAACAGCTGAATGGAATAAGACAGTGAAAAAGCAATCTGTGGCAAAATAATTGCCGGGTATGTATTGATCAGTCCCATCTTATTAAAAATAGTAAACAATGGAATAAGTGCAACCTGCATAGGAAGCATCAATCCAAGAAGGAAATAATTAAGGACAAATTTTCTGCCTTTGAATTTGATTTTGCTTAATGCAAATCCAGCCATCAGTGCAAATAAAAGCAGAGGAATCAGTACACCGATCAAAACAATGATACTGTTTTTAAAATAAGTCAGCATATGGCTTTTTGTAAAAACATTGATAAAGTTCGTCAGTACCCATTTTGACGGGAGTGCATATGCCGGTAACTGTCTGAAATCATCCAGTGACTTAAAGCTTGAAGTAAATACATAGAAGAAAGGATAAACCTGCATCACAACAAGGATTAATGCGATAACCCATTTAATGATGCTCGGAATGGTTGTTTTTTTCTTTTTCATTCGTCATCCCCTCCTCCTGTAAATTTACGGAATAACATTCCAACTACCATACAGATGATTACGATCATGATCGCTACAGAACTTCCGTAACCATATTTCATACTGCTGAACGCCTGTTTATACATATAAGTTGTCATAAGTTCAGAAGCATTTCCCGGTCCTCCATGTGTTAACAGATAAGAGAACTCGAAAGATCTCAGGGAACCATTCAGTACCAGCAGACAGTAAGCTCCAGTGCCATAGATATGGCATGGCGCACATCTGAGACATCAGTTCCTCCAAGAACAATATAATTACCGTGACCGCCCCAGCCCTTTGTATCCCTTGGCAGTTCTATGGAAAGAACCTCTGTGTTGGTTGCTTTTACTGCATCATCAAGAGCAGTCAGCTGCCCTGCTGCCCCTGTACGGGAACTGAATAATCCCAGACAATGATACTTCGTTCCTATGTTCATCTCCTTGAGCAAAGTATCATCAATTCCGGAAATCACAAGTCCTATCGTATCCAGCACTGCTTTACCTACAAATTCACTGCGCGTACAGTGTGTGCTGATATTTTTTATATCTATCATTTGTTACGCCCTCCTGTATATATTACCCCATAATACCAGATTTTATATGTTTAGCTTATCATGCCCTGACAGGATAGGCAACAGAAATATACTATGGTGATCAATGTGACGAGAACACAAAAACGACAAAAATCCCCAACTCCCGCAGACCAATTCTGCGGGAGCCGGGGATTTTATGTAGGTATGAACATAATACACGAATACGCCAGTTATATAATCGATATTATACAATTAATTACTTCACGATCATACCAGTCTTCCTGTCACTGAAGATTGCTACCTCGATCAGGAAGATGATACCAAGGATCAGCTGCTGTAACTGTGTCGGCATCATCAGCATTACCAGACCACTGGAAAGTACTTTGTATGTCATAACACCAAGAATGATGTTATAGAATCTTACTTTAGCACCGCCGTTTACAGGCATTCCTCCAAGTACCAGAGCAATCATGATCTGTGTTTCCAGCTGGTTACCTGCTGTAGATGTAACGGAACCTACTTTGATAGCATTTACAAATGCTGCAAGTCCTGTGATACATCCTGCTGCCACGAATACAAGGATCTTTGTAGTCTCTACACGGATACCTGCGAATCTTGCTGCTGTTTCACCTGCACCGATTGCTTTCAGTCTGGAGCCCAGACCTGTGTAAGTAAATACAAGATATGCCACTACGAAGATGATCACTGTGAAAGTAAGCATAAATGGCAGTGTGTTGTATTTGGAAATATCACTTACTGCGTAAACAGGTGAGTTAGTTGTTGCATATGCACAAACTCCACGGAACAGATACATGGTACAGATTGTAACAATAAAGCTTGTGATTTTTCTCTTAACATTGAAGTAACCATTGATCAGTCCGATCAGTCCGCCTGTTACCACACCACCGAGCGCTGCCAGAACCATGTTGTAATGGGAAAGGTAGCAGACTACGATGGAAGCAACACCAAGCATGGAGCCCTGGGAGAAATCCAGACCACCCATTGTCATGACCATGAACACGCCGATGGATGAGATCAGCAGCATGTATGACTGGCTCAGAAGCAGTGATATATTTTTCGGCTGAAACAGTCTGCCGTCTGTGAGGATTGCAAATAATACACAGATGATCACGAATCCTGCGATAGGAAGGATCGTACGCACAATGGGACGTTCCAGAAATGGTACTTGCTCAGTTGATTTTTTTGTTGTACTCATTTTTTTACCCCCTTAAATCATATTGTCAATCAGATCTGTGTCTTTCAGATCCGGAGAGCGAAGGAATTCACCATTGATCTTACCGTCCTTCATGATCAGGATACGGTCTGCCATACCCAGAAGCTCCATGATTTCCTCAGAGATCATAATAATGGATTTTCCTCTTTTTCTCATATCGTCCATCATGGCGTAGATATCAGCTTTAACTTTGACATCAATACCACGTGTAGGGGAGTCAAGGATGATCAGGTCGGAGTCCTTACCAACCCAGCGTGCAAGAACGACTTTCTGTTTGTTACCGCCGGAAAGAGCGGATACAAACTGGTCAACGCCTGTCATTTTTGTACTCATCTGTTTTGCAAATTTATTGGCAAATTCATTCATTGTCTTTGCACGAAGGAATCCATGAGTCTTCAGATCCTCCAGAGATGGAAGACAGATGTTATCGCCAATTGTATCATTGATGACCAGAGATTCATTGTCTCTGTCTTTGGAAGCATAGGCAATACTGTGTTTGATGGCATCCGGAATGGAATTGATCGGTGTGCCGTCTCCCAGAGTTACACTTCCCTGGCGGAAATAGGAAGCTCCGAAGAGTGCCTTTCCAACCTCATGCATACCGCATTCGGAAAGTCCTCCGATACCAAGGATCTCACCTTTGTGAAGATCAAGGTTCAGGTTCTCGATCTGCCCTTTTACTGTCACGTTCTTTGCAGAAAGAACAACTTCGTCAGATACTTTTTCGCCGTAGTCTGTACGATAGTAGCTGTCACCGATCTCACGGCCTACCATTAAGGCTTTCAGTCTGTCAGGTGTAGCTTCTTCCTTTGTGATGGAACCGATCTTCACACCATCTCGAAGTACACTGATATTATCAGACTGCTCGATAACCTCCTCAAGGTCATGGGAAATAAAGATTACGCAGTTTCCTGTGTCACGAACCTTGTGCATTACCTTGAAAAGCTCTTCACGGCCTTTCTGTCCAAGTGCTGTTGTTGTCTCGTCTACAACCAGAACCTTCGGATTAAAGTAGGTAGATTTTACGATCTCTACCAGCTTACGATCCTCGAAGTTGTAATCATCGATCACCTTAGTTGCATCAATATAGTTGAATCCATAGCTGTCCAGATATTCCTGGGCTTTCTTGTTCATTGCTGCGGTATTTTTGATACCACATTTAGTAAACTGATCCTCGTTTCCAAGGAAAATATTCTCTGCTACAGTCAGTCCGGAAAGTGTTCCGATCTCCTGTACGATAATGGCTACACCCTGATGGTTGGCTTCAACCTGGTTGGTTGCGGTGATCTCTTTTCCTTCAAGGATAAACTTGCCGGAATCTTTCTGATAAATACCTGTCAGGCAGGATGTTAATGTAGATTTACCGGAACCGTTTTCACCGATCAGTGCGTGGATCTCACCTTTATTAAAGGTAAAGGAAACGTTGTCCAGGGCGTGTGTGATGCCAAAATGTTTATCAATATTTTCTGCTCTTAATAATATTTCACCCATAATCGTTCTCCTTATTTTACTACAAGACCTTTAACCGGTTTAGTTGTCAGTGCAACGATAACCAGCAGAGCAACACCTGTTACTACGTTCTGGATCGTAGTCGGAGCTCCCAGTGCAACGAAACCGTTGAACATAAGCTGAATGATCATTTCACCGATCACGATAGCGATAACCGGATGGCCATATTTCTTAAATGCCAGTCCAAAGAATGTTCCCATCAGAGGAGTAAAGTTACGGCTCATAGAGGAAAGGTTGGAAGCTGATGTCATGGAAGTACCAAAACTGATTGTCAGGATTGCCTGAAGTCCGAAGAAAAATCCTGCAAGAGTAAATGCTACGATCTTATATTTCGGAACATTTACACCCATGTTCTTGGCTACAACTTCGTTACTTCCGATGGCGTAAGTATAAGTACCGATTTTTGTATATTTCAAAATGAATGCGCAAAGCAGATATGCGATCAGTGCCAGGATCAGGTTGACTGGATAATCACCAAATGCTCTGTAGTCTGCTGAAAGTATTACGTTCTTTCCGTTTGTGGCGTATACACTGAAGGCCTCATAGATCAGGGACAGCGCACATGTAACGATCAGAGAAGAGATATGTAATTTAATATAAACAATACCATTGATGAGACCAATGATCGTACCACAGATCAGCGGTGCAATGATAAGACCGGCATAACCGAATTTTTCACTTGCATTGCAGGCGATAATGGATGAAAGTACGATATTGGCACCAACGCTCATATCGAAAGGTCCCATTACGCAGATAAAGTAGAGGCCACATCCGCCAACTGCGTAAATTAATGCTGATTTCATGTAAGTGGCCAGTTTCTCCGGGGAACCGAAAGTAGTCGGTGCAAGTACTTTAAATACTGCCCAGAAAACTACAAGCATAAGAACCAGAAGGCCGATTCCATAATACTGGCTTTGTTTGAGTTTTTTCATAACCATTCTCCTTATCCAATTCTTCGCCCGCCAAAAGCAGGAGGTCAGACGCTTCCTCAGGGTTTGGCCTTTTGCTTCGAGCGGGCACTGACAATTACCTCTTAAAAGTTTCTCCACTGCCCTTTGGAGAAAAGGCAGTGGAGCATAAGTTCATCATATTAGTTGCTGTGACGGGAAATAACATCCTCAATAGAAAGTGATGTAGCTGCTTTGTTCAGATCATCAAAGCTGTATCCTGCTAATTCCACAAGCTCTTCATCTGTGTATGGATCGTCATCTACAAAGTATTTCTTGTAGTTTTCATAGTCTTCGGAAGAAGATACATACAGGTATGGGAACTGGATTTCGTATCCGAAGGATCCTTCATCTTTTACATAGTTGCCTTTGATTGCGTTATATGTGATAAGGAATGCATATAACGGGTCGCAGAAGTGTCCGCCTGATTCAGCAAACATTCCGCCTGATTCAAGCTGCTCGCCAAGGTCATCAAGGAAGTCTGTGGAAACAACGTCGATCTTTCCTGTAAGTCCTTCGTTTGCCAGAGCACCGATGGAACCAACAAGCGGGTCACCGCCGCCACCTGCAACGATCAGAGCGTCCATATCAGGGTTGGAGTTGTAAAGGGAAAGAGCTGCTGCTGCACCTTCTTCAGAAGATGTGTTAGCATATACAGGCTCTGTGATTGTTGCCTGATCATCAGGATTAGCTTCGTTCCATTCGTCAACTGCCTGTTTGTAACCTGTCCATCTCTGCTGGAAGGTAGCATCACCAACTGTCCATGCCTCAAGGCCGATGTTTCTGTCACCGTTCTCAAGAAGCAGGTTAACCAGTGTATATCCGTTTGTTACTTCGTCTTCATGAACTGCACCAAGATAATACTGTGAGTTGCATGCTGTCTGATATACTTCAGGGCTGTTCTCTTCGGAGATGATACGATAGAACTGTGTAAGGTAAACCTGATTTGCATCACATGTCTGGATGGCAGATGTCATTTCGGAGTCTGCAGAGTTACAGATTACGATACCGTTACATCCTGCTGCGCAAAGCTGTTCAACAGAAGCTGTAACCTGCTCAGATACGTGGCCCTGGTCAACATACATTACATTAACACCAAGAGCATCTGCTGCTTTGTCAATGATTTTTTTACTCTGGCTTCCAAGTACGTCTGTGGAGCTCCAGATTGATACGCCGATTGTGATGTCGTCATCGGCTGCCTGTGCTGTAACTGCACCTGCCGGTAAAGAACCAACCATTGCTGCTGTTGCTGCGATAGCGACTGCTTTTCTCATTCTTTTTTTCATGTTGTAAAACCCTCCTTGAAAAATCTTAGTTTCTTATTTTTTTGAACGGAAGTTTTTCCGGGCTTTCCGTTCCTCTGTGATTATATTAAACCATACTTTGCCTTTGGTCAGTTAGGACATATTTGGAAAATTTTGTTGCACATTTTTGACCAGTTTATATATAAAAGTTGGATAAAATATGAACAAGTCAGGCAAAATGCCAGTAACTTGTATGTTTTCTCTATTGATTAGTTGTATATCTTCCAAAAAAGCCCTCTGTATCCGTTCGATTCGATAAGAACCGCTATACAGAGGACTTCCACTTCCGTTACTGTTTACCCAATTCTATCTGAGTTTCTTCCATACAATAGCAATCCTCTAAAATAATGCATTTAAGAGGCTTGCTATAATTATTATAATTGTGCCAGATTATTCCGATACTCTCTTGGACTGCATCCCATTTTTTTCCTGAATACCCTGCTAAAATAATTATAATCATCATATCCTACCAGGAACGAAATCGTCTCCAGCTTCTTATCCGGATCTTTCATAAGCTCTGCTGCCTTCTCCATCCTGATTCTGGTGAGGAAGGCAATGATTGTTTCACCATATTTCTGGCTGAAGCTTCTGGACAGATAGCTGGCATCCATATGATATTCTTCTGCCAGAGCAGTAAGTGTAATATTCTCATAATAAGAGCGTTCCATATATTTATGGATCTGCTCTACCTGCTGCATGATAGAACCTGATCCGGAATCTGTGTCATTATCCTCTCCGCTTTCCCATAAGCTATCCAGAAGAATATTTAAAGAGGCAGACAGTGATGATGCATTGAGACATTTCATATAATAATCAATATTGTCCATAGCCTCCTCTGCCTGCGCAGTAAGCTCTGGGCATTTCTCCTGTACATAGCGGTACAGGATTCCTGTGATCCTTCCCGTGTACTGCTTCACATCCAGATAAGTCCAGTCACCATTATCACAGTGTTTAAAATCACAGGTTTTAAAAATCAACTTCTCTGTCTTTGCTTTCTGTCCTGTTGACAACAGATGATATAATTCCGTCTCCATATGAGCAGGCACTG
>OOCM01002882.1_pt1 | contig 10504 bp, 6 predicted proteins | sample 1671111 | NCBI WGS metagenome assembly OOCM01 (sample SAMN06348123, study PRJEB24527) | human gut metagenome | biome: human gut; feature: ankylosing spondylitis patient; material: feces | host: Homo sapiens | place: China | collected 2015-10 | reverse complement strand
AATCAAGTTCCGAAACATACGAATCAAGGAACTGCCCGCCCCGAAAACGAAATAACAAGGCCGCAGGAAACCCCGCCGCCGAACGGCGGGTTTTCCCGGCCCGGCAGCGGAAATTCACAAATTAACGCTATATTTGTTCCATAGAATATTTATCTACATTATGTAGCTTTCATGTCTTTGTAGCGGGAACTTTGACAATTTGAAATGAAATACAAGGAAAATGGCCTTCAGAGTTGACAAATTATTACCTAAAATTTCTCATTGTATTGTTTGTCGGATATTTATGTTTAATTATATTTTGGATGCAAAAGTTTGGAACCCTTTTATCTTAATAAAATAAATCCTTCAATTTCTAAGTTACTATTGCAATAGCTTGTTGATTCAGCCATTTTTTCTTCGATCGAATAAAATTTGCCATCCCGAAAATTTTTCATATCTTGCAAGAGGTTATTTGACATGTGGTATTTTCGTGCAATTAACTGAAAATAAATCGTTACCTTCTCGTTACCTATTCTCCATTAAAGCAATGTAACAACTCGATAAATCAAGTCGTTATATTGCTTTAATCCCGCACCGAATCATCGGTCCGCCGCTTTTTTCTTATAGGCTGGCCGTGTTTTTGCACGTGCCGGTCGAGCCTCACCGCCGGATTCCTCCCCGCGAAAGCACCTCCTCGAAGTAGGCGATGGTTTTTAGGAGACCGTCCCGCAGCTGGATTTTCGGCTCCCAGCCGCCGAGCATGTTGCGGGCGAGCGAGATGTCGGGCTGCCGCTGCTGGGGGTCGTCGGCGGGCAGGGGCAGGTGGACGATCTTCGATTTCGAACCCGTCAGGGAGATCACCTCGCGGGCCAGTTCGGCGATGGTGAATTCGTTCGGGTTGCCGATGTTCACCGGACCGGTGAAGTCGTCGGGCGTGTCGTTCATCATGCGCACCATGCCTTCGATCAGGTCGTCGATGTACTGGAACGAACGGCTCTGCCCGCCGTCGCCGTAGATCGTGATATTGTCGCCCCGCAGCGCCTGGACGATGAAATTCGAGACCACGCGGCCGTCGTTGATGTCCATTTTCGGACCGTAGGTGTTGAATATGCGGATAATCTTCACGGGAATGCCGTGTTCGCGGTAGCTCATAAAGAGCGACTCGGCGCAGCGTTTGCCCTCGTCGTAGCACGAGCGGATGCCCAGCGGGTTGACGTGGCCCCAGTAATCCTCGCGCTGGGGGTGGATCAGCGGGTCGCCGTAGACCTCCGAGGTCGAGGCCTGGAGGATTTTCGCCCGGTTGTATTTGGCCATGCCCAACATGTTGATCGAGCCGATTACCGACGTCTGGGTGGTTTTGATCGGGTCGTGCTGGTAGTAGATCGGCGAAGCGGGGCAGGCGAGGTTGTAGATCTCCTCGATCTCGGCCATGTAGGGATAGACGATGTCGTGGCGGATGACCTCGAAATTGGGGTGCGACAACAAGTGTCGGATGTTGCTTTTGTGACCGGTGAAATAGTTGTCGATGCAGATGATGTCGTTACCTTCCGCGAGCAGCCTTTCGCACAGATGGGAGCCGATCGTATCGCAGGGCTGCATTCCCGAAGGGGTGATGTGCTTCAGCTGCTTCGCCAGCGAGAACGGCGTCATGCTGCCCGCGCCGCCCGATTCGTTGCAGACGTGGAGACCCCGTGCGATCGACTACCGGGTGATGTGCGACAGCCTGAACAGGGTGGGCGGCATGCTCAACCGCTACGACATCCGGCGCAACATCGACCTGATCCGTTCGCTTTATCCCCAGGTGGAGAACATCGCTCTGGTGACCGACAATACCTACGGCGGCATTTCGTTGCAGGCGCTCGTGCGCGCGGAGTGGGAGAACTACCCCGACCTGAATCTCGTGCTGGTGGACAGCCGCGAGGGGGAGGAGACGGCGTTCCGGACCTATGCGACGCTGCCGCCCCGTTCGGCCGTGATGCTCGGCACGTGGCGCGTAGGCAGCGACGGCGAATACTTCATGCAGCGGTCGCTGAACGATCTGGTGCAGAACAACCCCCGCGTTCCGGTCTTCTCGGTGACCGGTACGGGCATCGGCGACACGGCGATCGGCGGTTACGTGCCCGAATACGAGAACGGCGCGGAGGTCATTGCGAACCAGATCCGGAAATATTACGACACGGACGACATCGAAGACGCTCATTTCCATACGAGCAAAAGTCTCTATCTGTTCGATTCGCGCAAGCTCAAGGAGTGGAAAATCGCCGAATACGCCCTGCCCAAGGGCAGCGTCATCGAGGATACGATGGCGGCCAAGCTGTCGAAATACTCCCACTACATCGAACTGCTGGTGGCGGGCATCCTGCTGCTGGTGCTGCTGCTCTTCGTGACGTGGCTGCTGTTGCGCATGCGGCGGCTCAAGCTCACGCTTGAGGAGCGCGAGGGCCAGCTGGTCGTCGCCCGGGAGAAGGCCGAGGAGTCGGACATGCTCAAGTCGGCGTTCCTGGCCAACATGAGCCACGAAATCCGCACGCCGCTCAACGCCATCGTGGGCTTCTCTTCGCTGATGCAGAGCGAGGAGCTTTCGCAGGAGGAGCGCGCCGAGTACTGCGCCATCGTGGTCAGCAACTCCGAGATGCTGCTCACGCTGCTGAACGACATCCTCGACATTTCGTCGCTCGAGTGCGGCAAGATCAGGTTCAACTACGCTTCGGAGGACATCGTGCAGATTTGCCAGCACGTGATGATGACCACGGCCCATACGCGGCAGAGAGGGGTTGAGGGGCGTTTCGCGTGTCCCGTCGGATCGTTCATGCTCACCACCGACGCCCACCGTCTTTCGCAAATCCTGATCAACCTGCTGACCAACGCCGGCAAGTTCACCTCCGAGGGCAGCATTACGCTAGGGGTGGAGATCGACGAGGAGCGGGGCGAGGTGCTTTTCTCGGTGGCCGACACCGGACCGGGCATTCCGCCCGACAAGCAGGATCTGGTTTTCAACCGCTTCGAGAAGCTCGACGGCAACAAGAAGAAGGGCACGGGGCTGGGCCTTGCCATCTGCCGCCAGATCGCCATGATCGTCGGGGGCCGCATCTGGGTCGATTCCGCTTACACGGGCGGCACGCGTTTCGTCTTCGCGCATCCCATCGGCATCGACCCCGGTGGAGAGAACCGCGAGGGGGGGGGATTTCTACCCTCTGAACAGCGCAAGTCCCTCTTTGTGAACGATGCCGGCCTGCTGGTCCCCGAAGGGAAATAAGACGCGGAGAAAGGCTCCTTCGTGCCGGATCACCTCTTTTTCGTCCCCCATTTGGGCTTTATGCCGATGAAGAATTCGGCGTTCATGCGCGGCATGGGCCGGGAGAGCACCGAGAGGTACTCCTCGTTGAACAGGTTGTTGACCGTGCCTTTGAGCGTCAGGTCCGCCCACCGGAGCGAGAGACCCTTTTCGAGCGAGAGGTTGCTCATCAGATAGGGCGTAAGGCGTCCGGTGAGCGTGATGTCGTTGCTCGACATGGTGTAGCGTTCGCTGTAATAGCAGAACTGATAGAGCAGGCCCCAGCTGCGCCAGGAGAGCCTTCCGGTCGCCGTGGCCGAATATTCCGGTTCGTAGGGTAGCTGTTTGCCGACCGACCGGTCGGCCGGGGACATCGGCTCCCCCTCGTTGATCGACGGCGCCCATGAGAAGGTGCCGTTCAGGTTGATTTTCAGTTCTCTGGTGAGCGCTGCGGCCAGGTCGGCCCGGATCTCCACGCCGTAGGCGTGGACCTTTTTGATGTTCACCGGCGAGAAAAATCCCTTTGCCGTCGGCAGCCACAGAATCCAGTCGTCGATGTGCTGGTCGTACCACGACGCCGACCCCGACAGCGTGTACGCGCCCTCCTTTCCCACGGCGAACGACAGTCCGGCTTCGTAAGCGACGCCCTGTTCGCTGTTCAGGCCGGGGTTGCCGCCCGGCAGGAAGTAGAGGTCGTTGAGCGTCGGGAAGCGGTAGTTGCGCGAGACGGAGGCCTTCGCCACGACGTTGCCGCGCCTGGAAAGCAGGCAGTCGGCGAAGAAGGCAGGGATGACCGGCGACCAGGAGGTTCCGTACATGGCTTCGCGCACGACGACCGACAAGCCCAGCCGCTCCGTGGGGCGCCACTTGGCCGACAGGGAGCCGTCGAGTTCGATGCGTCCCTTGTCATAGCCGACGACGGCCTTGTCGCCCTGCTGGCGGATGATGTTCTTGTCGGCGCTTTCGACGAAGTGCTGGTGTGCCGACAGCCCGGCCGTGAAGAACCATTTGCCGCCGACGGAATACTCTCCGTCAGCCTGCCCGTAGAGGGTGTTGATCCTGCTCCGCGAACGGGTCATGGCCTCCAGGATGCCGTTGCCCTTGTCGCGCCGGTAGTCGTAGGCCGTCCACGAATGCACGTATCCGGCTTTCGCCGCCGCCTTCCAGTTCCGGCGGTAGTGGTCCCACGAGAGGACGCTGCGCAGGGTGTGTTCGCGCTGGCGGTTTTCGAACTGCGTGTCGTCGGCGTAGTCGGTCGTCAGCAGGGGCAGTTCCCGGTTGGAATTGATGTACCAGGCGTTCAGCCCGAAGCGGTCGCCTTTCCCGGTGTTGTAGTAGACCTCCTGCAACACGTGCACGTCGTCGAACGCGCCGCTCTTGTTGCGTTCGGTGGGATAGTACGACCCGACGATGTTCATCTCGTCGTCGTAGATGTTCTCCTTCTTGTCGCGGTTGCGGTACTTGTAGTCGTTGGCCGAGGACTGGTAGACGGCGCGGGTTGATACCTGCCAGCGCTCGTCGCCCCATGTCAGGCGCAGGAATTCGTCGAAAGTACGGAACATGCCGATGCCCTGGATATATTGCAGCCCGAATCCGTCGGCCGCCGCCGGCGCAGTCGAGAGCTTCACCAGTCCGCCCAGTCCGCCGCCCGTCTCGCTGACCGACGAGGTTCCGTGGAGCAGCGAGGCGTCGTCGATGAAATAGGAGGGGATCATCGAAAAGTCGGTCATGCCCAGCATCGGGTTGTTGATGCGCATGCCGTTCCACGTCACCTGCGTATGCGACGGACCCGTGCCGCGGAACGATACCGTGGAGAGGGTCGCGCGGCCGTACTGCTTGACGAAAACCGGTGTGTTGAACGTCAGCGCGTCGGCCATCGAGAGGGCGATGTTCTCCTTGAGGATCGCCGAGTCGAGTTTCGTCTCCTCGACGCCGATGCTTTTCATCGGACGCCGGCCCCAGACCGGAACCTCCCGGATGGCGATGGCGCCTTTTCCGCGCCACTCCCCCGCGCCGGCGTTCTGCGGGGTTTCCGGCGCGTCGGACGCCGCCGGCTCGCCCTGCGCCCGCAGCAGCGCCGGAAACAGCAGCATCCAAAGAAACAAGGCGGTTGTTTTCATGCTCTCCGGTTATTTCCAGCAAAACGCTCCGGGCGCGACGCCCACGTGAAATTCGTCGACAGGCTCGCCCTTGGCCGTATAGCGGTAGACGACTCCCTGCTGCTGGTAGTCGACGGCGTCGGCAACGTACACGTCGCCGTTGGCCGGATCGACCGTCAGTCCGTAATATTTGGTCTCCCTGTATTCGAGGAACGGGCGCACCGGAAGCTGCTCCCCGGCGACGGGCATGCGCCAGACGTCCCGGTCGATCCAGTAGAGCGTGTCGCGCGTGCCGTTGAGCTGCATCTCCGACGGGGAGTCCCCCTTCCGGAACCGGAACTGCTTCTCCACGGAGAACGTTTCGGCGTCGATGCGGTACAGCGACGGGGCTTCATATCCGTAGGGGCTGCCCTCGTAGCCGCCGTCGGTGACGGTCCACAGCTTGTTGTTCCGGTCCATCGCCAGCGACGCGGGCTGGATGCCGACGGTCAGCTGACCGACGACCCGGTCGGTCTCGGTGTCGATTTTGAGGATACGGTTCTGGTAGGACCAGCAGTTCACGAAGACGTATTTGCCGTACTGCACCATCTGCTCCGTGGAGCCGGATTCTGCCGTCATGTCCGGGCACTCGATATATCCCGTGATTTCGTAGCGTTTGGGGTTGACGATGAAGATGCGGTTGTCCCAGATCTGCGTGACGTAGGCCTTTTCGTCCGAAACGAAATGGATGTACCGCGGCGAGGTGAGGTTGGTGATGCGTCCCACCTCGCGGAAGGTGTCGGGGTCGACGGCGAAAACGACATGCGAATTGTTCACCGCGATCCATCCCACGCCGTTGTGCAGGGTCATCGACTGCGCCACGTCGCCCAGCTTGAAGGCGTTGGCCCGGTGGAAAACTTCGTTTTCGACGGTTTTCGTTTCCGGGTCGTAATACGACAGCGTGGCGTTTCCGTACTGGAACATGCCCTCGTTGACGATGAACAGCCCCCGTTCCGTCGCCGAGAAATCCTCCGTGCGGCCGTAGTCCCACTTCATGCAGCCGCCGAGGGCGGAGAGGCATAAAGCCGCGGGCAGAATCTGTCGTAAGAATCGTTTCATGCGTTGCGGTCGGGAATGGGGTTATCGGTTGAGGTTCTCGTCGACGGCCATTCCGGCGACTTCGGTCGAGAGTTCGCCCAGTCCTCCGGCGCTGCCGTTGATGGCGCTCTGCACCTTGATGAAATCAATGTAGCGCAATCCGGCGGGCTGTCCGTCGGGCGTCATGGCGTTGCTGATCTTGAACCAGGTCTTGCCGGTTTTGGACGAAGATTCCAGATTGTCGCTGCCCGCGTTGTCGACGTACCCCCATTCGAACGAGTTGTTCGACCAGTCTCCGCCTGGGGTCTGCGTGGTGTTCTGCCGCAGGCCCGTGCCGTAATAGGTATGGGACTCCTCTTCGAGCCACAGGGGATAGTAGTAGTCCTGCGCATGGAACTGTCCCAGATAGGCTACCTGCCCGCTCCGGCCCAGATTGTCGGTCCATTTCACCCCCTGGCGAGGCCCGGCGGGTCTGTAATAGGTCACCGCATACTCCTGGACGGTCCATTCGCCGCCCGTTTCGCTGCCCCGGAGTTCGTACCATTCGTCGTCGGGCTTGCCGTTGCCGTTGACATCCTGCATCACCCACACGACGCCCGGTTCGTTGCTCCCTTCGAACTGGTTGCCGGGGATCGAAAAGTCGTATCCGCCCTTGTTCTCCACGCTGTGGTCGAAGGCGAGGATCACGTAGCCGCCGAAGTTGCCGAGCGAGACGAACTCACCCTTTTTCAGCCGGTTCTCGGCGTAGAGACGGGCCTCCTCGAAGCTCTTCTGGCCGGTGTATCCGGCCATGCCCGTTTCGTTGACGAACTGTCCGGGCGCGGGCAGGAATTCGAGCACCCGGTTCGACGCGGGCTGTCCCGTCGTCGTGATGACGCGCTCCGATTCGCGTTCGTAGCAGGTCACCCGGAGCGTTTTTTCGGTGATTCGCTTCGACGATGCGCGCGTGATGTGGCGCGAGAGGGGTGCGGCCGGGCTTTCGTCCGTGTCCGTCACCCGGAAGGTGACTTCGTATTCGCCCTCCTTCTCCGGCGTGAAGGCGAACATGCGTTGGGTTGCGTCCTCCTGCAAAGCGCCGTTCACGTACCATGCATATTCCGGCCCGACGGCGTCGCTCACCTGCGGCCGCAGGAACAGCGTCCGCCCGAGCGATACGCTCCGCACCAGCGGGTCGGCCAGGTAGGAGGAGGGGATGAACGCGATGCGGACCGGAATGACGTCCACGACGTGTACGGCAACCGTTTTCTCGGCCGTGCCGTCCTCGTTGGTCACCGTCAGCCGCAGGGAGCAGTCTCCCGGTTGGGTGCGCATGAAGATGTAGTCCTTTTCGGTGGAGACCGGTACGGACGAGTCGTCCAGATACCATTCGTAACGGGCGTTTTCGCCGTTCTGCACCTCCGGTGCGAACGTGTATTCCCGTCCCGTGAGCACGTATAGCCCCGTCTGCGGCACGATGAGCGAGATGACGGGGGGAGCGAGCCGGTTCACGTCGATGCGCGCCTCCTTCTCGTCGTATCCCGCCCGGTTTTCGACCCGCAGGGTCACATAGACGCGGCCTTCCTCGTTGAATACGTATTCGAACACGCGCGCCGTAGAAACGACCTCGTCGTCGATCGTCCAGCTGTAAGCGGCCTCTCCCTCGTTTTCCACGGTCGGCGTGATCGTCACCGCGCGGCCGATCTTGGCCGCGTAGACGCCTGTCTCGCTGTCGAGGGTGATTCGGGGTTTGCTGTCCGGCAGCGTAATCTCTCCGTCCTTGTTGCAGGCTGCGGCCGCCAGCGCTACCGAGAGCAGCGCCGGTATCGCCGTCCGTCCGGCATGACTGAAAAAACAGCTCATATCCTCTTCGTTTAAATCGTTCAACCAATCTTTGCGGATGTTCCGGAGATCCGCATTCGTGCCGTGCGCACGGCATGCGTCCGGCCGGAATTTCGCAGTAGCCTGATTTTACATTCGGGGATATGCCGGAAACCGTTTTTCCTGCCGATCACGATCCATTTCCCCCTGGATTGTAAAACCATTGCAGCGGCAGGTCTTCTGACTCGTTCCGGTCCCGACGCCTTCCCGGTCGCGTGAAAACCAGTGGCAAGAGATTGTCGGGGTCTGATGTGCCGCTTCGGCGGCAGGAACTTACAGCAGAGGGAACTGTTGCCGATTTTCACGGCATTCCCTTTTAATCGCCCGGGGCCGGGGGCCTCGTTCGGCGAACCGTTGCGCAGCAAAGGTATGGAAAAAAGATGAAAAAGAAGACGCGCCGGTCGAATTTTATGCCGGCGGCCTGCCGAAGGTCCCGCCGCCCGGGGTTCATTTCCGGTCGTTTCCGGGGACGGAACAGCTGCGCCGGCCGGGAGGCGGACGCCTGCGCGCAGTTGCTCTCTCCTGACGCCTGAAAACGAAAAAGTCTTACATGTCGTTGACACATAAGACTTTTTGCAGTGGACGACGTAATCCGTTCCTTCTCTCTCACGCCTCCTGGAGCTGAATCCGAGATTTGAACTCGGGACCCCTTCATTACGAGTGAAGTGCTCTACCGCTGAGCTAATTCAGCCTTTCGGGAACACCGAGGTTCCCTTTGGGACTGCAAATATCTGAAAAATATTTTTTTCTCGCAACAATTTTGCGAAAATTCTCGCTTTTCTTGCTATATTCGCGCTAAAACTGACCCGAAACTGTTTTACGATGATTACTTTTCTGGTGTGCCTGGCGTTGCTGGTGACCGCATATTTCACGTATGGACGCTATCTGGAACGGCTCGTCGGCATCGACCCGGCGGCCCGGACGCCCTGCAGCCGCCTTTACGACGGCGTGGATTACGTGCCCCTGCCGAGGTGGCGCATTTTCCTGATCCAACTGCTCAACATTGCGGGGCTCGGCCCGATTTTCGGCGCCGTGCTCGGTGCGGCCTACGGGCCGGTGGCGTTTCTGTGGATCACCTTCGGCGGCATCTTCATGAGTGCGGCGCATGACTTCATCGCCGGGGTCATCTCGCTGCGCCACGACGGCGCGAGTCTTCCCGAGACGGCCGGGGTCTACCTCGGCGGCGGCATGAAGATCGTCATGCGGCTCTTTTCCGCCGGGCTGATGATCCTCGTCGGTGCGGTGTTCCTCTCGCAGCCCGCATCGCTCGTCGCGGCCCGCCTCGACGTCCCGTCGCTTGAAGGCATCGCTTTCGGCGGATTCTCGTGGCTGCTGCTGATCGTGCTGGGCGTGATTCTCGTCTACTACATCGCCGCCACGCTCCTGCCCGAGCTGACGCAGGAATCTATCCAGCGCTGGGTCAACCGTATGGTCAAAGCTGGGAAATCCCCGAAGACCGTCGCCAATGCCCATGGCTTTCTGAGCGCCGTTCTCTCCGAGTTCCGCCCGGACGTGAAGCTGACCACGCGTCTGCCGCAGAAGGAGAAACACGAGATCCAGATCCCCACCAAAGCTGAGGTGCAGGCCATCGCCGAGACCTGCCGCGGCACGAAGTATGAGCTACCCATCATGCTGGCCATCTGTCTCGGCCTGCGCGCGAGCGAGATCCGCGGCCTGCGCTGGTCGGACATCGACGGCGAGTATGTAAACATACATACCGCCATCGTCGAGGGCGAAAACGGCGCCGCCGAGAAGGGGCCGAAGAGCTATAGCGGCGCCCGCCGGGTGCACCTCCCCGCCTACCTGCGCGATCTGCTCGCCCGTACCCCGCAGACCGATGAGCATATCACCACCCTGACCGGCCACGCCATCTATTGCGGCTTCTCACGCGTCTGCGAAAAAGCCGGTGTCCCGCACTATCGCTTCCACGATCTGCGCCACGTCAATGCCTCCGTCATGCTTGAAGCGCATATCCCGGATAAATACAGCATCAAGCGTATGGGTCACGCCACCAACAATATGCTCAAGACAACCTACCAGCATATTTTCAAAGAGAGCGAGCGTACCTATGACGCCGCCATCGAATCTGCCCTCGACGATCTGATCTCACCGGACAAGTAGTCCGGTTTTCATGTGCATTTCCGTGTGCATTTTTCGTAAAAATAATGCACACGCCCACCAAAATAGCGTCATACATTCTATCATTCCGAATCCGTCA
>OOCM01002879.1_pt1 | contig 10506 bp, 6 predicted proteins | sample 1671111 | NCBI WGS metagenome assembly OOCM01 (sample SAMN06348123, study PRJEB24527) | human gut metagenome | biome: human gut; feature: ankylosing spondylitis patient; material: feces | host: Homo sapiens | place: China | collected 2015-10 | reverse complement strand
CTCTGATCCCCGCGGGATTTCCAGTGGTGCTGGTGGACCGGATCTTTGAGACAAAGAAGTACTCCTCCGTCTGCGTGTCCAACTTCCAGCCCATCTACCGCAGTGTATGCCGGCTGGCGGGAAAGGGCGACCAGCGGATCGGCATCATCGGCGGCCTCCCCCGCCTCTCCAGCACGCAGGAGCGGATCTCCGCCTATCGGCAGGCTGTGGCGGACTGTGGCCTGCCGGAGGATGAGCATTTAATCCAATATGGCGACTCCCTGGAGAACAGCGCCTGCGCCTGCCTTGACCAGCTGCTGGAGCGCAAGTGCGACGCCATCATCGTCTGTCAGGGGCTGATGGCCTCGGAGACCATCATCTATCTCCACCAGAAGGGCATCCAGCTGGCCCAGGACATCGACCTGGTGAGCTTTGTGGACTATGACTCCGATGTGTACGCCCTGTACGCCAATCAGATGGACTCCATCATCCAGCCGGTGGAGGACCTGGGGCAGGCTGCGGGCGAGCAGATCCTCAGACGGGTGGAGGTGCCCGACGCGCCGATCTTTGAAAATGTGCTCACATCCACGTACCGCCCCTACAACCAGCCTCGGGCCTGGTCTCATTCGGACCGCTGAACTGAAAAAACGCGCCGCTTCTGCGGCGCGTTTTTCATGTCCTGGAGACGTTATCCCTGGAAGCGCAGGTGGAAGCGGGCGCCGGGATCACCGGCAAAGACAATCGTTCCATCCTCCGGCAAGGTGACGGTGGTGTCGCCCCACAGGACGGAGGAGGCAGTCACCTGGCCATTTCCGTCATACACCCAGAAGCCGGAATTCTCCGGCACCTGCACGGTCATGGTCTTGCCGGCGGCATCGCCGACCTGGTACCAGCGGGCATAGCCATCCGCCTGAATGGTGGTGTAGGAGGCGCCAGAGCCAGTGAACAGCGTGGGCGCTGCGGCCGCGTCCATGTAGAGGCTGCCCTTGGCGTTGATCCAGAGGACGCCGTCCCGCTCCTCCAGCTGGTAGTCCACGCCGTCCCGGCTGCCCACGCCGGGCACCTGGATCTCAGAGCGGGCGGTGGTCTCGTCCGCGATCCGGGCGGCGCCGATATAGCCGGGGATCGTTTCCGGAACCTCCGCGACCGCGGCGGCGTCCGCCAGCGCCAGGAAGGTCTGGGAGTTGTATGGCTCGTTCATGGGCAGGATACCCAAGGTGGCGATGCTGTCCCAGGCGGCGGCTACCTCAGGAGAGAGATCGTTCTCCGGCAGCTTCACGGCGGCGTAGTTGGCGATGGGCAGCGCCCCCAGGCCCGGCAGAGGGGAGACGGCCTGCTGGTACAGATAGGTCTGGCCGTTGCGCTCTTTCACAAAGGAGATGTAGGACAACCCGGTGGAATCCCGGAAGGAGCCGTCGCTGCAATAGGTGAAGGTCTGGGCGGGGATCGAGGTGGGATAGTTCAGGTAGGACATGGTCAAAGTGCCGTCGGCCTGGATATCCACCTGATACTGGGCGGAGGTGGAGCCGTAGTACCCGGCGTTTTCCAGCTGTTCCGCGGGCATGGCGGCGGACTCCGCCGCGGGCAGGGCCTTTACAGTCTGGTCCACGGTGACGCCCTCCTCCGCCAGAGCGGCGATGAGGATCTGATTGGCGGCCAGCTGGTCATAGGTGGACACGCCGCCGGAGCTGACCACAGCCGCGGCCATGTCATACTCCGGCAGGACCACCAAGCCGGCGTGGTAGTACAGGGTGTCGCCGCCTTTCACCAGGGCCTGGATGTCGCTTTGGCAGAAGGGATACCACTCCATGTTGTCCCAGCCCAGGCCGTAGGCCAGGGAGTCCGGCTCTCCGCTGTCGGGCCACAGGCCCCGGCTGTACTCCGGGAAGGCCATGGCGTCCAGAGAGGACTGGCGCAGCAGCTCCGTGCCGGTCAGGGCGCCGCCGAAGGACGCCAGATCGGAAGCCGTGGCATAGATGCCTCCGGCACCGATGGCGTTCAGGGCATCCTGGGGCAGGGCGCGGGGGTCGGTGCCCCGGTAGATGGGGGCCAAATCGTTGGCGTCAAAGTCCCCGCCGGGAGCAAAGGTGCGGTCCAGGTCCAGAGGGGCCAGGATATGTTCGTCCACATAGTCCATGAAGTCCATGTCAGTGATGGCCTCCACCACCAGCTCCGCCAGGGAGAAGCCGTCGTTGCAGTAGACGCTGAAGGCGCCGGGGTCCGCCGCCAGCCGCTGGGTGGAGAGCTTCTCCAGCAGGGTGTCATGGGCGCGTGTGCTGGCCTCGCCGAACAGCATGGCGTCAGAGAGGCCGGTGCCCAGGATGCCGGAGGAGTGGTTCAGCAGCATCCGAACGGTGATGTCCTTGTAACGCTCGTCCGCCATTTTGAAGTCCGGCAGATACCGGGTCACCGGGGCGTCCAGAGAGACCTTGCCGTCCTCCGCCAGCTGCATCACCGCCACGGTGGTGTAGATCTTGCTGACGGATCCGATGCCGTACAGCTCGTCCCCGGTCATCAGGCGGTTTTCGGACCGGGAGAAGGTGCCGGTCTGGCCGGTGAGAACGATCTCCCCATCCTGCCACAGCGCGTATTGCAGGCTTTGCGCGCCGCCGTACTGGGCGGCGTAAGAGGCGGCGGTGTCCGCCAGGGTTTGCAGGTCCTCCGCGGCGGTCTCGGTTTCCGCCGCCGCGGCGGGGACCGCCAGGCTCACGGCCAGGAGGAGGGCCAGAACCAGGGCTCTCCAGCGAGTGTGAAGTACGTTCATAACAGTTCCTTTCCCGCCCCACAGGGCGTTTGTGCCGGACGCTCCGGCGAGATGACAGTGCCAGGATACACCTTCCCCCCAGGGGAAGGTCAAGTAAAAAATCCGGAAAGATCCGGTCCAACAGACGTTCCCGGGGACGGATACCCGTCCCCGGTGTCTGCCGGAAACACAAAGGCGGTGTTGAGCGCAGGACTCAACACCGCCTGATCTTCTGGATCAAAGCGCAACACAACGCCCACTCCCCGGTTCGCACTTGAAAAAAGCGCACCCCGCCGGTATAATGGGAAATACGGTGCAGTCAGATGACTGTTGTGTTGAGTGGTCATGACACTCATCACAGGGACATAGCGGGTGGCCGCCCGCTATGCCCTGCCGCAATTTATGCTTCCGCATTCAGTTTAACCGATGGAGAATGGAAAATCAAGGGCTTTCCAGAGTTTCTCGCCATATAGAAAACGGCACGGCAACCGCCGTGCCGCTCTTTTTATGTCTTGCTCCGCCCTGCCGCCAGCATGAACAGCACGCCGATGACGCCAAAGACCAGGCACATCCCCAGCATGGCGTCGGCGCCGCCCCAGTCGATGACGTACCCCGCCAGGAAGTTGCCGAACATGGCCCCCAGGCCGTTGGAGGCGATCATCATAATGGACTGGCCCTTCACCTGGTCCACCGGGGAGACGTTTGCGTTGGCGTAGTAGACCGAGGCGGGGGTGAACAGCCCGTACCCCAGCAGCTGGACGGGCTGCACCAGCAGGAGTCCGGAGAGGCCGGGGGCCAGCAGGAACAGCAGGGGCTTCACCGCCATGAAGCAGATGGACATCCGCAGGGTCCCCGCCGCGCCGAAGCGGCGGAACAGCGGCGTGAACAGCAGCGCCGCGGGCAGCTCCGACGCCCCCATCAGAAACAGTGCCAGACCCAGGTGCCCCTCGTCGCCGCCCCGGTCTGAGACGAGGTTCACCATGAAGCTGACGATGGGCATAATGGCCGCCAGGGTGAAGAACAGGCTCACCAGCGTCAGGGTGAAGGGGCGGCTGCTTTTCAGAATGTACAATATGGAGTGGGGCCGCTCTCCCCCGCCCTGGGCCTGCAAGGCATCTTTGGGAAAGGCAGGGTACAGGGCCACCACCGCGATCATCAGCACCAGCAGCGCCATGTGGGTCAGCAGCAGGCTTTCTGTTCCGAAGCGCACCGCCTGCTGGCCGCACGCAACGCAGGCCAGGGCATAGGACAGAGACCCCAGCCCACGGCTGAGGCTGGACGACATGTCCACCCCGGCGGCGATGAACTGCACCGCCATGGAGTCCAGCAGAGGATAGGCGTTCAGCTCCAGAATGCCCAGGGTCAGGAAGATCAGGGCGGTGCCCCAGAAGCCGGGGCGGGTGGTGTAGAATACCACATTCACCCCCAGGGCCAGCACCAGACAGGCGTTCAGCAGGCGTTTGATCGGCACCTCCGGGTGGCGGTCCGCCCAGCCTCCCAGCAACGGCTGAGCCAAAATGCCGGCAAAGCAGCGAATGGAGGCAAAGATCCCCGCCTCCCCGCTGGTAAAGCCCCGCCCCAGCAGCAGAGAGGTCTGGTAGCCCGCGAAGATGGCAAACATGGCCCAGTAGACCACGTGGACCAGCGTATAGGATACGTTCAGCCGCCGCAGAGAGGGGAATTCGGTCATACGGTCTCCTTTCCGGGAATCAGCAGACCCAGCAGGGGTTCAAAATCCACGCCCTCCCGCATAGGCAGGTCTTCCGCCGCGGTCCGCTCCGCGCAGGCACGGACGAACGCCGCCGCCTCTCCGGCGGCGGAGGAGAGGGACTCCCCCCGCACCAGGGCCCCGGTGAGGACGCTGGAGAACACGTCCCCGGTGCCGTGGAACTCATGGGCCACATAGGCGGTCTGAACGGCCTCCGTCTTCCCGGTGCGGGCGTCGAAGCAGACGGCGCCGGTCCGGCCGGGGGCCAGAGAAGCGCCCGTCAGCACCACAGACCGCCGCCCTCCCAGGCTCAGCCGCTCCGTGATCTCCCGGAGGCCCGCCTCGCCGGCGGGCAGCGTCTCATAGGGCTGGCCCAGCAGCAGAGCTGCCTCCGTCAGGTTGGGGGTGATGACGTCCGCCAGCTCCGCCAGCCGGGCCATGCCGCTGCACATGGCGGCGGTGTAGGTCTGGTAGACCCGGCCGTAGTCCCCCATCACCGGGTCCACCACCACCACGGTGTCCGGTCCCCGGAACCGGCAGATAAAGTTCTCCACCACGCCGATCTGCCGCTCACTGCCCAGGAAGCCGCTGTATACAGCCTGGAATGTCAGGCCCAAGCTGGCCCAGTGGTCCGCCACCTTGGACATTTCGTCGGTCATGTCCAGAAAGGTGAACCCCTCGAACCCGCCGGTATGGGTGGAGAGAAATGCCGTGGGCAGGGGGCAGCACTGGACCCCCATGGCGGAGAGAATAGGAATGGCCACAGTGAGAGAACACCGGCCGAAGCCGGACATGTCATGAATGGCAGCAACGCGTGGGGTCATCATGGTACGCTTCCTCTTTTCAATGGTTTTGAACAGACTGCATTTCATTGTATCGTAGATTTTCCTATTGTTCAAGAGGAAGAGATGTGATATACTGCAACTATCCCGGCATCATCTCTGCGGGTATGGTGGAATTGGCAGACACGATGGATTTAGGTTCCATTGGGCAACCGTGCAGGTTCAAGTCCTGTTACCCGCACCAGCTCGCCGCAAGCGTCATATCGCTTGCGGTGAGCTTTTTCATTTCATTGCAGAGCTTATCGTGCGCTCGTTCTGCTGCTTCTCGATTTCAAACTGAACCAACTTCACTGGGCTTCGATTTGGGTCCGCCGCTTTGCGGCGATTTTATCTTACTCACGAGGTAATATCGACTCCAACCGGCCCTGCCATCAAAAGGGGCATCTTTTTGGGATGTCCCTTTTGACGGGTTTCGCTGTCCGGAGGGATGGCTCCGCCCTCCGATGCTCTAAAATACGCGGGTGAATGAATTTGCATTGCGCTAGGCATCCGCTTTCCGGGAAAACACCTGCCCGCCGCCCGTGCCGACTGGAAGGGCGGTGCTGAAAATGTGGATTTTGACCGAACCGTTCCCGCCCAAAAAGAACGATATCCAGAGGCCGCCGTTTTTTGACGTTCGGCGGCCAGAGAACGGCTCCAAACGGCCGGTCCCCTTCTGTGCTTCCACGGTCCCGCAGCCACTGCCGTGCCGCTGGCCGCGCCCTGATTGAAACTAAAAAAAGGAGACGCGCTGAAAAGCGCGTCTCCTTTTACAGCAGAGTTTGACCGTGGTGCATCCGGCACGGCAGGGCGGCGGATCAGACCTCCAAATTCCGGCCGGTCTCCCGGTCGAAGACATGGGCCACGTTCCCGCCGAAGGTGAACGGCAGGGCGCTGCCGGTGGCGGGAATCGGATGCCCCGCCCCCTGGAGATCCATGGTCTGGAGGATGACGATGGTGTCCCGCCCGCAGGCGTCCACGTGGAGATGGACCGCAGAGCCCATCATCTCCGCCACGTCCACAGTGCCCCGCACCGCCTGGGACGCATCCCCGGCCAGGGAGATGTGCTCCGGCCGGACGCCCAGCGTGATGGGGCCGGGGAGGAGGCCGCCGACGACATAAATCTCCTCGTCCGGGCGGAGCTGGGTGTCCAAGGTCGCGGAAAGGGTGAGCGGCTTGCCGTCGCGTTCGGCGGCGAGCGTGACGGTGGCGTTGGTGCCGCCGCCGAGATAACTCTCGACGAGGAAGTCGCTCCACGAGCGCACGAGGTTGCCGTTGACGGACAAAATGACGTCGCCCGGCAGAAGCCCGGCCCGCTCGCCGGCGGAGCCGGCCTCGACGTAGCCGACGGTGGTGGAGGCGCCCGTGGCCTCGGGCGGCGCGAACCTGGCGATGGCCACGGCGCAGAGAAGGGCGAGCACCAAGTTGCCAAAGGGACCCGCGAAGGCCACGACCACGCGCTTCCACGGCGCCGCCGGCGGGAGCGTCTCGCCATGGTCGCCCTGGATGCCCTGCATGCCCTCGGGATCCAGCTGCGGGAGCGAGACGTAGCCGCCGAAGGGGATGGCGGAGATCCGAAGCTCGGTGCCGCGGACGGTCTTCTTCCAAAGCGCGGGGCCAAAGCCGATGGAGAAGACGTCCGCCCGCATCCCCAGCAGGCGCGCCGCCAGGAAGTGCCCCAACTCATGGATGAAGACGGCGAGGCTGAACAGGACAAGGGCCAAAAGGAAGGAAAGCGGCCAAAGGATGTAAGCAGGCATAAAGGGCTTTCGGTCAGGGTTCCAAAGGCTCGGCGAAGCGTTCGCGGCCACGGAAGCGGATCAGCTCCCGATAGCCGACACGGGCGAGCAAATCGTAGGCGCGCGCGAAGTTCGCGCACACGAAACTGGCGCGGTGCGCGTCGGCGGAGACGGTCACGGGGATCTCGCGGTGGAAGCAGGCGCGCAGGATGGCCTCGCTGGGGTAACATTCGCGGCAATCCTTGGCCCATCCGGAGGTGTTGAGCTCCACCACCATGCCGGCGGCCTTCACGGCGTCCAAGGCGTCGCGGATGATCGGCGTGAGATCCTCCGACGGGTAAAAGGCGAACTTCTTGGCGAGGTCAAGGTGGCCGGCGATGTCGAAGAGCCCGCTCTCGGCCATGTCCCGCACGGCCATCCAATAGCGGCGGTGGACGTCGTTCGCCGCGTCGGGCGAAAGCCCCTCCCAGAACGCGCGGTCGGTGTCGATGGACTGCCGGCCGACGAAGTGCACCGAGCCGATGGCGTAGTCCAGGCGCGGGTCGCGCGCCGGGGCGGCCAGCCACGCGGCCGAGCCTTCGAGCCAATCGAACTCCAGCCCCACGCGCACCTCGATGGGCGCCGACCCGGCCAACTCCGCGAGCGTCTCAAAGTAACGCGCCTCCAGGCGCGGCTGGAGCGCCCACTCCGGGGCCTCCGCCGCCCCCGGCCCCTCGCGGTAATAATGGTCGGAGAAGCCGAGGATCTCGACCCCCTGCGCGACCGCCTGCCTCAGAAAATCCGCGGGCGTGTCCGCGCCGTCGCTGAAAACGGTGTGGTTGTGATAGGACGCGCGCCTCATCGCTTCCCCCGCCCACCCTTCCGCGATTTGCCCTTCCCCGCCTTGGGGTCTGCCGACGCGGCGGGCTTCCCCTCGGCTTTTGGGCGGCGCTCCCGTTTTGGCTTGGCGGGCGCCTCCGGACGACGGCGGCGCGACCGTTCCCCGCCATGCTGCTTGGCGATGGCCGCGAGGCGCGTCTCCTCCGCGTGGCGGCCTCCGTTCCAAAGATCCACCGCGCTGCCCTGCACATAGGCGAAGTCCAGCCGGCGCAGCGGGAAGTCCACGCGCGCCACGTAGACCTTCAGGCTCATGCCGGCCTTGATGGTCAATTTGCCGGCGCAGAGCGACTCGGAGGCCTGGTTGAAGACGACGTACTGCTTGGAGATGCCCGCGATGTGAACCAACCCCGTCACCTGGAGGTCGATCACGTCCACGAAGAACCCGAAAGGCTTCACCGCCGTCACGACCGCCTCATAGGTCTGCGGCTTGCGCTCGTCCAGCTGCTGTTGCAGGAAGCGATACTTCTTGATTTCCGTGAGGGCGCGCTCGGCCTCGTCGGCGATCTGCTCGCGCTCCGTGGAGCGGGCCGCCGCGCGCTCCAGCCACCCCTGGTCCAAACGGCCGCCCCGACCGCCCGGCGTCAGATAGTCGGCCAGCTGCCGATGCGTCACCAAGTCCGGGTAACGCCGGATGGGCGAGGTGAAGTGCGAGTAATAGGTCAGCGCCAGGCCGAAATGGCCATGCTGCTTGGCCGAATAGAGCGCGCGCTTGAGCGACCGCAGCACCAGCGTGTGGATGTGGTACTTCAACGGATGATCCGCCGTGTCGCGCAACAACGCGGCCAACTCCTTCGGCTCGCGCAGGTTCCGGGGGCGGATGCCCAGCTTGCGCAGCTCCACCTCCAGCTTGGCGATCTTGTCGTCGTCCGGCGCCTCGTGCAGACGACTGATCACGGGCACCTGGTGCGTCAGCAGTTCCCGCGCCACGGCCTCGTTCGCCGCCACCATGCAACATTCGATCAGCTGGTGCGACGCATCGTTCGGGGCCGCGTGGATGCCCACCATCCGCCCCTCGGCGTCCAACTCGATCTCCACCTCCTGCGAGGCCATCTCGAGCGCGGCGTTGCGCTCGCGGATCTGCCGCAGCTGGCGCGTCAGCGCCAACGTCTCCCGCAGCATCGGCGCCGTGCGCGGATCCAGCGGCCCGCACGCCACCGCCGTGGGGCGCCCCTCCAAGAGCGCGAGCGCCTCCTCATAGGCCAGACGCTGCTTCGAGCGGATGACGCTTTTGGCGAAGCGCGTCCCCACCGCCCTGCCCTGCGCGTCATAGGTGATGAAGACCGAGAAGGCCAGGCGATCCTCCCCCGGCATCAGCGAGCAGACCCCGTTGGAAAGCTGCTCCGGCAGCATCGGCACCACCTTGTCGACCAGATAGACGCTCGTCCCCCGGCGGTAGGCCTCCCGGTCCAACGCGCTCCCCGGGCGCACGAAATGGCCGACGTCCGCGATGTGGACCCCCAGCACGCGCCGCCCCTCCGCGTCATGCTCCAGGCTGATGGCGTCGTCGAAGTCCCGCGCCGTCGCCGGGTCGATCGTCAGGATGAAGCGATCCCGCAGATCCAGCCGCTCGCCCGGCTCGTGCAGCAGCCGCGCCACCTGCTCCGACTCCGCCATCACCGCCTCCGGGAAGGCCTCCGGCAGCTCATACTGCCGCATGATCGCCACCGTGTCCAGCGAGGGCTTGTCCTCCGGGCCGATCACCTCCAGGATCTCCGCCGCCAGGCGCTCCTCGCGCCCCTGCCCCGTGCGGCGCACGCGCACCACCACCCGATCCCCCTGCTTCGCGCCGCGAGCCTCGCCGCGCACCTCGAAATCGCTTCGGTAGATTGGGTTCAGGGGCGAGACCACCAGCGCCCCGCCCACCCTGCGCACCGTGCCCACCACGTCGCGCACCGCCTCCTCGTCGATGGAGCGAATGACGCCCACCGGGTCCGTCCGGTCGCCCGGGCGGAACGCCACCGTCACGCGGTCGCCTTGGATGGCCCGCCCCACGTCCCGCTCCTCCACGAAGACCTGGCGCCCCGTCGCCTCGTCCGTCACGATGCCGGCCCCACTGCGCGTCACCCGCAGCGTGCCGCTCATCACCCCCGCCCCCGCGCCGGCGTGGTAATGGCCGCGCCGCTTCTCCACCAACTCCCCGCTCCGCGCCATCGCACGCAGCATCGCCGGCAGCCGCTTCGCGGCCTTCCCCCGCAAGCCGAGCGTCTTCACGATCTCCGTGACCCCGAACGTTCGCTCCGGCTCGCTCTCGAACAAATATCTGATAGCCTGCTCTTCGATGTCCATGCCCGCAAGTATAACATACCCACGCCGCCCCTGCTCATCCAGGCCCTCCGAACGATTGTACGCAGGGGATGCGCCGGGAAGGATACCGCTTGCGCCGCCCCCGTCCTTGGGAATATAGTCAAGGAAGGACGCACGGCCCGCAGTCGGCCCGGCGGCAAGTTGAACAAGGAGAGGCACGCATGGCACTCACGCGAAGGACGTTTTTGGCGCAGGGCGCGGCACTGGCGGCGGGAACCGCGCTGGGCGCGGGCCGGTCGGTCGTGGCCCAAGGGCTGCTCGTGGCCAACGGGCGCGTGGCGGGCGCCAGCCTGAAAGGGTTCCAGGGGACGTGGGTGCGGCTGACGCCCACCC
>OOCM01002878.1_pt1 | contig 10508 bp, 4 predicted proteins | sample 1671111 | NCBI WGS metagenome assembly OOCM01 (sample SAMN06348123, study PRJEB24527) | human gut metagenome | biome: human gut; feature: ankylosing spondylitis patient; material: feces | host: Homo sapiens | place: China | collected 2015-10 | reverse complement strand
ATGGACTGATCAGCAGTAATGCCAACCGAAGGGCATTTAACCAGGACAGCAGCTATTGCCTTTTATCTTCTTTGGAGATATTGGATGAGAATGGGGAATTAAAACGAAAAGCAGATATATTTACCAAAAGGACGATCAAACGTGCGGAACCTGTTACCTCTGTAGATACTGCAAGTGAAGCACTGGCTGTATGTATCGGGGAGAGAGCAAAAGTTGATATTCCTTTTATGGCACAGCTTATGGATTCTTCAGAAGAAACAGTGATAGAAGAACTGGCAGGTGTAATCTTTAAAAATCCTTTAGATGGGAAATGGGAGACTTCGGATGAATACCTTTCCGGGAATGTCCGTGAAAAACTGCGGATGGCGGAAGCATCTGCAGAACATGATCCATCTTTCCAGATCAATGCAGAAGCATTGAGAAGGGTGCAGCCTAAAGAACTGGATGCGTCGGAGATAGAGGTTCGTCTGGGTGCTCCATGGATCAAGGCAGAATACATCAATCGGTTTATGGCTGAGATTTTCCATACGCCAGCATACCGGTTGGGAAAATCTATCAATGTCACTTATGCAAAGATCAATGGACAATGGAATATTTCGGGGAAAACACAGGATTTTGGAAATCCTTTGATTACGGCAAACTATGGAACCGGCAGGGCGAATGCGTATCGTTTATTGGAAGATGCCCTGAATCTGAAAGATACAAAAATCTATGATACGGTCATGGAGGATGGCGTAGAAAAACGTATCCTGAATAAAAAGGAGACTATGCTGGTTCAGCAGAAGCAGGAAATGATAAAATCAGCATTTAAAGACTGGATTTTTAAAGACATACGGCGCCGGGAGGATATTTGCAGGACATACAACGAACTGTTTAATAGCACCCGGCCCCGTGAATATGACGGAAGCCATATTCAGTTTGCCGGCATGACACCGGAGATTACCTTGATGCCCCACCAGAAAAATGCCATTGCTCACGTTCTTTATGGAGGGAATACCTTGCTCGCCCATTGTGTCGGGGCAGGGAAAACCTTTGAAATGATTGCTGCTGGTATGGAGAGTAAACGTCTGGGGCTTACACAAAAAAATCTGTATGTTGTGCCAAACCATCTGACAGAACAGTGGGGCAATGATTTTTTAAGGCTTTATCCAGGGGCAAATATCCTTGTGGCAACGAAAAAGGATTTTGAGCCGGCAAACCGAAAAAAGTTCTGCTCCAGAATCGCAACCGGGGAATATGACGCAGTAATTATTGGGCACAGCCAGTTTGAAAAAATCCCTCTTTCAAAAGAACGGCAGATTGAGACAATCAACCGTCAGATCGCAGATATTACCTTTGCGATTGAAGATATGGCAAGGGAAGAGGGGACTCGGTTTACTGTTAAGCAGATGGAAAAAACGAAAAAAACGCTGCAGGAAAAATTGAAAAAACTAAATGACCAGACAAGAAAGGATGATGTTGTTACTTTTGAGCAGTTAGGTGTGGATCGTCTGTTTGTAGACGAGTCACATTACTATAAGAACCTTTTTTTATATACAAAAATGCGGAACGTGGCAGGTATTTCACAGACGGACGCACAGAAATCTTCGGATATGTTTATGAAATGCCAGTATTTGGATGAAATTACAGGAGGTAAGGGTGTGACGTTTGCAACAGGAACCCCGATCTCAAATAGTATGACGGAGTTATATACCATCATGCGTTACCTGCAGTATGATACGATCCAGAAGATGGGATTGGGACATTTTGATGCATGGGCAGCTTCTTTCGGGGAGACTGTTACGGCGATTGAATTATCTCCAGAGGGAACGGGCTACCGGGCAAAAACTCGGTTCGCCCGTTTTTATAATCTTCCGGAACTTATTTCACTATTTAAAGAAGCTGCAGATGTACAAACTGCGGATATGTTAAACCTTCCAGTGCCGGAAGCAGAATATATCAATGAAGTATTAAAACCCAGTGAAATTCAGAAGGAAATGGTAAGCAGCTTTGCAGACCGTGCAGAATTGGTAAGGGGCGGTGTGGTAGATGCAAAAGACGATAACATGCTGAAGATTACGAACGATGGAAGAAAATGTGCGTTGGATCAGCGACTGATCAACGATATGCTGCCGGATGAAGAGGATAGTAAGGTAAACCGCTGTGTAAAAAATGTATTTGACATATGGAAGGAGACTTCAGAGAGGAAGTTAACACAGCTTGTTTTCTGTGATCTTTCGACACCAAAAAATGATGGTTCTTTTAATGTATATGATGATGTCCGTGAGAAACTGGTGGAAAAAGGCATCCCACGGGAGGAGATACGGTTTATCCATGAAGCAGGGACAGAGGCACAAAAAGCAGAATTGTTTGCAAAGGTACGGGCAGGGGATGTGCGTGTACTTCTTGGTTCTACACCGAAGCTGGGTGCTGGTACAAATATACAGGACAGGCTCATTGCTCTGCACCATCTGGATTGTCCCTGGAAGCCGTCTGATCTGGAACAGCAGGAAGGACGTATTTTAAGACAGGGAAACCAGAATGACAAAGTAAAGATATTCCGGTATGTGACGGAGAACACTTTTGATGCGTATATGTGGGTGCGACACGAAGTCGCTTAATTTAACTGTTTGGCGGTAACTCCGACCAAACCATCCATTCCGTTGGATGAAGCCAATATCCCCGGCTTTGCCAGTAATGGCATTGTTCGGAAGCGGATATAAACGGAACCCTATTTGGAGCAAATCCCGTGAGGGAGAAGCGAAACTGCCAGCTACAAGGCGGTTAGGGTGCAGGCTTTCTGATAGCAAGGTTAATTAACTGAATCACCGTAAGCTTCGTTAAGGCTGAACAAGCCAAAGTAGCTGATAGGCTTGAACCAAAAGGTGTGCAGTTGGATATTCCTCTCCACAGTAGGAATACACGGACATAGGACTGCCGGAGTAGAGGTGGAACCTAAACTATCAATAATTGTTGATTAAGTGGAACGTGTCAAGCCCGTATTCTCGCCTGCAAAGGCAAGCGGACCGTAAGGAAAGCCGTTGGGAATGCGGGTAAAGGATTGCGGAGGAAGCGAATGCCGACCCTGTAATGGGGACGGATAGGGGTTCAAAATTTGCCCCACCCGAAAAGGGAGCAGAATTCCGCAGGGTGCTTAATTACGAGAGAGTTTATAGAATTTTTGAAAGGAGTAAGGCAAATGAACATGAAAATGTGTGCGACTTCTGACGTAGCAAAAGCATGGAACAGCATTGACTGGAACAAAGCTAATGCATACGTTAAAAAACTGCAAATGCGTATCGTAAAGGCTCATCAACAGGGCAGAACCGGCAAAGTAAAGTCTTTGCAATGGCTGCTCACACACTCTTTCTACGGACGTGCTTTAGCTGTAAAAAGAGTAACGAGTAACAAAGGCAAAAAGACAGCAGGTGTAGACAAAATTTTATGGTCTACTCCCAAACTGAAATATGAAGCAATTCTCAGTTTAAAACGCAGAGGCTATAAACCATTACCGTTAAAGAGGGTATATATCCCAAAAAAGAACGGAAAAATGAGGCCGCTCAGTATTCCATGTATGAAGGATAGAGCGATGCAGACATTATATAAATTTGCACTGGAACCGATTGCGGAAATCACTGCTGACCCTAACTCCTATGGATTTAGAGCAAAGAGATGTGTACAGGATGCAATAGAGCAGTGTTTTACCTGTCTGAATAAAGCAAAATCCCCTAAATGGGTGCTGGAGGGAGACATTAAAGGCTGTTTTGATAACATCAGTCACGAATGGATATTGAACCATATCCCAATGGATAAAGATATTCTGCGAAAATGGTTAAAGAGTGGGTATGTCGAGACCGGAAGATTATTTCCGACAGACCTCGGTAGCCCACAGGGTTCGGCTATCTCACCAACTATCTGCAACATGGTACTGGATGGTCTGGAAATCCAGATTAAGAAGAAATACCACAAAACTAAGAGGGATGGAAAAGCATACTTTCCAAAAGTGAACTTTATACGTTATGCTGACGATTTCATCGTCACAGGCGAAAGCAGAGAGCTTTTGGAAGCAGGTATCCTCCCGATTATCCGGGAATTTTTATCAGAGAGAGGGTTGGAACTGTCAGAAGAAAAGACAGTGATTACCCATATCGAAGATGGTTTTGATTTTCTCGGATGTAATATACGGTGGTATAAAGACAAGCTTCTTACAAAACCATCCAAAAAGAACTATAAAGCCATCGTGAGCAAGGTACGGGAGATTATAAAGCAAAATCCATCTATGAAGCAGGAAGATTTGATAAGAAAGTTAAATCCGGTTATCAGAGGGTGGGTAAATTTCCAAAAGTATAATGTTTCCTCGCAGGCGTTTGAACGGTTTGATTTTGATGTATGGAGATGTCTGTGGAGATGGTGCAAACGTAGGCACCCGAAGAAAGGACACAAATGGATCGCTAAGAAATATTTCAGAAGAGTTGGCACAAGATACTGGACATTCAGTGTAAATATGGCAGACTCGTTTGAATTACATCTGATATACGCTACTGATACTAAAATAGTAAGGTGGCTGAAAACAAAATCAGAAGCGACACCATTTGATGAGCGTTTCACAGAATATTTTGAGGACAGAGACACAAAGAGAATGTTTCGGGAAATCAATGGAAGAAGGAAATTAAATGCACTGTACAAAATGCAGAAAGGCATTTGTCCGCATTGTGGTGAACCTATCACAGTGGAACGGGGATTCCGAATCCATACGGAAATGGGAGCCGACTTTAAAGAAAAGAAAGTCTTATTACATGCTGATTGTCATAGAGAGCTTCATTACTCGAAAAATGTTGATGAACTGGTTCTGCTAACGCAGGGCTTATAAGTGCTTGAGCCGTGTGAGGGGAAACTCTCACGCACGGTTCTTAGAGGGGAAAGCGGTAGTAATACCGCTGACCTACTCGACCAGATTTTGGAGAATAAGCAGAAGTTCATCAGCCAGATCATGACCAGTAAATCCCCGGTCAGGGCTTGTGAAGATGTGGATGATACGGCACTGTCCTATGCGGAAATAAAGGCACTTGCCACAGGCAATCCGTACATTAAAGAAAAAATGGATCTGGATGTGCAGGTGAGTAAGCTAAAACTTCTAAAGGCAAACCATACCAGTCAGATTTACCGTCTGGAATCCGATATTGCAAAGAATTTCCCGGTACAGATCAGTGCATTGAAAGAGCGGATTGCCGGGATGCAGATAGATTCCCAGGTAGTAAAAAGTGTGGATTTACAGGATAATGACATGTTTGCCATGACAGTAGGGAATGTCCTTTATGAAGATAAGAAAGAAGCAGGCGAAGCGTTGATCGCTGCTTGTGCAGGGTTAAAAACCGTCAGCACCGGCGGAAAGGTCGGGGAATATCATGGGTTCACGTTATCTGCTTCCTATAATATGTTCTCCAATGCGTTTGAACTGACGATCAAAGGAAAATGTTCTTATAAGCTGGAGATCGGAAAAGACCCGGTAGGAAATATGCAGCGTATCCATAACACCCTTTCTTCTATCGACAGGAAGCTGACGGAAAGTGAGCAGAAATTGGAAACCGTACAACAGCAGCTTGCTACTGCACAGGAAGAGGTAAAGAAACCATTTCCGAAAGAAGCAGAGCTGAATGAAAAGATAGAACGGTTATCCGAGTTAAATGCCTTGCTGAACATGGATGAAAAGGGCAATGAGACGATTATGGCAGATGAGGATATTGGCAGAGAAGGAAGTAACACAGACAGCAGGGATGCCGTAGAAGAAAAAGAACTTCCGGAAACAGCAGACAGAATTCATAAGCCATCTATTCTGGAACGCTTAAAGCAGGAGAAGGCACAGCAGAATACAGCGGAACCGACCGTTACACAGAAAACTGCAAAGAAAAAACACGAACAGGAGTTATAAAAGATTTCCCGTCAGAGTTTTCTCTGGCGGGGACATAAAATGGAGGGTTTGTTTATGGCAAATAATATAGAAAAACAGTTAAAAGAAATATCGGAACGGCTGGAGCAGGGAGTAAAGGAAATCTTTACATCGGAGCGATATACCGAATATCTGAATACCATGTCAAAATTCCATAATTACAGCTTTAATAACACGCTGCTGATCACCATGCAGAAACCGGAAGCAACACTGGTGGCAGGGTATCAGGCATGGCAGAAGAAGTTTAACCGCCATGTAAAACGTGGAGAGAAAGGAATCCAGATCATTGCACCAGCACCGATCCGGGAGAAACAGGAGATTGAAAAGATCGACCCGGTAACAAAAGAGCCTGTGATCGGGGATGATGGACAGCCGGAAACAGAGATTGTGGAGATGGTGATACCGAGATTCCGCATAACGACAGTGTTTGATGTCAGCCAGACAGAGGGAGAACCGATCGCAGAACTGGAGGTGCCGGAGCTTACCGGAAGTGTACAGTTTTATGATACGTTCATGCAGGCATTGCAGAATATTTCTCCTGTACCGATCCGCATGATGAATGTGGAAGGGGAAGCAAAAGGCTATTATCACCAGACAGAAAAATATATTGCGATAAAGGAAGATATGAGTAATGTCCAGACGATGAAAACCGGAGTCCATGAAGTGAGCCACGCATTGCTGCATGACCGGGAAGTAATGGATGCGGAAGGAGTCTTAAAAGACCAGACAACAAAGGAAGTGGAAGCAGAAAGTATCGCTTACATAGTCTGCAACCATTTTGGTCTGGATACTTCAGAATATTCGTTTACCTATATCGCCAGCTGGTGCGAGAGCAGGGATATGAAGGCGTTGAAAGCATCAATGGATACCATCCGAAAAACATCTGCAGAGATCATTGGGAACATTGAGGAGCAGATGCATGAGCTGGAAAGAGAAAATACCATGCAATATGAAGAAAAAGAAGCATTTGCCACCAGACAGGAAAAACTGGAACAAGACAGTGCGGAAAAGATTGATGAAACTTTGCTTTTTCATGGAGAAAGCGGTCGTTTTGCAATCTATCAGATGGATACGGGTGGAGAGCACACTTATCAGTTTATGGGTTTTGAATCAGCTCAAAAATTAGGCTATACCATTAATGGAAAAGACTACAGGATGGTGTATGCGGCTCCGTGGATACCAACAATCACATTGGAGGATATTTTTGAGAGATTTAATATCAACCGCCCAAACGATTTTCATGGACATTCCTTATCGGTAAGTGATGTCATAGTTATAAATCGGACGGCGGAGACAAAGGCTTATTATGTGGATTCTTTCGGCTTTGAGGAACTTCCGGACTTTGTACAGCAGAGAATGGAGATGCTGGAAAATAATCATACCAGAGCCTATCCGCCAGTTTATAAAGGAACACTTGCTCAAGCAATGGAAGAACGGGATGCAGATGCTTATCTGGATTCCAGAAAGTTAAATATTGATTGTAAGAAAGCAATCGAGGAAGCAATCGCATTAAAATTTGACGGGCTACATTTAGAGGAAGATGCCGCAAGGCAAGTGCTGGAGCAGTTTGGAGAAGAGCGTATGACGTTTGTTATGGCAAATACACTCCGGGAACTTTCTTATGACGGCAGATTTTCCAGACAGAACAAAGACTGGGCAGAACATATCGAGATCCCGGAAAATATCAATCAGGGAAAGAATCTGAATCAGGATTATGTGATAGAAAGCCACCCAGCGGTGTTAGATGGATTTATTGATATGGCAAGGGCAGAGATCCGGATGCAGAAGATTGAACAGGCATTAGATGAAGCGGAAGTCACCATTACAGCAGATACGAGAGGATTTGAAGCAGATGGACATGCGGGAACCTGGCATACGGTGGATGAAAGAGAGTATGCAGGGGAGAAGTTCTTCTTCATGGAACATGATGAGTATGGTTCAGATGTGGCAGGGATTATCGTATCGGAACATGGTCAGCTTGTAGCCGAAGATCTCTGGAATGGGTATGATGCAGGAGCATTGGAAGTTATTTCAGAATATCTGCAGGAGAAAGGGATTTCTGTAGAGGGACTTATGCCGGAACTGGAATCGGATGAACTGGCATATAAGATTGACGATAGGTATTTTGCAATCCAGAGAACAGAGGAAGGCTATGATTATACCTTTTATGCTTTGGATTATGATGAGATCGACGGCGGTGCCTATGATAATCCTGATGTTTCTATGCGGCAGGCAATGGAAGATATTTTGGAAGATGAAGATATGTCCCTGGAAAATGCAGTTCCCGTTGATTATGAGGATTTGATGGCAGAAGTGGAAGAAGCAGGCGAACGGCAGATGCAGCTGGCACAGTTATTAAAGAATTGTCCACCAAGTATTTTTGAGGATTATGACCGGGAAAGAGCAGTGGATACCTGTGAGGGAATTGCAATGCAGTTTGCCAAGAGCAAAGGGTATCTGACCGTACAGGCAACGGAAGAAGGCTATTTTTATATTTTTTATGATTCTGACCTGCATGAAATCCATTCCAATGATTATGACGATCCCAAAGTATCTGTTCAGAAAGCTACTTATGAAATCCTGAAAAGTGAAAGAATGGATGATATGGAATGTGTCAAAGTGGATTATAAAGAATTTGAAGAAATGACGATCCAGCACTCTAAGGATTTATTGCAGGAGGGGGAACTTCGTGCGACTTCTGAGATTGGAAGAGATGAAGCTGCATTAAATGGTCTTAGCAGGGCAGAAGTGGAACGGGGTGTTTTGTATCACGCACAGGGTATTCTGGAAGAGATGGGACTGGAAAATGAAGTAGAGCTGCTTGCTGCAAGGGTGAATGGATCCAGAAGCAGGGAGGAACTTTACAGAGATGATTCTGACCTTGATGTAGTGCTTTCTTATTGTGGAAATATCCGTGAAGACAGTTTCTTTAATGAATTAAATGCTCATGGCATGGCAATGGCAGGTATTAAGGTGGACATCAATCCTATCGCAGAAGAAAGAATCACTTTGGCAGAATATATGAAGGAAGCAGATACTTACCTTGATCAACAGGAGATCAAAAAGCTGGCAGTGGATTTAGATAATTTCAGCTTTGAATATGACACTTACGAATATAAAGATACCGTTGAGAACAGGGAAGAACAGGTGGAGAAAATCACAGAGGACATTCTGAATAAGAAAACAGAGTGTTTAAAGGACTGGCTGGTTGAAGTATCGGAAGAATCTGATATAGACAGTGATGTGATGACTGCCCGGTCATTACTTTCCCGTCTGGAAAAAGCAGAAACCCTTTCTATCTTTACCAGACAGCCTGAACAGGAACAGCCAGAAGCTACGATTACTTTTTATGTGGCAGAGTGCATGGAGTTCCCGGTTATGGGAGAGTACCATAATAATCTTACTCTGGAAGAAGCAATCAAAATCTATGAAAGTATTCCGGCAGAACGCCTGCATGGAATCAAAGGGATTGGTTTTGATCTGCAGGACGGGGATGAGGATTATTCCGGGGAATACGGACTCATGAGTGGAGACAGGATAGACAGGGATCTGATTGATATGATTCCACATTATAAGGAAAGTCCATTGGTACAGAAAGCAATCAATGACATGGAAAAGTATCTGAATGAGAAACATGGAAAGGTGCAGGAAACAAAACAGACTGTGGAAGTGAAACAGGAAGTTTCAGAAGCACCAGTCAAGAAAGAATCCGGATCAGTGGAACCGAACCGGGCACAAAAGAAAGAGCCGGCAAAGGGCGAAAAAGGGGAACTGAAAAAATCTGTGCTGCAGTCGTTGAAAAAGTTTCAGGCAAGGGCAAAAGCACAGGAACAGAAAAATAAAGAAGCAGAAAAAACCAAAGCACATAAGAAGGGGGATGTAGAATTATGATGGATCTGGCAATGAACTTTGATACAGACGAATGTTTAGTAACCGCAATGTTTGATAAAGGAAACAGAAATGACACAATGGAAGCAATCGACCATATCATTCCATTTCTAAAAGGGGATGCGGATATGATTAGGCTTGTCTGCAATACCCTAAGAAAGCTGTTATGCATGAGTGATGAAGGCTATGAGACTTTTCTTATGGACTTGGAAGATTATAAATCGGAACTGGAAGAGAGGGAATGAATTCAAGCCAGAGTGCAGTATAGCAGGTGAAAGATGAGAAGCGAAGGAAAAAGTGTCAGCATTGAGAAGTGTTAACAGGTATATATTGGAAGAATTCAGCCAGGGGAACTCTGGCTGATATAAAAACACATCTGCAGAAACAGTGACTGAAGAAATTTTGAGTAGTGGAATTGGGAAGAAGTATTTAGATACTATAATAAAGAGATTAGCTGGCTTGTATACTAACAGAGAGGACATAGTAAACAGATTTGCGTTATTATCAGGGATTGTAGGGAGATTCCGAAGAGCTTTTGTTCAGATGATGAAACAATAGGATTGGTACAGGAAATATATGGAACAAAAGTTAATAAAGGGATTTGTTGCGTTTTCCGCTATAATAATCTGCCAGCAAAGAATGTGTTGCCTGAATATGTTTGTGATTATAAGAAACGAGCAGGGTTATTTCAAAG
>OOCM01002877.1_pt1 | contig 10508 bp, 9 predicted proteins | sample 1671111 | NCBI WGS metagenome assembly OOCM01 (sample SAMN06348123, study PRJEB24527) | human gut metagenome | biome: human gut; feature: ankylosing spondylitis patient; material: feces | host: Homo sapiens | place: China | collected 2015-10 | reverse complement strand
GCCGGGCCCAGACCGGCGGCACGAAAAAGAGCGCCCCCACAGGCATGAGCCGCTACAGCGGCAAGTACGCGCTCAGTGGTCTGCTGTTCTGCGGTGAGTGCGGCACGGCATACCGCAGAGTGGTGTGGACACAGCACGGTGAGAAACGTGCCGTATGGCGCTGCAGCAGCCGATTGGATTATGGCAAGAAATACTGCAAAGAATCTCCGACGCTGGACGAATCGCCGCTCCAGCAGGCGGTGCTGGCAGCCATCAATGCCTCCATGTCAGGGCGTAAGGTTCTGGCGGATCAACTGGTGGATGCGATGGAGCAGGAATTGGCTCCGGTCCCCGGTGAGAGCATGAGCCTTGGGGATATCGACCGGGCGGTCACGGAGTTGGGCAAGCAATTCGATACGCTTCTGGCAAAAGCGGCAAATGGCGACGCGGACGAATACGCCGAGCGCTTCCGAGCCATCTCCACCACAATGGAGGAACTGAAACGCCGAAAGGCCGCTATTCTCAGTATCCGGCAGGAGCAGGAGCAGATCAGCCGCCGTATCCATGCAGCAGCCTCGGCAATGACCGCGGCGACTGTGGGAATCACAGAGTGGGATGATGGCGTGGTCTATCAGATGCTGGAAAAGGTCACCGTCCTGACGGGTAACCGCATTAAGGTCACCTTCCGCAACGGCGTAGAAATCGAACAGACCGTAGACCAACCTAAGAGGAGGAAATTCACATGATTTATGTGACTGGCGACTGTCACGGAAACTTCCGGCGCTTCCAGCCGGAATACTTCCCGGAGCAAGCTGGGATGACGAAGAACGATGTGGTCATCATCGCAGGAGACTTCGGCGGCGTGTGGTTTGCTGACAGCCGCGACGATGAAACGCTGGATTGGCTGGAACGCCTGCCCTTCACGCTTGCCTTCGTCTGCGGCAACCATGAAAACTATGACGCGCTGGAACGATATCCGGTGGACGATTGGCACGGTGGCAAGGTACACCGTATTCGTCCTCATGTGCTGCACCTGACGCGCGGCCAGATCTTCGAGCTGGAGGGCTGCCGCTTCTTCACCATGGGCGGCGCAAAAAGCCACGACATCGAGGATGGGATTCTGGAGCCGGATACCTCGGATTTTGAGCGAAGGCTCACGATGCTCCAGCGCAAACCAAGAGCGAGATACCGCATCAACCACATCTCGTGGTGGGCGCAGGAGCTGCCCTCCGATGAGGAATATGCCGAGGCGCGGCGAAACCTCGACGCGGTCAGCTGGGCGGTGGACTACATCATCACCCACTGCGCGCCCACCAGCATCGCCCTCGCGGGGAGCCGCCACAACGAGGCGGACCGGCTTACGGACTTCCTGCAGGAGGTGCAGGAAAGAGCAAAATACCACTACTGGCTGTTCGGCCACTATCATGACAACAAAGCCGTTAACGAAAAGCACATCCTGCTGTGGGAGCAGATCGTGCGAGTCATCTGAAGCAGGTCAAAGCAGAGAAGAACACGGTGAAGCCGCCGTGCTTTTCTCTGCTTTGAGCGTTGATCAGGCGCATCGCGTCGGAAAGGAGAAAGCCCATGAATATCCGCAAGCCAACAGACTACACCGCCATGTTTGCCGCACTGGACGCGCTCATGGCAGCGCAGCTCCCGCAGATGGAATTGTACTGCGAGATCGGCCGGCTGGTCAGCCGCAGGAGCGAAAAAGGCGCGGCTGTCGCAGCGTCGGAATACCTGCAAGCGGCCTATCCCACAGCCGAGGGCTTTTCTCCCCGCAATGTGCGCCGTATGCGCGTGTTTTACGCAGCCTACGAGGAATCCCCTGAAATCATACGGCTGGCGATGAGCCTCGGCTGGACGCGGAATGTGGCGATTTTGGAGGGATGCGGCAGCAACGAGGAACGGTCCTGGTACATCCGAGCCGTCCTGTGTTTCGGATGGAAGAAAGGCAAACTACTGGAAGCCATAGAATCTCAGGCGTGGCTGCATTCTTCTCTCGACGCGCAGGCAATTTCCTGCTATACTGAGGAAAAAGAAATATCTCAGGAGAACGAGTGCGATGACGAAAATACTTTTTGTGTGCCTGGGCAATATCTGCCGCAGCCCCATGGCCGAGTTCGTGATGAAGGATTTGGTGAAGAAGGCAGGGCTTGCCTCACAATTCCATATCGAATCGGCGGCCACCAGCCGGGAGGAGATCGGCAACCCAGTCTATCCTCCGGCACGGCGCAAGCTGGCGGAGCACAGGATCTCCTGCGACTGCCACGCGGCGCGGCAGCTCACGAATCAGGACTACGACAAGTACGATCTGCTGATTGGCATGGACAGCGCCAACCTGCGGAATATGCATCGCATCTGCGGCGGCGACTTTGCTGGCAAGCTGCGCCTCCTGATGGACTATACCGACCACCCCCGCGATGTTGCCGACCCGTGGTACACGGGCGATTTTGAGGCAACCTGGCAGGATGTGCTGTCGGGATGCCAGGGACTACTGAGAGAATTATTGCAGGAGCGAGGTGAACAGAATGGATAACGAGCTTCAAACGAACTATACAACAGAGCAGACCTATCATTCAATCCGCCATTCCATTGTGTCTGCACAGCGCAGTTTGTGCACAGCAGTAAACTCCGCAATGGTGACGGCCTATTGGGAAATCGGTGAGCAGATTTACAAAGCCTGCGGAGAAAATGACCGCGCAGGATATGGCAAAAAGCTGCTGCAGTACCTGTCCGCACATCTGACAGCGGAATTCGGGAAAGGATTTGACGAGTCAAATTTGCGAAAAATGCGCCAGTTCTACTGCGCATATCCAATTCGAGACACACTGTGTCCTGAATTGAGCTGGTCGCACTACCGACTACTGATGCGCGTTCCCAATGAGAAAGAGAGAGACTTCTATGCGGAAGAATGTGCGAAGTCCGCATGGAGCGTCCGGCAGCTTGAACGGCAGATTCACACGATGTACTATCAGCGCATCTTGGCAAGCCAGGATAAATCGCTTGTCGCTGCTGAGATACAAACGACGGAGCCAAAACCGGAATATGAAAAAATCATCAAAGACCCCTATGTAATGGAGTTCCTGCAAATCCAACCGGATACGCATGTGTATGAGGGAGAATTGGAGCAGGCATTGATTGACCACCTGCAACACTTCCTGCTGGAGCTGGGACGAGGCTTCTCCTTTGTAGCTCGACAGAAGAAGTTTACGCTGGATGGCCAAAGCTTTTTCATCGACCTTGTGTTTTACAATTACATCCTAAAATGTTTCGTGTTGATTGACCTTAAGATGGGACAGCTTACGCATCAGGATCTCGGTCAGATGCAGATGTACGTCAACTACTATACTCGTGAGTTGATGAACGAAGGAGATACACCGCCGATTGGCATTGTCCTCTGCGCCGATAAAAGTGATGCTGTTGTAAAGTACACTTTGCCGGAGGATAATCACCAGATTTTCGCATCCAAGTATTTTACCTATCTGCCGACAGAGGAAGAACTGAAGCGAGAACTGCGGCTGGATGAGTTCCAAAAGCTGGACGAGTAATATCTGCGTTGAATTCGACCGGGGGTTCGAATAGCGTCAGTAGTACCTCAAAAAAATTGCGAGTATTTTTTGCCGGAAATTTGCAAGCCGTTGCGGTACAAGGATTCCAAGGCAAAATATCCGAATTGAAGCCGCCTGACAAATTAGACAAAAGCTGTGTATAACTTATGTTATACACAGCTTTTGCTCTTTTAATAGGGCAAACACACAAATTTAGCCTGCAAACAGTGCAAAATAACGGCACGGGAGAAAATGAAATAATCTATATTCCTATGTTTTATCTCTTGAATGGGGTAACACATGGGAATTTTTGCTTTTAGGAGGAATAAAGCATGAGAATACCATATGGTTTTGAGTTGATCAACGACGGGACACTTGAAGTCAACAAGGATGAAGCGAATATCGTATCAATGATTTTTGATTTCTATATGGCAGGAGCAAGCTTGGGAAAAGTGGTGGATATGCTTCATTCAAAACAGATATCTTCTCCAACCGGAAAATTGAAATGGACCCGCGCTACGGTAGATCACCTTCTTTCTAATGGCAAATATGTGGCTGTTGTCGGGTTGGAGAAATTCTTGGATGTGCAATTTGAGAAGGCTGCTCGCTGTAATATTGACTACGACAAGGATGGGGCACCGAGGAAAGATACGCGTTATGTGTCTCCCGCTGTGGTTCAGATTTAATTTGTCTTTTACAACTCTGAAAGTTATGCTACAATGACCTTGCGAGGTGATTGTGTGGCAAAGAAACTGAATCTGGTAGATATGTACGGAATTGGAGTTATGCTGGAATACCTTGTAGCTGAAGACAACCTTACCTGCGAGGAACGGGATCGAGTCATATTGCGAATTGCGCGGGAAAACGATATTGCCGAATATATGCTTTCGAATCTTGCCGGTTATGGAAGAAGTAAGCAAGAGGTGTTGAAACGGGCAGAGCGGAGGAAAAGCTCGGAATTACAGGGCAGAAAGCAAGATGAGAGCTATATCTCTCTGACCGAGATTGCCCGAGCTCACAGCGAGGATGCTCCAGGATATGTGATACAGAGTTGGCTGAGAAATGGAAATACTTTAGCATTCTTAAATCTCTGGGAACAGGAGAACAATCCGAATTATAGTGAGGTCGGTTATGCAGAACTTTCGAAGAGAAAGAAGAATGCCTCATTTACGTTGACACCAAAGTTATGGATTGACCAGACAAAGGCAATCGGCATCGTTTCCAAGCAGGGAAAAAACGGAGGAACGTTTGCCCATCCGATGATCGCCTGCGAGTTTGCCTCGTGGATTGCCCCGGAATTCAAGATGCAATTACTAAGGTTGTCGCTGGATAAAACAAAATTGCGATGAGCGAATATCGGGTTGGGTTGCAGTTTCATATCGAATTTGCAGGAGAATGTTGAAAGAATTTATTGCAAAATGGATGGAAAAATAAACTGGTTGTTCATAGAACAGAAACCAAGGTTTAGCGGAGTCTCGAACGAGATAAATTCATCAGCCTGACTGATTCGCTAAAGCCAAGGATAACGATAAAACTTGATACATTATGGTTGATTTAGGCGGCACACTTATAAAATAAGTGGTCTATATATGATTGGTGGCAGATAGATGGGAGGACTATATTATGCCAACAACAATTGATAGCATGACAGGAGTAGAAATAAAATCTCCGTTTTTTGATACTGCTGTATCACTTGAGTTGTTTCCTGTCCATCCAAATGTGTTGAAAAATCCGAATGCACCGCAGAAAAATCGGGTGGCACTTATATATGGATCAAATGGAAGTGGTAAAAGCACAATAGCTCAAGGATTTAGGGAATACGCAGAATCTGTAGTACCAAAGACAGTAGAATTGAACCCTACAGCAGGAGCGGCGATTATTAAAATGTCCTCGGGAATGAAATCAGGAAAAATCTTTGTTTTTGATGAGAAGTATATTTCCCGCAATATTAAAGTACAGGAAAGTGGCTTGGGGACAATCGTCCTCTTGGGGGAACAAGTTGAGCTCGAAAAACGATTGGAAGAGCTGAAGGCGCAAATCGCTAAACTTCAAGCTAATATTGATTCTAAAGCCGAGAATGTTGAGAAGTTTAATTTGGTAAGTGATGTTATTTCCCCGGAATACTGGAAGGCTGCAATAACGAAAAAATTACAATCATCTGGTGGATGGGCTGAAACGAGTGGAATTCGAATAAAACGAAATCAAATAAAAACTCGAGTTACAGATGCAGAAGTTGACCGATTGGGACAATTGACCCCGCAAAAGGACGAAACATTAACAAGAGAAAAATTCACAGAATTATTTAGTGTTTTTGATAGTATTGAAACCTCTGTATCGCCTGTTGCTCCAGAAATTCGAGCCATTGACATTCCAGAGAAAGTAGTAGAGGATGCGAAAAGGCTATTAGCGAAAGTACCACAAAAGCCGATACTGACTGAGCGTGAACAGGAGTTACTTCACTTCTTCGGAATAGAAGTGCTTTCAAACGCAAAGGGCTTTTTATCAGTAAAGACACACGAGATTTGTCCAACCTGCTTACAGATGATTTCAGAAGAGCATCGAACAAAGTCTCTGCAGCAAATTGAGGATATTCTAAATCGTGAAGTAGAAGAGTGCCGAGAGAAATTAAAAAAACTAATTTTGCCCGAAATTGAGGCGGAGCATTACCAGTGCTATAGTGTATTGGATTCTGAACTCCTTGGGCAGATTATTTTGCAGATAGCCTCCGTCAACGCCTTGATTACAAACTACAATAAAGTTATCCAGAGCAAAATTGCAGATCCTCTTTCTCCGGTAGAATGTGTCAGCTCTGAAGATTTGATAACTGCGTATAAGCAGTTGAATAATCTTTTAGGTAGATTAGAAATCAAGAGAGAATCCTTTAACCGAGTTATTACCAACAGGAAAACTACGGAAAAAGAACTGCTGAAATTGAATGATGAGATTGCTCATTATGTAATTTATACGGAGTATCAATCATTGCTATCACAGAGATCTGCAAAGCAAACCGCAGAAGAGGAATTACACCAATTAATTCAAGCAAGGGAAGACCACGTCAAGGAGCAGCAGTTCTTGGACGCACAGCGGAAAAATCTTCAGATTGCAGTTGAGCAGATCAACAAATCGCTTTCTTATATCTTTTATAGCGATAGCCGGCTAAAATTACACCTCGAAAATGACCAGATGTATCATCTAACGGTAAACGGGAAAGATGTCTTTCCAGATAAGATATCATGCGGCGAGCGAAATGCTTTGGCGCTATGTTACTTCTTTTCAGAGATTGCAAAAGAAACCGAATTGCAAAAACTGTATCATGATGAGATGCTCGTGGTCATTGATGATCCTGTTTCAAGTTTTGATGTTGAAAATCGTGTTGGGATTTTGTCTTTCTTGAGGTATAAGTTAAACCAGATGCTTTCCGCTTGCGCGACTACAAAAGTTCTTATGATGTCGCATGATGTGAGCGTGATATTTGATTTACAGAAAGTCATGGATGAGGTTTCCGCAAATTGTGCTGAGGTTGGAAAACATGCGGAGTATTGCTCATTCCAGCTTGTGAATAAGAGAATAGTTCCGTTTAAAGCCAAGTCACATAACGAATATACGAGGTTAATGAAATGTGTCTATGAATATGGCCGCAATCCTGAACCTACGGCGGAGCTAACTATTGGCAATATGACAAGGCGAGTATTGGAAGCATTTTCGACATTCACATTTAAAGAAGGACCCGATAAAGTAAGTTTGAATCCACAGGTACTTGCCCTAATTCCAGACCAGAACAAAAGAGCTTATTTCCAAAACTCTATGTATAGATTGGTTTTAAACACGGAGAGCCATTTGCAGGAAGCCGTACAAGAAGCACCGGAGATGAGTTTCTTTAGTCATCTTACCGTTGAGGAAAAACAACGTACAGCCAGAGATGTCTTGTGTTTTATGTATTGTGTTAATCCAGCTCATGTGTTGGCTCACCTTCCCAATGCACGGAAAGAATTAGATAATTGGATGGCAAGTATAGGATGAGCAAATAACAAAAAGTTTCAATTAGATGCCAAAAGCCGTTGAATTCGGCGGAATTGGCAGCTTCTTATTACATTATGTCGAGGATAAACCCCACGAGAACACAGAAGAAGGTGAAGTTGAGGTGAAAACAAATGGCCCAGAGTGATAAAATCCAACTGTTCGAGGACAAGCGAATCCGCACCGCGTGGGATGAGGAAAAGGAAGAATGGTACTTCTCCATTGTCGATGTGGTAGCTGTGCTGACTGACAGTCCAAATCCTCAAACCTACTGGCGCGTACTTAAAAAGCGTTTAAAGGACGAGGGAAATGAAACCGTTACAAGTTGTAACACTTTGAAAATGACCGCTGCAGACAGCAAACGCCGTCTGACCGATGTGGCTGACACCGAGCAGCTCCTCCGCATCATCCAGTCCATTCCTTCGCCGAAGGCAGAGCCGTTCAAGCTATGGTTGGCACAGGTTGGCCGGGAGCGTATCGAAGAAACCATCGACCCTGAGTTGACCATTGACCGTGCTCTGGAAACCTACCTCAAGAAAGGTTACACCCGCGAATGGATCAACCAACGGCTGCAGGCCATTCAAGTCCGCAAGGAGCTGACGGATGAGTGGGATGCCCGTGGTGTACAAAAAGGCGTGGAGTACGCTATCCTCACGGACGAGATTTCCCGCGCATGGTCGGGGATGTCTACCCGCCAGTACAAAAACCTGAAAGGATTGAAAAAGGAGAACCTTCGTGATAACATGACCACGCTGGAGCTGGTGCTGAATATGTTGGCAGAAGCCACCACCACACAGTTTTCAAAGGATCGCAAGCCGACGACCTTCCAAGAAAATCTGGCAGTTGCCAAAGCTGGCGGTCAGGTCGCCGGACGGACAAGAAAAGACATTGAGTCACAGTCAAATATGCCGGTCATCTCCCCAAAGAATGCAGTACAACTCAATCAAGTAATAACTGATTTGCTGGAGGATACGACTTCGGATATACCTAAAAAAATGGACGATAAGTAAACTTTGGCGTTCTTTGTAGTACATAGATATTTTCAAATGGCAAAAACAAAAATATCCGAATTGAAGCCGCCTGACATAAAGAATTACCGGTATAGATGCGTCTGGTGCAAAGCCAGGCGCATCAACCGTTTCCGGGCTTTTTCGAGCCCGGATTTCTTCTTTTGAACCATAGATTTTTATGGAGGTTTCGGAGCAACTGACCGGATTTGAACCGGAGGATCTCATGTCTTGGACAGTTTCCAACCTCCAGAGCCCTTTTAGAGAGGACTTTTCTCTCGAAATAAGCGGCATCATCGCAGAAAAAGAATCACAAATATTTGGGTGTCGTTTTGTCGGCTTTGACAGCTGAAAAAGCGGTGCCCTTTTTCAATTTCTAAAAGGGCGCTGGCTGCAGCGTCTGAAGCGGCAGGCCGGAGATGACCTCTCCGGCCTTATTTTTTTACAACAGGAGGATCGCTCACATGGACACCCAAAACACAAGCCGTCAGCTCCGCTACCTCGAAGAAGTCCGTATTCCCCTGCACCGTGCGGGATTTGGAACCCTGCCAGTGGAGGGAGAGCAGTTGCCTGTCCATTGGAATGGCACACCCCTCTGCCGCATCACCGGCAAGGGCAGCGTGTTCTATCGCCGGGAGGACGCGGACACGCCCCAGGCCGAGGATGCCCTGTATCGCGTCGAGGACATCGCCGCGAAGACGCTGGAGTATATGACCGCTATGGAATCCGCTCCGCAGCTCAAAGCAAGCGGACTGGATGGCGACTACCGCATCCTCGCTGACTTTGGCGGCACGGTGCTGGCGGGTACTCCAAGCAAATACGGCGTTCAATTCGTCACATGGGATTGGGACTATGACCGCACAGGCGTGGTACACGGGCACTACTTCATGGAGAACTACGATGCCGCCAAGCGGGATTTCGCCACACGCTCAGGACTTATCCAAAAGGAACAGCTTTTCAGCCCGGAACAGCTGACTGAGATATTCCGCTGCTGCGCTGATTCCGTGGATGAGGACTTCTTTGAGCTTACGGATACGCAGGAAGAAATGATTCGCGGAATCCAGCAGCAGATCAGGGCGTGCGTACCGGATCTGGACGAGCGCGTCCGTCAGCAGGAGGAAGCATTGGAACGAGCATCACAGGAGCAGACAATGTAATACGACATGGCATGGGCCGGAGTTTTAGCAATAAGACTCCGGCCCTTTTTTATTTCCAGAAAGGAGAGGGATTATTTGACGCGATATTTTATGAAATTCACGCCCTTGTTCGCCGCAGAGGTGCAGATGATGACGCCACCCTGTCATCAGCCTCGCAGAAGCGGACGCATCCGCAGCAGCTTTCGCTAACGATCATTGTCGTTCTTCGAGGCCCGCACCAAAAGAACGCCTTTTTTGAGGTCGACATCTCCCACTTCAAGGTGTAGCACCTCTCCTGGTCTAAGACCACAGCAATACAAAATACGGAACAAAGTGGGCATATCTTCTACCATGCGGCTGGCTCGAATAACCTTTTTCTTGTAGCTCTGGCGGCGAGATAAGCGCTGCGCATCATCGATCCCGTAGTGCTCCTGTAATTTCAGTTGTCATCCTCCTTCACGAAGATGTAGATGCTGTGATTGGATGGAGAAAAGAGCGTTTTACACAAAGGGCGAGAAAGTGCCAATGAAATGGCACATAGCCCCCAGCAATAGCACGCTATGGCCGGGCATCGGATGCCCTGACTTTTAGCGTCCTTTTGAGGATACCCCGCCTCCGTCCGCCATCGTTACCCTCGAATATCGGAGAATTAGGACAGAGAAAGAACAAGCAGGGAGCAGAAACTCATGTTTTTGTGCTTGCGGGGGCGGGCAGATTCAGCACCACAATTGATTGAAATGATCCCCCCATCGGTCGGCTGCCGGGGTGGGTGTTCATTGTATAACACAGGCGCTGTGACGAATTTGTGACACTTTCCC
>OOCM01002873.1_pt1 | contig 10530 bp, 7 predicted proteins | sample 1671111 | NCBI WGS metagenome assembly OOCM01 (sample SAMN06348123, study PRJEB24527) | human gut metagenome | biome: human gut; feature: ankylosing spondylitis patient; material: feces | host: Homo sapiens | place: China | collected 2015-10 | reverse complement strand
GTTGGCCGCTGGAGTTTGCACTCGCCGTTAACGGAGCAATTTGGCTCGGAATTTTGGCAGCTATGATTCTCCTGTACCGAGTCATCCGGAAGAGTATCTGGAAGTAATTGAAAAATTATTACACCGGGCGGCCCGAAAGCGGGCCGCCCGGTGTCTGTTTTAGCTTATTTCAGGTGCGTCCAGCAGCTCCTGTAGCTCCAGGAAAAACCGGGACAGATGGAATCCGTCCGCCACGGCGTGGTGGATATTCAGGGAGACGGGCAGGATCGTCCGGTCTCCCTCCCGTTCATATTTTCCCCAGGTGACCACCGGGGCCAGATAGGTGCCGCTGTCGAAGATGTGCATGTCGAAGCTGCGGTACCGGACCCAGGGCAGGCACGACACATCAAAGGTGTTGGGCGGCACGTCCGTCAGGTCGAAGTGGTCCAGGGCGGCGTACCGTGTCCGATCCTCCAGAAAGCGGCGGTGGAAGGTCTCCAGGTCCGAAGAGAAGGGCGTCACCAGCTTCGCAAAGGTCTCCCTGTCCGGGTGGAAGTGGGCGTAGTAGGGCTCGATCCGGTCCCAGAGGACCAGCCGCCCCTGATCGTCCCAGCCGTACCGGAACTCCGCGTGGGCGTTGAGCACGTTGGACACCGCCCAGATCATGGCGGGGTAGAAGCGGAAGCCACTGGCCGAGAGCCGCTTCAGGAATCGGGAGATCTCCAGATCCACCGTCAGGCTCATGACACAGCGCAGGTCGTCGATAAAATGACGGAATACAGCGCCTCGCTCCCAGGTATCCAGTTCCACCACAGTGTGGGACGGGCAGAAATTGTCGTTCATATAAGCCTCCTAAAATAATTGGTTGATTTTAGGAGGCGGTGTCAAGTCCGCGCTTCACAGAGTACCCTCCTCTCCGAGATTCTGCCTTCATTTTATCCGGCCCGGGGGAGAAAGTCAACGGCGGCACCCCCTTGACAATTCCGGCTGGCCGCCCTATTCTGAAAAGACAACATTCGACAGGAGGGACTGCCATGGAGACAGGCCTTTGGAAGCAATTTGACCGGATCGTGGTATTCGACACGGAGACCACCGGCATCGAGTTCGGGCGGGACGAGATCATCGAGCTGGGGGCCGCCGCCTTTTCCGCGGAGGGAGAGACGGACTGCATGGACCTGCTGCTCCGCCTCTCCCCGGGGCGGACGCTGCCGCCCTTTATCACCCAGCTCACCGGCATCACGGAAGAGCAGCTGGAACAGGAGGGCGTGGAGAAAGCCGACGCCTGTGAGGCGTTCTGCAACCTGTTGGGCGGGGGAGAGCGGACGCTGCTGGCGGCCTACAACGCCCAGTTCGATCTGAACTTCCTCTATCATTTCCTGCGGCCCTTCGGGCGGGCGGATGTCCTGCGGGCACCCCGGTTTCTGGATGTCCTCACGGTGTACCGGGACCGGCGGGATTACCCTCACAAGCTCAACGATGCCATCACAGCCTACGGATTGGAGGATCAGGCGGTGAACAGCCACCGGGCGGTGGATGACGCCCGGGCCGCAGCGGTGCTGCTGGAGGCCATGGCGGCGGAGCGGGACGCGGCAGGGCATTTCCGCGTGCTCGACCTGTTCGGCGACGACTCGTCCGACCGCGTGACCACGACCCTCGGCGCCGAGCAGGAGTACTTCCTCATCTCCGAGAAGGACTACGCCAAGCGGCAGGACCTCGTGATGTGCGGCCGCACGCTGTTCGGCTACGCCCCGTGCAAGGGCCAGGAGCTGGAGGAGCACTACTTCGGCGCCATCCGCCCCACGGTGAACGAGTTCATGAAGGAGCTCGACGACGAGCTGTGGGCGCTCGGCATTTCCGCGAAGACCAAGCACAACGAGGTGGCCCCGGCCCAGCACGAGCTGGCGCCCATCTTCGCCGAGACGAACCGCGCGGTGGACGAGAACCTGCTCACCATGGAGAAGATGAAGCTTCTGGCCAGCCACTACGGCCTTGTCTGCCTGCAGCACGAGAAGCCCTTCGAGGGCATCAACGGCTCGGGCAAGCACAACAACTGGTCCATCTCGGCCGGCAAGACCAACCTGCTCGACCCGGGCGAGACGCCCATGGACAACCTGCGCTTCCTCGTGTTCCTCACCGCGGTGATCCAGTTCCTGCTGCTCGCTTTCGTCGTGTTCCTCCTCGTGAAGGGCATGAACGCCTTGCGTGAAGCCGCCGAGAAGAAGAAGGAAGAGGCCCCGGCCGCTCCCGCTCCGACTCCGGAAGATATCGCTCTGCTGCGTGAAATCCGTGATCTCATGAAGAATCAGCCGAAGGCCTGATCACCGGTCTCCCGATTCCGGATAAAACAGTTCGCCCCGCAGGATTCCCTGCGGGGCGTTCTTTTACTGGCGGTCGTCTGAGGGAGCCTGCTGAAGCGGCGGTCTCACCTGGAGCGTCACCTTGGTTTTCCACCGGCGGCCGTCACGGGTGAAATTGACATCCACCGTGGTGCCGGGAGGAATCGCCGCCACCTGGCGCATCATGGCGGCAACATCAGAGACGGGCTGCCCATTGATGCTCGTGAGAATGTCGCCCTCACGGATCCCGGAAGCCCAGGCCGCGGCGTCCTTCTTCACGACCGAAACGAGAACCCCCTTCCCGGCCTCAATATGCTTCGAGGCCGCGATCTCAGGCGTTATTGCCTGAGGCACAAGACCGAGATAGCCGCGCCGCACCTTGCCGTTCTTCATCAGCGCGGGAAGCACCTCATTCACGAGAGCGGACGGGATCGCGAACCCGATGCCGACCGAGGCGCCTGAATTCGTATCCGGAGAAAAGATCGCGGTATTGATGCCAACCAGCTGCCCCGCGGTGTTGATGAGCGCGCCGCCTGAATTCCCGCGGTTAATGGCGGCGTCTGTCTGAATGAAATCCTCAAAGCTGTTCAGCCCGAGACCGTGACGGCCGAGAGCCGAAACAATCCCCATCGTGACCGTCTGCCCGACGTTAAAAGGGTTCCCGATCGCGAGCACGACATCTCCCACGTGAAGCACGTCACTGCTCCCGAATTCAATCGCTGGGAAATCGCTGCCGTCAATCTTAAGAAGCGCGAGGTCGGTTTCCGGATCCGTACCGACAAGCTTTGCTGAACAGTCACGGCCGTCAGGAAGCGCCACCGCGATATCCGAAATGCCGTCGATCACGTGGTTATTCGTCAGAATGAAACCCGTGCGGCTCACAATCACGCCGGACCCGAGAGGGGACGTTCCGGAGTGGCCGGAAGGTGTCTGACCGAGCTCCCGGTCTTCATCATCCACAGGCTGCGTTGTGTAGATATTGACGACAGAGGGCGCCGCACGGTGCACCGCGTCAGAGTAGGACACCACAACGCCATCCGTCCGGAGCGGCTGCCGAGGCTCATGACCTTCGTGCGTGAAATGCTCAAGCAGCACCCACACGAGCGCTGCGGCAGCGCAGACTGTCACTGCTTGGGCGAAAATAAGCCAGAGCCTTTTAAACATAAGGAAAATCCATGCGGAACCGAACGCTCGTAGAAAAACTGAATACGCTGCTCGAACCGGAGCGCTTCCATGATTATGCGCCAAATGGACTGCAGGTCGAGGGAAAGGGTGAAATTTCCCACGTTGTGACTGGCGTTACCGCGAGCCTCGCGCTGCTTGAGGCCGCGGCGGATCTTCACGCCGACGCCGTGCTTGTGCACCACGGCTGGTTCTGGAAACGGGATACTCCCTGCATTACCGGAATCCGCTATAAGCGGATCCAGACCGCGCTCAGCGCCGGTCTGAATCTCATTGCCTACCATCTGCCGCTCGACGCTCATCCGGAGCTCGGCAACAACGCTCAGATCGCGAAGCGTCTCGGCATCATCCCCGAAGGCCAGTGGGGTGAAATGGATCTCGGCTGGACGGGGACGCTGTCCGCGGGCAGCCTCACCGCGAAGGAGTTCGCCGGTCTCTGCGAAAAGACCTTCAGGAGGACGCCGCTTCTTGTCGGTCCCGAGGACAAGGTGGTCCGCCGCATCTGCTGGTGCTCAGGCGCCGCTCAGGGGTTCTTCGAGGAAGCTGTGGATCAGGGCGCGGATCTCTATCTCTCGGGCGAAATCTCCGAGCCCACAGTTCATATCGCGGAGGAAACCGGCGTTCCCTGCATGCTGCTGGAAAACTGCTGCTACGGACAGATGGAAATGATGGTCATGCACATGGTGAAGGAAGGACTGTTCGGAGAGGTAGTACACTGCTCCGGCGGCTACTGCCATGATCTGCGGAGTGAGGTCGCACGCGGTGAGGAGAACCGCCATTACCGCTTGCGCAATTACCTCAGCCGCAACTGCGAGAACTACCCGACGCACGAGCTGGGTCCCATCGCGCAGGTGCTGGGCATCAACCGCGGCAACCGGATGCTTTCGCTGGTATCCATGTCCACCAAGGCGGCGGGGCTCAACGATTACGCCGCCCGTCACCCGGAGATCAATCCCGCGCTGGCAACGGCACATTTCAATCAGGGAGATGTCGTCAGTACGCTCATCCGGTGTGCCGGCGGACAGACCATCAGTCTGACGCTGGACACCACGCTCCCCCGCGGATTTACCGTGCACGGCACCCGCGCTCTGTACACGGAGGATAATAATTCGCTGTATCTGGACAGCGACTTTACCGAGGCGGATCACTTCAACTGGACGCCGAACTGGAACAACGCGACCAAATACCTGGAAAAATATCAGCACCCGGTCTGGCGTGACTACCTGGAAAACGGTATCCGCGGCGGGCACGGCGGTATGGATGGGCTGGTCTATGATGCCTTCATCGAGGCGGTGCGCAAGGGCGAACCGTGCCCCATCGACGTCTACGATGCAGCCGCTTGGATGTGCATCACACCGCTGTCCGAGCAGTCCATCGCAATGGGAAGCGCACCGGTTCCGGTACCCGACTTCACGTCGGGCGCATGGAGCACGCGGCGCTGATGCCGCAACGTATCACAGTACTCCCTTGGCAACACATACAACATGATGAGCACAGAGCCGCCGGTGGATCGGCGGCTCCGGAAAGGAAGCAACTATGAGTAACACGAACGTGACCCCCCGATTCCGCCGGATGGCGGCAATACTGCTGGCGGCGGTAATGTTGCTGTCGGCTGTGGCTGTTCTGGTTTTTCCTGCGGCGGCAGATGAAGCGTATACCTACACGTCCTATACGCAGGCGAATACCGATAAGGTTCCGAAGAAGATCGAGGAAAACACCAAGCTGGGGCTGCGGCTCGGCATCAACGGTACGTTTGATTCGGTGGCGCTGTCGCTGTGCACATGGAGCACGTCCGATTCCGCCGCACAGCTCACCCTGTATAAGTGGAACCGGAATCACACGACTACCGAGGCAGGCGAGCCGATTGCGACCGCTTTTCTTGATCCGCTGACCGACAACGGCATGGCGGAACTGACCTTTGACGCACAGCCTGCCGGGGAATACTACATCCTGGTCAGCCAGACGCGCGGACAGGTCGGCGTGTGGGCAGTGGAAGGCAACAGCATGACGCACGGATTGGTGTACGTGGGCGGGAGCGAGGAAAAGATGGATCTGTGCCTGTCCGTCCGTTTCACCTCCAAGCCGGCCACGTTCTTCACAGCACTTGAGAATGAAGAAAAGGAAACGGACGCGCCGTCCCAGCAGACCGGCGTCCCGGCGGACAGCCTGTTCCGCCAGAATGCAGCCATGCCGGACACATGGGTGTTTACCGACGGACTGGGGCGCAAGTCGCTGACTTTTGCGGATGTCGGTCCCGTGCGCGACGGCAAGACGCTGGCGTTGTTTTACTGGACATGGCACGAGGAGTTGGGTCAGCAGGGCGCAACCAATACGACCGAACTGCTCAAGAAGTATCCGGATGCAAAGAACGACTATAACCACGTTGCATGGCGGGGAGCGGGGCATTACTGCTTCTGGAACGAGCCGATTTACGGCTTCTACCGTACCACGGACGAGTGGGTGCTCCGCAAGCAGGCGGAGATGCTGGCGAACGCAGGCGTGGATGTTGTGTTCAATGACAACACCAACGGCGCCATGACATGGAAGAGTGCCTACCATGCGCTGTTTGAAAACTGGATCAAGGCATCAGAGGACGGCGTGAAGGTTCCGAAGATCTCCTTCCTCCTGCCCTTCGGGGACAACAGCGGCAGCCAGTCCCAGCTCCGGTCGCTGTACAATGATATCTATAAGGACGGCGTCTATCAGCAGCTGTGGTACTATCTGGACGACAAGCCCATGCTGATGGCGTACTCCGGCTCGATGCCCAGTGAGATCAGAAAATTCTTTACCTTCCGGTCGGGGCAGGCGGCATACCTGCTGAACGGTAAGACCAATGTCGGACAATGGGGATGGCTGCATACCTACCCGCAGCCGGTCTATTACGGCACCAACGAACAGCGGCGCAACAAGACGCCCGAAGAAATCACGGTCGGCGTTGCCGTGAACCATAACTACGTGACGCACGAGATCACCGCAATGAACGGTGAGCACGTCATGGGTCGTTCCTACACCTCCACGTATCCGGATCGGTACGAGAAGGAGGGAACGGCGGCGTCGCTCTGGGGCTATAATTTCTCCGAGCAGTTTGACCATGCACTGAAGCAGGATCCCATGGTAGTCTTCGTTACCGGCTGGAACGAATGGCACGCATGGCGCCAGCCCACACCGTGGGGCGGTCCCAACAGCCTTGTTAACAACGCGCTGGTTGACCAGTTTGACAACGAGTTCAGCCGCGACCTTGAGCCGACCAAGGGCGAGCTGAAGGATCACTACTACTACCTGTTCGTCAACTATGTCCGCCGCTACAAGGGCGTCAATCCCATCCCGACCCCCTCGCTCAATCAGACCATTGATATGCAGGGTGCGGAGTCCCAGTGGAAGACCGTTGAACCGTACTATGCATCCTACATCAACAACATCGGTGACCGCGACCACGCCGGATACCGGGGGCACAGCTACAAGGAAACCTCCGGTCGGAACGACCTCATCGGCGCACAGGTGGCGCGGGATGACGAGTACCTGTATTTCCACGCTGAGTGCGCATCTGACGTCGTGGGGCTGGGTGATGACCTCTGGATGACGCTGTACATCGACAGCAATCAGGAAAACCAGGGCTGGGAAACCTTCGACTATGTGATCAATAAGTCCCGCGCAACGCAGAATGCCGTTATGCTGGAGAAGTTCACCGGCAATGGCTACGATACCGAGATGGTCGCGGAGTGTGCCTATACTCTGGACGGCAGATACCTGACCGTCAAGGTGCGCAAGGCGGATCTCGGACTTTCCGGCGACGATTTCACCGTCAACTTTGCATGGACGGACAATGTCCATGACGAAGGGCAGGAGGGCGTATTCTCCGGCGATATCCTGGACTTCTACATCTCCGGTGACGTAGCACCCGGCGGACGCTTCAAGTACAGCTATATCAGCACGCGCGAGAACGCCCGCGGCCCCGAGACCGAGACTGCCACAGAGACAGCTACCGAGCCGGTCACGACTGCAACGCAGGCTCCGGAGACCGAGACTGCGACCGAGACCGAAGCGGATACCGAGACCGTCACGGATGCGGAGACGACGGGCGCCGCCTCCGGCGGATGCAAGTCGGTTGCAACCGGCGCGGCAGTGTTGCTGGCACTGGGCGCGACGGCGGCTGTCCTGCCGATGCGCCGCAAGCATCGTTGACCTGTTACGACCTGTTACGACAGGGATTTTCTGAAAACAACCCTGCATTTTTCGCGGTTCCGCCCGCCGTGTGTGGCGGACCGGAACCGCTTTTGCGTCTACAGACATCCATAGAAAGGAGGCTTGAATATGCGTTGGTGGGGAAGGGTATTCTCACGTTTTACACTGGTAAGCCTGGCAATTCTCGCACAGCTGTTCTGGATGTTCTTCTTCATTCATCGCCTCAGTGACCACTATATGATCGTGGCGGCGGCTTTCAACTTCGTCACCTTGATTGCCGCTGTGATCATCGTCAACAAAAACGGAAATCCCATGGTCAAGATGGCATGGATTGTGCCGATTCTGGTGTTTCCGCTTTTCGGTGGGATCCTGTACTTTCTCTCCGGCGGTAAGGCGCCCAAGAAAAAACTGCGCCGTGCGCTGGAAACAAGCCGGCAGGGGCTCGCGCCGTTTTCTGTCGGCAATGCTTCGCCGGACGATATCGTAACGGAGCAGATGCGTTGCCGCGTGGGCGACGCGGACGTGGCGGGGCAGTGCCACTATCTGGAACGGCAGGGCTTTCCGCTGTACCGGAACACGGACGCCCGCTACTACGCCGACTGTAAGGCTGGCTGGAACCGGATGCTGGAGGATCTGCGCGGTGCGGAACGGTTCATTTTCCTGGAGTATTTCATCATCCGGGAGGGGATCATGTGGAATGCCGTGCTGGACATCCTGACGGAAAAGGCGGCGGCAGGGGTGGATGTACGCCTCCTGTACGATGATTTCGGCTGCATTACCTGCCTTCCGCGTGACTACGTGAAGCAGATGGAGGCACGGGGCATCCGCTGTACCGCCTTCAACCGTTACCGACCGGTTTATTCGGTGGTCATGAACCACCGCGACCATCGCAAGATTTTTGTGGTGGACGGATATATCGGATATACCGGCGGCGCCAATATGTCTGATGAGTATATCGGTGAGTGGGTACGCTTCGGCGACTGGAAGGACAACTTTGTCCGGCTGGAGGGCGAGGGCGTGCGCGGTCTGACGTTGCTGTTCCTGCAGATGTGGGACGCGCTGCATCCGGAGGAGGATGCAGACATTGCCCGCTTCCTGCCGCCGCCGGAGCGTGCGGTTGCCGTCCGCTGTCCCGGGTATGTACAGCCCTACGGAGACTCGCCGATGGACAGCGAGGTGCTGGCGGAGAACGTCTACCTGAATATCATCACGCAGGCGGTGCAGTACGTGTACATATTCTCGCCCTACCTGATAACGGATTACGAAATGACGCGTGCGCTTTGCCTTGCCGCCAAGCGCGGGGTGGATGTGCGGCTGGTCTGCCCTGCCGTGCCGGATAAAAAGATCGTGTTCCAGCTGACAAAATCCCATTACCCGGAACTGATTGCCAACGGTGTGAAGGTGTATTCGTACACGCCGGGCTTTCTCCACAGCAAGACCTTCCTTTCGGATGACCGGCTGGCGGTCGTGGGCAGTGTCAACATGGACTACCGCTCGCTGACCCTGCACTTTGAGAACGCCTGCCTGTTCGTGGATCATCCGATGGCGGAGGAGGTCAAACAGGACTTTCTGCAAACATTTGAAGTCAGTCAGCCGGTGGTGCCCGGAAAGAAGCAGGAGAATTTCCTGTACCGGTTCTGGCTGGGTATTTTGCGGCTGCTGTCGCCGCTGATGTAAGGAGGAGATGATTCTCATGACAAGAAAAGTACTTGCTTTCCTGCTCTCTCTAGCTATGCTCGGGCTGGCTCTGCCGGTCTCCGGAGCGGATGCCGACAATCAGCCGGACACGCTGAAGGACGGCTACGCCTATGTATCCGACCTTCCGTGGAAGTCCTCAAACGCCCTCGCCGGGACGCAGGTCACGCGTGACGGGAACAACAACGCCGGAGAGACCATATACTCCCCTGATCTGCTGGTGTATGCCAAAGGCGTCGGAATGCACGCCTGCGACAATAATTTCGGCAGTTATGTGGAGCTTGACATCTCCGGGTACGGTTTTACCAAGTTCGCCGCGCGAATCGGCATGGTCATCACGCTGAGCGCCTACGACATCACGATGGCGGACGCGATCTTTTCCGTGTCCGGTGACGGGCGCGAGCTGTTCCGCTCCGATCTGATGAAGTATATGCAACCGTTCGCTATGATCGAGGTGGACGTGACCGGTATCCGCACACTGCGGCTGGCTGTCTCGGGTGCGGGAAGTATTGCCGGCGATTGGTGCGCGTGGGCAAACGCTGTGCTGAGTGTTTCCGGCGATGTGGAGCAACTGTTCCGGGCGGACGGCGTGCTGATTTACGACGCCAATGCCGCGGAGCCGGCAGAAACCCACACGAGCGAGCCGCCCGTTACTACGGCGACAGAACCCGTCACGCAGACAGAGCCTGTTACGCAGACCGAACCCCCTGTGACTTCTGCTGCTACGGCGGAGTCGTCCATGCAGACGGAGACGCCGGAGACGGAACAGACTTCTGCCGTGCCGGAGGGGTCGGCGGCGGAGACCGAAGCATCCGCTACCGTCGGGGCGGACACAGGATGCGCTTCCGTATTGGGTGCGGGAGCGGTCGGCATCGTGGTCGCCGCCGTGGCAGCAGGGGCTGCCTGCCGCAGAAAAAACAAGGAGGATGAGGACGCATGAACAGCAGACAGAGATATTTGAGCCGCATATGCCCGTCCGTACTGCTTGCCGTTTGTATGCTGATCGGGGCGGTTGCCTGTGCGGGGCAGGGAAGCACGGGGGACGCAACCTCCGGTAATGCAACGCAATCTGCGACCGCGACCGCGACCGGGGAGATTGCCACGACAGGCGGATCCACTGAGACAGAATCCGAACAGATAACAACCGGAGAGGAAA
>OOCM01002871.1_pt1 | contig 10533 bp, 9 predicted proteins | sample 1671111 | NCBI WGS metagenome assembly OOCM01 (sample SAMN06348123, study PRJEB24527) | human gut metagenome | biome: human gut; feature: ankylosing spondylitis patient; material: feces | host: Homo sapiens | place: China | collected 2015-10 | reverse complement strand
CCACGGAGCCCGCCGCGGCCAGCAGGGCCACGGGCTGGCGGTAGCCCAGGAAGAAGAAAGCGGCGCCCGAGGCCACGAAGGCCCCCAGAGCGAGCCAGAAGCGCGGCGCGTCACGCAGGCCGCCGTCCCAGCGCAGCCAGGGACAGACCATGAGCAGCAGCATGATGAGCATGCCCAGGGGCACGCAGACACGGTTGTAGAAATTGGCGTCCAGGCCGTGGGGCTCCGGCGTCCAGAGCAGGCTGATGACCGGCCACATGGTGCCCACGAGGATGATGACCGAAAGAGCCAGCAGCAGCCAGCAGACCATCACCAAAAAACCTTCGCGGCTGACGATGCCCGCCAGCTCGCGCCCGCGCGCGGGCACGGAGAAGGCCGCCCAGAAGGAGATCAGCAGGCCCCCCAGCACGAAGACCGTCAGGGGCGTGCCCACGCTGCCGTCACCGAAGGCGTGCACGGACTGCACCACGCCGCTGCGCACCAGATAGGTGGCGAAAAAGGCGGAGATGGTGGTCAGGCACATCAGGGCCACGTTCACGCGATGCAGCTTGTTGCGGCGCTCCTGCACGATGAGGGTGTGCAGGGCCGCCGTGCTGATGAGCCAGGGGATGAGGGAGGCGTTCTCCACCGGGTCCCAGGCCCAGTAGCCGCCCCAGCCCAGTTCCATGTAGGCCCACCACATGCCCAGGATGATGCCCGCGGTCAAAAAGGCCCAGGCCAGCAGGGTCACGGGGCGGGTCACACGGTGCCAGCCGTCCTCGCCCTCACCGCCGGAAAGGCTCTGGGCCAGGGCAAGACAGGCGGGCACGGTGAAGCCGCCGTAGCCCAGGAAGAGCAGCGGCGGGTGGAAGATCATGCCGGGGTTCTGCAGCAGGGGATTGAGGCCGTTGCCGTCCGGCGGCACGGGCGACTGCATCTCGAAGGGATTGCTCCAGCAGGAGAGGATCAGGGCGAAGAAGGCCATGATGGCGTAGAAGAAGCCCCAGTACCAGAGCCGCGTGGCGGGCGTCAGGCGCTTGTAGGCGGGCGTCAGGGCAAAGATGCTGCCGCTGATGGCCACGGAAAAGGCCCAGAACAGCATGGAGCCCGGCTGCCCGGCCCAGAAGGCCGTCAGGCGGTAGAAGGCGGGCAGCACACGGTCCGTGTAGCTGGCCACATAGACCAGGCTGAAGTCGTTCCAGAACAGGGCGTGCAGCAGCAGGGCCGCCGCCAGGGAAAGGGCGCCGGTGATGGCCCAGTGGACCTTTTCGATCAGCGCCAGGGCGTCGCCGCGCTGCTGCCAGAGCTGCAGAAGCGCCAGCGCACTGCCGCCCAGAGCACAGATCAGGGTCAGCAGCTGCATGGCATAGGCAATGAAATACATGGGGCTCCTTTGGGCACGCCACGACCAGCCATGGCGGCACATTTCCGGTGAGGACGCGACCGGCCCCGAGGCCCGGCCGTGCGTCAGGAAGGGTACGGCCTGCGCCGCCCTAGCTCTTGCGGTTTTCCTTCTGGTACTTGGAAGGACACTTGGTCATGAGGGTCTTGGCCATGAAACGGCCGTCGGGCTGCAGGCCCCCTTCCACGATGACCTCGGCGCCCGCCTTGAAGGTATCCGGCACGGCGCCCTTGTAGACCACGGGCAGGGTCAGGCCCGCATCGTCCTTGTCCTGCAGCAAAAAGCTGGCCCCGGGGCCGTCCACGTTCTTGAGCAGATTGTCGGGGGCCACGGTGCCGAACAGGCGGGCCGCCTGCAACTTGTCGGCCGTGGCGGCCCTGGCTTCGGAGACGTTGAGGAAATAGACGGTATTCTCCGACAGGCCGGAAAAGACCAGATAGCCCAGACCACCCAGGAACAGCAGGGCGGCCACGAGATACATACAGGTGTTTTTCTTGCGGGGCATGGGGTCTCCTTGCATGAAAGAACGTGCCTTTCCCGGCACGAAGCTGCTGCATACCCTAGCACAACCCTGCCTTTTTGACAAGTAAGAATCACTCCTGATAGGACAGCAAAGCCGCATGAATCCAGTGTGCGCGCACGCACACTCCGGCCGGTATCACCGGGCTAGCCTGCCGTATTGGCGAGAGCCGTCAGGGAATCGTCGGGCAGGGAATCCAGGCAGTGGCGGCGGGCATATTCCTGCGTGAAGCTGACGAAGAGCTCCGCCGGGGACGAGAGCTCCTGCTGTGCCGGCCGGTACAGGAGCATGGCGCGCCGGAGCACCGGGTAGACAGGGGTGGCCACAAGGCCGAAGCCCCGGGCCAGCAGGATGGAAAAACGCCCGGCCAGCGCGATGCCCGCGCCGGTGGCCGCCAGAGCGAACGCCGTTGCCATGTGGTGCACCGTATGCGCCACATGGAAGTCTTCCTCACCGCCCACATCCGCCGAGATGTAGTGGATGGACTCCCGGCCGACGGCGATGACGTCCGCCTTGCGCACCTGCTCCCAGGAGACGGCCTCCCCTGCCAGCGGGTGCTGGGGCAGCGAGAGCATGTGGACCGACGTTTCAAAAAACAGCTCGCCCGTCACGCCCGCTTCCAGATCACGGGCAGGGCCGTAGCCGAGGTCGGCGCTGCCGTCCACCACGGCCTGCTGGACCCTGGACATGGGCAGATCCACGAGCTCGACCCGCATCTCGGGATACCGGCGCATGAAGCGGTAGGCCAGCAGCGGGATCAGCGTACAGCCCAAAAGCGGCGCCGCCGCGATGCGTACCCGGTGGATGCGGGCATCGTGCAGTTCCGTGGCGCATTGCTCCATGCTGCGGAACACGTCCTGGGCCCTGCTGGCCTTTTCGAAAAATATCTTGCCCGCCGCCGTCAATTTGACGACTCGCCTCCCTCTGTCAAAAAGCTGGACGCCTATCTGGTCTTCCAGATCCTTGACCAGGTTGCTGACCGCGCTTTGCGTGATGTGCAGCGCCGCACCGGCCGCCGTGAAGCTGCGGAGCTCTGCGACCATCAAAAAGGCATCTACCTGACGAATGGTGATATTCATAGTTCATCCCGGGCTGCTGGCGGATTCGTGACGGATGCATAAGCAGAAGTGATGCATCGATCAACAAAAAAAATTGTACATCCCCTGTTTTTTCATGGATACTCCCAAATAAGATCTGATGAATCGTATTTGCTCTAGAGCGTACAGGAAAATCAAAATCATAACAATTGGAGATGCATATGGAAAATGCAAATTCTATACAGCAAAATCCAACAAAGAAGCGTTTTATAATCGTTATATGCCTTTTTATAGGTATTTTTATAGCCTATCTCGACAGAGTGAACGTATCTGTACTTGCGGCTAACGATCCTTTCCTCCTTGAAATGGGCATCAAGGATACGCCCGTACGCATAGGCATGATGATGTCCGTCTTCCTTGCGGCATACGGGATATCCAATGTCGTCCTTTCGCCTATCGGGGACTATCTTGGACCGCGTAAAAGCATGATGCTCTGCATCGTACTGTGGACGATATCCCTCTTCATTGGTGGTATCGCCACATCCTTCATGCTGATCATCGTCAGCAGAATCATACTTGGCATCGGTGAGGGCTTTTACTATCCCCTGCAAAGTGTCTTTATCAAAAACTGGTTCCCCAAACAGGAACGGGGACGGGCCAATGCAGCCTGGGTCGTGGGGCAGTCCGTTGCGCCTGCCATCGCCATGCCCTTCTTTGCCTGGCTCATCGGGACCCACGGCTGGCGCATGAACTTCCATGTCTGCCTCGTGCTGGGCCTCATCCCCCTGTACCTGCTCTGGCGCCATGTGGCGGACACGCCCCGCCAGGCCAAGGGCATCAACGCCGCGGAACTGGCCCACATCGAAGCCGGTCAGGAGCAGGCCCCTGCCTCCGCCGAAGAAAAGATCCCCGTCGCCGTGCGCTTCAAGGCCTTTGCGGGCAACTACCGCTACTGGCTGCTGGTGTTCTGGTACCTGTGCCTGCAGTGCATGTACTGGGGCCTCATCACCTGGCTGCCCAGCTATCTGAAGACCGCCCGCGGCTTCTCCTGGAGCGAGATGGGCTGGCTGGCCTCCCTGCCCTTCGTCCTTTCCATCTTCTGCAAGGCTTCCAGCGGCATCCTGGCCGACAAGGTCGGCCGCAGTGCGCCCATCCTCATGTGCGCCATGCTGTTCGCCGGCCTGTGCGTCTACTTCGGCGCCTCGGTGGACAACAAGTACGCTTCCGCCGTCCTGCTCTCCTGCTCCGTGGCTTTCTGCACCATGGGCACCCCTGTCGCCTGGACCCTCCTGCAGAGCCTCGTGCCCGGTTCGTCCATGTCCACGGCCTCCGGCATCATGAACGGTTTCGCCAATGGTCTGGCCGCTCTGGCCCCGGCCCTGATCGGCCTGTTCATCACCCTGACGGGCCAGTTCAGCGGCGGTCTGCTGTGCCTGGTCTTCACCGGTGCGGCCGCGACGCTGGCGGCTGCCATCCTCGTTATCCAGAAATATTAAATAAAATCAAATCAATCCAGACTTCAAGGAGCCTGTAATGAAAATCACCAGTATCGATATCATCGATGTCGCCAACGATTTTTCTTCCGCCACCAGCAAATGGCGCCCCACCGTCGTCCGGGTCAACACGGATGAAGGCATCAGCGGCTTCGGTGAAGTGGGCCTCGCCTACGGCGTCGGCGCCTCCGGCGGCATCGGCGTGGCCAAGGATCTGTCCGCCCTGCTGATCGGCATGAACCCCATGGATACGGAAGCCATCTGGGAAAAGATGCTGCGCAAGACCTTCTGGGGCCAGGGCGGCGGCGGTATCTTCTCCGCAGCCATGAGCGGCCTCGACATCGCCATGTGGGACATCAAGGGCAAGGCCCTCAACGTGCCCCTGTATGTCCTGCTGGGCGGCAAGAGCCGTGACAGCATCCGGGCCTACGCCAGCCAGCTCCAGTTCGGCTGGGGCGGCGGTACCGACAAGGCCATGCTCGTGTCGCCGGAACAGTACGCCGACGTGGCGCGTGTCGCCGTCAGCGAAGGCTATGACGCCATCAAGGTGGACGTGCTGGCCATGGACGAACACGGCAACTGGAACCAGCGTGACCTCAAGGGCCTGCTGCCGGACAACATCCTGCGCCTGGGCTATGACCGCCTGAAAGCCATGCGCGACGCCATCGGTCCCGATGTGGACATCATCGTGGAGATGCACTCCTTCACCTCGGCGGCACCGGCCATCCAGTTCGGCCGCATGATCGAGGAGCTGGGCGTCCTGTACTACGAAGAGCCCGTCATGCCCCTGAACCCCAAGATGATGAAGCAGGTGGCCGACCATGTGAACATCCCGCTGGCCTCCGGTGAACGCATCTACTGGCGCTGGGGCTACCGCCCCTTCCTGGAAGACGGCAGCCTGAGCGTCATCCAGCCGGACATCTGCACCTGCGGCGGTATCTCCGAAGTCAAGAAGATCTGCGACATGGCCCACGTCTATGACGTCACCGTCCAGATCCATGTCTGCGGCGGCCCCATCTCCACCGCAGCCGCCCTGCACATGGAAGCGGCCATCCCCAACTTCATGATCCACGAACTGCACCGCTATGCCCTGCTGGAACCCAACACCAGGACCTGCATCCACAACTACATGCCCAGCAAGGGCCGCTACACCGTTCCCGAACTGCCCGGCCTTGGCCAGGAACTGACGCCCGAGACCATCGCCGCCTCGGACATCATCACCGTCAAGTAAGGCTGCCGCAGGGCGGGGACACGGCCCGCCTCCAGCCGGATACAAAAAAGCCGGGGCTCATCAGAGCCCCGGCTTTTTTGCTGTCTGTGTTTCTGTGGCCAGAAACGAAAAAAGGGTCTGCGTTTCCGCAAACCCTGATTTCCTTTTTGGTGGAGCTGAGGAGAATTGAACTCCTGACCTCTTGAATGCCATTCAAGCGCTCTCCCAACTGAGCTACAGCCCCTCGGCAAGAAGGTACATTGCCAAAAAGCAGCTCCTCTGTCAACAAAAAAATCAAAAAAGTTTTTCCATCTCCCCACCACGGCAAAGGGCCGCCCCTCCTTCCCCGCCCGCACGGCTCCCGGCAGGGCCTTTCCTTCCCCGGCCAAAAGCGTATGCTGCGGCCATGAACCTCCTCTATCTCACCGACGTATTTTGTCCCTGGTGCTACGGCTTCGCGCCGGTCATGCGCCGCCTGGCTGCGGAACATCCCGAACTGCCCGTGCGCGTGCTGGGCGGCAACCTTATGGACGAGCCCCAGACCCTCACCGGCATGCTGGAAGAATACCCCACCATCCGGGAATTCTTCGCCCGCCTGCAGGAGACCACCGGCCAGTCCACGGAACATTTCCGCCAGGCTCTGGAACAGGCCGTGGCCGGTACGGGCCCGGACCTGCTCATGCATTCCCCGGCCATGAACCTGCCCCTGGCCGCCCTGCGCCATCTGGCCCCCGGTCACGAGCTGGAACAGATGGAGGCCTTCCAGATGGCCTTCTATGCCCAGGGCCGTGATGTCATGGCCGCCGGGGAACAGGCTGCCAATGCCCTGCGCGGTGTCCGCGAAAGCCCCGTCGCCCAGGGCGCTGCCTGCGGTCTGGACGGCAAATGCTGTTTTTAGGGCAATGATGCTTCGTTGAGAGGGAGAAAGGCGTTTTTGGGACAAAAACTGCCCCTCCCCCTCTCAAACTCTCCCCCGCCCCGAAAAAACCTTTCTCCGGTCTGACCGGCCGGTCCCCGTCACTGGCCGGAGGAGCCGCCATCCGGGCATGGACCGGGACGATCCGGCATGACGGACAGGTATGGGAAGCGGGCAGGTCCCCGTCCCCGGGATTTTCTGTTTCAGGATATGTGATGCAGCCAGGCCGCTGCCAAACAAAAAGCCCTCCGCGAACGGAGGGCTTTTTGCTTGCTGGTGTACCGGCCGGCTAGCAGCCGTACTTGGCTTCGATCTCGGCGGCGGCTTCTTCCACACCGGCCTGCATCTTGGCGCGGGCGGCGCGGATCTTTTCATCCAGCGCGGGATCGGCCACGGCCAGGATCTGGGCGGCCAGCACAGCAGCATTTTTCGCGCCGTTCAGTGCTACCGTAGCCACCGGGATGCCGCCGGGCATCTGGACTGTGGCCAGCAGGGCATCCAGTCCATCCAGGACGCCCCCCTTCATGGGAATGCCGATGACAGGCAGGGTGGTGTTGGCGGCAAAGGCCCCCGCCAGATGGGCAGCCATGCCGGCGGCGCAGATGACCACGCCGAATCCCCGCTCCCGGGCGGACTTGGCGAACTCAGCCGCCTGGGTCGGCGTCCGGTGGGCGCTGAGGATATGGGCCTCATAGGGGATGTCCAGGGCGTCCAGCTGGGTACAGGCCCCTTTGACCACGGGCCAGTCACTGTCGCTGCCCATGATGACGGCAACTTTTTTCATCGCAAGCGCTCCTTTCTGCGGCTCAGAGTTTTTTCCGCATGACGGTGTGGCGGAAGATGCCGTCCACAAAATACTCGCTGGAGCAGAACACGGGGCGTCCGTCGATGTCATAGTCCACCTCTTCCATGTTCAGCAGCGGCGTGCCCATGGGCACCTGGAAGATCTCCGCCAGGGCGGCATCCGCCGCGGCGGGCCGCACGTCTGTCAGATCCAGATAGGGATAGATGCCGCAGAACCGCTGGAGGAAGTGGAAGATGGGGAGCTTGAAGTCCTGGATGGTGTAATCCCCCTTGGCCAGGGCCTTTTCCACCACGTCCTCGCAGTAGATGGCGGGCCGGCCATCCGCGGTGCACAGCCGGGCGATGCGGATGATGGGGGTGTCCTCCGGAATGCGGAGCTGAGCGGCCACCTGGGCATCGGCAGTCCCATCGGAAACCCGGACAAAGGCCACCGCCGGCTCATGTCCGCTCTGGCGGATCATGTCCAGGAACTCTACCTCAATGTCCATGCGGGTCTGGACGTTCAGCACATGGCGGTTGATGATGGTGCCAACTCCGTGGCGGCGGGTGATGAAGCCCTCCCGCTCCAGAGAGGCCAGAATGTCCCGCAGCTGCGTGCGGCTGATCCCCAGCTTCTCTGCCAGGACACTCTCCCGGGGCAGGCGCTCGCAGCTGGCGTAGGCACCGTCCTTCATGTCGGCAAGCAGCTGAGAGCGGATGGTCTTGGTCTGGGCCGGCTGACCGCTCATAGTCACACCTCTTTCTGATCTCAAAATAGGTAATACCATAAAAGTCATACCTATTGTACCGGATTTTCTCCGGCGCCGCAACTGGCAGATTTGACAGATTCCGCCCTCCTTTTTTGCCCCGGCATATCCAGTCTGCTGTTGACGGCAGGACGCACGGGCCGGAGGCGTTTGTACGGCCGGATTTCGTGGGTTTTCACCGTGGACAACCGCCGGGGGGATGTTATAATGGAGTTGAACGAAAGAGGGAGGCGTTATCCGTGAAGATTGTGATCCTGGGTGCGGAGGCCCGTTACCGGGCCTATCAGCCCGCGATGCCCTTCATCCAGCAGCAGGAGCTGGTATTTCTGGACAAGGACAGCACGGAGGCAGAGATTCTGGCCGCCGGCGCTGATGCGGAGGTGCTGTTCGTGGATGCCATCACGGTGGTGTCCGCTGCTCTGATGGAACACATGCCCTGCCTGCGGCTGATTCACTCGGAGGGGGTGGCGTTTGACCGCATTGACCTCTCCGCCGCCCGGGAGCGGGGCATTTACGTCTGCAACAACAAGGGCTGCAACGCCGGGGCCGTGGCGGAGCAGACGGTCCTGCTGATACTGATGCTCCTGCGCCATGCCCTGGAGGGGGACGAGGCCGTCCGGGCGGGACGGCAGATGGAGATGAAAGAGCGGTGCATGGTGGAGGGGATCACGGAGCTCTCTGCCTGCAAGGTGGGCCTGGTGGGATTTGGAGACATTGCGCGAGCCGCGGCAGAGCGGCTGGTCCCCTTCGGCTGCGAGCTGTACTACTACACCAAGCACCGCCGCTTGCCGGAAGAGGAGAAAAAATACCACGTCACCTACCTGCCGTTGGAGGAGCTGGCGGAGAAGAGCGACATCGTCAGCCTCCACTGCGCTGTCACGGAGGAGACCCGGAATCTGGTGGATGCCGCTCTGCTGCGGCGGATGAAACCCACAGCGTACCTCATCAACACCGCCCGGGGAGACCTTGTGGACAACGAGGCCCTGCGGCAGGCCCTGCTGGAGGGGCGAATCGCCGGAGCGGGGTTGGACACGCTGTCCCCGGAGCCGGTGCCGGCGGGGCACCCCCTGACGGCGCTGCCGCCGGAGGTCCAGCGGAAAGTGGTCCTGGCACCCCACCTGGGCGGCATTACAGAGGCATCCTTCCGTCGGGCCCATGCCCACATGTGGCGAAATGTGGAGCATTTGGCTGCGGGAGAGCGGCCGGACAACATCGTCAACGGCCTGTGATGCTCGCCGACGGTAAAAAATTCTGCCGGAGATGAAACAAAACCTGTGGAAAAATCGTCTAATTCCTATAAAGACCTATGGTAGAAGGACCATGTGCGGTTTGAAAGTCCTGCGCGCGGGCTGTGGGTCTGTATGCGGAAAACCCTCATGCGCCAACCGGCTTGCCTGTTCTCATGGCCCGCACGGCGCATGGAGTCAGGAAAAACAAAGAAGGGGAGCGTGACGCCGAATGAGACGTCGGATCTGGAGAGGTTGGATATTGTGCCTGTGCGCCTGCCTGCTGCTGTGCGGTGCCGCCAGCGGGACTGGAAGCACACCGCCGGACGCGGTGAGCCGCGGGGCCTTTGCAGACGCCCTGTATGACGCCCATGTGGCCCACGGCGGCGCTCCTGTGGTCAGCGAGGGCAGCTCCGCACCCTTCCGGGATGTGGGCTCCTGGTCCCCGTATTTCGAGGCGCTCTGTTGGGCCAAGGCCAGCGGCATCGCAGGGGGCTATGCAGGCGGTGCCTTCCGTCCTGCGGCGCCGGTGACCCGCCAGCAGGCGACGGTGATGCTGTACCGCTATGCCAAGACCACGGATCTGCCGCTGGAGAAGGGGAGCGACCGGGATCTGGCCGGATACCGGGACGCGGATACCATCCCAACCTGGAGTCGGGAGGCTGTCCAATGGGCCGTGCGGAACGGCCTGTGGTTCTCCGGCAGCGCCACGGAGCTGCAGGCGGCGGAGAACGTCTCCTGGGAGGAGCTGGCCGTTCTGACCCAGCGGCTGTTCCTGGGCGGGATGCCCGCGGCTGCCTTGTCTGCGGCGCCGGAGGGGCTGACGATGGAGCTGCAGCAATGCACTACCACCGGCGCGGTTGTGGTACTGCAAAATGCGGCGGAGGAGACCTTCTCCTATGGGGCGGACTACGGTCTCTATCGGCAGGTGAACGGCGGCTGGTATCAGATGAACAAGGAAATGGACACCATCGCCATTGCCTATGAGCTGGCCCCGGGAGAGAGCCGGAAGCTTACCCTCAGCTGGGGAGAGCTGGACTGGGGCGGCGTCCTGCCCGCCGGGACCTACTGCGTGGCGCAGGGCGGGCTGCTGGGAGAACAGCAGGTCACCGTCTCCGTCACCTTTGCCATCAAATAAACGCCAGGCGGCCGCCGAAACGCCGTTTCAGATATTCCGGCGCCATGTTCGCGGCCTCGGGC
>OOCM01002865.1_pt1 | contig 10551 bp, 9 predicted proteins | sample 1671111 | NCBI WGS metagenome assembly OOCM01 (sample SAMN06348123, study PRJEB24527) | human gut metagenome | biome: human gut; feature: ankylosing spondylitis patient; material: feces | host: Homo sapiens | place: China | collected 2015-10 | reverse complement strand
GATTACGCAGGTGTAGTGACCGGATTGGCATGGACAGCTGTAGGAGGTGAAATACTCTTTGTTGAAACTAGTTTGAGCAGAGGCAAGGGCGGACGTCTCACATTAACCGGTAATCTGGGAGATGTAATGAAGGAATCTGCTATGCTTGCACTTGAATATATCAAGTCGCACGTTTCACTTTTGCAGCTTAACGAAGATATTTTTGATAACTGGAATATTCATATCCACGTTCCTGAAGGCGCAATTCCTAAGGATGGACCGTCAGCAGGTGTCACTATGGCTACTTCTTTGGCTTCCGCATTGACACAAAGAAAAGTGAAAGCTAATATTGCCATGACAGGAGAAATAACTCTCCGTGGTAAAGTGCTTCCCGTAGGTGGTATCAAGGAAAAGATTCTAGCCGCCAAACGTGCCGGCATCAAGGAGATCATCATGAGTATAGAGAATAAGAAAAATATTGATGAAATTCAGGATATCTATCTGAAAGGATTGACTTTCCACTATGTAAATGACATAAAGGAGGTATTTGCAATAGCTCTGACAAACGAAAAAGTGGCGGACGCCATTGATTTATCTGTTAAGAAACCCAGCCAGGAATGACATTTGAGTTACAATATACAGACACTAAAAGTAATGCCCGTGCAGGTTTGATTACAACAGACCACGGGCAAATACAAACCCCTATCTTTATGCCTGTGGGTACACTGGGCACAGTTAAAGGAGTACACCTGACAGAACTGAAAGAGGATATTCGAGCGCAGATTATTCTGGGGAACACCTACCATTTATATCTTCGTCCGGGACTAGAGGTGATTGAAAAGGCAGGTGGCCTGCATCGTTTTAACGGATTCGACCGTCCTATGCTTACTGATAGCGGTGGTTTTCAGGTATTTTCCCTCGCCGGAATCCGGAAATTACGGGAAGAAGGTGCTGAATTCCGTTCTCATATCGATGGCAGCAAGCATATTTTCACGCCGGAAAAAGTCATGGATATAGAACGTACGATCGGAGCCGATATCATGATGGCTTTTGACGAATGTCCTCCGGGAGACTCGGACTATGCGTATGCCAAAAAGTCACTAGGGTTGACACATAGGTGGCTCGACCGATGTATACAACGTTTTAATGAAACCGAACCTAAATACGGTTATAATCAATCTCTTTTTCCTATCGTGCAAGGATGTGTTTATCCCGACTTGCGTAAGCAGTCTGCAGAGTTTGTAGCTTCTAAAGGTGCCGACGGGAATGCTATCGGTGGTCTTGCGGTAGGCGAACCGGTAGACAAGATGTATGAAATGATTGAGATCGTCAATGAAATTCTTCCCAAAGACAAACCGCGTTATTTAATGGGAGTCGGCACTCCTGTCAATATTCTTGAAGGCATAGAGCGGGGAGTCGATATGTTCGACTGCGTGATGCCTACAAGAAACGGACGAAATGGCATGCTGTTTACAAAAGATGGAATCATTAATATGCGAAACAAAAAATGGGAAATGGACTTCTCTCCTATTGAAGTAGACGGAGCTTCCAGCGTAGACACTCTATACAGTAAAGCATATCTGCGTCATCTTTTCCACGCACAAGAACTGCTGGCAATGCAAATCGCTTCCATACACAATCTGGCATTCTATCTATGGTTAGTGGGTGAAGCCCGGAAACATATCATTGCCGGAGATTTTTCTACTTGGAAACCGATGATGGTTAAAAGAGTATCAACTAGATTATAAGGAATGAAAAGCAATCGATTTATAAAACGGCTGGACTGGTATATCATCAAGAAGTTCTTGGGGACATACGTATTTGCTATTGCATTAATCATTTCTATTGCAGTAGTGTTCGACTTCAACGAGAAGATGGACAAGCTTATGGAGCATGAAGCTCCTTGGAGTAAAATCATCTTTGAATATTACATGAACTTTATCCCCTATTTCTCTAATCTGTTCAGTCCGCTGTTCGTATTCATTGCCGTTATTTTCTTTACTTCCAAACTGGCGGAAAATTCTGAAATTATTGCCATGTTCTCTACCGGCATGAGTTTTAAGAGAATGATGCGTCCGTACATGATTTCTGCTGCCATTATTGCATTAACAACATTCATGTTAAGCTCGTATGTGATTCCTAAAGGAAGTGTGACGCGCCTGAACTTTGAAGATAGGTACATCAAACCTAAAAAGCAGAATACGGCACGTAACGTACAGTTGGAAGTGGATAGTGGTGTCATTGCATATATAGATAACTATAACAACGCAATGAAGACAGGAAACCGTTTCTCTTTGGATAAATTTGTCGATAAAAAACTGGTTTCACATTTGACCGCACGCCGTATAACTTATGATACTGCTACCGTCCACAAATGGACTATCCATGACTATATGGTACGCGAATTAGACGGTTTAAAGGAAAAAATCACCAAAGGAGACAAAATCGACTCTATAATCAACATGGAACCATCCGATTTCCTGATTATGAAGAACCAACAGGAAATGCTGACCAGTCCTCAATTGAGTGATTATATCGAGAAACAGAAACGAAGGGGATTTGCCAATATTAAGGAATTTGAGATTGAATATCACAAACGAATTGCCATGTCATTCGCCTCTTTCATTCTGACAATTATTGGTGTTTCGCTTTCGTCACGGAAAACAAAAGGCGGTATGGGACTTCATCTGGGTATCGGATTAGGATTGAGTTTCTCTTATATCTTATTCCAGACAATTACTTCAACTTTTGCTATTAATGGAAACGTACCTCCTGTTATCGCTGTGTGGATTCCAAACATCCTTTATGCGGGTATCGCATTCTTCCTGTACCAGAAGGCTCCTAAATAGAAGGATAAAGAATATATAAAATAGAAGTTCCGCCTTATTCCTGCTTGAAAGCAAGTGTAGGCGGAACTTTTTTGTTGTATCCATTTCCTCTTTTGTCTATTCTTCATTATTCGCCAGACAGCGAACCGAAAAATACCTCTTTCTCCTTACATTTCCAAAATCGTCAACCGACTTCTTTTACATAAGCAGAAAGATCTGCAGCAGAGATGTTTTTGGCTATAATAACACCATTTCCATCCAATAAATAGTTAGTGAACCCCCGATTCAAACGGTACTTCTTAAACAATCCGGAGTCCTCGCCTTCTGTTTCCACGAAGCAAGTGGGCGTAACTATTTGGTCCTTACGAACGGTTTCCTTGAAAATCGACTGATATTCGTCAAACGATACGGAAACCATTTCCACATTACGGGAAGAACGAAGCACATTGCTCAAACTTACATTTTGCATCCGGGACTGCGCATCATAACTTGCCCAAAAACTTAGCAACACATAGCGGCCTTTCATATTAGCCAGTTTAAATGCAGGTTGCTCTTCTGATGTAGATTCGATTTTAAAATCAGGGGCTACATCACCCTCACTCAAACCTCCGGTCGGTTTGTCTTTCTCAACGAAAGCGGTCAAGGAACAAATCAGTAATACAACAAAAATCCATTTTACATGTCTCATGTAATTCGGTTTTAGTTAATACTATCCGGGACTGTCCTTAAACAGTGGTTTCTTCCCGAAACATTGTCTTTTCAGGCATCAGGCGAAGAGGAATCCGCTGATTATCAGAGCCTTTATTTTTGAAACCGAGTGCAAAGGTAAGTAATTATTAAATTAACTTCCAAAAAAACAAGCAAAAATCTTACTTTTTGAGTATAACTTTTTATGTTATTTAGCATAAAAACGAACTTTTTTCTCTACTTTTGCAGCGTTAAAGTCTATTTTTTATGCAACCATCAAATACTGAATTGATTCTGATTCGAGTTACCGGCGAAGATCGCCCGGGACTGACTGCTTCCGTGACCGAAATCCTTGCCAAATATGATGCCACGATTCTTGATATCGGCCAGGCAGATATTCATAATACATTATCGCTGGGTATCCTGTTCAAGAGTGAAGAAAGACATTCCGGATTCATTATGAAGGAACTGTTGTTCAAGGCTTCTTCTCTGGGAGTAACCATCCGGTTTGAACCTATCACCACCGAGCAATATGAAAACTGGGTAGGTATGCAAGGGAAAAACCGTTATATCCTGACGGTTCTGGGACGCAAGCTTTCCGCCCGACAGATTTCTGCCGCTACAAGCATATTAGCCGAGCAGGGCATGAATATTGATGCTATCAAACGTCTGACAGGTCGTATCCCATTGGATGAATGTCAGGCAGATACACGTACCAGGGCTTGCATCGAATTTTCAGTGAGAGGTACTCCGAAAGATCGCATTGCGATGCAGGAGAAGCTGATGAAGTTGGCCAGCGAACTGGAAATGGATTTTTCTTTCCAACAGGATAATATGTACCGTCGTATGCGCCGTCTGATCTGTTTTGATATGGACTCTACATTAATCGAAACAGAGGTGATTGACGAACTGGCTATCCGTGCCGGTGTAGGCGACGAAGTAAAGGCCATCACAGAAAGCGCCATGCGTGGAGAAATAGACTTTACAGAGAGCTTTACCCGCCGTGTAGCACTATTGAAAGGGCTGGACGAATCGGTCATGCAGGAAATAGCCGAGAGCCTGCCTATCACGGAGGGCGTAGAACGGCTGATGTATGTATTGAAGAAGTACGGTTACAAAATCGCCATCCTTTCGGGAGGATTCACTTATTTCGGCCAGTACCTGCAAAAGAAATACGGTATAGATTACGTCTATGCCAACGAACTAGAAATTATTGACGGCAAACTGACCGGACGTTACCTAGGAGATGTAGTAGACGGAAAACGGAAAGCCGAACTGCTCCGCCTCATTGCACAAGTGGAAAAGGTGGATATTGCACAGACCATCGCCGTAGGAGACGGAGCTAACGACCTCCCTATGCTAGGGGTTGCCGGACTGGGAATTGCTTTCCACGCAAAGCCTAAAGTGGTGGCAAATGCCAAGCAATCGATCAACACCATCGGACTGGATGGAGTGCTCTATTTCCTCGGATTCAAAGATTCTTACTTGAATATGTAATTAGACCAAAAAATAGATTATCTTTGCTGACAAATTAAATAAAAGAATGAAGTTTTCCGAACTTATCACCTACAAAACAACACCAAACAATAACAATACACCATTTGCCAATAACTCATCATTTATTTATTATACCAAATCATTACTTTTACTCCGCAAAAACAAACTATATTTCAATAAAGAAAATATGTTTACTTTACCTTAGGAATTACATATGAAAAAGCATATTGTGATACTGATAGCCCCAAAAGATTACAGTATCAAATACAAGATACGCCCACCACCGTCAAAGAATCTCTATTTAGTATTATATATTCAGAAAAAATGATCTATTAATTATTGTCACTTGGAGGAAATAGATATTCCTTAAAGAATGATTCAAGACGTAAGGATTTAAATCTGCATACGGAACTCGCTTTCTTAATATTGACCTTCAAAGAACAAATAATTTTGAGATTAGACTGTTTGAGTTTAGTAATGCCCTAAATCACACTCGTTGTGCATTTTCTCATCCCCCCTCAACTAAAAAGGAACAGAGGTATACAGTCCAAGTGACCTCAACAAAAAATAAATATGAAATACAAGCAGAAAAGAACCTGCGTAGTGAATTAGGGGATTATGACATAAATAAGCTGGCAGAAACAGGACGCCGGATATGGAACGAAGCCTTAGGACGCATCAAAGTAGAAGGAGGTACTGAAAATGACAAGACCGTATTATACTCTTCGTTCTATCGTACTTTCGAACGTCCTATCTGTATGAGTGAAGACGGTGGTCTTTATTTCAGCGCTTTTGATGGAAAAGTACATAACGACAACGGCATCCCCTTTTATACCGATGACTGGATCTGGGACACTTACCGCGCCGCACATCCGCTCCGTACACTAATCGATCGGAAAAAAGAAGAAGATATTATAGCTTCATATTTACGAATGGCCGAACAGATGGGCAACATGTGGATGCCTACTTTCCCCGAAGTAACAGGAGACACACGACGCATGAATTCCAATCATGCCGTAGCTACTATCGCCGATGCTTTGACAAAAGGACTAAAAGTAGATGCTGCAAAAGCTTACGAAGCCTGCCAGAAAGGAATAGAAGAAAAAACTCTTGCTCCCTGGTCAGGAGCAGCAGCTGGTTGGTTGGATAACTTCTACCGGGAAAACGGATATATCCCTGCTCTCCGCCCGGGTGAAAAAGAGAATGATCCGAATGTGCATCCTTTCGAAAAACGCCAGCCTGTGGCTGTCACTTTGGGAACCAGCTATGACCAATGGTGTCTCTCCCGCATAGCAGAAACACTAGGTAAAAAAGATGAAGCTGCGCACTATTTACAATGCTCTTACAATTACCGGAATATTTTTAATGAAGCAACCGGTTTCTTTCACCCGAAAGATAAGGAAGGTAACTGGATTGAACCATTCGATTACCGTTACTCCGGTGGTATGGGAGCCCGTGAATATTATGGAGAAAACAACGGTTGGGTTTATCGTTGGGATGTACCCCATAACGTGGCTGATCTAATCAGTCTCATGGGCGGAAACGAACGATTCATCGCCAACCTCGATCGTACCTTCAGTGAACCATTGGGACGCGGGAAATATGAATTTTACGCACAATTACCGGATCATACCGGCAATGTCGGACAATTTTCCATGGCTAACGAACCATCTTTACATATACCTTATCTATACAACTATGCCGGTCAACCTTGGAAAACCCAGAAACGTATCCGCCAAATGCTGAAAACTTGGTTCCGTAACGACCTAATGGGTATGCCGGGTGATGAAGATGGTGGTGGCATGACCTCATTTGTAGTCTTCTCCTCTCTAGGTTTTTATCCTGTTACTCCGGGATTACCTGTCTACAACATCGGCAGCCCGCTTTTCACAAATACAAAGATTACCCTTGATAACGGCTCTATATTTGAAATCGACGCCCAAAATGCTTCCGACGAAAACAAATATATTCAATCTGCCACCCTAAACGGTCAGGAATGGAATAAACCCTGGTTCAGCCATGACGATCTGAAAAATGGAGGCAAGTTGATGCTGATAATGGGCAACAAACCCAATAAAACATGGGGAAACGGAATGAATGCCGCTCCTCCGTCAGCAAATTATAAATAAACGTTATCCGGTCATCTAAAATGTCTCAAAATAGAATCTTAGAAATGAATTTTCTATTTTGAGACATTTTCATGTTTTATTAAAGATATCCCCTATTTCTTAGGGATATCATACAGTTTTTTGTATTTTTGCAATATTTAATTGCAAAACTGACAGAAGTAGAAGTACTATGAAATATCAACTACAAATATTGATTTTTGTCTTGCTCTGCCTGGTAGGCAAATTGGACGCATCTTCCCTATATGATTATGGACTTCATCTCAAGTCTCATACTGTATCAGCAATAGAGAGAACCTCTTTATTTCTGGATGACAATCAACCTTTCCCTATAAAAAATGATTTCACAATTTCCTTTCAAATGTATATTCGTGCCAATGAACCGGATTTCGGTTCCATTCTCCATTTATATACAAATACCAATCAATATATTCGTTTTTTATTTGTGGCAGGCGAAGAAAGACATTTTCCCGCTTTAGTACTCAATGAGGGCATTGTTACCATAGACACTCATATCGAACGAGAAAAATGGCTAAATGTTTCTATACATATGCGTTTGAAGGACAATGTCATTGAAGTAGATTACGACAACAAAAAAATATCAGCCATGGCTCCTCTACAGGGGACAAAAAGTGTTTCAGCCCTATTTGGAAAAATGGAAAGCTATTTAGCAGATGTGGCTCCCGTTAACTTAAGAAACATAATCGTTATGCAAGATGGAAAACAGACGCGTGAATGGAAGCTGTGGAAACATAATGACGATGTTTGCTATGATAAAAAGGAAAATGCAATAGCACGTGCGCTTCATCCAATATGGCTGATAGACAACCATATCGAATGGAAACTTATTCATCAAGCCCACATTCCTGGCAAACTGGATGTATCATTCAATGCTCGTGATGCTTTATTTTACTTAGTCAAACCACAATCCATTGAAGTTCTGGACGAAAAAGGAACATTACAAAAAGAAATAACGATACGTGGCGGTTTCCCTGCCGTAGAATATCCCAATCATCAATTGTATGACACTTTAACTAACAAGATAGTGTCTTACCATCTCAAAAGGGGTATAACTTCTTATTTCTCGTTCGATACCGAAAAATGGAGCAATGAAGAGCGAAACAAAGAGGAAGCCAGCAACTATAATCACGCCAGAACATTTAATCCGGCAGACTCTTCTTTCTATTTTTTCGGCGGTTATGGTTTTTATCAATACCGTAATGATCTCTTTCAGATGAAGTCCGGAAATTACAAATTAGAACAAGTGATATATGAGCGTCCCCTCTATCCCCGCTATTCCGCCGCCATGACTATAGTAGGCGATGAACTGTATATTTTTGGCGGAAGAGGTAATAAATATGGAAAGCAGGAGTTGAGTTCACATTTCTACCTCGGGTTATGTGCAATCAACTTGAAAAACAATCGGTCACGTATCGTCTGGCAAAAAAACATGTCCCCAGAAGATGGAACCCTTATGGCTTCTTCCATGTATTTCGAACCGTCGGATAGTTCTTTCTATGCCGTTTCAATGAATAAAGGCGGCATATTGTGGAAAATCTCCATGAAAGATTCTGTCTACACGGAAGTCTCCAAACCCATACACAACGAATTGAATTATCAAGATTGTGACTTCAGTCTTTATACTTCCCCTTCACATGGTAAATTATTTCTGGTATTGGATAAAATACAAAATGACCATACACATAATGTAGCCATCTATTCCATCAATATGCCTCTCGTAAACGAAGAAGATATCCGGCAACCGGAAAATGAAACATTTACTTCCAGCCGGAAATACTTTTATATTGCCGGAATCTTGTTGCTATTCATTATAAGTGGAACTATATTCTACCGCTCAAAATATAGCAAAAAGAAAAAAAGTACACCGGTTACTAAAACCAGAGAGGAAAAGTTATCTGTTATAGAAAGTCATATCGATCGGAAACAACCTGAAATACCAGAATATCAGGTAACACAAGAAAAGAGGCAGGATTTTGAAACCACCCTGACGAGAACTGCCGACTATTATGATCGAAACCGCGCATCTATTTCTTTATTTGGATGTTTCAACGTACGCGATAAAGAAGGAAATGACATCACCTCCAATTTTACACCTCGTTTGAAACATCTGCTTATTTTGTTGATACTCTATACAGAGAAAAATCCTCAAGGTATCCTTGCTAGTAAAGCAACTGAAATACTATGGCCTGACAAAGAAGAAACCGCTGCCCGTAACAACCGTAATGTCAATCTGCGCAAATTGCGGGTATTATTAGAAAGCATTGGAGATATGGAAGTAGTGACAGAAAATAACTTCCTGCGCATCAAATGGGGAACAAGCGTATTTTGTGATTATCATACCTTAATGACCTGTACCAAACAATTTGAACAAGAGAAAAGTGAAGAATTACTCAACCGGATATTGGAATTGTTATTGTATGGTCCTTTATTGCCAAATACAGTTTTTGACTGGTTAGACGATTTCAAGGATGCCTACTCCAGCCATTCTATCGACTTACTAAAGAATTTACTGGAAATCGAAATCCAACGAAATCATCAAGAAATGATCATCCGTCTTGCTGATATCATGTTCTTGCACGACCCACTTAATGAAGAAGCATTGGCAGCCAAATGTACCGTACTCTCCGCACAAGGAAAGAAAGGTATTGCCCGAAATGTATATGACCGCTTCTGCAAGGAATACCGCGACTCTATGGGAGAAAATTATAAAATACCATTTGTTAGTTTATAGGTGTAATTTATAAATATATCAATTAAACTATGCAATATATGCCACAGCCAATTGGTATACTGATCCATTACCGTGCAGAAATGAGTAAAATCGATGCGGTTTTGAGCATCATTTTGTGATGTGTAATCCTCCTCTATAAAGTTGAAAAAATATAAAAACATCTGCCACCTGCAACCAAACGTTCGTAATGCACTAATTGATAAACAGTTGCATTGTTGCAGATACTGTGGCAGATACGTTGCAGATAAAGTACCTGCAACGCAGTATAAACCTTACATAAACCAAGTCTCCATGAGTGCAAAAGTACAATTGTATGCATTAACTTCCTGTTTCCAAGCGGGAAACTGTCGTTTCAGGCATTAGAAACTGCAGTTTCCACGGCAGGACACGGGAGTTTCCAAGGTAGGACACGATAGTTCCCAAGGCAGGAAACTGTAGTTTCCACGTAAGGATACTGTCGCCTTCTCGTAGAAACGCCACAATTATCCCATAGCTTTGCATTAAGAAATCAAGGATTCTTTGATTATATAACTCAAGTTTCTCAAGTCTGTATATCCCTGGCTTCCCCTCCTTCTGAAAGGAGAAACGATGCAGAGTACTTACGAAATTGCAGTTATATAATGTGTTGCAGATACTTTATCTGCAACCTATCTGCCACAGGTATCTGCAACGTTACAACTAT
>OOCM01002846.1_pt1 | contig 10619 bp, 6 predicted proteins | sample 1671111 | NCBI WGS metagenome assembly OOCM01 (sample SAMN06348123, study PRJEB24527) | human gut metagenome | biome: human gut; feature: ankylosing spondylitis patient; material: feces | host: Homo sapiens | place: China | collected 2015-10 | reverse complement strand
GGATATACGAAAGCACCTTTTGTTATATTTAAAAAAGAAAAGAGCCACCAAAATGGTGGCTCCAAATGAGGGGGGAAAGGATTCAAATATATGAAAAGCTTTCGTATTGTATGTTACAGTATATATGTGAACATTTCATGAACGATATGTGAACTATTTATGTTTTCCATGTCAAAAAAAACGACAAATTTCTGTTAATAATCACGGAAATCTGCCTATATTTGACATGATACCGTATAATTTTCTATTTTTCGTTTTCATTTTGTCCGCATCGCACACTAAATTCTGAACTTTTCAATTTTTATGAAAAAATAATCCACTCCTTTTTTATCTATGCTATAATACTCACAAATATTCTTTTCAGGAAGGCGAAACATCATGTATAAAATTGATTTTAATCATCCAATAAATGTACATTTTATGGGAATCGGTGGTATCAGCATGAGCGGACTTGCCGAAATTCTTATTAAAGAGGGTTTTAAAGTCACCGGTTCCGATATGAAAGCATCCCATATGACAGATAAACTTTCTGACATGGGTGCTCTGATCAATATCGGACAAACCGCAAGCAATATTACAGATCAGATTGACCTTGTCGTATATACAGCAGCCATCCATCCGGATAATGAAGAATTTAAGGCTGCAAAATCCAAAAATATCCCTATGCTGACAAGAGCACAGCTCTTAGGTCAGATCATGGAGAATTACAAATACTCCATCGCGGTCAGCGGTACTCATGGTAAGACAACCACAACTGCCATGCTTTCTTATATTATGTTAGAGGCCGACGTTGACCCGACAATTTCCGTTGGCGGAATCATCGATGATATCGGTGGAAATATCCGTGTAGGTTCTTCTGATTACTTTGTAACAGAAGCCTGCGAGTATACAAACAGCTTCCACGCATTCAAACCATACATCAGCATTATCTTAAATGTTGATGCGGATCATCTGGATTTCTTCAGCGGCATTGAAGAGATCGCGGAGTCATTCCACACATTTGCAACAAAGACTCCTGAAAACGGAAAAGTCATTGTAAATGGTGATATGCAGTATTTTGATACCGTAACAAGAGATCTGAAGTGTCAGGTTATTACTTTCGGCGAAGATCCAAAGAACCATTACAGCGCTGCAAATATCCGCTTTGATGAATTTGGCCGCCCAACTTATACCCTTGTGATCGACGGAAAGGAGATCACCGACATCACACTTCATGTATTTGGAAAGCATAACGTATACAATTCCTTATCTGCTATTGCTGCCGCAACAGAGCTTGGCATCGAAATCGATGCGATCAAAGCAGGTCTGCTGCATTGTAAGGGTGCAGAGCGGAGATTCGAGTATAAAGGAACGATCCTCGACAATGTAAAGGTCATGGATGACTATGCACATCATCCAACTGAGATTGCTGCAACCCTCGCCGCTGCAAAGAATACAGACTACCATGAATTATGGTGTGTATTCCAGCCTCATACCTACAGCAGAACATATGCCCTTTTCGATGACTTTGCAAAGGTCTTAAGTGTCTGTGACCATGTTATCGTTGCTGATATCTATGCGGCCAGAGAGAAAGACACAGGTCTGGTATCCTCGAAGCAGCTCGCCGAAAAGATTGCTTCTTATGGAACCGATGCGTTCTATCTGCCATCCTTTATGGACATCGAAAATTATTTATTGAAAAATTGCAAAAAAAATGATTTGTTGATAACTATGGGTGCCGGAAATGTCGATTCTATCGGAAATGAGCTGATAAAAAAATAATTATCCACATTTTTGGGTTGAATAAAACGGCATTTTATTATATCATATAGAAGTAAAAATGCGACTATTCGGGGAAAATTTTGTTTTCCAGACAGAAGTTATCCCCAAAAAGCAATGATTATAGAAGCGGAGCGACAGAAAAAGCATGGAAATCGTACAAGATAAATGGAAAGAAATACTGCAGAGAGTGCGGGACGAGCACGAATTATCTGAGATCTCCTTTACCACATGGATTGAACCACTTACGATCCATTCCGTAGAGGACAATCTGATCACAATCCTGGTTCCATCCGAAAAAATGGGCCTCGATTACGTGAGCAAAAAATATACTCTTCCTATTAAAGTAGCAATCGCGGAAATCACAGGCATCAACTATGAAATCCGCTTTATTCTGCCGGAAGAAGTGAAACAGGAAAAAGCGCCTGCTCCCGTCCAGAAAAATCTTTATGTGCCAAACCTGAATCCAAAGTATACCTTTGATACCTTCGTGGTCGGCAGCAATAACAAATTTGCCCATGCAGCTTCTCTCGCCGTGGCCGAATCCCCGGGAGAAATCTACAATCCGCTGTTTTTATATGGTGGTGTAGGTCTGGGAAAGACACATCTGATGCATTCCATTGCACATTTTATTCAGGAAAATCATCCGGGGATGAAGGTGCTGTACGTTTCATCGGAAACATTTACCAATGAACTGATTGAGGCGATTAGAAATGGCAATAATACTGCTATGAGCCGTTTTCGGGAGAAATACCGCAGTATCGATGTGCTTCTGATCGATGATGTGCAGTTTATTATAGGAAAAGAAAGCACGCAGGAAGAATTTTTCCATACCTTTAATGAACTTCATGTGGCGAAAAAGCAGATCATTTTGTCCAGTGACCGTCCGCCAAAGGAAATGGAGACATTAGAAGAACGCATCCGTTCCCGTTTTGAATGGGGACTTCTGGCAGATATCGGTTCGCCGGATTATGAAACCCGTATGGCAATCCTGAAAAAGAAAGCGGAGCGGGATGGATTTGAGCTGAGTGATGAGATCCTGAATTACATAGCGGTCAATATTAAGTCGAACATCCGTGAACTGGAAGGTGCCTTAAATAAGCTGATGGCGTACGTCAATCTGGTTCAGACGGAGATCACCATGGAGATCGCGCAGAAGGAATTGCAGAATATCATTTCACCGGACAAGCCCCGCATTGTGACACCACAGCTCATTATGGAAGTGGTTGCGGAGCATTTTGGCATCAGTATCGAACAGATTTTGTCAAAATCCCGGAGTAATGATGTGGCAAAACCAAGGCAGATTGCCATGTATCTGTGTAAAAATATGACGGATGCATCGCTGGAAGCCATTGGAAAAGTGCTTGGCGGCAGAGATCACTCCACGGTGGTTCATGGGATTAAGAAGGTGGCAGAGGATGTCAGTGCAGATGAAGCTGTTGCAAAGACGGTAGAGACGATCAAGAAGAAAATTAACCCAAATTAAGTGGACAATATGTGGATAAACAGATGAAACATGCTGATTACATGTTGATATACGTGTAGATAACAGAGGAAAGCGTTGTGGAAATCTGTGGAAAAACGGAAATCTCAGGTATCACGTTGAGAGAAAATGTACGTGAGATCCTTTAAGGTGTGCTCTGATGCCGGAGAAAAACGGAATTTTTCACAGATTGTCCCCAAACTGTAAGTAGCAAATCCACAGCAAAAAACAGAAAAAAATATGGTGAAAATCTGCTTAACGTAAGGTGGTGGAACGTTATCCACTTATACACATACGCTAAGACGATTACGACGAAAACCATTTATATATAGATATATTATGTGAAGCTATGATGCCTGAAAGGAGTTATTAACATTATGAAAATAATCTGTTCAAAAGCAAACCTGGTAAAAGGTGTCAGCATTGTATCAAAGGCTGTTCCGTCCAGAACAACCATGCCGATTCTGGAATGTATTCTTATTGATGCATCGGCAAATGAGATCAAGCTGACTGCGAATGATATGGAACTTGGAATAGAGACCGTGATTGAAGGAGAGATCGTTGAGAGAGGAATCATCGCACTGGATGCAAAATTCTTTTCTGAGATTGTTCGTAAACTTCCGGATAATGAGGTTGTGATCGAGTCGGATGATTCTTTCCAGACCATCATTACCTGTGAAAAAGCAAAATTTACCATCGCAGGAAAATCCGGTGAAGATTTTTCTTATCTTCCATATATTGAGAAAAATGAGTCCATCACCATTTCCCAGTTTACGTTAAAGGATGTGGTACGCCAGACCATTTTCTCTATCGCAGATAACGATACAAACAAACTGATGACCGGTGAACTTTTTGAAATCAACGAGAACCGTCTGAGAGTTGTATCTCTGGACGGACACCGTATTGCGATCCGCAAAATTGAGCTGAAAAATTCGTATCTGGACCGAAAAGTCGTTGTTCCGGGAAAAACCCTGAACGAAATCAGCAAAATTCTGTCCGGCGAGATGGATGATCAGATTGATATTTACTTCTCGGAAAACCACATTATGTTCAAGTTCGATGATACAACGGTCGTTTCCAGACTGATCGACGGTGAATATTTCCGCATCGACCAGATGCTTTCGAGTGATTACGAGACAAAAGTGACGATCAACAAAAAAGAATTCTTAAGCTGTATCGACCGTGCGACGCTTCTTGTCAAAGAAGGCGACAAAAAACCGATCATCATCGACATCCAGGATGGAGCGATGGAACTGCAGATCAACTCCGCGATGGGTTCCATGAAAGAAGAGATCGATATCAACAAAGAAGGCAAGGATATTATGATCGGTTTTAACCCGAAATTCCTGATCGATGCACTTCGTGTTATTGACGACGAGGAAATTTCGATTTATCTGGTCAACCCGAAGGCTCCATGTTTTATCCGGAACGAAGAAGAGAGCTATATCTATCTGATTCTGCCGGTAAACTTCAATTCCGTGAGATAAGTCACATAAGTTTGAAATCTGCCGGAACCTTTTCTGAAAGAACTTTCAGCGGTTTTACAGCCACACAGGTTGAAAACTGCGAACTTACGTGAGGAAAAGGCACGGCAGTGCAGGAGGAAAAAATGGAAATTATTACGCTGCGTGAAGATTACATCAAACTGGGCCAGGCATTAAAAGCTGCGGCTCTGGTAGAAGACGGCGTGGAAGCAAAGCTCGTCATCAAGGACGGCGAAGTGACCGTAAACGGTGAAGTAGATACCCGCCGCGGCCGCAAGCTCTATGACGGAGATGTTGTCTGCTACAATGGAAATGAGATACAAATTAAAAAATAAGGCTTAAAAACTTAAGCTGATTTTTCACGGACGAGTGCTCATGTATATCAAATCTTTAGAACTGAAGAACTATCGGAATTATGAGAGTTTATGCATAAATATCAGCCCCGGAACGAATATTCTCTACGGCGACAATGCCCAGGGAAAGACGAATATTCTCGAGGCTTTATATCTCGCGGGTACGACAAAATCGCACCGCGGCAGCAAGGACCGCGAAATCATCCAGTTTGACCGGGAGGAAGCCCATATCCGGATGATGGTGGAGCGGAACGGCAGCACGCATAAAATCGATATGCATCTAAAAAAAAATAAATCCAAGGGAATCGCCATCGATGGAGTTCCGATCCGCAAAGCGTCGGAACTTTTTGGCATTGTAAATATTGTGTTTTTCTCTCCGGAGGATCTGAATATAATCAAAAACGGTCCTGCGGAGCGCCGGCGTTTCCTGGATAGCGAAATTTGTCAATTGTCAAGACTATACATGATCGAGCTTGCCAATTATAATAAAGTGGTGGCGCAGAGAAACAAGCTGCTTAAAGAGATTTCGTTTTCCGGCAGAATGGCGGATACGCTCGAGATCTGGGATGAGCAGATGGTCCGCTATGGAACAAGCATTATTTCCGAGCGGAAAAAATTTATCAGCCGCCTGAATGATATTTTATCCGAGATCCATCAGAATCTGACCGGAGGAAAGGAGCAGATTCTGATTACCTATGAACCGAATGTGTCCGAGGAAGGGTTTTCCGAAGAGTTAAAAGCCGGAAGAGAGCGTGATCTGCGTTTCGGACAGTCCTACACCGGGCCGCACCGGGACGATTTCTGTGTGCGGGTCAACGACATTGATATCCGTAAATACGGTTCCCAGGGGCAGCAGAGGACGGCGGCGCTTTCGCTGAAACTGGCGGAGATCCGTCTGGTCGAGGAGGAAATTCACGATACACCGGTTTTACTGCTGGATGATGTTTTGTCGGAGCTGGACGGTAGCCGGCAGAATTATCTTCTGCAGAGCATTCACAGCATACAGACACTGATTACCTGTACCGGACTGGACGAGTTTGTCGAAAATCATTTTGAGGCAAACAGCGTATTCCAGGTGGTCGAGGGATCTGTGTTTCACAAAGAAACAGGAGGAATCTAAATGAGTACAGAGAACATGGAAAAGACAGAGTATGGTGCAGACCAGATTCAGATTCTGGAGGGTCTGGAAGCCGTACGGAAGCGCCCAGGTATGTATATCGGCAGTACCTCCGCACGGGGACTTCACCATCTGGTCTATGAGATTGTCGACAACTCGGTAGACGAGGCACTGGCAGGATACTGCAAAAATATTGACGTTACGATTAACCCGGACAACTCCATCACCGTCATCGACGACGGCCGTGGTATTCCGGTCGGCATCAATCATAAGTCGGGCCTTCCGGCCGTTGAGGTTGTCTTTACGGTGCTGCACGCAGGCGGAAAGTTCGGCGGCGGAGGGTACAAGGTATCCGGCGGTCTGCACGGCGTTGGTGCATCCGTTGTAAATGCGCTGTCTAACTGGCTTGAGGTGCGCGTTTATCACGATGGAAAGGTTTACTTCCAGCGGTATGAGCGCGGAAAAACCATGAATAAGCTGGAGGTCATCGATACCTGTCCGATCGAAAAAACAGGTACCGAGGTCCGTTTCCTGCCGGATGACACGATGTTCGAGGAGACGGTTTATGATTACGACGTTTTAAAAACAAGACTCCGCGAGACCGCATTTCTGACCAAGGGACTGCGCATTGTTCTGCGCGATCTGCGCACGGATCCGGTAGTGGAAAAAGCATTCCACTACGAGGGCGGTATCAAAGAGTTTGTCAGCTACCTGAACAAGAGCAAAACGGCGCTCTACCCGGACATCATCTACTGCGAGGGAGAAAGAGACGGCGTTCTCGTTGAGGTTGCGATGCAGCACAACGATTCCTATCAGGAAAATACGTACGGTTTCGTCAACAACATTACGACGCCGGAGGGCGGTACCCATATCGTGGGCTTCCGGAATGCGCTGACGAAAACCTTTAATGAATATGCAAGAGCAAATAAACTGTTAAAAGACAGCGAACCGAACCTGACCGGAGAGGATATCCGCGAGGGTATGACGGCGATTGTCAGCATCAAAATTGAGGAGCCGCAGTTCGAGGGCCAGACAAAGCAGAAACTTGGAAACAGCGAGGCGAGAGGAGCAGTCGACAATATCGTGAGCACCCAGCTCGAGCTGTTCCTGGAGCAGAACCCGGCTGTCGCAAAAACGATCATTGAAAAGTCCCTGCTTTCCCAGCGTGCGAGAGAGGCTGCAAGAAAAGCGCGTGACCTGACGAGAAGAAAATCCGCACTGGACGGTATGTCCCTGCCTGGAAAACTGGCAGACTGCACCGACAAGGATCCGAAAAACTGTGAGATCTTCCTGGTCGAGGGAGATTCCGCGGGCGGTTCCGCAAAATCCGCGAGAAGCCGTGCAACGCAGGCGATCCTGCCTCTGCGTGGAAAAATCCTGAATGTAGAGAAAGCACGTCTCGATAAAATTTATGCCAATGCCGAGATCAAAGCGATGATTACGGCATTCGGAACCGGAATCCACGACGATTTCGATATCACCAAACTGCGCTACGACAAGATCATCATCATGACCGATGCCGATGTCGACGGCGCGCACATCGACACGCTGATGCTGACGTTCCTGTACCGCTTCATGCCGGAGCTGATCAAACAGGGCCACGTTTACCTGGCACAGCCGCCGCTGTTCAAGATTGAGAAAAACAAAAAAGTATGGTACGCATACGACGACGATCAGATGAATCAGATCCTCAATGAGATCGGACGCGGAGATAATAAGATCCAGCGTTACAAAGGACTGGGAGAGATGGATGCGGAGCAGCTCTGGGAGACCACCATGGACCCGGAACGCCGTGTTCTGCGCCGCGTTGTGTTCGATGAAGAGTATTCTTCTGAAATTGATCTTACCTTCAATACGCTCATGGGCGACAAGGTAGAACCGCGCCGTGACTTTATCGAAGAGAGAGCAAAATACGCAAACAACCTGGATATCTAAAAAGTCCTGTGAACTGAAGTGGAGGAAAAGATGGAAGATAATGTTTTTGATAAAATTCACGAGGTCGATCTGAAAGACACGATGGAGGAATCCTACATCAACTACGCGATGAGCGTAATTGCATCCCGTGCACTTCCAGACGTCCGCGATGGCTTAAAGCCGGTACAGAGACGTATTCTGTACTCCATGAGTGAACTGAACAATACGCCGGATAAGCCGCACCGTAAGTGCGCGCGTATCGTCGGTGATACGATGGGTAAATATCACCCGCACGGCGACAGCTCTATCTACGGAGCACTCGTCAACATGGCACAGGACTGGGCAACCCGTTATCCGATGGTGGACGGCCATGGAAACTTCGGTTCCGTCGACGGCGACGGCGCTGCGGCTATGCGATACACCGAGGCACGTTTAAGCAAAATCTCGATGGAGATGCTGGCGGATATCAACAAAGACACCGTAGACTTCGCCCCGAACTTTGATGAAACCGAAAAAGAGCCTGTTGTTATGCCGGCCCGCTACCCGAACCTTCTGGTAAACGGTACTTCCGGTATCGCAGTCGGTATGGCAACGAACATCCCGCCGCACAATCTGCGCGAGGTGGTAAGTGCCATTGTAAAAATTATTGATAATATCATCGAGGAGGACCGTACGACAGATCTCGAGGAGATTCTCGGCATTGTAAAAGGCCCTGACTTCCCGACCGGAGCAGAAATCCTCGGCACCCGCGGCATCGACGAGGCTTACCGTACCGGCCGCGGTAAAATCCGTGTTCGTGCGGTATCAAACATCGAGACACTGCCGAACGGAAAGAGCGAGATCATCGTAACCGAGATCCCGTACATGGTAAACAAGGCGCGCCTGATCGAGAACATCGCCGCGCTGGTAAGAGATAAAAAGATCGACGGCATCACCGGCATTGCGGACCACTCCAACCGTGAGGGTATGCGCATCTGTATCGAACTGCGCCGCGACGCCAATGCAAACGTCATCTTAAACCAGCTGTACAAACATACCCAGATGCAGGATACCTTTGGTGTGATCATGCTTGCACTGGTAAACAATCAGCCGAAAGTCATGAACCTTCTGGAGATGCTGACGTATTATCTGCAGCACCAGGAAGAGGTTGTGACGAGAAGAACGAAATACGACCTGAACAAAGCGCAGGAGAGAAGCCATATTCTGGAAGGACTCTTAAAAGCGCTTGACCATATTGACGAAGTGATCCATATCATCCGTGCATCCGCGAATGCGGCAGAGGCAAAGAAGAACCTGATGGAACGCTTCGATCTGAGTGATGCCCAGGCCCAGGCAATCGTAGACATGCGTCTGCGCGCTCTGACCGGTCTGGAACGGGAGAAGCTCGAGAACGAGTACAAAGAGCTGATGGCGCGCATCGAGCAGTTAAAAGCCATCCTCGCAGACCGCAAGGTGCTTCTTGGCGTTATCCGCAGGGAGATTCTGACCGTATCCGAAAAATACGGCGATGACAGAAGAACTTCCATCGGCTTTGATGAGTACGATCTCTCCATGGAGGATCTGATTCCGCGCGAGAATACCGTCATCACCATGACGAAACTGGGCTATATCAAACGTATGACCGTTGACAACTTCCGCAGCCAGAACCGCGGCGGCAAGGGAATCAAGGGCATGCAGACCATCGAGGACGACTACATCGAGGAGCTTCTGATGACGACGACCCATCATTACCTCATGTTCTTTACGAATACGGGAAGAGTCTATCGCCTGAAAGCATACGAGATTCCGGAGGCGTCCAGAACCGCAAGAGGAACGGCGATTGTCAACCTTCTCCAGCTGCAGCCGGGAGAGAAGATTACCGCTGTTATTCCAATGCGCAAATATGAGAAGGGCCATTATCTGTTTATGGCAACGAAAAAGGGACTGGTGAAGAAGACGCCGCTCGAAGAGTACGAGAACGTCAGAAAAACGGGTCTTGCTGCCATTGCGCTCCGCGATGATGATGAACTGATTGAAGTTAAGACAACTGATAACGAGAAAGAGATTATTCTGGTAACGAAATTCGGCCAGTGTATCCGCTTCAAGGAAAACGATGTGCGTACGACAGGCCGTGTTTCCATGGGTGTACGCGGCATCAACCTTCTGGATGGCGATGAAGTAGTCGGCATGCAGATCTGCACGCAGGGAGACTATCTCCTTGTCGTATCCGAAAACGGCATGGGCAAACGGACGCCGATGGCAGAGTTTACCGTACAGCTCCGCGGCGGCAAGGGTGTCAAATGCTATAAGATTACCGAAAAGACCGGAAACCTGATCGGTTCCAAGGCGGTCAACGAGGATAATGAGATCATGATGATCACCACAGAGGGAATCATTATCCGTACGCCATGCTCCGGCATTTCTGTGATGGGACGGATCACATCCGGCGTTAAGCTGATGGATGTGGACGGCGAAATCAAGGTTGCCAGCATTGCAAAAGTAAGAGACAAAGAGGCGTCCGAGGAGACTTC
>OOCM01002840.1_pt1 | contig 10641 bp, 7 predicted proteins | sample 1671111 | NCBI WGS metagenome assembly OOCM01 (sample SAMN06348123, study PRJEB24527) | human gut metagenome | biome: human gut; feature: ankylosing spondylitis patient; material: feces | host: Homo sapiens | place: China | collected 2015-10 | reverse complement strand
TCCCACAAATTGTGACGCACATCTTGCAGAAAGCCTTTTTCAGACACGCTCTAGAATGCAGTAAATAAATATTTTCAGAGAGACTGGGTAAATATATGGAAAATGTGATTCGGAAATTGTATGGTATGTATATGGATAATGACAATAGAGAAAAAAATGAAATGTCAGTAATGCATGATGATTTATGTAAAGAGAAAAAAGAGAAGGCATACCAGTGCTATCAGAAATTGAGAGTTCAACTGACAGATGAGCTTGCTGAAGAACTGGATGAACTGATGAATAAACATATGGAAATATATCCACAGGAGCTGGAAGAAAGTTTTGCCATGGGATTTAAAACAGGGGCAAGGCTGATGTGCGAGATTTTCAGTGAAGAAACAGAATGATTGTAAAGCAGATATGGCAATTCTCCAGATAAAGTATGATTTTAGAGGATTGCCATAGGTTTGATAAGTGGGTCTGACATATAATTTTTGATAACATGATCAGGATAATTTATGGTTGTTGAACGTTATCAGAAATTGTGAGGTTGTCAGACGTAATTTCATTCAGGAGATATTCTATAGTATGCATATGTTCGTTCATAACTTTTTCTGCAAGAGGTGCATCATTATTGGTTATTGCCTGAACAAGCCGAGTGTGCTGGGAATCAATCTCCGGTGCATCGTTATTTTTCTGCATAAGATAGGAACGTATTCCAACGATCATATTTTCGGTAATCTGTGCAGAGGCATTTAAGACACTCAGTATTAATGGATTGGCAGAAATCTGAGCAATTTTCAGATGCAGATCACGATCCAGATCACCGCGGATTTTTTCATCCTGAGTGCTGTCCAGTCTGGCAATGATAAGCTGGAGTTCAGCAGCATCCAGCGGTGTACAGTTTTGGGCGGCGAGAAAAGCAGCTTTGCTTTCCAGTGCGCCTCGAAGCTGCAATGCATCCTGAATTTTGCTGTTGTACATTTGAAATATGATAGACAGAGGTTCAGTAAGACAGCTGTGAAGATCAGTTGCAATATAATTGGCACCGCCATGTACGCTGACAGTAATCCCGAGCAGGGAAAGAGCCTTCAGGACTTCTCGTAATGCTGGTCTGGAGATTCCGAATTCTTCTGCCAGAATACGTTCAGCAGGAAGTGCGTCGCCGGGTTGTAATTCTCCGTTTTGGATATTTTCGATAATTTGTTTCAGAACATCGTTGAATGTACTGGTTTTATCTATTTTTCTAAACATTTATTTTCCTCTTTCCTGGTACATCGTTTCGTAAATAACTATACCAATCGCGTAGGATGCGGATTCGAGTGTGCAGGTATAAAAACGCAGGCGTACGGGCTACGCTGAGGCTTTTATACCTGTGCAATCGGATTTGCAGACAAGTGAGTGGTATAGTTATTTCGAAAACGGTGTACTAACCTTTGTTGTGTTATGCAGCTCTATATCAAATAACTGTTCCGCAGAGATTTCTTTGATTATTAAATAGTTACATACATCTAATATTATAACGGATTGAAAGGGAGATGCAACTGATTCCTACAAAATTTCTAAAAGTGTAAAATTTTTGTGTTGCTGAGAACGGAGTGAACAGTAACAAATTTTTGCAGTTTTTTTATAAATTTTATAATTATATTAGAAATTAGACAAATTTCTCTCACATTTATAGGTTATGATATTTACATCTTAAGGAAATGACGTACCTTAAGAGAAAATCTTTCCTTTCCCTAAAAAGTGTAAAATGAACGTGAATCACCGCTTAGCCGACAAGATCGACGGAGAAGCGGTGATTTTATTATGTCACTGAAGCTGGATTCTTTCTTATAAACCTCTGTAACGATTAAGACAGGCATAAATTTCCTGAATACGGGGAGTAGCGTAACCACAGGAAATTTTTTGATTCTCCGTAAAGAAGGACAGACCATGTAAAGAGAGATTTTTCCAGAGAAACTGCACAATCTCAGGCAGGGTACGTCTGCCGTCTGCCAGATGTTCAACTGCATATTTCAGCAGGAGACCTAAGGCAGCGGTCTGTTCTGCGTCAATAAGCTGTTCTGTATAGCGGAGATCAATCTCCTGTCTGCCGAGAGAGAAGCCATCTGTTCCGGAGATTCTGGTTTTCAGGCGCTCAGGTTTTGCGGCACCGGAATCGGAATGATTTTCACGACTGTTATGTCTGAGGCGCTTAGAAGATTCGGCAGGTCTGCTCATAATGCGATGGCTGTGCGGAAGCTGAAAATCAGTAACTGAAACAGCAGGCAGAGGATATTGGCTGCATAATTTTTTGACAGAAGCTGTAATATCTTTTGGAACGTAATTGTCCATCTGGATAATTGTATCTGCAATATGAAAGAATGCCCCGGAACTTCCGGCAACAAGAATTGTAGAAATCCCTGCTTTTTTATAAAGATCTTCTGCACGCTCCAGAAACGGAGTGATCGGCTCTTTCTCACGCTGAATAACCTGCTGCATGAAAGCATCACGAACCATGAAGTTAGTTGCGGAGGTGTCTTCGTCAAGAAGAAAAAGGTGGCTTCCGGCTTCCATGCTTTCTACGATACCGGCTGCCTGGGAAGTGCTTCCACTGGCATCCAGTGTAGAGAAACAGCGGGTATCTTTCTTGTTTGGAAGATCATTTATAAACATGGAAATATCCACATCCTTGATAAAACGGCCATCTTCTGAACGCAGTTTGACAGCAGTTGCATCTGTGATCACGTATTCACGTCCATCTCCGGGGATATGATTGTATACACCAAGTTCAAGTGCATTCAGAAGCGTGGATTTGCCATGATATCCACCGCCTACGATCAGAGTGATTCCCTTTGGAATCCCCATGCCTGTGATTTTTCCTTTATGGGGAAGATTTATGGAAATGCGCAGACTGTCCGGAGAAGTAAAGGGAACGGAAGCTTTCATAGGGCGGGAGGAAATACCGCTTTCTCTTGGGAGGATGGAGCCGTCGGCTATGAATGCGCAGAGATTTTTTGCGGGCAGCGTCTGACGGATAAATTCCTGATCCTCTGCAAGCTCTATATAATTCTGTAATTCCTTTGCATTAAGGCTGGAGTAGAAAAAGGATTTTTGAATGCATACAGGCAGAAAATCAAAAAGGATTTTCTCCAGTTCAGTGGCATTGATCGTGCGGCCATTAGCAGGGAAGCCCACAAAAAAGCGGGCGGTTATGCCTTTTTCTGTTATTTCACAGGCTGTCCGGGAAAGAATCTCCTGACCACAATGACTGACAGTGAGCAGGCCGCTTTTGCCGGAGCCTTTTGCACGAAAGCTGTACTGGCTGACCTGTTTTTCAAACTGACGTGTAAGATAGTCGCAAAGAGTAGTCCCGGTAAGTGTATCTTTATAATATTCGACGGGAAATCCGGCATCTCTGTGTGAAATCTGAATGCTGACATGAGAGGGAGAAGCAAAAGGATCTCCCTGCACATGGTCGATGGACAGAATATAATTTCCAAAATGATACAGACCTTTCAGCCCTTTATATGCCGGATAACTTTTGCGGTTTATGGAACGAAGCTGCTGACGCAGTTCCTCTGAATTTTTCATGACAGAACCTCCTGGTATTGCAGATATTTTTATAATAATCCTCGCAAATAATGAATTTGAGAGGAGAAACATTAACCTGTCATCAACTATAGCGGAAATGAATCATAATGTCCACTGACAAATAAATATTAATCATATGGAAAATTTTCAGAGGATGTTTTATAATGAAAAACAGGTAATTGTTCAATACCATTACATAATAGCGAACTGATGAATAGTTACCGTTATCAAAGCAATACTATGAATGACAGTCATAAAGAAAGGCGGAACAGTAAATGGAACGTAGAAATGCATGGCTTTCTTATACAGAAGCAGAAGAAAAAGAACTGGAGCAGGTTGCAAAAGCGTATCGCAATTTTCTTAATGTGGGAAAAACAGAGCGTGAATGTGTGACGCAGATCATCAGAGAAGCACGGGCAGCAGGTTATGAATCTCTGGAAGAGAAGACTGCGAAGGGTGAGAAACTGAAAGCAGGAGATAAAGTTTATACAGTCGGAATGAAGAAGATCATTGCACTGTTTCATATCGGACAGGATGATATTTCTGAGGGAATGAATATTCTGGGAGCACACATTGATTCTCCACGTCTTGATGTCAAACAGAATCCATTATATGAGGATACGGATCTTGCATATCTGGATACCCATTATTATGGCGGTGTTAAGAAATACCAGTGGGTGACTCTTCCCCTGGCAATCCATGGCGTAGTGGTAAAGAAAGACGGAAGTACAGCAGAAGTAAATATCGGTGAGGATGAGGATGATCCGATCGTATATATCACAGACCTTCTGATCCATCTTGCAGGAAAGCAGATGCAGAAAAAAGCGGCAGAAGTGATCGAGGGAGAGAATCTGGACATCCTGATCGGCAGCAGACCACTGAAAGACCTGGAAGATGATAAGAAGAAAGAGGCAGTAAAACAGAATGTACTGAATATCCTTAAAGAGAAGTATGATATGGAAGAGGAAGATTTTCTTTCTGCAGAGCTGGAGATCGTACCGGCAGGAAAGGCAAGAGAGTGTGGTCTGGACAGAAGTATGATCGCTGCTTATGGACAGGATGACAGAGTGTGCGCATATACTTCTCTGCTTGCAATGCTTGGGATGGACACCCCGAAACACACTTCCTGCTGTCTGTTTACTGATAAAGAAGAGATTGGAAGCGTAGGTGCAACCGGTATGCAGTCACGTTTCTTTGAGAACGCAGTGGCTGAACTTCTGGATGCAATGGGATGCTACAGTGATCTGAGATTGAGAAGAACTCTGAAGAATTCCAGTATGCTTTCCTCTGATGTAAGTGCAGGCTATGATCCGGCTTATGGGGAGGCATTTGAGAAAAAGAATGCAGCTTATCTTGGAAGAGGTATCGTATTAAATAAATTTACCGGAGCAAGAGGTAAATCCGGCTCGAATGATGCAAATGCAGAATATGTGGCAAGAGTCAGAAATATTTTTGACAGCCATGAAGTTGCGTTCCAGACAGCTGAGCTTGGTAAAGTTGATGTAGGCGGAGGCGGAACAATCGCTTATATCGCAGCGCTTTATGGAATGGAAGTCATTGACAGCGGTGTGGCAGTGCTCAGTATGCATGCACCATGGGAAGTGACAAGTAAGGCAGATATTTACGAAGCTAAGAAAGCATATAAGGCATTTTTGCTGGAAGCATAAAAAGTCGGGCAGATGCAGAATAAAAATATGAAGAAATTGTGGAAGCTGTATCGTTTCTGATAACAGAGACTTGCAGATTCCGCAGATAAGGGCAGAGCTTTTGGAAAACTGAAGCGCTGCCCTTTTAACATATAAGTGAGGTTATGATTGTAAAAGGTATTTCTGATATCTTACGAAAGACAGGTTGCGATTCTGTAAGATCTGGATTGGAGCAGGATATTTAATAGACAGGAGGGAAAGATGGAGGAAGCGCTGATCAGAGTAAAAGATTTGTGTAAAATATATAATCCCGGCGAGAATGAAGTGCGGGCGCTGGATCATATTAATCTGGAAATTAATAAGGGTGAGTTTGTTGCTATTATCGGACAGTCAGGTTCAGGAAAGTCTACATTTATGAATATGCTGGGTTGTCTGGATGTGCCTACATCCGGCGAATATTTTCTGAATGGAACTGATGTGTCCACAATGGAAGATAATGAACTCTCAGAAGTCAGAAACCGGGAGATCGGATTTATTTTTCAGGGATTTAATCTGATCTCAAATCTGACTGCAATTGAAAATGTGGAACTACCGCTGGTTTACAGAGGGGTAGACAGAAAAACGAGACATAAGCTGGCAGTAGAGTCACTGACTATGGTAGGGCTTGAGAAACGTATGGATCACAGACCAAATGAAATGTCAGGAGGACAGCAGCAGAGGGTGGCTATTGCAAGAGCAATCGCGGCCCAGCCACCGGTGATCCTGGCAGATGAACCTACAGGAAATCTGGATTCTGCATCCAGTAAGGAGATTCTTCAGATTCTTAAAAGTATGCACGAGCAGGGAAAAACGGTCATATTGATCACACATGATAATGGGATTGCTGCTCAGGCAAGGCGTGTAGTCAGAATTATGGATGGAAAGATAGAGTCAGATTTTATCAATAAAAACTATGGGAAAGAAGAATACATAAAAAATCAGCTGGATGCATAAACCCGGTTACAAGGAGACAAATATTATGAAAAAAAAGAAAAGTAAAAAGAAAATTATTATTGGAGCAGCGGCTGTTCTCGTTGTTGCCGGCGGAGTTACAGTAGCAGGTCAGAGGAATTCCACAGAAAATCAGATCCCGCAGGTTCAGGTGGTAATTGCAGAGAAGGGTGATGTTGAGGAAATTGTAGATGCTACAGGAACAGTGGGAAGTGAAGAGGAGAAGACCTATTATTCTCCTGTAAATGCAGAGCTGAAAACGGTTTCTTTTGCCCAGGGAGATGTGGTGAAAAAGGGAACAAAACTGATCGAGTTTAATACAGAGGATCTGGAGAAAGATAATCGGAAAGCAGAACTGAATCTGAAATCAACAAAGTATGATACAAAGGATACAAGAAATAAATCTGACAAAGCAGAGAAGAAGCAGAAGGATGCCAAAAAGAATGTTCAGGAGCTTGAGAAGAAAATAAAGGATAAAAAAGCTTATGTCTCGTCTCTGAAATCACAGATTTCAGCGGCAGCAGCAGCGGCACAGCGTGAAGCGGCAGCTCAGGCATCTGCACAGGCAGCAGCTCAGGCTCAGGCACAGCAGCAGGAAGCACAGGCAAAAGCCCAGGCAGAGGCAAAGAAACAGGAGGAAATCCAGAGTAAATATCAGGCCGCACTTTATACATACAAGACGGAGACTCTTCCGCAGTATCAGCAGCAGCTCTCAGATCTGAATGCACAGTATAATCAGGCACAAAGCGATTATAATCAGGCAGACACCACATATCAGATGGCATTTGCAACATGGCAGGCAGACCCTTCAGATGAGAATACACAGGCTCTGGATAATGCGGAGGCTGCAAGAACACAGGCACAGCTCGCAATGCAGCAGGCACAGCAGACTTATAATGATCTTAAGCAGCAGACACCGAAAATGCCGGTACTTTCTGATTTCACAGAAAGCAGTGCAGATTACTCATGGGGAATTTCAGACGGTTCAGATGCAGATGACAGCGATGGGGAAGAATCTTCCTCCTACGGATATGATTACAGTGGAAGTGATGGCGGGACAGTAACTGCGGATACTTCTGCTCTGGAAAGTGCGCTTGAGACAGCAAGCGATGAACTTGCAGAGCTTCAGTCAGATCTGGCTTCTGAGAAAGCTATCGCAGAGGCAGATTCCACAAGCCTGACAAAAGAAGAAAAAGAGAAACTGAAAGTAACAGATAATCTTTCCGAACTGGACGCAAAATCAGCCGAGGAGCTGGTGAAGGAAGGAAAGAAAGGAATCACCGCAGAATTTAACGGAATCATATCCAAGGCAGATATTAAGCAGGGAGCAGCAGTTACTCAGGGTATGGAACTGTTTACTATTGAGAATACAGACAAGGCAAGTGTGGATGTGACTCTCTCTAAATATGATTATAATACAGTGAAAGAGGGGCAGTCTGTTGAGATTACCTTGGGGGATAATACTTATCAGGGTACTGTAACAAAAATGAGTCATATTGCGGTGCAGAATGAAAAAGGAACGCCGGTCATTTCAGCAACAGTAAGCATTGATAATCCGGATGAAGATATTTTCCTGGGAGTAGATGCAAAGGTTAAGATTTATGCGGCTTCTGCGAAAAATGTGGTGACTCTTCCTGTGGAAGTGGTCAATATCGGAAAAGAAGGCTCCTTCTGCTATGTGATAGAAGATGGACTGGTGACAAAGAGAAATATTACCACAGGAATCAGCTCAGAGGATTATGTGGAAATTACGGACGGAATCAAAGAAGGAGAAGAAGTAATCGCAGATCTGGGTGATTACACAGAGGGAATGGAAGTACAGGCAGTTCCTGAACAGACAGGAGAGGATGCCGATGAGTAATCTGTATGAATATATCAAGATGGCAGTCCATAACATTATGGCAAATAAGGGACGTTCTTTTCTGACTATGCTTGGCATTATCATTGGCATTGCTTCTGTAATTGCCATTGTATCTGTGGGTGAAGGAACCAAGAACCAGATGAACAGTGAAATTGATGATATCGGCGGCGGGCAGATTGCCATCAGTGTCAGCGATGAGGCACAGACAGATGAGGAGTGGATCACTGCGGATGATGTGGAAGCAATCCGGGCGGTAGACGGTATAGAAGGAGTAAATGTTTCGGATTCATTCAGTGGAGAAACTACCACAGGTAAGGGGAATTTTTCTCTTATGCTGACGGGTGAGGGACCGGATGCAAAGCTGTTAAATAATGCCACCATGAAGCATGGAGTATATTTTGGGGAAAATGAAGTTCAGGAAGCAAAAAATGTCTGTGTGCTTTCCGATGCAGATGCAAAAAGACTCTTTGGCACAGATGATGTGGTTGGAATGACTGTAGATGTCAATTGTTATGGACTGACCAAAAGTCTTCGTATCTGCGGGGTGACAACCCAGAAAGAAAATGGAACCTTTGTCAGTTATACTTATGAGGGAATGCCGGTGACTATTAATGTTCCCTATACTACAATGAATGAATTCACCGGTGTATCCGATTACTTTTTCTCAGTAACAATGCAGGCAGATAAGAGCTTAAACAGTCAGGATGTTGCTGACAAAGTGGTAAAACTGATGGAAAAAAGACATCAGTGTGCAGGAAAAGATTACTTTCAGGTACAGAGCTTTCAGGATATTATGAGCTCTATGAATCAGATGCTGGATATGGTGACTGCTTTTATCTCCTTTGTGGCGGGAATTTCCCTTCTGGTTGGCGGTATCGGCGTTATGAATATTATGCTGGTTTCCGTAACAGAACGTACCAGAGAGATTGGTATCCGTAAGTCACTGGGAGCGAAAACCTCTTCTATTATGATGCAGTTTCTGGCAGAGGCGGCAATTCTGACGGTGATTGGAGGGGTGATAGGAATTATTCTGGGTGTGATTGGCGGATATGTGATCTGTTCAATCATAAGCAGCAGTATGGGAATGTCCATCACTCCGGGAATCAGCCTGAGTACAATTATGGCGGCGACTTTGTTTTCCTGTGCAGTAGGAGTATTCTTTGGAATTTATCCTGCGAAGAAAGCAGCAAAACTGAGCCCGATTGAGGCTTTGCGGCGGAATTAATTTTGGTGTACCTGTGTACTGATATCATTACAGAATAGTTGTAAATTGTTATAATTTTGCGAATCAAAAGAAAAAAATAAAAAATTCAAAAAAAGTGTTGACAAATGCTCCAGTATAGAGTAGAATACTCATTGTTGTGAGGGACACGAGATAAGAACTTCACAAGGATGTGCGTTTAGCTCAGCTGGATAGAGCGTTTGGCTACGGACCAAAAGGCCGGGGGTTCGAATCCTCTAACGCACGCTAATAAAAAATAAGACAGTGTATATGCACTGTCTTATTTTTTATTCGAGTCCGGGTCGGACTCGAACGGGTTCGATCTACGCTTCGCTCCGGTCGTTGCTAAACGCGTGCCACTGGCACGCAGCAACCTCTAACGCACGTAGAACCGCTAGAAATCACAATGTCATTAACTTTAGCAAAAAGCAGAAATCGTAAGTATTTATAAAACTATGATTCCTGCTTTTTGTTTTTTTATATGGGCATACTTATCCCCTTCTCTTTGTACTCGTATTTTCTAGATTAGTATGCTCTTTTATGAGTATTTGAATATTTCCCTGCTAACCGCCCTTTCGTTCTGGTATAATGCCGATCAGGACGAATAGGAACCAGATTCTTACTGATGTCTTCATATATTTGCTGAAATAATATATTTTTCTTTTGATCATCCGTTTCAAGAAGTATATAAATCAGATCGTTTTTTAAGATTCCAATACTAACTGTCTGATTGATCATCATTTTATGTTTTCTGTTTGTTTCCTTCTGATCCAGTTCACGCTCTGCGTCTAATATGATATCTTCGACTAAATTGCTCAGATATATGGTGCTGTATATATCTTGTAATAACAGAATAGGTTTTGTACCTGTAAAATTTTCTAACTGCAACCGATTCTTTAGTGTTTCATACGCAGTCTCTATTCCCCACCTCATATGATATAATTCTTTTATTTCTTCTGTATGAAATTCCGTTTGTGAAAGATTTGTAGCTAAAACTTCCAGATTTCCATTTTCTAATAGGATCTTTACCATACGCAATGAAATTTCACCCAGTTCTTTCATACGTTCTCCATCCGGCGTCCCTTCGTAATGTCTGATTCTTGATTTATCAAGTTTTATTTTAACCAGCTGATCATTTTCTGTTAAACTGCTTTGCTCTTTTTTGTAATCACTGCTTTTTAAACGTACGATAAACTTAAGATCCTTATCCATCATATGTATAAACGCTGGCGTAGAAGGATAGCCTCTGTCCATGATAATAATATAGGGAATGTTGCCTATTGTTTCCGGTATTCGTTCCATCTGTTTTTCGGCCAGGCGCATTTCATCAAATTTCACCTTATTACAGTCACTTTCCAGTATCATAC
>OOCM01002832.1_pt1 | contig 10659 bp, 10 predicted proteins | sample 1671111 | NCBI WGS metagenome assembly OOCM01 (sample SAMN06348123, study PRJEB24527) | human gut metagenome | biome: human gut; feature: ankylosing spondylitis patient; material: feces | host: Homo sapiens | place: China | collected 2015-10 | reverse complement strand
TGAGGTGTCGCCGGAGACTGTCCGGCGGGCCATCCAGCTTCTCAGTGATATGCGGGTGGTGGCGGTGAAGGAACAGAGCGGCGTATATGTGCTCTCTGCGGACAATGCCAAGCGCTATCTGCAAAACTTTGAGAACAGGGCAGATCTGATGAGCAAACGCCGGAAACTGCGGGAACTGATCGAGGAAAAGGAGGCGCTGAACCGCCGCATGGGGGAACTGTGCCAGAGTATTCTGGAGGATACCCTTTATCCTGTTCAACCGGCGGAGACGCTGCCTACGTTTAGCTGCCGGGTGCCGGATGGCTGGTACGGCATCGGAAAAAATTTGGGTGACCTGCGATTCTGGCAGGCTACCGGCGCTACGGTGGCTGCCATCCGCCGGGGCACCACGGATATTCTTTCCCCCGGCCCTTACGCGGAGCTGTACGCCGGGGATACCGTTATTTTTGTGGGCGAAAAGAAAGCGAAGGAGGCGGTAGAACGCTTCCTGAACACAGAGCAGGAAACCGGATCCGGCAAGGGTCCTTAATCGGAAAGGAGCAGCCTATGGTTCACAATCAACTTCACGCAATCGACCTCATCATCATCGCAGCCTACCTGATTTCCATGGTTTTGATCGGCGTGGTGGTGGTCAAGAAAGTTCAGAGCATGGACGACTACTATCTGGGCGGCCGGTCCTTCGGTCCACTGGTGCTGATGGCTACCGTGTGCGCCACCATCATTGGCGGCAGCGGCCTTATGGGCCGGGCGGGCGTGGCCTATTCCAGCGGCTTCAAGGCCATTATGACGGCACTGCCCTATCTTCTGGGTATGTTTATTTTCTCCGGCTTTGCCGGGCGGATCTCCGCAGTGGGCACTACGTTCCATGTGACCTCAATCCCGGACCTTTTTGAGCAGCGCTTCGGAAAAACAGCCAAGGTCGTGCTGGGCTGCCTCATTGCGTTCACCATGATGGGCACGGTCGCCTCGCAGGTCACGGCGACAGCCACGATCATCAATATGCTCGGCGGCGAGATCGGCATTTCCTATGAGCTGGGCGCGCTCATCGCCTGCGCGGTATTTATCATCTACACGGCCACGTCCGGCCTGTTCGGCGTCATTTATACGGACGTGTTCCAGTTTGTCATGCTGATCCTGTTCGTGTATATCCTGATCCCGGCCTCGTCGCTCGTCAAGCTCGGCGGGATCGGCAATTTTGTGCAGAATCTGGCGCCGGAGCTGGCAAAGCCGTACATCGACGGCGGCATCGTCGGCGATATCATCACCTATTTTGTCTTCACGCTGGCCGGCGCGGAGATGTGGCAGCGGGCGTTCGCGGCAAAGAACCGCAGATCCGCCAAGGAGGGCCTGTTCCTCGGCACGCTTGCCTACGGGCTGACGATCCCGCTGGTATGGTTCATGGGCGTGGTCGCGCATCAGCTCGTCCCGGCGGAGAAGATCGCGGCCTACGGCTCGACCGACGCGGTCGTTCCGGCGCTGGCGATTGAAATCCTCCCGGTCGGCCTGACGGGCCTCGCACTGGCGGGCATTCTGTCCGTCATCATGTCCACGGCGGACAGCTATCTCATCGTCTCCGTGCAGACGTGCGTGCATGATATCTACAAGGTATTCCGGCCGGATACGCCGGAAAGGAAGGAGCTGCGGCTCACGCGCGTGTTCGCCGTCGTACTGCCGCTGGGCGCGCTGCTGATCGCGCTGTACATCAAAAACGCGTATAACATCCTCATGTTCGCTTGGAGCTTCTATGCTGCTGCGGCGGGACTTCCGGCGTTCGCCGCGCTCTATTGGAAAAAGGCGACGAAGGCAGGCGTTCTGTCCGGCATGGCGGCGGGCTTTACGGTCACGATCGCGTGGAAGCTGCTGGGCCAGCCGTTCGGCCTCGGCGCGACAGTGCCGGGGGCGATCGCCTGTGCGCTGGCGCTCGTGCTTGTGAGCCTTGCAACGTGCAAAAAGCACCCGTCCGTCTATCTCGACCCGCGCAAGGCTTGACAACCGGTCTGCGGAGCGGGTATGCTATAGGAAATTCCAACGATGGAGGTTCATCCGATGAACGTCGTCAATTTTGGCTCTCTGAATATCGATCACGTCTACGCCGTCGACCATTTCTGCCGCGCGGGCGAGACGATCCACACAAAAAGCTATACCCAAAACGCGGGCGGCAAGGGGCTGAACCAGTCCATCGCCGTTTCACGCAGCGGGCAGAAGGTGCATCACGCGGGTCTGCTCGGCCCGGAGGGCACACGGCTGGCAGAGCTGCTGTCCGGCAGCGGCGTCGATCTGCGCTATCTGAAGCATACCGACGTTCCGCAGGGCCACGCCGTCATTCAGGTCCAGCCGGACGGCCAGAACTGCATTTTCCTCTACGGCGGCTCCAATCAGGCGGTCACGCCGCAGGAGATCGACGAGGTGCTCATGCAGCTGAACGCCGGGGATTATCTGCTGCTGCAGAACGAGATCGCCAATCTGACCTATCTGCTGCGCGCCGCCGCCCGGCGCGGTCTGCGCGTTGTGCTGAACGCGTCGCCCATTTCGGACGAGCTTTTAAACGCCGATCTTTCCGGCGTCGACTGGCTGGTCGTGAACGAGATCGAATGCGCGGCCATGGCGGGCTGCGGCGATGCGCAGGCGGGCTATGAGACGCTCAAGCAGCGCTATCCGTCGCTTGGCATTCTGCTGACGCTCGGTTCTGAGGGATCCGTCAGCTGGAAGGACGGCACGGAGGTCCGGCAGTGTGCGTACCCGGTCAAGGCCGTCGACACGACCGGCGCGGGCGATACGTTCATGGGCTATTTCGTCGGCTGCCTCGCGCAGGGCATGGAACGGCAGACGGCCATGCAGTATGCGTCCATGGCCTCCGCCATCTCCGTCACCCGCCCCGGCGCAGCAGCGTCCATCCCCCTGATGGATGAGGTCCGTGCCGCCGTCGAGGCGCTTTGAACTGCTTCATAAACCAATGGCCCGGATGCTTCAGAAGCATCCGGGCCGTTGATTTTTGTATAAAGAAAAAAGTCAGCCCATACGGCTGACTTTTCGGAAGCGTGTAATGGTTACTGCATATTCGCAAAGCGCTCCACGGCCTTGGTGAAGCTTTCGATGGTTTTGTCCGCGTCGCCGTGCTGGATGCCGTCGCGGACGCAGTGCTGGATATGGCCCTCCAAAACGACCTTTCCACAGCCGTTCAGAGCCGACTTGGCCGCGTTGATCTGGGAGAGAATATCCTCGCAGGGCACGTCTTCATCCACCATGCGGTCGATGGCCTGTACCTGCCCGATGATTTTTTTCAAACGCCGATGCAGATTGTCTGCATCCATGCATTGCTTCATGGCTTGCACCTCCATACGGTAAGGGGTATATGCTGCTTATAGTGTGGCATATTCGGATTGTCAAGAAAGTCCCGTTTTGGAACAGAAAAGCGGACACACGCCGAGGGGAAGGCAGCTGCCTTCTCCCGGCGGTCTGTTATTCGCCGCAGCCCTGGATATCCAGAGAGTCGAGCGCCTCCTGACCGGCGGCGGTCAGGGCCATGCTGCCGCGGATGGGCCAGGCTTCGTAGCCTGTGTAGTCAAAGCCTTTCAGGGGCAGGGCGAAATCCACGGAAATGAGCCGCTTGATCTGTAAGGCGAGGATCGCCGCGCTGGTCTGCGCGCGGTTTTCGGAGCCGTCCAGATACACGGGCGTTTCGTCCGTTCTCGTGCAGGCGGCAGGCAGGAACGCCAGCTCGGCAAACTGCCGCAGCAGCCGAAGCTCCGGCTCCGTCAGCAGCAGCACGTGGCTCCTGCACCCGCCGCAGCCGCCCGCGCAGCCTCCGCAGGACGTACAGTCGGTCATATTCATCCCTCCTGCCGCTAGGATACCCGAATTGCGCGGAAACGTCAATGCTTTTCGGATAAAAACGCCGTCAGCCTGTCCGTCAGCGTCCACACGCCCGCGATCAGTCCCAGCAGGACTGCCGCCGGGATGGCCAGCACCCCGATCACGGCCAGCCCCAGATAAAACACGCCGCCCGAGACGCCGTCCTTTGCTTTTTTTATCGAATCACTGCGCATAGTTCTAATTTCTCCCGTGCAAGCGTCCATACGTCGCGCAGCCAGAGGAAGAAGTCCTCCAGATTGCGGACGGTCTGCTGCACGCCGACCTCCGCGCAGCTGCCGAACACGGCTTTAGCAGCGCAGCACGTCATGCCGACCAGCAGCGCCGCGATCAGGACCAGCACCAGAACAAGACGGAGCAAAAACCGGATCATGCTGCTTCCTCCTTTGCGCCTGCGACGATGGAATAATACGAATTGGATGTGATGCGGTAGACAAGCGTGTAGAAGACCGCATAGATGGCGAAGGTAATGACCGTCGTGCCGATGAGCAGCTTCAGATTTGTGAGGTTGAACAGCATCAGCAGCTTATGGACAAACGGGAACGCAAAGCCCAGATGCAGCCCCGCAAACAAAAGCGGCAGGAAGAACACGAGCAGCAGCTGTGAGTTGATGGACTTGCGGATATCCGTCTTCGTCATGCCGACGCGCTGCATGATCTCGAACCGGGCCTGATCCTCATAGCCCTCGGAGATCTGCTTGTAGTACAGGATCAGCACAGCGGCTGCAAGGAACACGATGCTCAGCAGGATCGCGAGGAAAAAGAGGCTTCCATAGGTGCCGACGAAATCCCCGCGGTTGAACGCGATGGATTCCACCGTGTACGACGCGTAGACCAGCCCTTCCCTGTTATCGGCAAACGTCCCCATCATATCGCGGAGAAACGCGATCTGCGCTTCATCCGGGCTGCCGGAATCAAACGAATACTGCCAGCTTACGACGACCGGATGGCGGGTGTTCTGCGTCCGCAGCGCGTTCACCGCTGCGTCAAAATCCGGGACGATCAGATAGATCGTCGTCGTGATGTTTGCGCTGTCCGCGCCGAAGCCGCCGAAGCCCGGCAGTTGGCCCTTGATCTGATAGGTCAGTTCGCCGATGCGGATATCCGGCTGTGTGTAGGCCATGCGCGGGCTGCAAAGATATGCTTCGCCCGGCTCCAGCGTCAGGCGCTCTCCCATCATGCGGGCATAATCCTCCAGCGGCAGGAGCGTCAGATCGACCGCACGTTCATAGTCCATGAGCGTACTCTCCTGCGCGCGGGTGAAGGTATTGCCCGTAAGAAGGCCGGAGAACCATGCGCTGCGGATATCGAACTGCCCCTGCACGTCAAGTCCGTCCTGTTTGATAACGTCCTCGATCATGCCGCGCGCGATGGCGATGTTTGCTTCATCCATACCGCCCTCGTCCTTGACAAAGCGCAGTTCAACAGAAAGATCGCTCGGATAGCGCGTGCGCAGCGCATCCTCCTTGCCGAAATAGAGGCACGTCGTCGATGAAAGCATAACGAGCACCATCGTGGCAAGAATACAGATCGAGGCCAGTCCCGCGCCGTTGCGCTTCATACGGTAAGCCATGGACGAGACGGAAATAAAATGGTTTTTCTGATAATAATACCGCTTATTCTTCTGCAGCGCGCGGCACAGCACCACGGAGCCGGAGATAAAGATCAGATATGTCGCCGCGATGACCATCAGAACGGCGATAAAGAACACCGCCAGCGCCGTCAGCGGCTGCTTGATCGTCACGGCGATGTAATACGCCGCGCCAAGGATCAGAAAGCCAGCGAGGCCGAACACCCAGTTCGCCTTCGGCGGCTTTTCGCCGCAGGCTTCGCTGCGCAGAAGCGCCGCCGCGTTCGTCCGGCAGACCGTCACCAGCGAGCGCAGGAACAAAAGCGCGAAGATGGCAAGATACAGGATCGTCGTCATGGTCGTGGCCGGAACGGAGACGGTAAACTGCATCTGTACGGTGCCGTCCACGATATTGACGAGCAGCAGCTCAAAGAGCTTTCCGAGCGCAATGCCCAGCGCTTCGCCGCCCGCAATGGAAATCAGCGCCATAATGACCGTTTCCCACGCCAGAACCTTTGCCAGATTGCCCTTGCCCATGCCGAGAATGTTATAAAGGCCAAACTCACGATTCCGGCGGCGGATAAGGAAGGAATTCGTATAGAACAGGAACAAAACGGCGAATGCCGCCATGACAAAGCTGCCCATGCCGAGAATCATGGGCATGGTGTCTCCGCCCGGGAAGGTCTTGAGGATGGGGGAGGAGGCAAGCGACAGCAGAATGTACGTCATCGTGACCATGCCGACGCAGGTCAGCAGGAACGGCAGATACAGCCGTTTGTTTTTCGTGATGCCCTGCCAGGCAAGGCGCGGATAGAGCTTGTGTGTCATGCCTGCTCGCCCCCTGCCTGCAGAACGGTCAGCGCGTCGGTGATCTTCTGATAGAGCTGATCGTCGGTGAGATTGCCGCGGTAAAGCTGGTGATAGACCTCGCCGTCCTTGATAAAGAGGACGCGTCCGGCGCGGCTGGCCGCGCGGACGGAGTGCGTGACCATCAGGATCGTCTGCCCGCTGCGGCTGATGTCGGAGAATACACGCAGCAGTTCGTCTGTGGCCTTGGAGTCCAGTGCGCCGGTCGGCTCGTCGGCCAGCAAAAGCCGGGGGTTCGTGATGATCGCGCGGGCGACGGCCGCGCGCTGCTTCTGGCCGCCGGAAATTTCATACGGGTACTTTTTCAGCAGCTCCGTAATGCCGAGCCTTGCCGCGATGGGCTCCAGCCGCGCAGAAAGCTCCCTCTGCGGCACGCCCGCCAGCACGAGCGGCAGATAGATATTGTCCTCGACCGAGAACGTGTCGAGCAGATTGAATTCCTGAAACACGAACCCCAGATGGTCACGGCGGAACGCCGCGCGGTCGGCTTCCCTGATGGAGGCAAGGTCCTTGCCGTCCAGCAGGACAGAGCCGGAGGTCGGCTTGTCAAGCCCGGCCAGAATGTTTAAAAGCGTCGTCTTGCCGGAGCCGGATTCGCCCATGATGGCGACGTATTCCCCGTTTTCCACGCTGAAATTGATATTTTTGAGCGCCTCGACTGACGCGCCGCCAAAGCGCGTCGTGTAGACCTTGCGCAGTCCGTTTACTTCGAGAATCTGCATGATGAAAATGCCTCCTGTGTTGATTTCTGTCCCCAGTATACCGCGCCGCACGCCAGAACGCTATCGATTTGGCTTACACTTTTTCCTGCGCGTCTTACAGTTTTGTAAGATGGGGTGACACCGGCGTGGGAGCTTTGTAGGGGCCGATGCCCACATCGGCCCGGCAGAACAATCCGTTTTTCGGATATCTTCGGCGAATTCGTCACATTTATTGGGCCGACAGAGTCGTCGGCCCCTACAATACCCCTCCGCTCCCTGTAGGGGCGGACGACTCTGTCCGCCCGCAGAACGCACCGGCTTTTACGGAAATCTACTGCGAATTCGCAGCTTCCCAACGGGCCGAGTAGGCATCGGCCCCTAGAGGAAGCCCTGTAAATTTACACTTGACAAATACCCCATCAGGGTATATAGTGAAGATACCCCGATGGGGTATATAAAAAATGAAAAGGAGGATGGCCCATGCCGGAACCCAAGCGATGTTCCTGCTGCGAGAAGCATACGCTGCGCGCGCAGGATGAGAAAAAGAAGCTTCTGAACCGCCTGCGCCGCATTGAAGGACAGGTGCGCGGCCTGCAGGCGATGGTCGAGGCTGACGCCTACTGCAACGACGTGCTGACGCAGTCTGCTGCCGTCAACGCCGCCATCAACGCCTTTAACCGCGAGCTTCTGGCCGAGCACCTGCGCACGTGCGTGACGCGGGACTTAAAAAACGGCCATGAAGAGATCGTAGATGAACTGGCGGCAACTCTGCAAAAGCTAATGAAGTAATTGATTCCCAGGGAGGGATTTTCATGCAGCAATATACCGTGACCGGCATGCACTGCGCCGCTTGCAGCGCAAGTGTGGAAAAGGCGGTCAAAAAGGTGCCGGGCGTTACATCCTGCGCCGTGAGTCTGCTCACAAACTCGATGGGCGTCGAGGGTACGGCGGAGCCTGCCGCCATCATCAAAGCCGTCGAGGACGCGGGCTACGGCGCGTCTGTGCGCGGGCAGGAAGCCGCTCCTGCGGCGGACGCAAGCGCACTGGAGGACAGGCAGACGCCGCATCTTAAAAAGCGGCTGATCGCCTCTGTCGCATTTTTGCTCATTCTGATGTATTTCTCGATGGGCCACATGATGTGGGGCTGGCCGCTGCCAGGCTGGTTTAGCGGCAACCACGTCGCCATGGGCCTTGTCCAGCTGCTGCTGGCCGGGATCGTCATGGTCATCAATCAGGAGTTCTTCGTGAGCGGCACCAAGAGCCTGCTGCGCGGCTCGCCGAACATGGACACGCTCGTCTCGCTCGGCGCGGCGGCGTCCTACGGGTGGAGCGTCTACGCGCTGTTTGCCATGACGGACGCGCAGCTCCACGGCGGCAGCGAAGCCGCCATGGCGTATATGGACGAATTTTATTTTGAGTCCGCCGCCATGATCCTCACGCTCATCACCGTCGGCAAGCTGCTTGAGGCGCACTCCAAGGGCAAAACCACGGACGCGCTCAAGAGCCTCATGGCCCTCGCACCGGAGACGGCAACGGTCATCCGCGACGGCAAAGAGGTTAAAATCCCCGCCGCGCAGGTCCGCAAGGGCGACGTGTTCGTCGTCCGTCCGGGCCAGAGCATCCCGGTCGACGGCGTTGTGCTGGACGGCGCGAGCGCCGTCAACGAAGCGGCGCTGACCGGCGAGAGCGTCCCGGTCGATAAAGCCCCCGGCGACGGCGTTTCCGCCGCGACGGTCAACTGCTCGGGCTTCCTCCGCTGCGAGGCCACCCGCGTCGGCGAGGATACCACACTCAGCCAGATCATCCGCATGGTCGCCGATGCGGCGGCGACGAAAGCGCCGATTGCCAAGACGGCGGACAAGGTCGCGGGCGTGTTCGTCCCGGCGGTCATCTCCATCGCGCTTGTGACAACGATCGTCTGGCTGCTGCTGGGCCGGGAATTCTCCTTTGCGCTTGCGCGGGGCATTTCCGTGCTGGTCATCAGCTGCCCGTGTGCGCTGGGCCTTGCAACGCCGGTCGCCATCATGGTCGGCAGCGGCGTGGGCGCGAAAAACGGCATTCTGTTCAAAACGGCGGCAAGTCTGGAGCACACGGGCCGGACGCGCATCGTCACCCTGGACAAGACCGGTACCATCACCTCCGGCCAGCCGGAGGTCACAGATCTCATCCCGGCGGACGGCGTGACGGAGCGGGAGCTTTTGCAGGCAGCCGTCTCGCTGGAGGCAAAGAGCGAGCATCCGCTGGCCGCGGCGATCATGAAGCGCGGCGAAGAAGAAAAACTGCAGCCCGAAGCGGCGGAGAAGTTCGCCGCCATCACCGGCAGCGGCCTGACCGCGACGGTACTGGACGCGCAGCTGCTCGGCGGCAGCGTCAGATATATGGCTTCGCAGCTCGCCCTGCCGCAGGAGATCCACAAGCAGGCGGACGCACTGTCGCAATCCGGCAAGACGCCGCTGCTGTTCGCGAAAAACGGAAAGCTCCTCGGCCTCATCGCCGTGGCGGACGCCATCAAGCCGGAAAGCCCGGAAGCCATCCGGCAGCTGCGCGGCATGGGCATCCGCGTCGTGATGCTGACGGGCGATAACCAGCGCACAGCCGACGCCATCGGCAAGCTTGCGGGCGTGGACGATGTAGTCGCGGGCGTTCTGCCGGGCGGTAAGGAGGCTGTCGTGCGGCAGCTGCAGAAATACGGCCCCGTCGCCATGGTCGGCGACGGCATCAACGACGCCCCCGCCCTCACCGCCGCCGACACAGGCATTGCCATCGGCGCGGGAGCCGACGTCGCCATCGACGCGGCGGACGTGGTGCTTATGAAGAGCACGCTGCTCGATGTCGCCGCCGCCATCCGCCTCAGCCGTGCGGCACTGCGGAACATCCACGAGAACCTGTTCTGGGCGTTTATCTACAACGTCATCGGCATCCCGCTGGCAGCCGGTGTGTTCGTCGGGCTGGGTCTGACGCTCAATCCGATGTACGGCGCGGCGGCGATGAGCCTGTCCAGCTTCTGCGTGGTGTCGAACGCGCTGCGGCTGAACCTGTGCAAGCTCTACAGCGCCAAATACGATCACAAAGGAAAACCCATGCCGGAAATTCATCTGGCAGAACAAAATAAGGAGGACACTGGTATGACAAAGACATTACACGTAAAGGGCATGATGTGCGGCCACTGCGAAGCGCGCGTCAAAAAGGCGCTCGAGGCCGTGGACGGCGTTGCTTCCGCAGTTGCGGATCACAACAACGGCACCGCCGTCGTCACGCTCACGAAGGATGTTTCGAACGAGACGCTCAAGGCTGCCGTCGAAGCGCAGGATTACGAAGTCACCGGCGTGGAATAAACGAAAAGCCGCAGCATTTTGAGACGCACAGCAAGGTAAGAACTCGTATTAAAAATCTGCGGCTGCTGTCCAGCATTTTCTTTTGCTTCTCCAAAAGAAAAGACTGGGAAAAGAAAACGAGCCCGGGGGGATTTCGATTTCCCCCGGCCCCCCTTGAACCGACCAGAAAAACCCCTTTGGTTTTTCTGGACTTTTCCCGCGAAGCTTGATGCAGCTCAGAATTTTTGATGCAGTGCCTATAAGCGTTGTAGGGGTCGATGCTGGTCACAGCCGTTCGCGACGAAGGAGCGTTACGGATGTGGGTCTGCCGCTTGCCG
>OOCM01002825.1_pt1 | contig 10678 bp, 9 predicted proteins | sample 1671111 | NCBI WGS metagenome assembly OOCM01 (sample SAMN06348123, study PRJEB24527) | human gut metagenome | biome: human gut; feature: ankylosing spondylitis patient; material: feces | host: Homo sapiens | place: China | collected 2015-10 | reverse complement strand
TGAGGATGTGTTGGACCGTAACTGGCAGCGACTGATCCTGACTCATCTGGAAGAACGGGAGCACCCGGGAGTACTGACCGGTTCTCCGATTACGGATATGCAGATTACACTGATCACAGGGCGAGCTCATCTGAAACATACAGAGGGCGGCGATTTCCGGCAGGCGACGTACAGGGCTGTGCGTCAGGGATTAAAGAAAGCAAAGAGTGTCCTGCTTGAGCCATATTATGAGTTCAGACTTGAGATTCCGGGAGATATGATAGGGCGTGCCATGACTGACATTCAGAAAATGAATGGAACTTTCCAGCAGCCGGAAGCAGATGAGGATGATATGATGGTTCTGAAAGGCAGTGCACCTGTATCAATGATGCGAGATTATCAGACACAGGTAACCTCCTATACAAAGGGACGGGGCAGATTATTCTGTTCATTGAAGGGCTATGCCCCATGTCAGAATCAGGATGAAATTGTAGAGGAGATTGGATATGATTCCGAACGTGACTTGGACAATCCCACGGGTTCTGTATTCTGTGCTCATGGAGCAGGATTTGTGGTGCCATGGTATGAAGTAGAGGATTATATGCACTTAGAAGGGATTGACGAGTCTGAACTGGGGAATACCATACCGGATAGTGAAGAAAGTATAGCAGGAAACAGGAATAGTAACAATCAGACAGATTCAGGTTATCGTCCACCCAGGAATGCCGGTGTAGGAAGCTATGAGGATGAAGAAGAACTGAAAGCAATTTTTGAGCGCACATTCGGACCGGTCAAGCGTTACAAAGAACCACAGTTTAAGAGAACATTTTCTGCAAAATCTGACAGTGGCAGCTATTATCGCAACAGTTCTTCTGCTAAGAAGAAAGAAAAAGAATATCTCCTTGTAGATGGCTATAACATCATTTATGCCTGGGAAGATTTAAAAGAGCTGGCAGATGCAAACCTCCATGCAGCACAGACAAAACTGATGGATATTCTGAGCAACTATCAGGGCTTTAAGAAATGTACGTTAATTCTTGTATTTGATGCTTACAAGATAGAGGGCCATGCAGAGGAAGTGATCACCTATCATAACATTCATGTAGTTTACACCAAAGAAGCTGAGACAGCGGATCAGTACATTGAGAAAACGGTCCATAAGATTGGCCGGGAAAATCAGGTAACGGTAGCAACATCCGATGGACTGGAGCAGATCATCATCATGGGACAGGGTGCCCACCGTATGTCAGCCAGAGGTCTTCGGGACGAAATAAAAGCTACAGAAAATCAGATCCGCCAGCAATGGCATGAGAAACGTCAGAGCAGTAAAAATTATCTGATCGACAATATTTCTGATGAAATGGCACAATATATGAAAGAGAAACGACTTGGAAAACAGTAAAAGGGAGATGCAGTCATGAGAGAAAAGCTTACACAGAAGGATGTTGAGAAAATCCAGCAGGAGATTGACCACCGCAAGCTGGTTGTACGAAAAGAGGCAATCGAAGCTGTAAAAGAAGCAAGAGCCCAGGGGGATCTGAGTGAGAATTTTGAGTATTATGCGGCAAAGAAGCATAAGAATCAGAATGAAAGCCGTATCCGCTACCTTGAGAATATGCTGAAAACAGCAACCATTGTTTCTGATGATTCCAAAGACGATGAAGTTGGAATGGATGATATTGTAGAGGTATATTTCGAGGAAGACGATGAGATTGAGAAATATAAGCTGGTAACTTCCATCAGAGGAAACTCCATGGAAAACCGCATCAGTATTGAATCTCCCATTGGTATGGCATTAAAAGGTCATAAGGTTGGAGACAGAGTGGAAGTAAAGGTAAATGATAACTACAGTTATTTCCTGGAAATCCGTTCTATTGATAAGACTGGTTCCGAGGATGAAGAAATCCGCGGATTCTGATAATAATACTGTCGAAATACAGGATCCAGATTGATAAAAGAACTATTGTAAGAGATGAACACCGGTTAGTGTCATATCTCCTGCAATGGTTCTTTTTATTTTTATATCAAAAATACGGATGGATTTATGGGAACCTTACACAGAATGAATATGATGACTGGAAATTTTACATGGATTTAACATTCTCATGGGGATGATTTTACAAAGCATGGTTATGATGGGAAACAAGTTAAATAACCATATACTTATGAAAAGGGAAAAGGAGAATAATCATGGATTTATTCAGTATATTAACATTGATCGGAGGCCTTGCATTATTTTTGTATGGTATGAATGCAATGGGAGATGGCCTTGCGAAGGTTTCCGGCGGAAAGCTGGAGAAGATTCTTGAAAATCTTACTTCAAATCCGATAAAAGCAGTACTTTTGGGAGCAGGAGTAACAGCAGTGATCCAGTCATCTTCAGCTACGACTGTTATGGTAGTAGGTTTTGTAAATTCAGGGATCATGAAATTATCACAGGCAGTAGGAGTGATCATGGGTGCCAATATCGGTACTACGATCACCTCCTGGATCTTAAGCCTGACAGGAATACAGAGTGATAATTTTATTATTCAGATGTTTAAACCAACATCATTTTCCCCTGTGCTTGCGATCATTGGTGTGATTTTCATTCTGTTTATCAATGATTCAAAGAAGAAAGATATCGGAACAATTTTTATTGGTTTTGCAATCCTGATGTACGGTATGGATATGATGAGTTCTGCTGTAAAACCCCTTGCAGAAGTACCGGAATTTACAAATCTGTTACTTAAATTCTCAAATCCGTTGTTAGGTGTTGTAGCAGGTGCCCTTCTTACTGCAGTGATCCAGTCATCTTCTGCATCCGTAGGTATTCTGCAGGCCCTGTGTCTTACAGGTGCAGTACCGTTCAGTGCAGCAATCCCGATCATTATGGGACAGAACATCGGAACCTGTATTACTGCAATCCTTTCTGCAATCGGAGCCAAGAAGAATGCAAAACGTGCAGCAGCAGTACATCTGTATTTCAACCTGATCGGTACAGTTATCTTTATGACTGTTTTCTATCTTATAAATGCAGTTGTTGGATTTTCTTTCTTCCATCAGGCAGCAACACCGGCAGGAATTGCTGTTATCCACAGTGTATTTAATGTTACTGCAACGATCATTCTTCTTCCTTTTGCAAAGGGACTGGAGAAACTTGCCTGTCTTACAATCCGGGACAAAAAAGAGGATGTTGTTGTTTCAGCAGAGGACAGAGAGTTTATGATCCTGGAGCCTCGTTTCCTGGAGAAACCGGCATTTGCAGTAGAGCAGAGCCGCAATGCAGCCAGAAAAATGGCAGAAGAATCCCACAATGCACTGTTTACAGCGCTGAGTCTGGTGGACAAATACAGTGAAGAAGGCGTAGAACGTGTGGAAAACATGGAATCCAAGGTTGACCGCTATGAAGATGAACTGGGAACTTATCTGGTGAAGCTGAGCCACAAAGATATCTCAGAAGCAGACAGTCACAGCCTTTCCATTATGCTTCACTGTATCGGGGATTTTGAACGTATTTCCGACCATGCTGTAAATATTATGGAATCAGCACAGGAGCTTTATGAAAAAGGACTGAAGTTTTCCGAAAATGCAAAGAAAGATCTGGAAGTGCTGGGACAGGCAGTAGAAGATATCGTAAATACGGCATATGAAGTTTTTGACAAACAGGATATGAAACTTGCGGAGAAAATTGAACCGCTGGAAGAAGTGATTGATGAACTTTCCAAAGAAGTGAAACGTCGTCATGTACAGAGACTGAGAAACGGTGAATGTACAATAGAGATGGGATTTATCCTTTCAGACATTACAACCTGTCTGGAACGTGTGGCAGACCATTGTTCCAATATTGGAGTCTGTGTGACGCAGGTGAATGAAGATCTGTATGATACTCACAGTCATCTGAATATTGTCAAGAGCCATCCGGACGAAACATTTTATCATGAACTGGAAGACGCACGAATCAAATATCAGCTTTCATAAAAATAAACAGGTAGATGACAAAATTCCATTGCCGCAGGCAATTTGGAATGAATTTTGGCAACGTTACTGAGAACGAAGTGAACAGTAACGGATGATGCTATCCGCATGATCAGGAAATCCGGGCACTCTGAAGTATCTGAGAGAGATATTTCAGAGAAAATGGCCGGATTTTTGCTTTAAAGAAATGAAGCAGATGCCGGATATTTACTTGTACAGGGATAAAAAAATAAGTATACTGAAAAAAGAAATACACTTGTGACGACAAAGCATGTGATAAATAAAGGGGAGGCAAAGCAGAATGATCTATTGTGTAGAAGATGAGCGGAATATCAGGGAGCTTCTTATTTATACACTGGAAACAACAGGATTTAAAGCCAGGGGGTTTGGCAATGGCAATGAACTGATGAAAGCGCTGAAAGAAGAGATACCGGAGCTGATCCTGCTGGATATCATGCTTCCGGGAGATGATGGCTATACCATTCTGGAACAGCTGAAAAGTATGCCATCTGTAAAGGATGTGCCGGTAATTATGGTTACTGCAAAAGAAGCGGAATTTGACAAAGTAAAAGGTCTGGAAGGCGGAGCGGATGATTACATTACCAAGCCTTTCGGTATGATGGAATTTGTTGCCAGAGTAAAAGCAGTTCTCAGACGAAGTGCCCGTCAGAATGAAGACAAGGAACTGCATTACGACGAGCTTTATCTGAATGTAGGACGTCATGAGGTGCATTACCGGGAAGAAAAGGTCGATCTTACCCGAAAAGAATTTGAACTTCTTCAGTATCTGCTGGAGAATAAAGGACTTGTTATGACAAGAAATCAGATCCTCTGCCATGTATGGGGATATGACTTTGACGGTGAAACCAGAACTGTGGATGTCCATGTGAGAACCCTGCGTCAGAAACTTGGAGAGGCAGGAAATCTGATCGAAACGGTCCGGGGTGTAGGATACAGGATCGGCGCATAACAGATAAAACAGACGAAAAACAGGAGTGGAAAAATGAAGCATAAAATATTCAGTCACACCAGTTTACTTATTATTTTATCCGTAATACTTACATTCCTGGCAGCAGGAACTGTCATGTATAACAGATATGATATTTATATGAAACAGGGTGTCAGAGATGAAGCCGCATATATTAAAACAGGTCTGGAAGAAGACGGAGACGTTTTTCTCTCAGACAGGGTCGGAGACGCCACTAGCAGCAGGATCACTCTTCTGGGAAAAGATGGTCAGGTGTTGTTTGACAGTATTGAGAATCCGGAAGAAATGGAAAATCACAGTAACAGACCGGAATTTATTGAAGCTGAGAAGCAGGGATCCGGTGAGATGGTACGCTATTCAGACACCTTATCAAAACAGACGTTTTACTATGCTGTAAAACTAAAGGATGATCAGGTTCTGCGAGTAGCTAGGACTACAGACAGTCTTCTGGTAACAATGTTAACCAGCTTTCTTCTGCTTGGCGGACTGGTATGCGTGATTCTTGTAATTGAACTTTTTCTTGTGCAGAAACAGACCAGAAAGCTGATAGAGCCTATCAACCGGATTGATCTGGAACATCCTCTGGAGCATGTATGCTACGAAGAATTAAGGCCATTGCTTTTTCGTCTGGATCAGCAGAACAGACAGATTCAGAAACAGCTGGAAGATCTTAAGAATGCAGAGAGTGCAAGAAAAGAGTTTACGGCAAATGTTTCCCATGAATTGAAAACTCCTCTTATGTCAATCTCCGGATATGCGGAGCTTATGATGAATGGAATGGTACCGCCGGACAAGATGCAGGATTTTTCCGGCAGGATTTTTCATGAGTCCGAGCGTTTATCAAATCTGGTTGCAGATATCATTCAGCTTTCCAGACTGGATGAGAAGAACGGAGAAACTATGTTTGAACAGGTTGACATCGGAGAGCTTGGGGAAGATGTGATCAACAATCTGCAGAACAGGGCAGCAAAGAAAAAGATTAATCTGGAATATACAGGCGGACCTGCACAGATGCAGGGAGTACGCCATGTATTATATGAAATGTTCTACAATATTACAGATAATGCTATCCGCTATACCCCGGATGGTGGAGATGTAAAGGTTTTTGTGGGAAAACTCAATGGGAAACCGTATTTTCGTGTGGAAGATAACGGAATAGGAATTCCGGAGAGCGAACAGCAGAGAATCTTCGAGCGTTTTTACAGAGTGGACAAGAGCCATTCACGTGAAACCGGAGGTACAGGCCTGGGGCTTTCTATTGTAAAACATGGCGCAGTCTTACATCATGCAAAGATTCTTCTGGACAGTGAGCCGGGTAAGGGAACGAAGATGGAAATTCTGTTTGATCAAACTATAGCAATTCCATAAAATAATGCAATCAAGACAGTTCAGCAGAATGCGAAGGACAAGGAAGATATCTGCAGGCGTGCTGACGCACAGCAAAGATATCTGACGCAGGATTTCACACTCTGATGGGCTGGATTAAGATGCATTATTTCAGAGGATTGCTATAAATCTACTCTCAATACAAAACTATTCATTTTCAATCTCACATAAATCTTAAATTCCTAATATTATTGATATCTTTAGTTCTCATTTAGCATTTTCCAAAAGATAACTTCTACATATCTTTTTATTGTCAAAATGCAATTTTAAGGTTACTTCATGTCGATATATCATGGTGATAAACTATTTGCAAAATCAATTAGGAGGATAATATGGAATACAACAATCGCAAAATCCCCTATGAACGCAGGTGTGAAATAGGTGAGCGACTTCGTGAATTTAGATTAAGTAAAAAAATGACGCAAGACGAAATTGCAGAAATTCTGGAAATTTCTAAAACTTTTTATGGACAAGCCGAACGTGGTAATTCCAGTTTGGGAGAATATAGACTTTTGCTACTAGCAGATCGATTAGATGCCGATATTGGCTATATATTGACCGGAAAGAAATATTATCATGTTGATATATTAGATAAATTACTAGAAATTCCTGAAGAAAAAGAAAAAATCATACAGCAAATTCTAAAATTAATAGTAGAAATGCCGTGATAATGGAGTATAGTTATGCTAAATATCGTTATATGTGACGATAATAAAATTTTTCTTGATAAACTAGAAAAGAAAATTAATATTTTTTTACATGACCGTAAAATCAAACATCAAATTACTCGATTTTACAATACTGAATCAATACTGCAAAGTAATATTAGTCAAGTAGACGTAATTTTTCTTGATGTAAATTTTGATATAATGAGCGGCATAGATGTGGCTTATATTCTTAGAAAAATATCTCAGAAATTTATTTTGATCTTCATTTCAGGATATATTGAATATGCTCCAACCGGTTATCAAGTAAATGCTCTCAGATATATCTTAAAAAACCAACTGGATTTATTTTTTGATGAGGCAATGGAAGAAGTTCTCAAACAGCTTGGCTTCTTTAGAAACAAGATGACTTTTAAGTTTATTGGTGGCGAAAAAGTAATATATACCGATAATATCCTGTATATAGAAAGCAGCCTGCACGAAGTTAGATTTCACTTCTTAAATGATACTAGCGATCAATATTATTTTTATGCTACACTTAACTCTGTTCAGGCTCAACTACCTCAAGACGAATTTATACGAATACATCAAAGCTATCTTGTAAATGTAAAATATTTTTTGAATGCTAAAAATTATCGTGCTTTATTAACTGGCAATATTGAACTTCCAATCAGCCAAAAACTATTTTCGACTGTTAAAAAGCAATTATTTTTCTATAAAGGGAGGGTATCATAATGCAACAGCTTGATTTAATGGCCAATTTTTTAAGTCTAATAGCAGTTTTAGCAGAAATAATTTGTTGTATTATACTCTTTAATGCTTTAATTCCACGTAAAGAGCTTTTTAAAAATCAAGTTTTAGAAAATTTCGCAGAAGTAACTATTTTATTTGCACTAAGTTATTTCATAACACGAACTTTTAATGGCTCGTTACAACCACTCCTTATAATCTTATCATATTTTTTCGTAATACATTTATTTTATGAAAGCAAATTATTAGTAGAATTATGTATTTCAATAATTACTTATATTTTACTGATAACAGTTGACATTTTTTCAGCTATATTAATATATTCGTTTTTATCGCTGCCGCTTGATGAGATTAAAAGTGATCCATTTACTTTCTTCTTAGCAACCGCTTTTTCAAAAACATTATTTTTTCTTATCATAGTTTTAGCAAAAAAAGTATTATCTATAAAGCGTTTTCCAGAATTAAAATATATTTCAAAATACCATTGGTTTGTATATATTTTGCAATCAATAATTTCTATGGTTTCATTATTAGCTTTAATAGAGTTGACATATCGTCTTAGAGAAGTTCCAATTGTAGTAATAGTAGCAACATTTGGATTACTGATATTAAATTATGCTGTATTAATATTATTGGAGAGCTCATCAAAATATGGTAAGAGTGTACATGATAATGCTTTATATCGCCAACAACTTGAAACAGAAATAAATAATGTCAAAATACTTATGAAATCTTTTGAGTCACAAGCACAATGTATTCATGACCATAAACAACATTTAGCTACAATTTATCAACTCATTTATGATGAAAAATATGACCAGGCTGAAAACTTTATTAAATCTATACAAGGAGGAATCTATGTTGCATTGTATCGAATCCGGACCAACCATGCGATAATAGATGCTATTCTGAACCAGAAATTTTTACAGGCAGAAAATAATAATATTGTTTTAGATATAAGGGCAGGAGATTTATCAGCAATCCAAATACCAGATTCTTTATTAGTCACTATTATCTCAAATCCAATAGATAACGCTATTGAAGCATGTTCTATTGTATCTGTAAAAAAAATCGTGACTATAAAAATAGTTATAGAAGAAGGTATATTGATTTTTTCTGTTATAAACCCTATAGCAAAACCTGTCAAAATAATAAATAATCAAATTGAGACTACAAAAGCTGATAAATCAATCCATGGAATGGGATTGAAAAATGTAGCGTTAGCATTATCTAAATGTAACGGCGATTATGAAATAATTTGCAATGAAAATTCTTTTCAATTTACAGCGTTAATTAGATTATAAACCGTTAATTCTGCAAAATCCTTTTACTTCTGCAACAGTTATTGTATTTCATACAAAAGTGTATTAAAATCAATTATAAATTTGAGGAGGATTCTATGACACACACTTTTGCAATATATGTAACCCAAAAAATAATGACATTATTTCCTTTAGAAGCCTCAAACTATGATATATATATATATGCCTTTGAGAAAATATTCAGCCAGATATCAATTTATATTATCTTGATTACTTGGGCAATTATAAGTCATACCACAATCCATATGATTACTTATATAAGCTTTCTTGTTTTATTACGAGGTCAAACAAGTGGATACCATTCCAATACACCGATAGGTTGTTTTGTATTATCTTTTCTAATTAGTAATGCATGTATCTGGTGTTCAAAATTATTATTTAAATATTTTCCTTGGATGATATTTCCTTTCCTTGTTTTGGCCAGTACCTATATTTTTTTTACTGCTCCGGTTAATCATATATTATTAAATTTGTCATTACACGAATTAAAAATGCATCAGATCAGTTCACGACGTATATTAATTTGTGAGTTATTTTTAACTGGTATATTCTACTTATTTCATTTTACGCGTCCATTATGCGTTACTAGTAGTTTTGCGATTATAACCGTGGCAATCTTCATGGTATTATCAAAAATATTAAAACAGGAGGTTAAGTATTATGACTAATTTCTCTGACGGTGTCAGAAAAAAAGCACTGCACGTTGCCGCAACGATAGCCAAAAAAAGTGTATCTAGCACAAATAAATGGGGATGGCCCCCTGATTGTATTGGATTATTCTATCCTATTCAACGCCCAGATTCATTACGGAAAGAATACAAAAGCCCTAATACTAAATAAGTTTGTAGACAGCGACAAAATCGCTGTCTTTTTTATCTCCTCAACTCTCTGTTGCTATTTAGTAATACATCGTATATAATGATTTAAGCACAAACTTTGCATAAAATATAATGGAGGAAATAATGTATAAAATTTTAATTGTTGAAGATGATCCATCTATACAAGAAATATTACATGATTTTATTCAAGAAGCCGGATATGACATCACTTTAGCTTCTGATGGAGTAGAAGCTTTAACTAAATTCTCCGAGTCCCATTTTGATTTGATTCTTCTTGATATTATGCTTCCAAAAATTGACGGATATAGTGTTTCTGAAGTGATTCGCAAAAAATCCGATATTCCTATAATAATGCTAACAGCTTTAGATAGTGAGGAAGCACAAATTCGTGGGCTAGACCTAATGGTAGATGATTATATCACTAAGCCTTTTTCACTACCCATACTTATCCGAAAAATTGCTGTACTTCTTCGTCGCTCCAAGGTACAAAAAAAAGTTCAAGAAATGTCTGAAATTATTCATTACCAAAATATTACTTTAGATGTTGATGCATATAAAGCCTATATTAATAATACTTTAATTGAATTAACTCCACGTGAATTTGAAATTCTGCAAGAGTTAGTAACTCATCCAGGGAAAATACTATCGCGTCAATACTTATTATCAAGAATATGGAAATATGATTATTTTGGCGATGAACGAGTCATTGATACACATATTAAAAACTTGAGAAAAAAGTTAAATAATTCTAAAGAAGCTATGATTAAAGTCTTTTCAACTTATACTGTAGGA
>OOCM01002823.1_pt1 | contig 10684 bp, 4 predicted proteins | sample 1671111 | NCBI WGS metagenome assembly OOCM01 (sample SAMN06348123, study PRJEB24527) | human gut metagenome | biome: human gut; feature: ankylosing spondylitis patient; material: feces | host: Homo sapiens | place: China | collected 2015-10 | reverse complement strand
CGGGGTTCTTGCGGCTCAGGCGCACGGAAAGGGACGGTTGCACCATCTGTGTATCGATGGTCGCTTGCAGCATGAGGTAGGAAAGCGGATTTACCGCGTCGAGCCCGTCCATGTCCACGCCGCCGATGCAGACGTTCTGGAACGCACAGAATCCGGCGTAATGCGTCGCTGCGGGTTCGTTCCAATACCAGATCTGTTCGCCGAACTTGATCCACATGCATTCGATGAGTTCCAGCGCCTCGGCGTCGGTGAGGATGCCTGCCTCCACATCGCGCTTGTAGTAGGGATAGAGGTTCTGGTCCATGCGGCCCGGCGAATAGCCGCCCGCGTTGCCTTCGATGAACAGGCCCACGAAGATGAAGTAGTGGAGCTGCATGGCTTCACGGAAGGTCTTCGGCGGGTTTTCGGCGATAGCGTCGCAGGCCTCGGCCATGCCCAACAGTTCGGCCTTACGGGTGCCGTCCCTTTCGGTGGCGGCCAGCTCGCGGGCGGCCTTGTTGTCCGGCTCGGCAAAGATCACGTGGTCGAGCACCTGGGCCACCCAGCGGTACTGGCTGGCCTCAAAGTCCTTGCGGGCCCGCTTCAGGACGGCATCGGCACCGCCCATGTATTCCACATATTTGCGGGCGGCCTCCACCGGGGCCAGCATGTGCAGGTGCGCGGGATTGCCGTCGAACCAGCCCAGATAATAGTTGTACACGGCCTTGGCATTGTGGTTGAGGCTGCCGTAATAGCCGCGCAGGCTGAAGACCCGCTGCAGTTCGGGAGGCAGACGCAGGGTCTCTGCGATCTCCAGCATGGTCTGTCCCTTGTTGGCCAGATGCAGGGTCTGGTCATTGATGTAGCGGTACAGGTCCCGCATCAGGCCCAGCTCGGTACGCACCCGTTCCGCTCCCCAGACGGGCCAGTGGTGCATGCCGTACAGGACCTCCGCCTCGCCGCCCCAGCGCTGCAGGCTCTCGTCCAGGGCACGGCTCCAGCACAGGGGATCGCGCGCCTTGGCCCCGCGCAGGGTGTAGAGGTTGTGCATGGTGTGGGTGCAGTTCTCGGCGGCGGTCAGGGCCTTGAGTTCCGGGATGTACCAGTGCATCTCCGCCGGGGCCTCGGTGTTGGGCGCCATCTGGAAGATGAAGGTAAGGCCGTCCAGCTGCAGGGTCTCGCCATCCTTTTCGATGAGGCGGGTGGGCTCCAGCAGGCCCGACGTGCCGCGGGAGGTGGCCAGCCCCAGCCCGGCGCCCACATGACCGCGCGGCGAGGGCGGCAGCAGGGAGCCGTACATGTACTGGGCCCGACGGCTCATGGCATTGCCGGCCAGCACGTTCTCGGCCACGGCCGCTTCCATGAAGCCCTTGGGCGCGATGATCCGCACCTTGCCGGCGGCCACGTCTTTTTCATCCACCACGCCGTGCACGCCGCCGTAATGATCCACATGGCTGTGGGAATAGATGACGGCCACCACCGGCTTGTGCGGCCGGTGGGCGTAATAGAGCTTGAGGGCCGCCGCGGCGTTCTCGGCGGAGATGAGCGGATCGACCACGATGATGCCGCTGTCGCCCTCGATGATGGTCATGTTGGAAAGGTCGGCATTGCGGATCTGGTAGAGGCGGTCCACGACCTTGTAGAGGCCGTCGCGCAGCACCAGCTGGCTTTGCCGCCACAGGGAAGGATTGACCGTATCCGGCGCCTGGGTGGGCATGATGACCGACGGCGGAAAGTCGCGGCTCATGGCCGGGGCCAGAAAATCATAGGGGGCCAGGTTCCAGGTCTCGCGGCCGCTGGCGTCGAGGATGCGGCCCCTGTCCGGCAGAGGAGCCAGAAAGCCGCGCTGGGCATCCTGAAAATCCTGCCGGTCGGCAAAGTCCACTTCTTTGCTCATGGCCGCGTGGGCGGCGCGGGTGTGCTCCGTGGCCGGTTTGCTCATGTCCGCGGCATCGGGAGCAGGAGCCGCCCAGGCAACGCCGGGGCCGCAGGACAGCAGGGCGGCGCACAGGGCCGAAGTCAGCAAGGTACGCATGGGTTCCCTCCATCGGGGTATGCTCGGGAAAAGGCCGGCCACAGGAAGGCGGACCTTTGGAGAGATCCCGGAACGGGACGGGTCCCGCTGCCGGATTTTTTGCCAGTATCGCGTCCGTCCCGGTCGAAGGCAAGCGGATTCCGGGCCAGGGCATGCGGCCGGGACAGGCCGGGAACGGATAAAAAAAGGCCGGAGAGGCTCCGGCCTTTGGGCATGCTTTGGGGGCGGGGCCACCCGCCGCAGGATCACATGCTGTGCTCGAAGTAGCGGGCCACTTCCGCGGGATCGGGACGACCGTCGGGGCCGTACTGGCTGAGGATGAGCATGAGCTTGAGGCGGGCCTTGGCGGCGCTCAGCTCTCCGGCCATGATGACGCCCATCTTGTGCTGTTGCAGCATGCCGCCCTCGTAGCCGTATTCGTCCAGCACGCGGCCGCCCGTGCGGGTGGCGTTGACCACGACGATCCCTTTTTCCAGAGCGCGCGCGATACCGGGGATCACATAGGGGGGCACGTTGCCGCGGCCGAAGCTTTCCACCACGATACCGTCCACACCGCGCGAGACGGCAAAGTCCAGATAGGCGGCATCGGAACCGGTGACCAGCTTGATGAGGTCGACCTTTTTGCACAGGCTGTGGGGCAAAAAGGTCTGGCGGCCCAGCTGGGCCCTGCGGAAGATAACCCTGTCGCCGTCCACCACCCCCAGGGGGCCCCACCAGGGGGACTGGAAGGTGGCCACGTTGGCGGCGTGGGTCTTGGTGACTTCGCGGGCGGCGTGGATCTGCTCGTTCATGACCACAAGGCTGCCCATGTTGCGGGCCGAGCGTGAGGCCGCCACGCGCACGGCCGCCAGGATGTTGCGCGGCCCGTCGGGGCTGAGCTCGTCACCGGAGCGCATGGCTGCCGTGAAACAGACAGGCTTGTGGCCTTCCAGGGAAAGATCGAGGAAATAGGCGCTTTCTTCCAGACTGTCCGTGCCGTGGGTGATGACGCCGCCGCTGACGTCGTCCATGGCCAGATACTGCCGGACCATGGCCGCCAGGCGGAACATGTGGTCAGGGGTGATGGCCGGGCTCGGCAGGTTGTCGAACTCGCGTACTTCCAGATCGCAGACGCTGCCCAGGCCGGGGATGGCCCGGACAAGGTCCGCACCGCTGACAGCGGGCACGGCCGCACCGGTCACGCTGTCATGCTGCATGGCGATGGTGCCGCCGGTAGTGATGATGACGACTTTTGACATGGGTGGTTCCGTATGTCTTGCATAAAAAAAGGGAAAAACAGCCAGCGTGCCGCCCCGGACGGCGGCAACGGGAGACTTGTACCCGACTTGCGAAGATTGCTCAAGGATATGGCGGGGAAGGATATTTTTGTCCGGTAGCGGCTTTTGGGGTGTTTCCTTCCTTTACGCTGCATCTGTCCCGTGCTATTGGAACTCATTTACATGGTTTCACCGCCGATTCCGCATTTTTTCAGTCCTTCTTTCGGGTAGCATCATGAACATGCATGAAAAGATCCTGGATAACCTGCAGGAGCTGGTCTACATCGCCGACATGGAGACCTACGAGCTGCTCTACTACAACAGGGCCCTGGCAGAAGAATTCCACATCCCCCAGAGATTGCATGGCAAATGTTACGAGATCCTGCAGGGACGGCGGGCTCCCTGTCCTTTTTGTACCAACGGCAAGCTTTCCCAAGACGGCTGCTATGTATGGAAGTTCTACAACCAGCTTGTCGGACGCCATTTTTTGCTGAGCGACAGCATCTGCGAGTTCAACGGCAGGCAGGTCAGGACGGAGATCGCCTCGGACATCACGGAGCATGTGCTCCTGCAGGAACAGCTGGACAAGAATCTTTCCCTGCAGAACTTCATCAACCACTGCGCCCGCAAGCTGTACCGGCAGGATGCCGACCTGCCTTTCCTGATCGACGACGTGCTGGCCGCCATCGGCGAATATTTGCAGGCGGACAGGGCCTATATCTTTGAGTTCTCTGACGATGTCGTCCGCAATACCTTTGAATGGTGCCGTGAGGGCGTCGTGCCGCAAAAGGAATTCCTGGCCAATGTCCCTGTGGGGGTCATTGCCCGCTGGATGCCCAACTTCTACGCCCACCAGCCCATCCTGATCACGGATCTGGAAAGCCTGCGTGTGACCAGCCCTGAAGAATACGCCGTGCTCAAACGCCAGGACATCCACTCCCTGCTGGTGTTCCCGCTCTGGAACGGCAAGAGCCTGCGCGGTTTCGTGGGGGTGGACAACCTGGACCCCGAGCGCATCGATTCTTCCCGGGTGCTGCTGTCATCCATGAAGTTTTTCCTCAGCTCCTCCCTGTGGCGGCGGGATTCGCTGAGCGAGCTGCATTTCCTCAGCTATCACGACCAGCTGACCGGGGTGTTCAACCGCAATGCTTTCCAGCGCGACGTGCAGAAGCGGGATGCCGACATCGGCGTCATCTTCCTGGACATCAACGGCCTCAAGGACATCAATGACGGCGACGGCTACAGCGGCGGGGACGCCGTCCTGGCGGCGGTGAGCCGTTCGGTCCATGAGCTCCTGCCGGATATGGCCGTATACCGCATGGGCGGTGACGAATTTGTCCTGCTGTGGCAGGGAGGGGACGAACGGGAGTTCCGCAGGGATGTGGAGCGGGTGCGTTCCCTGTTTGCCGGGACGCTGGGCTTTACCGCTTCTGTAGGCTGCGCCTGGGTGCGCCGCGAAGACGATATAGGCGAAGGCCTGATCGCCGCCGATGCCCGGATGTTTGCCGCCAAGCGGGATTTTTACCGCTCGTCGCCCCAGAGCGGTCGTTACCGGAGCGGGCTGGACGACGTCCTCGACCTGGCCCGGCCCGGCCGTCTGGAAGAGCTGCTGGCCTCGGACAGCTTTACCCTGTATTGCCAGCCCCAGTTCCGGGTGGCGGATGGCGCGGTGGTCGGCGGCGAGATCCTGCTGCGCCTGATAAGCGAGGGCAAGGTCATCCCGCTCACGCAATTCATCCCCCTGCTGGAATCCTTGTACGCCATGCCGCAGGTGGACCTGCATGTGTTCGGCAAGGTCTGCGCCTGCCTGAAACGCTGGCGGGACGAGGGGCGGCCGCTGGTGCCCATGGCCGTGAATTTTTCCCGTACGACGCTGGCCTTTCCTGAAGTGGCCGACAGGCTGGAGGAGATCAGGCAAAAGTTCGACATCCCGGCCGAGCTGCTACAGGTGGAGATCACGGAAACGGCCAGTACGGAGGATTACCGTACGTTCCAGAAGGTCGTGGACAGCATCCTGGCCAAAGGCTTCCGGGTGGCCATCGACGATTTTGGTGTGGCCTATGCCAATCTCATGACCCTGGCGCGTCTGGGCTTCGATGAGCTCAAGCTGGACAAGAGCCTGATGGATGACCTGTGCGGCAGCGACAAACGGCAGCGCCTGCTGCGTCTGGTCATCGAGGCTGCGGAGGATATGGGCATCCGTACCGTTGCCGAGGGCGTGGAGACCGAGGAGCAGCTGGCTGTCCTGCGCAAACTGGGCTGTCCCAGGGCCCAGGGCTATCTGCTCAGCCGGCCGCTCCCGGTGGAACAGTTCGCCGCCCTGCTGTCCTGACAGGGATCGCCAAAAAGCCGCCCGCAAAGGGCGGCTTTTTTATGGTCTTCAGCCAGTTGAACGCCCGGGGCGCGCAACGGCAAAACATCCTCGCGGCGGGGGCGCTGTTGCGGGGATGACGGCAGCTGCATCTGCCGGGCCGTCGTCCCGTATTACGGCTGGGCCGTAGTTCCTCACAGCCCCAGACGCTTGTAAATGGCCTTCATGTCCACATTCTGGCGCACCACGTCGGCCAGGCGGTCCAGCGAGGCTTCCAGATCGCAGCGCACCAGCTGGCGGCCCTGCGGCTTCAGGCCCACGTCCTGCCGCACATGATCGAGCCAGGCACGGCGGAAGGCGTCGTCATCGAACAGACCGTGCAGATAAGTGGCCCAGCGACGGCCGCTCACATAGCCGCAGATGCGTTCTTCCGGAGCGCCTTGGCCCTCGCGCACGAAAAGGGGCAGGGCCGACGGACCGTGGCTGGTATGGCCGTGATGGATCTCGTAACCGCCGGTCATGACCGGCAGCGGCGTGGCGGCCCGGCGCACGCTGACCAGCGTCTTGTCCGCAGCAAAGGTGGATTCCAGATCCATGAGCCCGAGGCCGGGCACGGAAGGCGCGGCGGATTCCAGCCCCAGCGGATCGAGGATGGCGTGCCCCAGCATCTGGAGCCCGCCGCAGATGCCCAGCAGCCAGCCGTCCCGGGCGGCATGGCGGCAGATGAGCTCGGCCAGACCGTCGGCCCGCAGCGCGGCCAAGTCGGCGGCCACGCTCTTGGTACCGGGCAGGATGACCACATGAGGCTGCCCCCAGTCTTCGGCCCGGCGTACGGCCCGCAGGCGCACGTCCGGTTCGGCGGCCAGAGGCGTCATATCGGTGAAGTTGGACACATGCCGGGGCATGACCACGGCGATGTCGAGGATGCCGGGCGGGGGCGGTGTGGTGTCCGCCGCCTGCGACCAGGGGAAGCCCGCCATGTCTTCATCCGGGATGTTGATATTGCGCAGCCAGGGGATGACGCCCAGCACCGGGACGCCGGTGGCCTGTCGTATATAGGCGTGGGCCGGTTCCAGAAAGGAAGCGTCGCCCCGGAACTTGTTGACGAGCCAGCCCGCCAGCAGGGATCGCTCCTGCTGTTCCAATGTCATCCAGGTGCCCAGCAGCGAGGCATAGACCCCGCCGCGGTCGATGTCGCCCACCAGCAGCACCGTGGCCTGTGCGTGGGCGGCCATGCGCATGTTGACGATGTCGTGCTGCTTGAGGTTCACCTCGCCTGGGCTGCCTGCCCCTTCCAGGACCATGACCTCGTGCCGGTCGGCCAGCGTGTCGTAGGCGTCGCGCACGGTCTGCCAGAGCCCGGCCTTGTAGCGGAAATATTCGCGGGCTTGCATGTGCCCCACGGGTTTGCCCAGGACGATGACCTGTGACCCGGTCTCCGAATGCGGTTTGAGCAGCACGGGATTCATGAGGGCCTCGGGATCGATGCGGGCCGCCTGGGCCTGGACGATCTGGGCACGCCCCATCTCTTCGCCAAGGGCGGTCACCCCGGAGTTGAGGGACATGTTCTGGGCCTTGAACGGAGCCACGTCATAGCCGTCCTGACGCAGGATGCGGCAGAAGGCGGCGGCCAGGATGCTCTTGCCCGCATCGGAGGACGTGCCCTGCAGCATGAGGGCGGGACGCCGGGAGCGCGGGCGCGGCGGCACGGGCACGGACGGGTGCAGGATTCCGCGCAGGGCGTCGGCCAGCCGCTGATGGTCTTCTTCCAGCCGCACGGCGGCACGGAACCAGCTGCCGTCTTCCATGCCGCGATAATTGGAGCAGTCGCGCACGGCGATGCCGTATTCCCGCAGCAGGCGGGCATACAGGTCCGCCGGGGCCTGTTCACAGCGGAACAGCACATAGTTGGCCAGCGAGGGGAAGACCGTGATGCCGGGCACGCCGCGCAGGCAGGCGCACAGATGTTCGCGGCGGCGGCTGTTCTCGCCCCGTGTCCGGTCGGCAAAGTCCGACGTATCCGCCAGCACGGCCTGTGCGGCGGCCAGGGCAAAGGCATTGACGCTCCAGGCGGGCAGCTGTCTGCGCCATCGCCGTGCCCGTTCCGCCCGCGTGACCATATAGCCCAGGCGCACGCCGGGCACGGCATGGAACTTGGTCAGGGAGCGCAGCAGCACGGCATTGTCCGGCAGCTGCGTGATGAGGGAAGAGACGTCGTCGGGGCCCGCATAGGCGGCAAAGGCTTCGTCGATGATCCAGAGCAGGTCGGGACGGGCCTCCAGCAGGTGGCGGCAGGAGGCAGGCGGCAGGAACGAGCCGGAAGGGTTGCCCGGATTGGCCAGCCAGACGGCTGCCCGGGCCGGGACGTCCGCCAGCAGGGAGAGCAGCTGCCGGAGCATGTCCTCGTCGCTGTCCCCGTCGCGGCGCACGCCACAGTCCGGATGGCGTACCTCCAGCCCGGCCAGTCCGCAGGCCAGGGCGTATTCGCTGAAGGCAGGTTCGATCACGGCCGCGCAGGGAGTGCCGTCTTCCTTGAGGACACGGGCCAGCAGGTGGATGAGCTCGTTGGTGCCGTTACCGAACACGAAGCAGTCCGCAGGCAGGCCGTAGACGCGGGCGGCGGCCTCCATGGCCTCTTCCGCATGGGGGGAAGGATAGGCCGAGATATGGTCCAGGGCGCGACAAAGCGCCAGACGCAGGAATTCCGGCGCGCCTTCGGGACGGACGTTGACGCTGAAATCCAGCAGGCTGTCAGGGGCGCGCCCGGCCAGTGCGGCCATGCGCAGCCGGTCGCCGCCGTGTGCCTCAGGCTTCATGGGAGTCCTCCTCAAGGGTCGGTGACGGCATGGCTTTGCCGTGAAGGGCAAGGGCGGAAAGGATGCGGGCCGCGCAATGCTCGGGACTGGTGCAACTGGTATCGATACGCAGCTCGCCGGGCAGGGGCGCGTGGATGTCCCGCGCCTGCCGGGCGGCATGGGGCCAATCCGGCGTGCGGTCGGTACGGCCCTTTTCCCGGCGTTCCAGTTCGCCCAGTTCGCAGCAGACCTGCACGGGCAGGACGGGGATACCCCGCAGGCGCCGCCACAGGTCGGCTATCCAGTCCGGGCGCTCACCCAGCACATGGTCCACGATGACCCATGCCCCGGCGTGCGCGGCTTCGGCCGTGGCCGCGTGCAGGATGGCGGTCAGGGGCAGGCCCGTGGCGGCCATGCCCTGCAGCAGGGCCCCCGGACGGCCGGGGCAGGCCCGCAGCAGATCGTCCATGGACAGGATGATGCTGTGGCGGCCGTGGTCGGCCAGCAGCTTTTCCTGCAGGGCGCGGGCCAGGGTGCTCTTGCCCGCACTGGAGGGGCCGTTGAGCAGGATAACCTGCCCGGCAGGACTGAGGGGGGCAGGAGCGGCAGGGGCCGTCTCCATGTCCATATTCCCGCCAGCGGCGGCATCGGCCAGACCGCCCCAGTAAAGATGCACATAGCCCGCCCGCACATTGCCGTGATGCACGCCTTCGGGGCGGGTACCCGTACGGTCCGTGACGTCATAGAGGGGCGCATAAGGCCGGTGCAGCTCGATGTGCGACCAGTGGAACTCGTGGCCCCGGCAGGTCTCCAGAGGCAGGCCCAGGGGCGCGCCTCCCGTGAAGCGGACATCGCGGTAGCCCAGCGAGCGCAGACCCTGCCCCATGCGGGCCGTGGCCTCCAGCACGCCGCACATGGGCCAGACGCGGCGCTCTCCATCCAGACCGTGCCCCTCGGCGGCGGCTTCCAGTCCGGCACACAGATACATGTAGCCGCCGCACTCGGCGTAGATCTCGCCGCCCGCGGCGGCGAAATCCCTGATGGCGCTACGCATGGCCGTATTGGCGGACAGTTGGGCGGCGAAGGCTTCCGGGTAGCCGCCGCCCAGATACAGGGCGTCCGGCTGCGGCGGCAGGGCCTTGGGCAGCGCGTCGATCTTGGCCTGCACCCACGCCAGAGCGTCCGGTATCCACTCCTGCGGCAGCTCTTTGATGTTGGCGAGGTTGAAGGCGGCCTTGAGCTGGTTCCAGCAGGCATCAAAGGGCGCGTTGGACAGCTTGGCCCACGACCCTACCAGCGCCCGCAGGGGCTTGCGGTCGGCCACGCTGGACGGCGTGATGGAGATGGAGCCGGGAAAGTCCACGATGTCTTGGGTGATGTTGCGGGCGGCTTCCTTCTGCCGGGCCAGTTCCTCTTCCATGCGGTTGAAGGCTTCGATGTAGGCTAGCTTCATGGCCAGGGCCTTCTTGCCGGTATAGCCCATGACCAGCAGCATGAAACCGTCGCGGTAGAGGATGAACATGGGGCGTGGCTTGCCCTGCTCGTCAGAGTATTCGGCCGCCCCAAAATTGGGGGCGCTAAATGATTTCGGTGTGTTAGAGATTAAATCTTGAATGGAACGGACAACATGGTCGTGGCGCTTGCTGAAGAACTTGGCGACTTCCAGTGATGTTGTGGCCGGACGGCCGGAGTGGAGAGAGACGGAAGGGGAGAAGTGTTCCGAGGGGAGAAGGGGAGCCTGACTCATGACGAGCCTCCTAAGTTTTAGTAGTGCGGCAATTATGTGAGAATGCCGGGACTCAACTACCGCTTAGGACGGCTGCCTTTATTCCCCCGAAGGGTATTGTATTAGAGGCTATCGACCCGGCAAAAATATGCGAAGGGACAGGTCTTGAGAAATGCTCAATACCTGAAAAAGAAAGACCCAGCATAGGATGCCGGGCAGGGGCACGCGTCGTTTAAAAAAACAGTGGCGTGGACACTGCCTAAGCTGTAGTGCAGTTACCACGCCACAAAATGGGGGGAATGTCAATGGTTAATAAGAGAATCTATGGATTTTTTATATCCTTCAAGACGCCATTGAGGTAATTCTTCTGTAGATCCAGGAAGTTGCATATTGATAAGGCTAAATATGTCTGCAACAATGATTATTATGGATATCATCCATAAAATAGAAAAGAATTTTGCTATTGCTGCCCATATGAAATGACCTGTATATTTATTCGCACTTCTCCATACGCCAATACAAATAATTATTGTATATAAAATTAAAAATGTATCATATGCTATTCCAACAACTTTTACTCCA
>OOCM01002817.1_pt1 | contig 10730 bp, 10 predicted proteins | sample 1671111 | NCBI WGS metagenome assembly OOCM01 (sample SAMN06348123, study PRJEB24527) | human gut metagenome | biome: human gut; feature: ankylosing spondylitis patient; material: feces | host: Homo sapiens | place: China | collected 2015-10 | reverse complement strand
AGCAGTCCATCCCCATGCAGCGGATGTTTGAGGATGGCACCTGCCGGGTGAAGCCTAACTACTACACCCGCACCATCCAGTATCAGGACATCAACTACCAGCTCGCCCAGCAGGAGGATAAGACCGCCATTTTTGAAGAATGGTGCTCCTTCCTCAACTTCTTCGACAGCTCCATCAAATTTGAGCTGTCCTTTGTGAACATGGCAACCGACAGCACCGAGTTTGAAAAAAGCATCCGCATTCCGTTCCAGAAGGACGGTTTCGACGATGTTCGTGCGGAGTATTCCCAGATGCTGCGCCAGCAGCTTGCCAAGGGCAATAATGGTCTGACCAAGACCAAATTCATCACCTTTGGTGTGGAGGGCGAAAGCATGGCGCAGGTCAAGCCTCGGCTGGACCACATCCAGAACGACCTGCTCAACAACTTTCACCGACTGGGGGTGCAGGCAAAGCCCCTGAACGGTGTCCAGCGGCTGAAGCTCATGCATGATATGTTCAACATGGATGGCGCATCCAAGTTTCACTTTGACTGGAAAGACCTTGTGAAAAGCGGGCTTTCCGCGAAGGATGCCATTGCGCCCACCGCCTTTGCCTTCAAGAACAGCCGCACCTTCCAAATGGGCGGTATCTTCTGCGCCGTCAGCTTTCTGAGCATCACGGCATCCGACATCAGCGACCAGCTTTTGAAGGATTTTCTGGACATGGATTCCAGCCAGATCGTTACCATGCACATCCAGTCCGTTGACCAGAACCGTGCCATCAAGACGGTGAAGCGCACCATCACGGAACTGGACCGCAGCAAGATCGAAGAACAGAAAAAAGCCATCCGTGCCGGGTATGATATAGACATCATTCCGTCAGATTTAGCGACCTACGGCAGAGATGCCAAGGCTCTTTTGAAGGAATTGCAGAGCCAGAACGAGCGGATGTTCCTTGTCACCTTTCTGGTGCTGAACACCGGGCGCACGGAACAGGAACTGGAAAACAACGTTTTTCAGGCATCCAGCATTGCACAGAAGCACAACTGCAACCTGTGCCGACTGGATTTCCAGCAGGAGCAGGGGCTGATGAGCAGCCTGCCGCTGGCAGACTGTCAGATCGAAATTCAGCGAGGGCTGACCACCAGCAGCACGGCAATTTTCATTCCGTTTACCACGCAGGAACTTTACCAGTCCGGCAAAGAGAGCCTGTACTACGGGCTGAATGCCCTGTCCAACAACCTGATCATGGTGGACCGGAAGAAGCTGAAGAACCCGAACGGTCTGATCCTCGGCACTCCGGGAAGCGGCAAAAGTTTCTCGGCAAAGCGGGAAATCGCAAACGCCTTTCTGGTGACGGACGATGATATTATCATCAACGACCCCGAAGGCGAATACTCGCCGCTGGTGAATCGTTTGAAGGGTCAGGTCATCAAAATTTCGCCCAACAGTACCCAGTTCATCAATCCCATGGACATCAATGCCAACTACTCCGAGGAAGATAACCCGCTTTCCTTGAAAGCTGACTTTATTCTTTCGCTGTGCGAACTGGTGGTGGGCGGCAAGGAAGGACTGCTGCCGGTGGAGAAAACCGTCATCGACCGCTGTGTGCATCTGATCTACCGCAAATATTTTGCGGACCCCTGCCCGGAGAATATGCCCATCCTTGAGGATCTGTACAACGCCCTACTCCAACAGGACGAGAAAGAAGCCCACCATGTTGCCACCGCACTGGAGATCTACGTCAAGGGTAGTCTGAACCTGTTCAACCATCGCACTAACGTGAACATCAATAACCGCATCGTCTGCTACGACATCAAGGAACTGGGCAAGCAGATGAAGAAACTCGGTATGCTCATTGTGCAGGATCAGGTCTGGGGGCGTGTCACGGCAAACCGCAGCAGCGGAAAGTCCACACGGTATTATATGGACGAGATGCACCTGCTTCTGAAAGAGGAGCAGACTGCGGCGTATTCCGTGGAGATCTGGAAGCGTTTCCGCAAGTGGGGCGGTATTCCCACGGGGCTGACCCAGAATGTGAAAGACCTTCTTTCTTCCCGTGAAGTCGAGAATATTTTCGAGAACAGTGACATGATCATCATGCTGAATCAGGCGGCAGGAGACCGGCAGATCCTCGCAAAGCAGCTCAACATCTCGCCCCATCAGCTTTCCTATGTGACCCACTCCGGCGAGGGCGAAGGGCTGCTGTTTTTCGGTAATGTCATTCTGCCGTTTGTGGACCGTTTCCCCACCGATCTGGAACTCTACCGCATTATGACCACCAAGTTGGGTGAAGTCTCGGAGGGCGCGCAGAAATGAGTGAACCGAAACTGAACATCAAAGAGGAATCGTCTACCAAAAAGACCCGTTCTCCCCCGAAAAAAGCCAAGGTAGAGCAGACGGTGCCCAAAAAGAAAAAGCTGAAAACGGATGTAGACAAGGCGGCAGAGAAAGCCCAGCATCTGCGGTTTGGCAAGGCGGAACTGACCCCAGACGAATTGAGCCGGTTGAGCAAGGCGCAGAAGCGGGAAATGTACGCCGCCCACGCCGCCCGCTCTGCGGTGCATCGGGAGGTTGACCAGTACGAGGATGAAAACGTCGGTGTGCAGGCGTTGAGCGAGGGCGAAAAGGCGGCAGGAAATGTCCGGGATATTTCTAAGAGCCGTTATGCCCGGAAACTGAAAAAGAAAGCCAAGATGCAGGGCAAGAAAGGCTCCAAAACCTCTAAATCTTCCGCATCGGAGCCGCCTGCGGCACAAGATGCAGGCGCATCCGGCACCGGCGAGGGCGGCTCCAACTGGCTTTCACGCTGGAAACAGCGGCAAGAAATCCACAAAATCTATTATGCCGCCGCCCGGTCGGGCACGGCGGCGCAGACCGCAGGCGGCAAAGCGGCATCCAATGGCGCATCTGCTGCCCGGTCCGGCGTGGAACAAGCCGTAGAAAAAGGTAAAACTGCCGTCAGCACTGCCTTGAAAGGGCTGGCGAATGCCGCCAAGGGCAACGCACACGTTCTGGTGATCGTGGGCGTTTTTCTTTTGCTAATCCTCATGGTCATGTCTGCCTTTTCCTCCTGCGGCATCCTCTTTTCCGGCGGCACGCAGGTGTCCGGGCAGACCATATACTCTGCCGAGGACCGGGACATCCGAGGCGCAGAACAGGACTACAAGAAGCTGGAAAAGGAACTCGACAAAAAGATCAAGCGTACCCCCACCGACCATCCCGGCTACAACGAGTACCAGTATCATCTGGATGCCATCGAGCACGACCCGTGGCAGCTCACTTCGTTCCTGACCACCCTGTATAACGACTACACCCGTTCGGAGGTGCAGGGCAAGCTGAAGGAGACCTTCAAAAAGCAGTACAAGCTCACCACATGGGTGGAGGTGCAGACCCGGTATATGACGGTGTGGGTCATGACTCCCGCAGGAATTCCGGTTCCCACGCAGGTGCCCTACGAGTACCGCATCTTCCACACCAAGCTGGTCAATCGTGGCTTGGAGGTGGTCATCCGGGAGGAACTGAACAACGACCAGTGGAAACGCTACGAGATCTTTCAGGATACGTTGGGTGGCAGACCTTATCTTTTTAATGGAGGCTTGCCGCCCGGTGGCTCCGATGGTTCCGGCACACCGGGCATCGACTATCAGATTCCGGCAGAAGCCCTGACCGACGAGGAATTTGCCGCCATCTACAAGGAAGCCCAAAAGTATGTGGGCACGCCCTATGTGTGGGGCGGCTCTACCCCGGAAACCGGCTTTGATTGCAGCGGCTACGTCTGCTGGGTGTACAACCAGAACGGCTACAATGTGGGGCGCACCACCGCCAACGGCTTGTGGCAGAAAAGCCAGCACATTTCCGAAGCAGAAGCAAAGCCCGGTGATCTGGTCTTTTTCAAAGGCACCTACGACACCCCCGGTATGAGCCATACCGGGATCTATCTGGGCAATGGCATGATGGTCAGTGCCGGAGACCCCATCAAGTACGCAAACATTCACTCGTCCTACTGGGAGAAGCATCTCGCCGGGTTCGGACGGCTTTCAAAATGATTGTAGGAATTATTATGAGCGAAAAATCGGATAAGCTGCGGGCAATGCTGGAAAAAGAGAAGGAGCGCCGCATCAAGCTGAACAACCGCATCGAAATTTTGGAGCGGCGCATTCAGGAGGAAGATTCCGCCGAGGTCAACGAGATGGTGCGGACTGCAAAGGTCACGCCGGAACAGCTTGCCGCCCTGCTGCGGCAGTCGGCTACCACCACCCCGAACCCGGCTGCGCTGTCTGCCGTGGGTGCAACTTTCGAGAAGGAGGTCAATACGGATGAAGATTAAGAAACTGAGCGCACTGCTGGTATCGGCGGCACTGTGCGCCGGCATGGCGGCTCCTGCCTTTGCCTTTGAGGGCGAAGCCACCCCGGTGGAACAGCCTGTTTTGCCGGAGGTGGTGGAGGATATTGTCACCGTCACGGATGAAACTTCTGGTGCCCTGACCCCGGAGGGCAACCTGACACTGGTGGACGATTACCACACCAATTATTCGGATGGTTCCGGGCAGCAGTTCATCACGCTGGTATCGAAATCGGGTGCGACATTTTATCTGGTAATCGATCGGAACAGTAAAGGCGCACAAACCGTACACTTTATGAATCTGGTGGATGAAGCCGACCTGTTGGCTCTGATGGAGGAAGAAGCTGCCGATGCCTACACTGCGGAGAAAGAAGCAGCGGCACAGGCTGAACTGGACAGGCTGAAAGCTGAGGAAGAAGCCAAGAAAGCTGCCGAAGAAGCGGCGGCATCTGGCGAGGAACAGCCCAAGGAAAATAAGGTCACAAAGATCGCATCCGGCTTTCTGGGCGTAGTCGTGCTGATCGCACTGGCGGCAGGCGGCAGCTTCTACGCTTTCGCAAAGCAGAAGCAGAAAAAGCAGGCCGAAAAAGAAGCCCTTGACCCCGATGCAAACTACACCGAGGACAAGGGCGATTTTGAAATTCCGATGGAGAATGAGCCGGAGGAAACCAGTGAGGAGAACAACACAGAAGTATATTTTTATTGGCGGCGTTTGCCGCCTTACATATACATCCGACAGGCTGTTTAGTTGTTTTCGTTACTCACACAACGGTATACGGCAATGATGTTGGGCTTTTCTCCGACTATTTTCACATCATACTTTTCAGGGAAGTTCTTGAGGAAAAGGCTCAACTTTTGGAAACCATAAGTTCGGCTATCAAAATCTGGCTTTGCTCTTCTTAAGAACAGTCCTACCTTTGCTACATTGACCCACCCATCCTCGTCTTGGAAGGTATCATAGGCTTTTTCCAGTAAAGCATGAATTTCGTTTAGATCATTTTTCTTTTCGGAGTTTTCTTCAGCGGGAGCAGAACTAGCAATTGGAGTTGAATCAGTTTTCTGTACATCTTCCTTGAGCTGCTTTGTAGATTCTTCTTTTTCGTTGTTGGGCGATATAGACACTTCTGCTTTTTCTTTTTGGGGAGAACTAACAGTATCTTGTGCATCGCTTTGGGAAGAACTAGCAGCATCTTGTGCATCACTTTGGAAAGAACTAACAACATCGTGTGCATCGTTCCCTTCAACCGAAGAAGAGCAGTTTTCCAAGAAGAGAAATTCATCGCAGGCATTCCGGAAAGCAACAGGGGTTTTTTGCTCACCAACGCCCATAACATAAACCCCTGCTTCGCGCAATTTTATTGCCAACGGAGTATAGTCACTGTCGCTTGAAACAATAACAAACGCATCATAAAGGTTTGTATACAAAAGTTCTATGGTATCAATTACCAGTGCCATGTCTGTTGCGTTTTTGCCCGAAACATAGTCGAATTGCTGCTCAGCTTTAATCGCCAACCGCTTGATGATTTCACCCCAGTTTTTTAACGTTGGTTTATGCCAGTTGCCATAAGCACGCTTTACCACAATTCTGCCGCGTGTTGAGATTTCATGAAACACATCTTCCAATTTTGAAATCTGGGTATTATCGGCATCAATCACCACGGCGATTTTTTGAAGTTCCTGCATTGAAATTCACCCCTCCTGTTACCTTTTATAATCATTATATCGCGCACTATATGAAAATTCAACTCAAATATTCATTATAAAAAAGATTGGAGGAATGTTAATTGTCCTATCGCTTAGTAATTGCGGAAAAGCCTTCAGTCGCACAGGCTTACGCAAAGGTTCTCGGTGCGACAAACAGAAATGACGGTTATCTGGAGGGCAACGGCTATCTGGTGAGCTGGTGCATTGGTCATCTGGTGGAACTTGCCCCGCCCAATGTCTACGATGAAAAGTACGTCAAGTGGAGTATCGCAGATTTGCCCATCCTGCCGCAAAAGTGGCAGTATCTGGTGTCTGCGTCCACCAAAAAGCAGTTTGGTATTCTGAAAAAACTCATGCACCGGGCTGATGTTGATACTGTGGTGAACAGTTGTGATGCAGGATAGTGCGGTTGGGTGACTCAAGAGAAAGAAAAAAGAGACCTCATCTCGTCAAAAAACTAAATCATAAAAGCATCAAAGAGGGCATTCAAATGAAACAAAATCGAATTTTTGACCAGAATAGTTCTCAAAAAGCACGTTCTTGGCACTATAATATGGACACCAACCGAGCGGAAGCCCAGTTCGCTGATGGCTCTGCCATTGCCATTGACTGCCTTGCCATCGAGGACGAATACGGCAATACCCCGGCACAGCGAGCTGAACTTGATTGGCTACTATACAACAAGCCCTTGGAGTGCGTCCAGCTTGTGCTGAGTGGTGAGATTGAGCATTATCTCTCACTTGGCTGTGACCATGGCAAACTGAAAGACTAACCTCTAAATAGGCCAAACAACCCGCTACTTGCAGTCGCTGCAAATGGCGGGTTGTTTGCTTATTTTAAGTTTTTCCTTTGCTCATAGTAGTGCAAAATCAATGTAGTGCAAAATCAATGGCCCAACGGTCAAAGAAATCACAAATATCAGGCAAATCTACTGGTTTCTTATAAATGTCATTCTAAAATTCAATGGATTTTGCTATTTCTAGCACTTGTTTTTTCGACACGAAAGTCGATTTAACCCTATATTTTATGTATCTCTCGATGATTTCAAGTTTGCCATTTTGGGGGCTTGATTATTGAGAAAATTCTAAATTCCAAAAAGGTCTATCATTTTCATCAATCGCATCGTTATTGAGAATAAGCACTGCACCACCACTTAACAGAGGAGGCAGCTGTAAATAGCTTATATTATTTATTGAGAAAATGAAACGCTATTGCAACAGTTGAATACTGTATATTTTATCAAATTGATACGGATCTGATAGCAACACCTTACCGTTTGATATCACAAGAATGCTTTCGCCTTCTTTAAGATACGACAACTGAAGATTTCCTTTCAAGTAGTTTGATACGCCATAAATTATATAATTGTCATCCGTATCATATAATTGATTTTTTGCAGTCGCATAAATACAATTGTTCTTCAGGTCAACTTCTTCAATTATAAGTTCCGATTTTTTTCTTCCGAATGTATTCGATTGAAATAGAATGCAGAGAACCACTGCCACAAATGCTATGCCAACCATAATCTTCCGTTTGCATTTCATTTTATCAACCTCTGTATGAAAGGAACAGCGTATAAAGCGATTGTGTTATTCTCAATGCCCCTGTATAAGAAGTTGGATATGAAGAACCATCAATTGTGCTTCCATCTTTATGGATTCCGATAGCTACATACCCAGCTCCAGAAATATATTCTACAAGAGGACCACCACTAAAGCCACCTGTCAAATCCCAATCGCCCTTGAGATATTTTGAAGTCTGACTTCTAATATACCCAGAAGATTTACACATCCGATATCTCGCATCGGCACCATTTATTTGGCTCGGATAGCCATAAGCATACACCAACTGTGATGATGAATAATTGCTAGACTGCCAATGTAACCCAAGCCATCCCGTTTTCGTTCCTAAATTATTCTTGAGCGTAATAATCGCCCAATCCTCCGAACTTGTTCCAGCAAGATAAGAATCACTAACAATCATCGAACTTGCCGATACATTTTCGCTTCCAAAAGGTTTACTATTATCAGATCGAGCAGGTGCGACATTTACCGACTTAACGTAGGCTTTTTCCTTTATACTGTATAGATTATGTGCTGCTGTTGCAAGTGCATTAGGCCCAATCATAAATCCAGAACCATAATTTGTCCCTCCATTATTGGTCGTTATCTGTAGGCATACCGTACTACAATATGGTGTTGCCGTTGGATTATCAACAACAGTGATATCATTGCTTCCGATAATCGCATACAGATCGGATAGATCAATATCCGAAATCTTTCCATTTGGAAAATAGCCTGCAGTTGTCTCTCCATCCGTGAAGGAATTGGTTTCAACTATAATTTCCTCTATAGATTCTTCTTTTGTATCAAAATCGTATCTATGGTATCTCTCGATATGAGATTTGCTTCCATCACTTTGATTATCTGCAAAAGCAGTCAGCCCAGAGTTAAGCTCCATTGAAGAAAGAGCCACAATCCCACTTGCTTTCAAAAAAATTCTACGAGATATTTTTTCACTAGCTATTTTAATTTTCCTTCTTTACTTTTAGAGTATACACAAGATTTCTTATACATCAGTTGCTCTGCATTGGAAACACCTCCGTAAAATTTTTCATACGTTAGAGCCATCCTTATTTTAGATTTCAACTTTTACTTTCGCAAAAAAATAAATACCACTGATTTTTTATCCAATAGCCGTGCTAAGATTTATCTCTATGGGATTCAACACATGCGTCTGCTGGCACAACCAAGCCCAATTGTTCACTGTAGTAGTAAACAAGTCGTCATAGTTGTTGTCATATGCAAAATCAAATGTGTCATGAACGGTAATCAAGTAATACATTATAGAATTACCAATCATGAAGCCTGTTCCAGAGGTGCTTACCCTATGCAATGCATAGAATAAATCTGCATTATCAGACTTTTGAATTGTAAAAGACCAACTTCCTCCACTAAAATCTTTCAAGCCACTATTAAGTACTTTGTTTTTATAATTATTAAAAACTGTTGTCGTGTTTAACTTGTCAAGCAATGGCGTCGAAGAATCCGTCACACTCTCAGAATAGTCAATATTATATACAGAGAATTCAACCATAAGAGCCGCACATTCATATCCCTTATCCCGTGCAATTTGCGCAGCTGCCAACCATGCAAGCTGTGTATTATTTAACAAATTTCCAGATGCACGTGTTTGATCTTCATCTTTCATCTTATCGATAAACTTATTTAATTCATCTATCGACATTCCCGAAAAATCAACATGATACTTATCATTCATGCTTTGAATAACAGGATTGCTAGCTTTACGGCTGCTTATGTTAGCAGCATAAGACACAGTATTTATCGAAAACAAAAAACACACTGAAAGAATTAATGATACGAACCTCTTCATAACGAACCTCCTTAAATTCTGTACTCTACTATATAAATTGTGTGCTTCTCATCATCCCAGACAACGAGACTAAAATTCACATCTTCAGAATGTAAAAGCAATGTATTCATTTCGGCTTCCGAGCGTAGTTCCTTATGCTGACTATTATCATAAAGAAAAAAATTTCCACTTGCAATTTCAGGAATCACAAAATCTAATCCAAAATATGACGACACATTTTTTAATATAGAAGATATGGTTGGAGAATCATTAATTTTCTCCCATGAATCGAGTTGATGAATAATTTTGGCTGCATCCACATCGTAGTATACCGCTAACATTATCCCATCATTTTGCAATCCGCCATAAGCCTCATATATCAACGATTCAGAGTATGTTGCTTTTCCAATTTTGAATTGTTTCAAATAATCTCGTTTTTCATATTTGCTTTTTCTTCCAAGCATAAAGCCCAAAAGCAAGCACAGTGCGACTATAGCTAGGTATCGGATAACTCGCGTTGGTCTCGCCTTTATAATTACCTCACACCTTTCTAACTTGCTGAAATATATAACAAACTCCACTTATCTACTGGTACTTCCGGTAATGGTTTCGCTCCGTCCATCGGAATAGCTAAAGGTCGCAGAATACTCAAGCCTATAAGATTTTCCGGGCTTAGTGTTAAAGCTACTGCTCACCATGCAGGTTGAGGTCGTGCTGCTGTTTGAGCAGCTACTTACTTTTTGCCATGTTCCAATTGTCCCCTTTTCATAGAGAACGCCTGAAACGCTGATTTTCTTTACTCCAGTTCGAGTCTGGGCATCAACCTGATAGTATGTTTGGTAAATAGATCCGTTGACCGTACTATCGCCTACATACCGTTCAGACTTTTCAGCGGCCATTGCGGTGCAGGCAAAGCTCAAGAGAATCACCGCTGAAACAACAATGGACAACAAACGCTTTTTCGACATAGACATACACCTCCGTTTTTTTGCTCCCATCAAGAGCCTTTGTATAATCAACGCAATTCGCATTCGCTTCGTTTCAATTTTCAGGAGAAAATTTTTCAAATTTTCCATCTTTGTAAGTTCAGACAAAAAGAAAGCCAGACATTTGTGAACTCTCACAAGTGTCCAGCTTTCTTAACGGATACCTTCCGCAATTTTCATAATCTCATCGTATGGAATGTTTCCCATAACGGTATGTGTAATCCCCCGATGTTCCCAACTTAGAGTATAAACATTCTTTCCATGTTCATCCGTACTGGTTCCAAGTACACCATCTGCTTCTCCGACCTTTACGGTTTCGTACACTGTATGCTCATTATCAAATAG
>OOCM01002815.1_pt1 | contig 10731 bp, 9 predicted proteins | sample 1671111 | NCBI WGS metagenome assembly OOCM01 (sample SAMN06348123, study PRJEB24527) | human gut metagenome | biome: human gut; feature: ankylosing spondylitis patient; material: feces | host: Homo sapiens | place: China | collected 2015-10 | reverse complement strand
CGATTGAGAATATGACCGGTCTGGAAGTATCTATCGTGAATATCCGTATCGCAAGTGTGGACATGGGCAGCAACAAGTAACGCATCGAATCACGGTGAATAAGATAAAGGATGTCCCTGCGACATCCTTTTTTCCTGTACAGGGAAATGTGACGAAGAAGACGGAACATGAGAGAAAGGAAAGGTTTATGACCAGAAGAGAGTTGAGAGAACAGATATTTAAGCTGCTGTTTGGCGTGGAGTTCCATGACAGGCAGGAACTGCCGGAGCAGATTGCCGTCTATGAGGAGACGGAGGAGCCGTGGGATGCAAAGGACGGCGCGTATATTTCCGGCAAATGCGAGGATATCGTGGCGCATCTTGCAGAGATTGACGAGGCGATCGATGCTGTGGCAGAAGGCTGGAAGACCGGACGCATGGGAAAGGTAGATCTCACGCTGATTCGCCTGGCGGTCTATGAAATGAAGTATGATGAGGATGTGCCGGTCGGCGTTGCCATCAACGAGGCGGTGGAACTGACGAAAAAGTATGGTGCGGACGAAGATTACCAGTTCGTGAACGGTCTGCTTGGCGCAGTGGCCCGGGATCACGGTCTGGATACGGAGCAGGCCGAACAGTGAGCCGTTATACGCTTGGCATTGATACAAGCAACTATGCAACCTCTCTGGCAGTGTTTGATACAGCTGGAGAGGTTGTTTGCGCAAAGAAGCGCTTTTTGCCGGTAAAAGCGGGCCAGCTGGGCCTGCGGCAAAGCGATGCACTGTTTCATCATACGGTCGCGCTGCCGGAGATGATGCAGGAACTGGCGCAGGAATTTGATCTGACGCAGATCGATGCTGTGGGCGTATCGCAAAAGCCCCGCCCGGTAGAAGGCAGCTATATGCCTTGCTTTCTAGCAGGTGTCAATGCTGCAACGGCTTTTGCACATGCAAAAGGGATCCCACTTGTGCTGACGACCCATCAGCAGGGTCACGCTGCCGCAGCGCTGTTTGCAGCTAAGGGGGAACAGCTGTTTGCTGAAAAAGTTCTGCTGTTCCATATTTCCGGCGGCACCACGGACCTGCTGCTCTGCGATCAGGTGCGCCGGATCACAACGCTTGGCACCAGCACAGACCTTTATGCCGGACAGGCTGTGGACCGTGTGGGGGTCAGGCTTGGCTTTGGCTTCCCGGCGGGTGCCGAAGTTTCCCGTCTGGCTGCACAGTGCACTGAGGAGATCAAGCCAAAATCCAGCGTGAAGGGGATGCAATGCAGCCTTTCCGGGCTGGAAAACCAGTGCAATGCCCTGCTTGCCGCAGGCAAAACGCCGGAATATGTGTGCAAGTACTGCCTGCTCTGTGTGGCGGATACAGTGGTAAAAATGACCAAAGCTGCACAGAAGGAATACCCCGGCCTGCCGGTGGTATGTGCTGGCGGAGTGATGAGCAGCGATATCATCCGCGCATGGGTGCAGAAACGTCTGCCGCAGGTCTACTTTGTGCCGGGACAGTATTCCAGCGATAATGCCATCGGTGTTTCGATCCTGGCAGCGCGGGAGGCCGGATTATGGCTGAAGTGATTACCGTTTCAGCACTCAACCGTTATGTAAAAACGCTGCTGGATGCCAACGATGCTTTGTTTGACCTTGCCCTGCGCGGCGAGATCGCAAATTTTGTACAGAATGCGCGCAGCGGGCACTGCTATTTTTCTCTGCGGGATGATGTCTGCAGCGTCAAAGCGGTAATGTTCCGCACTGATGCACGCCGCCTTGCTTTCCTCCCGGAAGAGGGAATGCGTGTAGTCGTGCGCTGCCGCGCTACCCTTTATGAGCGCGATGGCGCATTTCAGCTGTACGTGAACGATATGTTCCCGGATGGCATTGGCACCGCACAGCTTGCATTGGAGCAGCTCAAAGCAAAGCTGGAGCAGGAGGGCCTGTTTGCCCTGGAACATAAAAAGCCGCTGCCGGCATTCCCTAAATGCATTGGTGTTGTCACCAGCAAGACGGGAGCCGCATTGCAGGATATCCGCAATGTGCTCACACGGCGCTGGCCATCGGTACGGCTGCTGCTGTGTCCGGTGACAGTGCAGGGGTTTGAAGCCGCGCAGCAGGTGGCCGATGCCATCAAAAAGCTGGATCAGCGCAAAGAGGTGGACGAGATCATCGTTGCACGCGGAGGCGGCAGCCGGGAAGACCTGTGGGTCTTTAACGCAGAGATGATCGCCCGGGCTGCATACCGCTGCAAAAAACCACTGATCAGCGCAATCGGCCACGAGATCGACTATACCATTCTGGATTTTGTGGCAGACTGCCGTGCCCCCACACCTTCGGCTGCAGCAGAGCTGGCTGTACCGGATCGGGCAGAGCAGGAACGGATATTGCTGGATTTGCAGCAAAATATTCGCAAAAATATGCAAAAACGTTTTGATTTATGCTATAATGGTCTGGAACAATACAACTTTGTGTTGGAGCAGGGCCTTGCACGCCGAAACTGGCAAAAAAGTCAGGGTCAGCTGCAGCAGGTGCAGGATGCCATCCGTCAGCAGATGCAGAAACGCCTGCATTCTGCAGAATTGCAGCTGGGTCATGCGGCAGCACTTACTGGTTCGCTGGATCCATACAAGGTGCTGGCGCGCGGCTACACGATGGTCACAGCAGCCAACGGCACTATTTTAAATGCAGATGATCTGCAGCCGGAAAAAACAATCTATGTTCGCAGCGCTTCCCGCCGTGCAAAGTGCAGGGTGGAAGCGGTGGAGGAGATCAATGAGAACACCCAAAAGTTTTGAGGAAGGCATGGAACGGCTGAATACGCTCCTTGCACAGATGCAGAGCGAGGATACGACCCTTGCAGATTCGGTCAAACTGTATGCAGAGGCCGCTTCTCTGATGGAGTACTGCCATGCTGCACTGGAAAAAACATCGCTGCAGATCGACGAGATCGACGCAAAGCTTGCGGGCACAGTGCAGGAGGAAAGCTAATGGACTATCAGGAGCAGTATCAGAATTATCTGGCGCAGGCAATGGCCGCGCTGGAAAAGGCCTGCGGCCGTTTTCTGCCGGAAGAATCCGAGGTGTGCCGTGCGGCACGCTACAGCCTGATGGGCGGCGGCAAACGGATCCGTGCAGTTCTTGTTCTCAGCGTCTGCGATATGCTGGGCGGCAGTATGCAGGCGGCACAGCAGTTTGCAGCTGCTGTAGAAATGCTGCACTGCTATTCGCTCATTCACGATGACCTGCCCTGCATGGACAATGATGATCTGCGCCGCGGCCGTCCTTCCTGCCACAAGGCGTTTAGCGAAGCAACTGCCATGCTGGCCGGTGATGTGCTGCTGACAGAAGCATTTGAGACAGTCGCCAATGCCCCGGCAGATGCGTCTGTCTGTGTACAGGCAGCGCGGGCACTGGGTGCAGGCGCTGGCAGCCGCGGCATGGTCTATGGGCAGGAACTGGATCTGAAATACGAAGCGTTGGCCGCAACAGAAGACCAGCTTCGGCTGATCCACCGCAATAAAACGGGTGCGCTGATCAATGCAGCCATTCAGATGGGTGCGGCTGCGGCCAAAGCGGATGAAGCACAGTGCAGAGCGCTGGAACAGTATGCTTATGGTCTGGGTCTTGTTTTTCAGATCGTGGACGATGTACTGGATGTTACCAGCACACCGGAACAGCTGGGCAAGCCCATTGGCAGCGACAGCGAAAATGGAAAGACTACCTTTGTGACCCTTTATGGTGCGGAAGGTGCCATGAAGCTTGCACATGACCTGAATCAGGAGACCTGCACGGAACTGCACCGGAATTTTGGCGAAAAAGCTGCGTTTCTGGAACAGCTTGCGCAGCAGCTTCTTGTGCGTAAAAACTAAAAATAATCCATACAGAATAAAGGAAAAAGATTATGCAGCTTATTCAAAACATCCTGTCTTTCAATCAGATCCTTACGGTTTCACTGCTCGGCTGGCTTGTGGCGCAGGTGCTTAAAACCATCATCAATTTTATCCTGCTGGGCAAGTTCCAGTTGGAACGCATGTGGGGTGATGGCGGTATGCCCAGTGCCCACAGCGCAACGGTCTGTGCCATGGTCATTGCAACCGGACGCTGTGTGGGTGTTGACTCTGCCATTTTTGCAGTGGCAAGCGTGGTGGCAATCATTACCATGCACGATGCCATGGGCGTGCGGCATGAGACTGGCGAGCAGGCCAAGGTCCTGAACCAGATGATCGATCAGTGGATCGAAGTGAGCGAGAAGAATGCTCCTTTCCTGCAGAACATGCATCTGAAGGAGATGGTCGGCCATACGCCGCTGCAGGTCGTGGCAGGCGTACTGGTCGGCGCAGCCGTCGGCTTCCTGTATCCGCTGGCTTGAGACATTCTTTTTTCACGCAGGAACGCACTGCAGCAACAGAAAATCTTCATTTGAAGGACGTGTGATTTATGGGAGCATTGCTGCTGGACAGCATCAATCAGCCCAGAGATTTAAAGCAACTGAATGAACAGCAGGTGAAACAGCTGTGCGCGGAGATCCGCCAGTTTCTGCTGGAGAATATTTCCAAGACGGGCGGCCATCTTGCCTCAAACCTTGGCGTGGTAGAGCTTACCGTTGCGCTGCACCGTGTTCTGGATACACCACAGGACAAAATCGTGTTTGATGTCGGTCACCAGTGCTACACACACAAGATCCTTACGGGTCGGCGCGGACAGTTTGATAAGCTGCGTCAGCTCGACGGGATCTCCGGTTTCCCGAACCCAAACGAGAGTGAACACGATGCATTCATTGCCGGGCACGGAAACACGGCGCTTTCGCTTGCGATCGGCATGGCGTGGGCCAAAAAGCTGCATCATGAAGCAGGGCTTGTGGTCGCGGTGATCGGCGATGGTGCCTTTACCGGCGGCATGGTCTACGAGGGCATGAACAACATTGAACAGCTGGACAACCTTCTTGTGATCCTGAACGACAACAAGATGTCCATTTCTAAAAATGTCGGTGCACTTGCCCGCTATCTGACTCATTTGCGCACGACCACGGCCTATTTTGATGCCAAGGATAATGTGCGCAGCTTTTTGGATGGAGTACCGCTGGTGGGCGCTCCACTGAAAAAAAACATCACCGAGTGCAAGACGCTTTTGCGTCGGGCAATGTACCACTCTACCATGTTCGAGGATATGGGCTTCCAGTACATCGGGCCGGTGGATGGCCACAACGTGGAAGAGCTGGAACGCACACTGCGCACCATCCGCAACCGGCAAGGGCCACATTTTCTGCACGTGATCACAAAAAAGGGCAAGGGCTATCAGCCGGCCGAGGTAAACCCCGGCAACTATCACGGCGTGTCGGCATTTGATCCGGATGGAATGCCCGACCCGGAGGTGGCACCAAAGGAATCGTTCTCGACGGTATTTGGCAATGCTCTTGTGACGGAAGGCGACCGGAACCCGAATATCTGCGCCATCACTGCTGCAATGAAGTATGGCACCGGCCTGCAGTTTTTTGCGCACAGCCACCCGGAGCGTTTTTTTGATGTCGGTATGGCAGAGCAGCACGCTGTGACCTTTGCTGCCGGGCTTGCAAGTCAGGGCATGCTGCCGGTGGTATGCATTTATTCCACCTTCCTGCAGCGTTCCTATGATCAGATCATCCACGACGTAAATCTGCTGCGGGAGAATGTAGTTTTTGCCATCGACCGCGCCGGTTTTGTCCCAGCGGATGGCGAAACACATCAGGGCATTTACGATCCCGCTTTCCTGAGCCAGCTTGGAATGCCGCTGTATGCGCCTTCCAATTATCAGGAACTGAATTACTGGCTGCAGCAGCTGTTGAGTGACCGCTTCCATGGCCCACGGGCAATTCGTTATCCCCGCGGTGGGCAGGATGCAGCTCTGGCGGAATTTGGCTGCACCGGCGAAGATTATGATTTCCTGCGCAAGGCGGATGATGCAACAATCGTTCTGGTGAGTTACGCCGACGAACTGGCCGACCTTTTGCAGGCAGAACGTGAATTACAGCAGCAAAGTATTGCGTGTGATGTGATAAAGGTTGTAAAGCTGTATCCCTTTACAGACAGAATGGTCGTTGATCTGTCGAAATACAAAACAATTCTGTTTGCGGAAGAATGCATTGCAAACGGAAGCATTGGTGAACATCTGGAATATGCTTTGCAGCAAAACGGATGGAATGGGCGCTTTATCCATTGTGCAGTGCGGAATGCGTGTCTTCCGCATGCCAGTGTGGCACAGATCAAACAGGCAACCGGTCTGGATGCAGCGCATCTTGTACAGGCCGTGCAGATGGCCGTGACGAAAGGAGAAAATTTACTGTGAAGATTCGATTGGACCAATATCTTGTTCAGCATGGTCTGACACAGAGCCGTGAGCGCGCAAAGGCGCTGATCATGTCCGGCATCGTTTTTGTCAATGAGCAAAAGGTGGACAAGGCCGGAGAGATGATCAAGGAAGATGCCAAGGTGGAAGTGCGCGGGCACGACATTGGCTATGTCAGCCGCGGCGGCCTGAAGCTGGAAAAAGCTATGAAGTGTTTCCCGCTTACACCCAATGGCAAGGTCTGCATGGACATTGGAGCATCTACCGGCGGCTTTACGGATTGTATGCTGCAGAACGGTGCCGTCAAGGTCTATGCGGTGGATGTCGGCTATGGACAGCTTGCATGGAGTCTGCGCACAGACGAGCGCGTAGTGAACATGGAGCGCACGAACATCCGCAATGTCAAACCGGAGGATCTTGCCGAGCAGATCGAGTTTTTCAGTGTGGATGTTTCGTTTATCTCGCTGCACCATATTTTCCCGGTGGCACAGGCAATCACAACGCCGGATGCCATGGGCGTTTGTCTGGTCAAGCCGCAGTTTGAAGCTGGACGCGAAAAGGTTGGCAAGAACGGTGTGGTGCGCGACCCTGCTACCCACCGTGAAGTGCTGCACAATGCCATGGGCTATGCTGCTGCAAACGGTTTTGCTGTACGCGGATTGGATTTCAGCCCGGTAAAGGGACCTGAGGGCAACATTGAATACCTGATGTTCGTGCAGAAGAGCGGTGAGCCTTCCGTGCTGGACGACAGCGTTGCAGAGCAGGTGGTGGCGGCAAGCCACAGCACGCTGGACCGCTGAGTGGCTCCGCCATCAGACCAGAAAAAGGAGCTTCCCGCATGACGATCTATATTTCGCCGAATCCCGGCAAGACCTCTGCCAACGAGATCGCACTGCGCGCGGCGCAGATTCTAATGAACCATGGTGCAGCTGTTCTGATGTGTGAACAGCCACGCACAAGCTGCAGCACGGCCGGAGTGGTTTATCTGCCGCTGGAGGAATGCCTTGAGCAGGCAGATGTGATCCTGACCATTGGCGGCGACGGCACCATTCTGCATGAGGCAAATCTTTCGCTCCGGTACGCAAAGCCGATCTTGGGCATCAATCTGGGACGCTGTGGCTTTCTGGCTACCTGCGAAGTCAGCGAGATGGAAGCCAAGCTCTCCGCTGTTGCACGGGGAGAGTTCAGCGTAGACAACCGGATGCTGCTGTATGTCCGCGTTCTTGGCCACGATGGCTGGGAGGGCCACGCCCTGAATGACGTGGTGGTCACAAAGGGCCGCCTGCAGCAGGCGATCGATTTCAGCATTTACTGCGATGATATTTTAGTAGAGCACTACCGTGGGGACGGTGTGATCGTTGCAACGCCCACCGGCTCCACAGCGTATTCGCTGGCGGCGGGCGGGCCGATCCTGGATTCCCAGACGAAGGGCGTTGTTGTAACGCCTATCTGCCCGCACAGTCTGGCCAGCCCGGCCATGGTGTTTGCGCAGGAGCGCAAGCTGAATATCTGTGTGGGACAGGTGGCCGATGATGAAGTGTTTATCAGCTGCGATGGCAGAGCTGGCTGTCCGCTCAAGGCCGGCGCAACGGCTGAAGTAAGGCTCTCCGATCAGGTGGTAAAGCTGATCACCTTCGGAAAAGCAGATCAGTTCCAGGCCATTGACCAGAAGCTTCGCAGCAGACGATAAAGGGGAGGCGAGTTTACGATGGCGCGCAGCCGTAAGGAAGATGTAAAAAGCAAGGGAGAACGTCAGCAGGTGATTCTCCGGCTTGTGCAGGAACACCCGATCAGCCGGCAGGAAGTTCTGCTGGATCACCTTTCCAAAGAGGGATTCGAGGTAACACAAGCCACCGTTTCCCGCGATATCCGGGAGCTGTGTTTGGTAAAAGCTGCCACGGCAGAGGGGTATCGCTATGTCTCCAGCCGGAACGAAAGCTTCAACCCCAAAACGCAGGGAAGGTTTGAAACGATCTTTCATGAATCCGTGCTGGGGGTAGATTACGCCGGACATGTTGTGCTGGTAAAGTGCTATTCTGGCATGGCCAACGCCGCATGCGAGGTTTTTGACGCATTGCAGTGGAAAAATGTGGTCGGCACGCTTTCGGGCGACGACACGTTCCTGATCGTTGCACGGTCGGAGCGTGATGCAAAAACGATCTGCTCGGAACTGACGAGACACATTGGATAAAAATAACGCGGGAGAAAAGATATGCTGAGCAGCCTGCAAATTGAAAATGTTGCTGTGATCCAGAAGGCTGAAGTACATTTCAAGCCGGGCCTGAATGTTCTTACCGGTGAGACTGGTGCCGGCAAGTCGATCCTGATCGATTCCATCAATGCGATCCTGGGAAACCGCACTTCAAAGGATCTTGTGCGCACAGGGGCCTCCAAGGCGGTGATCCGTGCAGCCTTTGAGGAGGTGCCCGGTACGGTACTGGACAGCCTTGAGAAGGCGGGCTACGAGCGCTCGGATGCACTGATGCTCAGCCGCGAGATCACAGCCGAGGGCAAAAGCACCTGCCGCATCAACGGAATGCCTGCAACGGCTGCGGTTCTGCGGGAGCTGTGCGGAGGACTTATCAATATCAACGGTCAGCACGACTCTGTGGGCCTTCTGAACCCGGCAAGACATCTGGGCATTCTGGATGATTATGCGCAGAACAGCGCGGAGTTTCAGGACTATTATGTCCTGTACCGGGAGCTTGTGCGCATCAAGCGGGAGCTGGATGCCATGATCACCGACGAAGCCGAAAAGCAACGCAGGATCGATCTGTTGAGCTATCAGGTGCAGGAGATCGAGGATGCCGGACTGACCGCCGGAGAGGAACAGGCGCTGGAAAGCCGCCGCAAGATCCTTGCCAATGCATCTGCCATCCGGGATAAGATCGCACAGAGCTATGCATTGCTTTCGGGCGATGACGAGGCCTCCGGCGCAGTCGATCTGCTGGGTGAGGCATCCAATGCAGTGGATGCTGCCGCGCAGCTGGATGATGCACTTGCCGGTGCATCCAGTCAGCTGCTGGATCTGTATTACAATGCAAAGGATGTTGCCGCAGATTTGATCGGTCGGCTGGATTCCTATGATACCAACGATGCGGAGCTGGACGAGATTGAGCAGCGTCTGGATCTGATCTACAAGCTCAAGCGCAAATATGGTGATACGGTAGAAGACGTGATCGCTTTTGGACAGAATGCAAGGGAAGAACTGGAGCGCATCCAGTCCTCACAGGAGCGGCATGACCACCTGCAGGCAGAAAAGCTCCGCCTTTATGCGCTGGCCCGTGAAAAGGCAGAAGCACTGACCCAGACGCGCCTGCGCGCTTTTGAAGAGCTGAACAAGCGTATTTCCGGCACGCTGGATTTTCTGAACATGCCGGGCGTGCGCATGACACTGCGCCATACCCGCGGCCCGCTGGCAAGCCATGGGCAGGACAGCATCGAGTTCTATATTTCCACAAACCCCGGTGAGGCGCCCAAACCCCTTGCAAAAATTGCTTCCGGCGGCGAGCTGAGCCGCATCACGCTGGCCATCAAAAATGCAATGGCCGATAAGGACGCCGTGCCTACCGTGATCTATGATGAGATCGACAGCGGTGTTTCTGGCAAAGCCGCCGGGCGTATTGGTGAGGTACTGCGCCAGAGCGCACAGGGCCACCAGATCTTGTGCATCACCCATACAGCCCAGATCGCTGCACTGGCCGACTGCCATCTGCTGATTCAGAAAAATGTAGCCAATGACCGCACCTATACCGAGATCCATCCGCTGGATGAGGAGGGCAGGGTGGAAGCACTGGCCCGGCTGATCTCCGGCGACCACGTTACCGAGCTTTCGCGTGCCAATGCCCGCGAAATGCTGGGTCTTGGCGCAAAATAAGCCAAAATAAGCCGCTGCAGATAAGGGGTTGACAAGCCCGAAGCATTGTGATAAAGTAGTCTTTGTTAATGGCGATGAAGGGAACAAGTACCTTGAAGTGTTCTGCCCAGAGAAACCCCGGTTGGTGTAAGGGGCCGCAGAGCAGCAGGGGAAATACCTCCCGGAGCTGCAGGCTGAATGCCGTTCAGGTTAATAGGCTGTGCCGCGTGCGAGCGTTACAAACGCAGGAGTGTCTCTCTACTCTGGGGTGTGCACTCGTGAGGTCGTTTCTGTGAGGAAGCGGCAAACAGAGGTGGTACCGCGAATTTTCTCGCCCTCTGCCAAATTCATTTTTGGCAGGGGGTGTTTTATTTTTCCCTCTGCCCACAAACAGGAGGAAAAAATCATGACTCTGTACGAAGAACTCAAGGCCCGCGGCCTGGTGGCCCAGATCACCGATGAAGAGATCATCGACCTGATCAACAATGGCAAGGCAACCTTTTACATTGGCTTTGACTGCACTGCCGACAGCCTGACCGCAGGCCACTTTATGGCCCTGACCCTGATGAAGCGCCTGCAGA
>OOCM01002814.1_pt1 | contig 10738 bp, 8 predicted proteins | sample 1671111 | NCBI WGS metagenome assembly OOCM01 (sample SAMN06348123, study PRJEB24527) | human gut metagenome | biome: human gut; feature: ankylosing spondylitis patient; material: feces | host: Homo sapiens | place: China | collected 2015-10 | reverse complement strand
GGTGCGGGGGAAGGAGGAAAGCCCTTTTTCAAAAGGGTTTCCTCCTTCCCCCGCCTGTCCTCTCCTCTATTTCTTCTTTGAAACAACAATGGCGGCGCGCAGGGAGTCATAGACCGGAGGGCAGCGGAGGGCGTTTGCGGTCCATGAGGCAATGAAGGCGACGACGACGGCCTGCGGCAGGCATGACAGGGCTCCGGACATTTCCATGACCAGGGCGGTTCCTGTCAGCGGAGCGCGCACCAGGGAGACGAAGAAGCCCACCATGCCGTAGAGGATGAAGGCCTGCCATGTTTCGGGCGGCAGTATGTCGGCATAGTTCAGGGCCTGTCCGCAGAGCGCGCCGAGAAGGGCTCCGATGCAGAGCATGGGCATGAGAATGCCGCCGGGCACGTTGCCCGTATAGCTGAACAGGGAAAAGGCGATTTTTAAAAGAGCGAGTGGCAGCAGAAGGAGAAGCGCCTGTCGGGGAGCATCCTCGATACGGATCAGGCTGCCGACAAGGTCTTCTCCGCCTCCGAGCACGGCAGGAACGGTAAAGGCGAGCACGAAGGCGGCGAGCATGGGCGGCAGGATGCGCCAGTTCTGGGAAAGCGGCGTATGCAGGGCTTCGGCATTTTTTGTTCCGAGCAGCGCCTTGTTGTAGAGCACGCCCGCCGCTCCCATGACGACGCCCATGACAGGCAGGAGCCAGACGGAGCCGAGCGGCAGCGCCTGTATGTGCCGGAAGGGAAAGATGAGTCCGAACCCGAAAATATACCGGGTGGCGAGGGCTGCGGCGGTGACGGCGCAGGCTACGGCCAGAAATCCGCCGCGGGTGAAGCGGCTTTTCATTTCCTCAAACACAAAGAACAGGCCGGCTACCGGCGCGCCGAAGGCGGCGGTCATGCCGGCCGCCGCGCCTGCTGCGATATGAATATGCCCGGAGAAGGAAAAGCGTTCCCACAGGCCGGTCAGCAGGGCGGAGGTTGCCGCGCCCATCTGAATGCAGGGGCCTTCGCGGCCCAGCGACAGGCCTCCAAGCGTGGAGACGAGGCATCCGACAAATTTTGAGGGAAGAATACGGAGCCAGTCGTGCCGGGAAATATGAAGTCTGCCCTGCACGATGAGTTCCGTCTGTGGGATGCCGCTGCCGGAGATGAGCGGAGTTTTTTTGACCAGATGGCCGAGAAAGCGGGCGGCGAGAATCAGCGTGATCAGCCAGAGAGGCATGATCCACCAGTGCTGCTTCCAGCCGGAAAGCCACTCCAGAATGAGGGGCGATGCGCTGTCGCGGGCAAGGCGGAAGGCGCAGATGACGCAGGCACAGGCAAGACCGGTGACGGCGCCTTCCAGCGCAAGCAACGTTCGGTTGATGGCGTGAGTCCATCGTTTGGATCTGTTCATGGATTTTTGAAATGGTTTCGGTGAAAGGTCGGGCACGCCTTTCGCCGTGTTTCATGGTCGCTCTGCCGATATCCCCTGAAGCCTGCCGGAAGAGACGGCATGTACGTTCATGTTCTGTTCTTTTCGACGGCTTGCGCTGAAAACTCCGTTATCCGTCCTTAAGAACATGGTTCAGGAGCAGGCGGCAGGAGCATCCGCTCTTTTTTTTCACTTGTCGAGAGGGCTTTCGGCAATATTTTCGGATGAATTTTTTCTTCTGCGTCTTTTCTGGAAGGTAAGTGTCTTTTTTTTCTTCGCCACGGACATGCGTCATGATGGTTCGTTGAGGAAATAACTGTTTTTTTCGGTTGCCGTTTCAAGGGGTTTTGGCCTATAGCTAGGAGAAATAATCTCTAGGAGAAAGAATATGAGTCAGCGTGAACAGCTCGCCAGCAGACTGGGGTTTCTGCTCCTTTCCGCCGGTTGTGCCATCGGCCTTGGCAACGTATGGCGTTTCCCCTACATCACCGGTAAATATGGCGGCGCTGTTTTTCTTGTGGTGTATCTGCTTTTCCTGCTCTTTGTGGGACTTCCCGTGCTCATCATGGAATTTTCCGTGGGACGCGCCACGCAGCGCAACATGGCCCATGCCCTGGAAAAGCTGGAGCCCAAGGGAACCTGGTGGCATAAGTTCGGCATCATGAGCCCCATCGGCAACTATCTTCTGATGATGTTCTATATTCCCATTGCGGGATGGATGCTCTGCTACTGCTGGTTCATGCTGACGGGTACGCTAGAGGTGCCTACGGCTGAAGTTCCGGCCGTGTTCGGCGGCATGCTGGCCGATCCCTGGCTCATGTTCTTCTGGGCCGTGGTGGTTTCGGCGTCGTGCTTTGCCATCTGCGGACAGGGTCTTCAGAGAGGTGTCGAGCGCGTGGTCAAGATCATGATGCTGGGCCTTCTCATCATCATGGTCGGACTCGCCGTTCACTCCTGCTTCCTTGACGGCGGCTCGAAAGGCCTTGAGTTCTACCTCAAGCCCGACGTGCAGAGAGCCATCGATGCCGGTTTCATGGCTCTTGTGAACGACGCCATGAATCAGGCCTTCTTCACGCTGAGCGTCGGCATGGGCAGCATGTGCATTTTCGGCAGCTATCTTAAGAAGGATCGCTCCCTCACGCAGGAATCCGTGCTGATCGTAACGCTGGATACATTTGTGGCGCTGACGGCCGGTCTCATCATCTTTCCCGCCTGCTTTGCCTTCGGCGTAACGCCCGACGCCGGTCCCGGACTCATTTTCATTACCCTGCCCAACATCTTCAACAACATGGCCGGCGGACGCTTCTGGGGCTTTTTGTTCTTCGTGTTCATGAGCGCCGCCGCACTGACCACGGTCATCGCCGTGCTGGAAAACATCATTGCCTATTTCATGGACGGCTACGGCTGGTCCCGCAAGAAGGCCGTGCTGGTCAACTTCGTGACGGTCACCCTGCTCACCCTTCCCTGCATTCTCGGCTTCAATGTGTGGTCGGGCTTTGAACCCTTCGGCAAGGGAAGCGCCGTACTGGATCTGGAAGATTTCATCATCAGCAACAACATTCTGCCGCTCGGCTCCTTCATGTTCATGCTGTTCTGCTGTCACCGCTACGGCTGGGGCTGGGATAATTTTGTGGCTGAGGCCGATACCGGCCGGGGCATGAAGTTCCCGAAGTTTCTGCGCTTCTATCTGACGTGGATTCTGCCGGTCGTGTTCCTGTTCATCTTTGCTCAGGGTTATATTCAGAAATTCTTCTAACATTCCGGGTAACCGGTGATGACGGCCCTCTTCCGCAGCGGCGCAGGGCCGGGATTTCCGGTTGCCGTGGCATGACGTTTCATCCTATACGAAGAAAAAAAATTCCGCCAAGGAGAATATGCTATGGCTCAACGAGAACAGCTCGCCAGCCGGCTGGGCTTCCTGTTTCTGTCCGCAGGATGCGCCATCGGTCTCGGTAACGTATGGCGCTTTCCATTCATCACAGGCAAGTACGGGGGCGCGGTCTTTCTTGTTGCCTATCTCGTGTTCCTTCTCGGCATGGGTCTGCCCATCCTCATTATGGAATTCACGGTGGGACGTGCGTCCAGACGAAACATGTCCCGTGCGTTCAAAGTGCTGAAGCCCGAATCGAAATGGAGCTATTTCGGCTGCTTCAGCCTCATAGGCTCGTATGCCCTCATGATGTTCTACATCCCGGTGGCAGGCTGGATGATGTACTACTGCTGGGCCACCATCACGGGAACGCTGTCCGTTCCGGTCGATCAGGTTCCGACGGTCTTCTCCAATCTGCTCGCCAGCCCCGGCACCATGCTTTTCTGGACGCTGGTGGCTTCTCTCGGCTGTTTCGGCGTATGCGCCCTGGGTCTGCAGAGAGGTGTCGAACGCGTGGTCAAGTTCATGATGGGCGGTCTGCTCATCATCGTCATCGGCCTTGCCGTGCACTCCCTCACCCTGCCCGGCAGCATGAAGGGCGTGGCGTTCTATCTTGTTCCCGACGTGCAGAGAGCCATGGATGCGGGCATCATGTCCCTCATCAATGACGCCATGAATCAGGCCTTCTTCACCCTGAGCATCGGTATCGGCGCCATGTGTATCTTCGGCAGCTATCTCGACAGATCCAACACGCTGACCAAGGAATCCGTTTTCATCGTGTCTCTGGATACGTTTGTCGCCTTCATGTCCGGCCTCATCATCTTTCCGGCCTGCTTCGCCTTCGGCGTGCATCCCGATGCCGGGCCCGGCCTCATCTTCATTACCCTGCCCAACATCTTCAACAACATGGCCGGCGGCCAGTTCTGGGGCGCTCTCTTCTTCGTGTTCATGAGCGCCGCCGCGCTGACCACGGTCATCGCCGTGATGGAGAACATCATCTCCTCCTTCATGGATACCTACGAATGGTCGAGAAAGAAGGCCGTCAAGATCAACTGCGTTGTTCTCACGCTGCTTACGCTGCCCTGCATTCTCGGCTTCAATCTCTGGTCCGACTTCCAGCCGCTGGGCGCCGGCACGACCATCATGGATCTTGAGGACTTCATCATCAGCAACAACCTGCTGCCTCTCGGTTCCCTCATCTACTGCCTGTTCTGCTGTCAGCGCTACGGCTGGGGCTGGGACAAGTTCATTGCCGAAGCCGACATGGGCAGCGGCATGAAGTTCCCGAAGTTCCTCCGCTTCTATCTGACCTGGATTCTTCCCGTCGTGCTTCTCATCATCTTCGTGGAAGGCTATATCCAGAAGTTCTTCTAATCATCTTTTCGCACTGTGAGTACTGGCGCATGTCTTCCTTCGGAGAGGCATGCGCCGGACTTGTTTTTGTGCCTCAGGAGTGAATCATGCAGCGTGAGAAAATGGCCAGTCGCATCGGCTTTCTTTTCGTATCCGCCGGATGTGCCATCGGTCTGGGCAATGTATGGAGATTTCCCTACATCACCGGAAAATACGGCGGGGCCGTTTTTGTTGTCGCCTATCTGTTCTTTCTGCTCATGCTGGCTCTTCCGCTGCTCATCATGGAATTTTCCGTGGGCAGAGCGTCTCAGCAGAATCTCGGCAACGCCCTTCGCGTGCTGGAACCGAAAGGATCGTCATGGCATCGCATGGGCTGGATCAGCCTTGTGGGCAGCTATCTGCTCATGATGTTCTATATCCCCGTGGCAGGCTGGATGCTCTTTTACGTCTGGCGGACGGCCACAGGACAGCTTGCGCTTGCCCCCGAGCAGATGCCTGCCGCGTTCGGTTCCATGCTGGCCGATCCTGCCGGAATGACGTTCTGGGCCTTTCTGACATCCGTGTGCTGCTTCATCGTCTGCGGCTTCGGTCTTCGCCGCGGCATTGAACGCGTGGTCAAAGGCATGATGACGGGGCTTCTTCTGATCATGATCGGTCTGGCCATACGTGCGGTCACTCTGCCGGGAGCGCTGGAGGGGCTGTCCTTCTATCTTGCGCCGGACTGGCAGCGGGCCGTGGATGCCGGTATCTGGAGCCTGCTCAATGATGCCATGAATCAGGCCTTCTTCACGCTTGGACTCGGCATCGGTTCCATGTGCATCTTCGGCAGCTATCTGGGCCGGGAATACACCATCACGCAGGAATCGCTCTGGATCGTCTGTCTGGATACCTTTGTGGCCATGATGTCGGGTTTCATCATCTTTCCGGCATGCTTTGCCTTCGGTGTGGAACCGGATTCCGGCCCGGGACTGATTTTCATTACGCTTCCCAACGTGTTCAACGCCATGTCCGGCGGGCGTTTCTGGGGAACGCTGTTCTTCGTGTTCATGAGCGCCGCCGCGCTGACCACGGTGATCACCGTTATCGAGAACATCATTTCCTACAGCATGGACGTATGGAAATGGTCGCGCAGAAAATCCACCGTCGTCAACGGCGTTGCCCTTACGCTGCTCACCCTGCCCTGCGTTCTGGGCTTCAATGTGCTTTCCGGCATACAGCCTCTGGGAGAAGGCAGCACGCTCATGGATCTTGAGGATTTCATTCTCAGCAACAACCTGCTTTCCATCGGCGCCGTGACGTTCATGCTGTTCTGCTGCCATCGGTTCGGATGGGGCTGGGACAACTTCATTGCGGAAACCGATGCCGGTCGCGGCGTGAAGTTCCCCCGTTTTCTCCGCTTCTACCTGACCTGGATTCTTCCGCTTGTGGTCGTTCTGGTGTTCATTCAGGGATATGTTCAGAAGTTCTTTTCCTGATCAGGATCTTGTTGATATGGGCTGATGGCGTTTCTGAATGCCCATGAAAAAAAGGTCGTACCTTTGGGGTACGACCTTTTTTCATGCTGAATTTGTGGGGCTAGTTCCGGAATTCTCTGCCTATGCGTCCCAGAACTTCGAGAAGCAGATTCCAGGCGCGCTCAGCGGACGAAAGGCTGAGGCTTTCGCTCGTCGAGTGCGCCCCGGTCACTTCCGGTCCGAAGGACAGGAAGTCCATGTCCCGGCCGAGGTTCTTGAACTTTTCGGCAAACAGTCCGCATTCCAGACCGGCGTGTATGCCTTCCACCCGGGCGTCCTTTCCGAACAGGTCGCGGTAGGCGCTTTCAAACAGCGGCTGCAGGCGGGAATTCGGATTGTATTCCCAGGCCGGATAATCGCCGGAATGTTCCACCTTCGCGCCCGTAAGCCGGCCGAGCAGTTCTATCTGGCGGCAGAGGGCGTCTTTCCGGCTGCTGGAAGAGCTTCTGGTCTGACAATGGAAGACCACTTCACCTTCCTGCATGCGGATCATGGCAAAGTTGTTGGACGTTTCCACAAGGCGCTGCGTGGTGAGTGTCATGTCCATGGAGGAAATGCCGTCGGGAACGAGAAGCGCTGCGGAAAGAACGCGCTCTGTTGATTCTCCGGTAAGAACCCGGTCGGTCGCTTCCGCTTCAGACAGGGTCAGCGTGAATCCGGCGCCGTCGGAGCCGCGCAGTTCATGCCGGAAGATCTTTTCCCACTGCTCGATCAGAGCCGTCAGTTCTTTGTCGTCGGCGCGTATGGCTACGACGGCCCAGCTTTCCTTGGGAATGGCATTGGCGGCAATGCCGCCGTGAATGGAAGCGATGCTGCAGGGATATCGGCGGACGATATCGTCGAGCACTCGAGCAAGCAGTTTGTTGCTGTTGCCTCTTTCCTTGATGATCTCAAGTCCGGAATGACCGCCGGCCAGCCCTCCGGCCGTGATGCGTCTGAAAACACGATGATCGCTGTCGGCCAGCTGGGCCGTCGGCTCGGTGGCAACGGGAATATGCATCTGGCTTCTTCTGCCGCCGGCGCAGCTTACGCAGAAAACGCCCTCTTCTTCCGAATCCATGTTGATGAAAAGAGAGGCCGTGAGCAGAGAGGCGTCAAAAACGGTGGCTCCGCCCATGCCGACTTCTTCGTCCACCGTGACGACGGCTTCGAGAGGCGGATGAGGAATGTCCTTGGAGTCCAGAAGTGCCAGAATGTAGGCAAGCGCAATGCCGTTGTCGGCGCCGAGAGACGTACCTTCGGCATACAGACGGTCTCCGTCGGCCATGAGTCTGAGGGGATCGGTGGCAAAGTTGATGTCGCAGTCGTCATTCTTCACGCACACCATGTCCATGTGTCCCTGAAGAACCACGGCGGGCGCCTGTTCCATGCCGGCGGTTCCCGGCTTTCTGATGACAATGTTGCCGGCTTCGTCCTGAACCACGGAAAGTCCGCGTCCTCTGGCAAAGCTGACGAGAAAGTCGCTGAGCCGGCGTTCGTTGCCCGACTCGTGGGGAATGCTGCAGATGGTGGAAAACCACTGAAGATAGGCTTTATCGGGAGAAAAGGCTTTGTTCACGACAGGCTCCTGTGAATACGCTCCTGGGAGGAGGAGCATGTGGAGAAAATGGGCGGAGGCATGACCTCGCAGCCTGCGTAATCTATACATGGGAAAGGCTTCCGCTGTACAGTCCTGAGAGGGGCATCAGGAAGAAGAGAAACTGATACCTCATGTCCGGATGAATATCGGTCGGGGCCGTGTTCAGCGTAACCGCTTGAATGAAGAGAAAGGCGGAAGAGACCGGGAAAGCGTCCTGTGCCCGTGTACCCTTTGGGGCCGGAGAGAAACTGTCCGTCGCAACAGGCTGCCATGAGAAACGTATCCGGGACGCCGCTTGCCTTGCGAATCGTCAAGGGGTATCCCCAAGTTGAAAACGGAATATTTCCAATGGGGAGGGGGAACTGTGAGCAAAAATATTGTTGAAACGCTGTTTCGTCTGGAAAGCCATCATACCGACGTAAAAACGGAAATCACCGCAGGCATAACCACCTTTGTGGCTATGGCCTATATTATTTTCGTCAACCCTTCCATGCTGGCAGATGCGGGAATGCCCCGCGATGCCGCCTTTGCGGCCACCGTCTGGGGCGCTGCCCTGACGACGCTGCTCATGGGGTTATGGGCGAATCTGCCCATAGCGCTGGCACCCGGCATGGGGATCAATGCCTTCTTCGCCTATACCGTTGTTCTGGGAATGGGCCTTCCGTGGCAGACGGCTCTGGGCGCGGTTTTCATTTCCGGCGTGGTTTTTCTTCTGCTTTCCGTCACGAATCTTCGTGAATACATCATTCAGGCCGTGCCGCTTAATCTCAAGCTTGCGACGTCCGTCGGCGTAGGCATGTTCATTGCCTTCATCGGGCTTAAAAGCGCGGGTATCATCGTGGACGACCCGGTCACCTTCGTCTCTATGGGCAGTGTCAGGGAACCGGCTACGCTGCTTGCCCTTTTCGGCCTTCTGGTAACGGTTTCCCTTATGGTGCTGCATGTGCGCGGAGCCGTTTTCCTGGGAATTCTCGTCACTACTGCGGCGGGCATGGTTTCGGGCGTGGGCCCCGTTCCCCACAGTGTGGGGGAAGTTCTGAGCTTCAATGTTCCGAGCTTTATGCCTACCTTTCTGCAGCTCGACATACTGGCTGCGCTGGAGTACGGGCTTTTTTCCGTACTCTTCACCATGACCATGGTGGATCTCTTCGATACCATGGGAACAGTCATCGGCCTTTCCAGCAAAATGGGAATCATGAAGGAGGACGGCTCCATAGAAGGACTGAGTCGGCCTCTGATAGTGGATTCCTGCGGAACCATGCTGTCCGGTCTTCTGGGTACTCCCGCCGTTACGAGCTATCTGGAAAGCTCCGCCGGCATTGTTGACGGCGGTCGTACCGGACTCACCTCCGTGACGGTGGCGCTGCTTTTTCTTGTCAGCCTTATTTTTGCTCCTCTTGTGGGCATCGTGCAGAGCTATGCCACGGCTCCGGCGCTCATTGTTGTGGGAACGCTCATGGCGCAGGAGACCCGTCATATCAACTTCGAGGACATGGCTGATGCTCTGCCCGCTTTTCTGACCATCATTACCATGCCGCTTACCAGCAGCGTTGCCACCGGCCTGGGGCTCGGTTTCATCAGCTATGTGCTCATCAGGCTCTGCACCGGAAGAGTCCGGGAAGTGAATCCTGTCCTTTGGGTTATATCGGCGTGCTTTGTTGTGAATTTCGTTCTGCGTTAGACGGGTACCGCATTGTCTCGAACGGATGGTGCATGGTCGGCGAATAAGGGCTTTGCGCGGTAGAGAATCGCCGGCAGGCTGGTATGGATTCCGAGGCGTGACTGTGAACAGGAGGCATGTTTTTTTCTGCAGTCCTTTTAGAGATTGACAACATGTTCCATTAATCACATAGTACTACCGTATGTCTTTTCCCAGACAGGATAAGACTTCGATGTATCATTTTCTACCTCGGAGAAGATTATGGATTACAGCAGAAGAGCCGTGCTGGGCGCCATGGGTGGTCTGGCCGTCGGCGGTACCCTTGCCGCCATGTCTGGTACTGTTATTGCTGCACCTGCTGCTCCCGCCATGTCGGCCGGAAAAAATGGACATTTTGCTCAGATGGGAGGCGAATTCGGCTGGACTCCGATGAAGATCGACGATATCGCCGCAGCCAGCGCCGTTGCCTATCAGGGATACTGGTATAAGGGATACGGCTGCGGTTACGGCGTGTTCTACAGCATCGTCGGCACGATGGCCGAAAAATACGGCGCTCCCTACAACTGCTTCCCCTTCACCATGATGGAAGGCTTCAAGGGCGGCATGTCCGACTGGGGAACCATCTGCGGCGCGCTTGCCGGCGCGGCCATGGCCTTTGCCGTGTTCTATCCCCGCAGCGAAGCGACTCCCATGGTGAACGAGCTGTTCCGCTGGTATGAAAAGACGGCCTTCCCCATCTATGATCCGGGCGAAGCCGCTCAGGGCGTGAAGGGCGCGCTGCCTACCAGCGTGGCTAATTCCGTACTCTGCCATGTTTCCGTTTCCCGCTGGTCCCATGCCACCAAGCTGGCTGCCAACAGTACGGAACGCAGTGAACGCTGCGGACGCATCACCGCCGACGTGAGCCGCAAGGCCATTGAAATCCTCAATGCCAAGATTGATGCCGGTAAGGACTGGAAGGGCGCTCTCGGCAAGCAGGAATCCGTGACCGGCTGCACGACGTGCCACGGCAAGGGCAAGATGTCCGATATCCAGAAGGGTAACATGGACTGCACTCCCTGCCACAGCGGCTCCGAAGCGACCGCCGACAAGTTCCATAATCATCCGTAACAGATCTGCAGAAGATGTTGTCTGAAAAGAGGGGTGGAGTTCTCCACCCCTCTTTTTTTATATATGAGGGGAAAAGCGGGCGGTTTTACCGGACAGGCCGTTTTTTTACGTGAAATACGGTAAAAAGACGTAAAAATAATATAAGTATTTTCAATATGTTAAAAATAAAAATTCAAAAATAACGAAAAAAGAGGAAAAAAAAGTGTTTGACAAGACGGGGCGAAATGGGCATAACTCGAAAACGCGCTGAG
>OOCM01002810.1_pt1 | contig 10751 bp, 8 predicted proteins | sample 1671111 | NCBI WGS metagenome assembly OOCM01 (sample SAMN06348123, study PRJEB24527) | human gut metagenome | biome: human gut; feature: ankylosing spondylitis patient; material: feces | host: Homo sapiens | place: China | collected 2015-10 | reverse complement strand
CCCGGTTCGCCGCCCAGTGCGGCGGCAGGGTGGAGCCGCTGTACCCCTGCCTGACGGCTCTGCAATGCGCAAAGCCGGACAAATCTCTGGCAGGTATCCGCGCCAAGGCCACGGCCACCCTGCTGGACGGCAGCCGCGTGCTGGCCCAGGAGACAGGCGAAGTACAGTTCACCGATTACGGCCTGTCCGGCATCTGCATCATGCAGCTGTCCGGATTTCTGGTGCCGGGGCGCGGACCGAAGAAGCCCGCCGTGGAGCTGGATCTTTTCCCCGCATTGGATGCGGACACCCTTGCCGCGCTGCTGCGCACCCACGCCGCACAGACGGCCGCAGACCAGCCCGCCGGGTTCTGGGTGGGGCTTCTGAATGCAAAACTCGGGCAGGCGCTCTGGGCCGCCGCCGGGCTTTCCAAAGCCGCGCCGCACCTTCTCTCTGCCGTACAGTGGCAGGCATTGGCGCACACCGCCAAGCACTGGCGCTTCGAAGGGCTGACCCCCTGCGGCTGGCGGCAGGCACAGGTGACGGGCGGCGGCCTTGCCCTGCAGGAGGTGGACGAGCACTTTCAGTTCAAGGGCTGCCCGGGGCTATACTTTGTGGGCGAAACGCTGGACTGCACCGGAAGCTGCGGCGGGTTCAACCTGCACTGGGCGTTCGGCAGCGGCATCGTTGCCGGGCAGTCGGCTGCCCGCCAGCGGCCTGCAAAGCCCGCTTTTCCCGGCAAAAAGAAGAAATGATAAGACGCAAAAACGGCGCAGCTGCACAGAAAACCGTGCGGCTGCGCCGTTTATTTTTTGTTATGGCTCAGTGCGTCAGCAGTTCTTCGCCTGCGGTGTTCTGGATGCCGACTTCCTCGCCGGTCACGCTGGACACCAGCGCAAGATAGCTGCGCCCGTTGCAGAGTGTGAGCGGTCTGCCGTCGGCGTCGTAGAACGCGAGCGTAGAGTCGGTGCCCTGCGTCCATGTGATGCTCCACAGGTTTCCGCCGTGGAGCCAGAACCCGCCGCCAAGGGTCAGGTCATAATCCAGTGTGCGCTGGTCGTCCCGCAGGGAGGAACCGCTGAACAGGATAAGCAGATTGTCGAACTGCGCCTGTGTGCCGGTGTTGGCGTCTGTCTGCGGCGTACCATCTGCGCGGAGCATCCCGTAGGTGCCAGATGTCTCATCATAGGCAAAGCCGGTGGCGCTCCGGGTGCCGAAATGCACCTGCACCCGTGCAGCTTCCTCCGACTGCGGTTCCGGCAGATGTGGTTCTGCCCGCTGAGGCAGCAGCGGCGGCAACGCCGCCGTGACCGTGCCGGAATCGGCATCCTCCGAAGCCGCGCCGGATGACGCCGCGGCCAGTTCATCCAGCCTGCTGGAAATGTTCAGGCTGTTCAGTACGCCTTGCACATCCGCTCCGCTGGTGCACCAGAGCGGGGCATTGCTCCAGCTGCTGTCGCAGGAAAAAGCATTGCGCCCCACTTCCAGCGCATCCACCGCCCGGATATTGTAATAGTCCAGATAGCTGCGGTCAAACTGCCCGCCGCCACGCTGGACCGGGATGACCTGCTGGCCGCTGAGCAGCCGCCAGTAAAGGTCCTGCCCCAGCGTCACCGGGCCGACCCTCGGCATGGCGTCCACCGCCGGGTAGACCAGACTCAGGCTTGTGGGAGCATCCACCTCGGTCTGTGCTTCCAGCACCACCGATGCACTGCCAATGCCCCACTGCACAGTTCCTGTATTATCAATGACGGCTGCTGCCGTGCGCTGGCCCGGGTACTGCAGTTCCTGCCCGGTCAGCGGGTCGGCCGGTGCACGGTCCGAAGCGATTTCGCCGGCAAAAGCACAGCCGCCCAGCAGAACAGCGCAGAGCGCGGCAGCCGCTGCCGCCCGGGTCCAGATGCGTTTCATAGCGTTTCCTCTTTATCGATAGTTGAACTTGGACCACTCATCGTCGTCCACAATGGCAAGATAGGTCTTGCCGCGGTTGAAGGTGATCTCTTCGCCGTTCTGGTCCAGGATGCGCAGCGGGTGCTCGGGCGATGCCTTCTGCCAGACGCCGCGCTCCACGCCGCCCCGGCTGAAGAAGTAGACCTCGCCGCCGGAAATGTAGCTGACCTGCTGCACATCGCCGGAGTCGCCGGGGTAGCGCTCGATGGGTGCAAAGCAGATGGCGAGGTTGTCAAAGCTCAGCTGCTTGCCCGTCAGCTCGTCCACAGTGTTCTCGAATTTCCCGGAGATGCGGCTGTACATCTGCATTTTATAGGTGCGGTCCAGCCAGTTGTAGCTGAAGCTGGTCCTGTAGTTGTCCGAGTGGGTGATACTGACCGATTTGCCGGAAGCGGCATTCTTCATGCTGTTCTCCGCGCCGGTGCGGTAATCCGCAAACTTGAAGAAGGTGGTTTCACAGGTATATTTCAGGCTGATGCCGGCGTTGGCGGCGGCCTGTCTGATCTCTTTGCCGGAGGTGAACTCGGTGTGCTCGTAAGCTACATTCCGGCCGCGGCTGTCGCGGTGCGCCACATGGGGATGGGTGGGCGTGTTGAAGTATTTTTTGCCTCCGATGTTCAGCCCGGAGTAATTGTAAACGCTGATGAACTTGGTGCAGGCTGCACTCTCGCCATCGTGGTAGTACAGCGCCTGATAGGGCATCAGCAGCTGCAGGAACTGGTCACGGCCGGAGCGCAGCGGGCCGACTTCCGGGATGGAATCCGCATCGTGATACACGGCGCAGAACCGGGTGATGCCACCCTCCACCTTGCTCTCGATAAGCAGGTCCGCCGAGCCAAGGCCGCGCTGAGGGCGGGCATTCTGGCGGGCGGTGTTGGAGATATTGTTGACCATGACACCCACGATGCGGCCATTGCTCCGCCGGGCTTCGCCGGTCAGCGGGTCGGCGTCGTAGTCCGGCAGCACACCAAAACCGGGGTCCAGCTGTTCGCCTTCCGGCAACGGAGAAGCGACAGCCGCCTCCGACGCAGCAGACGGGGCAGCAGCTTCCGAGGATGCAGCAGAGCCGGACGCAGCTCCGCTCAGGCCCAATGTTTTCTGAAGCCAGGAAGAAAAGCCATTGTCTATCATGGCGCTGCCGCCTGCGCTGCAGCTGGAAAGCGCCAGCGACGCAGCAGCGGCTCCGGTAATGCGAAGAACGGCACGGCGAGTGATCTTCATAGGTACGACCTCCTGAACAGATCCGACCGGGCAGAGAAATCCGGCCCGGGAGATGCATTTCAAAAACGTTTGATTTGATTGTAATGATTCTGGCCGGATTTGTAAAGGGAAAATTGTGAATCTTATAGTTAGCCAGCAGCTGCTTGGTGTCTTTCGACAAGCAGTAGCCGCCGCCCGATGTCAAGGCGCGGAAACTGCTACGATAACGCATTTTAAGTACTCCTCTCTTTAATTGATTTCTCAATTATTACTTTGCATTCTTAGCCACAGTATTCTACATACTGCGTTGCCTGCTACTCACCTCGGAGAGGTGCGCAAAGTTTCGAGCAGCGTAGGGAGCTATCGCTCCCAGTATATTACATAAAATTTAAATTTTTACAGATGCCTTCTTACCTTCATCACCGTGTAGTACATCAAACCGCCAAGTACTCCGCCGACTGTGTTATAGAACAGATCCGACAGTTGGAATGTACCGAGCCTTAAAAGCAGCTGTAGCATCTCAATGCTTATCGAAAAAATGAACGCTATCTTTCCGCTATACCACAGTATCCTCTTCCAGCTTCTCTTCATTTTAGTAATCATACGCGTTCTCTCCTGGTTGTTTTCAGAAATTTTCTCAAGATATTTTTTCAAACGACCTATCAACAGGAAGCTTATGAACACCAAAACTATAACCAAATACTTTCTGTACCCCAGCTTCACTGGCCAAAACCCACTATGTGACTCTGCAACTCAGCCGTCTATATAGACGTTGCCTACTGCTCACCACGGAGAGGTGTGCAAAATGGGCAGCTACCGTGTGAGATTACCCACACGGCCTTGTTTATGCCTTGTAGCCTCTTTCGCAGATCACATGGACTACTTCATCCACATATTTCTGGCAGGTATCGTGGTCAGGTGCTTCCACCATCACACGCACAACTGGCTCTGTACCGGATTCACGAACCAGAATACGACCAGTATCGCCCAGTGCTTCTGCCACTTTATTCACAGCTTCCTGTACAGCCGGATCATTCTGGGCAGCTTTCTTGTCCGTCACGCGGACATTCTCCAGTACCTGCGGATAGATCTTCAGCGGTGCTGCCAGCTCACTCAGCGGCTTCTTCTTGGCCAGCATGACTTCCATCATCTTCAGGCTCGTCAGAATACCGTCGCCGGTACTGGCGTACTTGCTGAAAATAATATGGCCACTCTGTTCACCACCAATGCGGCAATTCTTCCACCTTTCCTCACTTATCATTCTTTCTAATGTACTGACTGCTTCATCAACTCCTTCCAGGATTTCTTCCTTATACTCCCTGTCCTCACGGGATGGCATCCATTTTCCCTGAATGATTTCGTAATTCATGAAAATGCGATCTTCTCCTTCCAGAATCAGCCGGATATGCCACTCGTATTCATCAAATTCCTCTTCCTCAATGTGATGCCCCGCACCTTCCAATGCATCATATTTATAATGTACGCAGTTACGAAGCGAGAAAACGGTCACTCTTTTATGCGCCCTGCAAATCACATAACCATTTTGGTAGACACTGATGCTTCCATGATTTTCCAGAATTTTCTCGGCTACCACCGACACGCCAGATTCCTCAAGAGCCTTCACGGTGGGAACACGCTGTTCCTTGTACAAAGGAAGTTTAACAAGCTTTTTCAGTTCCTTGAATGTCATCATAATGTCCACCTTTCTGCCTTTTGGCTGCGGGTGGTCTGAAACAAAAAATGCAGCAAAAGTTGTCCCAGACTTACCCGTTTTTTTGAACGGGAAGTCTAAGACTTCTCCTGCTGCATCGCTATTTCATGATTCTCTTTTAAGGTGTGATGTTTAGTCTCTCATATATAGAATTGCTGGAAGGGCATTTCGCAAGGTATTTTTGAAAAAAAATTAAAAAAGCCGGAACAGGATGAGTTACTCACAGGCGCACTGCTGCGCTGCATTCGCTCATTCTGTTCCGGCCTATATCACATATTGCTACGGTATCGCTCTAAACAAACAGATATTATTTTGTAGACCCGAAAGGACGTCTGATGGAGCTAGTCGGCTAACCAGGTGCCGCCTAAGATTCCATCTCTTTCCTTTCAGTGTCCGATGAAGCCTTTCTTCCGTCAGGCATCTTTCCGGCGATCTTCCGGTGTGGCAAATTCTATACTCTTTACAGGCAGACCGTGAATGTACTCCACCAGAGATTCAGCAGAGATATAATCTTCACAGCCACCACGCTTTATCTGAAGCATATTCTTTCCATCTACGACACTACAATTTCCGATCCGCAGCCCTTTCGGAGTGCGGATTTCATGATCTCCATTGTTCATCTTTCACGGCCTCCTTTGTGTTGGTTTCGGTTATTTCAGTTTCTACTGCCCTCAACCTTTGAACTTTCGTTCACTTTTCACCTTTTTCCACTTGCATATTTACTCATTTTCAAGTATAATAATCCAAAAGTTGAAAGAATATGGCACTATTATATACACAGAGCGTCGCTGTGTCAAGTAGGAATTGTGAAAGTTTGTTGCATATTTCAAAACGAATAATTACAAATCTTGTTTCACATTAGTAACGCACGATAACTACTCCATAGAAAGGTTGCAAACATGAAATTTGGAGCAAAAGTTCGTGATCTGCGCAAAAAGAACAATCTAACACAAGACGAATTAGCAAAATGCCTCGGAGTCAGCAAGAGAACGATCATCGGATGGGAGCGTAATGAACGCTACCCCCGAAATGTTGAAGTTCTCGAAAAAATGTCAGACATTTTCCATGTACCCCTGACCTATTTACAGCCCGATCAAGCGTTATTTATCGAACGTGCCGCCGAAGCCTACGGAAAAAAGGGCAAAATAGAAGCCCAGCATCTCGCATTTGAGCTTACTGAGCTATTTGCCAGCGGAGATTTGACCCCGCAGGATATGGACGGCATCATGTATGAAATGCACAAAGCCTATTTTAAGTACCGAGAGCAAAAACGAGAAAAGGAACGAATAATGAACCTGTAAACCACTGTTCCATTCACTATGCCCTCCCCGAAAGGAGATTACATTATGGATTCTGCATTTATTCACCAAGTTGCTAATGAACTTGTCCAAAATATCGGAACACGCAACATCAAAGAGATTGCTCGCAGTTGCAGTCTGGACATCAGTGAATAACCGATGCACTTGCCGCTCCGTATGACAGAAATCGCGGGATCAAAAAAGAGTTCAAAGTAACATTTACAACCGTCCTTGACAATACTGCTGCTGAATAAACATTTTGTTTCTTTGTTGGAATCAAAAACTAGCAGCCCGTGACATTACTTAATGCCACAGGAATGACAGAAAGTGAATAAATCGGCAGAAGAACCTTAATTTTATCATATCCCCTTCCATAAAAGACAGGCACAAACGTATCCGCAATCGCCATCACTCCAATCATAATCGGTATTCCGATTATCCAAACGAACTGAATGTTGTCTTCACGAAATACGTTGATGCTTTCTTTTTTATCAATTTGTAGTTCATGTTGTTTGGAATCATATGCAACATCATAACAAGATGAAAAATTAAATCCCATATTATGAAAACATTCATGCGTATCTTTTTCAATCCAGAGATAAATCAATTCTGTTTTCATACGTCACCTCATACAATTTGCATTTCTGTTGTATCAGAATATCGACTCAATTATACTTTAACATGCCGAAGCGATTTTCTTCTTTGATATCACACTATTACTATTCTTCCATAAAACTGCCATACTCCAAAATAACATCTGCTCCGAATATCCGTTCCAAGTACTCCTTGAATTGCTCATTCGTGGATATCGTAATTAAAATTGCCAACCTTTTCTCTGCCCGTGAGCAGCAAACATAAAACAGGTTTCGATTTCGGACATATCTCTTTTTTTCCGCTTCGCTCATGCCTTCTTCTGCTTTATAAAGGGTCTCATCAAATTTATAGTTACTCCACCCTCGTCCCAGAACCAACAGAACATTCTCGTATTGTTCGCCCTTCACACCATGGTCTGTTGAAAACATTGATTCCGGAGCAAAGAATTCGATTGCCTTCACAACCTCCTCATATGGGATTTCATAAAACTCTTTAAGCGTTTTCTCACTGTATTCGGTATTTGATTCATCTTCATACTGTTCCTTATACGCCTTAATCTTTGGTGGAATATCCAGCAAGCCACTGTCTGCCACAATATTTATTACATCGTAAATAACTTTTTTCCGTGCTTTTTCCAGGTCACGGCCAAATCTATTCCATTTTTGTTTATAGTTGTATGACAGCACCGGACTACAACTTGTTCCAAGAATTTCGGCCAATCGTTTAGCGTCATTATTTTGAAGCGCATGGAACACTGGCTCAACCAGATTCTGAAAATATTGAAAATGAATATCGTCCTGATTTCTAAAATGATTGCCCAATACCTCATGCAACCGTTGATATCCCTGTTGCATCGCGAGATAATTATGCGTAAGCATCAATATTTTTGTGTTCTCTTGCCAGCCTTGCTCTTGCAACTTTCTTTGTACTTTTTCTACCACATCTTTTCGTATTTCCTCTTTCAAATCTCCCTTATCTCTGCCTTTAGCGATCCGATTTGTTTCATCAATATTGTTTGTTGTTATCACCAGAATGTTTCCATCTGTTTGATCCAATGCTGAAATTTGTGGCAGCTCTGGTCTCATACGATTCAGTGCTTCCACAATAACTTTCTCAGATCGAAAATTTGTCTCTTTACGGATTTCCTTCAATTTTTCACTTTCAACTAACCCGCACGCCCCACTTGCACTGTAAATTGTCTGCCATGCATCTCCAAATAATCCAAACTGCGGCCCACATTCTGGTTCTATAAAGTACTTTACAAACTGGCTCATGATCTTTTCAAATGAATCCTGATATTCGTCGATCAGGATAACCGGATATCTGTTCGAAAGAATATGCCGAAATTTTTTATTATCTAAAATAAGAGCAAATAAATCGATCACATCGTTATGTGCTAAAAAGAGCGTTCCTTCATCTACATATCGAATGCCTTGACTATATACTACTCTCTGAATTTTGGGTTCTGAAATATTTTTTTCATTATAAGTTTTACTTAACTCCAGTTTTTCTACCAGGGAAATCAGCGCAGCTTGAAATTGATTCATTAGAGACCATGCAAATGCATGTATTGTACTTGGCCGCACAAAAGAATCTTCCGGCAGACGTTTTCGGATTACTTCAGCTGCAACATTTGTATAGGTAATGCATGCAACGTATTGTTCATTCCGAGCAAATTCTTCCCGCTGTTCATCGCTAATACATCGAACCACTTTTTCCAACGAATAAGTTTTTCCTGCACCCGCACCGGCTTCCACACGAAAACTTTTACCAGAGCGCAAGACGTTCAAGATTTGCTCATCTATCTCTTCTGCACGTTTTTGTGCTTTCTCCCAATTTGTCATTGCACGGTTTCCTTCTTCCTTGTGTACTGGCGCTTGTGCATTTTGGGTGGTTCTTCCCCTTTTTCATAGCGCGAAACCCTGCTCAGCCATACAAGTCCTTCTCGAATATAGGACGGGACTCGATAATTCTCAAACTTTGGATCATACAAGAGGCTCACGGCAAAATCTGTTTTGCTCTCGCTCTCATTAGCGAAATCCAAGGTTTCTTCTGGTTCTTTATTAAAAAGATCTCTGTTTACATTAATGATGGACTCTTCCAAGCTTCGCGGATGATATCCATTTTCCTCCTGTTGAAACTCAATACAACGAAGCCCTGCCACTTTTTTCTTGGAATCATTACAAAGTTCCAGAACTTTTTCGAATGGAATTGGATTCGATACCGCAATGCTATAGACATCATGACACCAGCGTTTGATAGCTCCATTCGAAGTGTTTTTCGCCTCACTCTTTTGGCACGCCTTCGAATTATTATTCACAAAGTCAATGTCTGTGATGATCAATGCCGGTATCTTTAAATAATCCAGGAAGTCGTAGAACAAATGTGCATACGCTCCACCCACTTCCAAAATAGAGTAGTATTGATACATCAAGGAATTTTCACCAAACAAGCCATCTTGATCACATTTCCGGATCATATCGGGTAGAAGCAAGCGCTCAGATGCCCCTTCTACCAAAATTGCCTTATCACAAAAATACAGATCACAATAGCTGAGTTTCATGTATTTTTGGAGAAATGCCAGCTGTTGCGCCTTTTCCTCCTCAGTCTTTGCTGAAATTGGGAATTCTGCCAAATCCTTACATTCAACACAATCTCTAAACCGGCGAATATACCGCACCTTAAAAAATTGGACTGTGTTTGCAATATGAGGCGAATGTGTTGTTATAACAGTCTGTACTGCGTTGTTGTCAGCTTCTCTATTTAAAAATTCCGTCAAAAAACCCACAAAGGTTGTTTGAAGCTGCGGATGCATATGCGCTTCTGGCTCTTCAATAAACAGCAACGAAATTCTTTTGGACCCCGACTTTATTTCTCTTGCATAAGCATGAAGTTCCATCGAAATCTTAATTAAATTCTTATAGCCCAACCCATTATGTGATTCCGGCAAGGTTTCTGATCCGTCCTGTGAAAGATAAGTAAGTCCCGTAGAATCTACAATACGATTTTCAATAGACAAGGTCGTATTCGCTTTTAATTGAAGGTCCTCTCCATCCGGATACCCAAATGGCGTCATCTGGTTCACAAGCTTATTCATTTGCTCATTCACCTGCGACTGCACATTATAATTAACGTCCGCTATCAACTTTTGCAGTTCCACGATTGATGGTTTTATTTCATCCTCTATGTCACTAGGCTTCATGCCGAGCAGTTTTTTCATCACTTGTCCCAATGGATTCACAGGTGCAGCATCTGATTCGTCCAAACTTCGCTCTGCCCGAATTGTCTTCAAGTAAAAGATATTTTTTAAATCCGTTTTGCCTTTAATAGCGGTATTCGTTAGATTTGTTGGATCAATAGCCAATATCTGAAGCTGAAAGAACGATAAAAAATACTCTTTTACAATTTGAGCTATGATTTCATCTTTTACAGAATCCGATTTTGCTTTATCAGAGATCAGATTATAGGCATCTCTGCATTTTCCCAAGATTGATTCAATATTATCAGAAACTTTATAAACCGCCTGAATCGTTGCGGAATGAACATTTTCGTCCAAATCAATAATAAAACCCGAAAGCGCGCCTAATGTATCCTTTTCTGCGTAATCAATTTCCATCGTCACACTTGTCAAGGGAACATTTTCCGTATAACGCTGCAGTGCGTCCGTCACCGATTCCGACTCATTCCAATAGTCTTTTACTGCTTTGTATAGTTTCTGCCTGCATTCAATCGGATAGTCATCAAACGGAAGGCCATTCTGCTCAGACAGAACAAGCTCCATGATATTCATTAAAGACGTTTTTCCAGAATTATTTTTTCCAACTAAAAGAGTAAGTTCTTGATCAAAAGTTATCTTTACATCCTTTAAAAGGCGAAAGTTTTTGACATGAATCGTCTTTAAATACATGAAACCTTTCCCTCTTTCATATCATTTTTGTTTCTCGTGTTATCGGATAGGACTCTTGTACAAAACATTCAAATCATCGCAAAAGCCAATACTCCTGCATAAAGATCAAATT
>OOCM01002806.1_pt1 | contig 10769 bp, 7 predicted proteins | sample 1671111 | NCBI WGS metagenome assembly OOCM01 (sample SAMN06348123, study PRJEB24527) | human gut metagenome | biome: human gut; feature: ankylosing spondylitis patient; material: feces | host: Homo sapiens | place: China | collected 2015-10 | reverse complement strand
GGGTAATATATCGGGGTAGTGATATAAAACGGTTTTTTCTCCATATAAAGGACCTCCGTAAAAGAATTTGCATAAGCAGCATTTCTTATATTATACTACTTTACAGTGGTTTCGTCAAGCGGTAAAGCGAGTAAAGTGAGGAGTTAGGAGTTAGGAGTGAGGAGTGAGGAATGAGGAATGAGGAATGAGGAGTGAGGAATGAGGAATGAGCAAAGCTGACCAAAGAAAAGAACAAGCATAAAGTAAAAAACAGTACCGAGCGTAGCGATTTTGCGGCATAACAAACCATAGCAATCAAATGTAGGGGCTGGCGCCCTCGACAGCCCACCCCCCTTGACATTTCGCATTATTGTTTATCTCACAACCCTTGATAACCCCACAAACATCGGTAGGGGCGAACATCGTTCGCCCGTGCTCAGAACTTGCATAAATTCTGAATCATAGAGGACACCACCCGATTTGTGCTGATTTAACAAATAATTCATACACATTTCGTATAAAAATGCTATAATAAAAAAGTTAAAGTGTATATTCTAAGAAAAAGTAACTCTAAGGTGGGAATCGTAAAATGGAAGAAGTAAGAGAAAATAAAATGGGAACGCAGCCCATAGGCGATCTGCTGTTCAAAATGTCCCTGCCGATCATGATATCCATGCTCGTGCAGGCGCTCTATAATATTGTCGACAGCATATTTGTTGCCAAAATAAGCGAGGACGCACTTACTGCCGTGTCACTGGCTTTCCCTGTGCAAAATCTTATGATAGCCCTCGGTGCAGGCACTGGTGTCGGTATCAACGCACTGCTGTCAAAATCACTTGGTGAAAAGAATTTCAAGCAGGGTAACAGCGCCGCCAATAACGGCATTTTCCTCTGCCTTGTGAACTTCGCTATCTTCGTGGTTTTCGGTGCATTTTTCACTGAGATCTTCTATCGCTCACAAACCTCAAGCAAAATAATTATCGAATATGGCGACCAGTACCTCACTGTCATCAGCCTGCTAAGTATCGGTCTTTTCTGTCAGATGACCATGGAAAAACTCTTGCAGGCTACAGGTAAAACTATCTATTCAATGTATACTCAGGGAATAGGCGCAGTGATAAATATTATCCTCGACCCTTGCTTTATCTTTGGCGTGGGCTTTTTCCCTAAGTGGGGCGTAACAGGTGCGGCTGTGGCTACCTGTATCGGCCAGTTCACCGCTGCAGCCTTCGGACTTTTCTTCAATATGAAATTCAACAAAGAGATAACCATAAACCTCGTGAAGTATAGACCGCAGGCGAAAATAATCAAGAAGATCTACGCTGTCGGTCTGCCGTCCATCATAATGCAGTCTATCTCTTCTATCATGACATACGGCATGAATAAAATACTTATCGGCTTCTCAAACACTGCCGCCGCAGTTTTCGGTGTGTATTTCAAGCTTCAGAGCTTTGTTTTCATGCCTGTTTTCGGACTTAATAACGGTCTTATCCCTATTGTTGCCTATAACTATGGCGCAAGAAAGAAAAAGCGTATCACCGGTGCAATAAAATATGCCATGATATACTCTGTGTCTATCATGATAGTCGGAACTATCATAATGCAGATTTTCCCTGCACAGCTTCTGAAACTCTTTGACGCAAGCGATAATATGCTAAGCATAGGTGTAACAGCCCTGCGTATAATCAGCACACACTTCTTCTTCGCAGGCTTTGATATAATCATAATCTCATCATTGCAGGCTCTTGGCAAGGGACTTTCCTCTATGCTCGTTTCATTTACAAGACAGCTTGTTGTGCTTCTTCCTGTGGCGTATCTTCTTTCCCTTACAGGCAAGCTTGACGCTATCTGGTGGGCGTTCCCGATAGCCGAGGTATTCTCCATATTGGCGTCACTTTTCTTCCTGAGAAGAGCCTACAACGCTGAAATAAAACCAATGGCAGATTAAATAGGAGGTATTTTTATGCGGCTTATTTTTATCAGACACGGCGACCCCGATTACGTTCATGATACCCTTACAGAAAAGGGCAAGCGTGAAGCAGAGCTTCTTGCACAGCGTGTAAAGAATTGGGACGTTTCAAAGTTCTACGTTTCTCCCCTTGGCAGAGCGCAGCTCACAGCGGAATACTCCCTGAAGCTTCGTGGGGATACAGCGGAAACTCTCCCATGGCTGAGAGAATTTAACGGCATAATACCCACCTCTGATGGAGGACATCGTATCCCATGGGATATGTACCCCACCGAATGGGCGGATAAAGAGATATACTATGACCGCAATAATTGGTTCAAGTCCGATTATATGCAAACAGGCAATGTTGAAGAACAGCTTAAATGGGTGCATGAGGGTATTGACAAGCTTCTTGCAAATCATGGTTATATCCACGAGAACGGTATGTTCCGCATTGAAAAGCACAGCGATGAAACCCTTGTGTTCTTCTGTCACTTCGCCGTATCAATGGTGATAATAGGACATATCCTTGGCATCTCCACCATGAATATGTGGCACGGCTTCAATATGCAGCCTACCTCCGTGACAGTCCTCGGCTGTGAGGAGCGTGAGGGCGACTATGGCTTTTTCAGATGCCACGTCATGGGCTGTACAAAGCACCTTGCAGGCGGAAATGAACCTATCTCCAACGCAGGCTACTTCACTGACGTTTTTCAGGATTAAATAAACCCGTAAGGGTGACTTTTTCGCTCGCATATTATTGCATACAAAAATATCCTCTAACCGCTCTGTTATTTCAGGGCGGTTATTTTATTGTGCGAAACCTTAGTTTAATATAATAAAACAGTCAAAGAAAACGTTTTATTCTAAATATGACTATCATTAGATAACAACATATTCATAATTTGTGAAAAAGCACAAAAAAAGCTTCGTGTTTTCGTTGATTTTTTAGCTTGCTTTATGTAAACTAAATGCTTTTACCCCCTTGACTTTACTTTGAAAAGGGCTTATAATATCCCATAGCTTAAAAGAGTATGGGTTTCATATTTTTATATATGTGCCTATGAGAGCATGAAGTTTAGAAGAATAAAAGGAGAGTGAAAGAATATGTTCCAGCTTCAATGGATATGGCACAATCTTAAAGGCTACCGAAAATTCTATGTAACAGCCCTTGTGCTGTCTATCGTATGCAACGCCTTGTATCTTACCACACCTTATTTCAGCAAAGAGCTTGTGGATAAGTTTCTTTCAAGCAAGGACGCACTTTTTAATCTTGAGCATGAAAGAAAGCTGTTCTGGCTGCTGCTTGCAGGCATGGTGGGCTTTACCCTGCTTAGAACTATCTGTCAGTACACCTGCAACATGACCTATGAATTATCATCTCAGGGCATGATATACAGAATAAGGACGCACCTTTTCAGACGTATCGAAAATCAGGATATGGAGTTTTATGACCGCAACCGCACAGGCGACCTTATGACAAGACTCACAGGCGACCTTGATATGGTGCGTCATGCAGTGGCATTCGTTTTTAAAGGTATGCTTGAATCATGTTCGCTGTTTATAGCCTCATCAGTTTATTTCTTTATGGTAAGCTGGAAAATGGCACTTCTTCTGCTGGCTGTTACACCGTTTATATTCGGTGTGGTGGTGCTTCTTGATAAAAAGGCAAAGCCGGTTTACGTTGACCTTCGTGAGAAGCTGTCTAAAATGAATACAGACGCTCAGGAGAACATCTCAGGCAACAGAGTTGTAAAAGCCTTCGCCCGTGAGGACTATGAGATAGAAAAGTTTCAAAAAGCAAATAAAGAATATTCTGATGCCAACAAAAAAGCGTCACTGCTGTGGCTCAAATTCTTCCCTTATATGGAAGCTTTCGCAAACGCCTTGTCAGTTATAATGCTCCTTGGCGGTGGATTTTTCCTTATAAAAGGGGAAATAACAATGGGCGAGTATGTTGCTATCTCAGGACTTATCTGGGGCATCGCAAACCCTGTCAGAAACCTTGGTATCTATGTGAACGATATGCAAAGGTTCATGGCTTCCGCAATGAAGGTCATCGAGATATACTATGCAAGACCTATCATCACCGACCGTGAAGACGCTGTTGACCAGACAGAAAGGCTTCACGGAGATGTCGAGTTCAAGGACGTTACCTTTAAGTTTGGCAAGCATATAGTTCTTGACGACGTGAACTTTAAGATAAAAGCAGGTCAGACAGTTGCCATAATGGGCGAAACAGGTTCAGGCAAGACCTCGCTTATAAATCTCATACCAAGATTTTATGATACCAACTCAGGAGAAGTCCTCGTTGACGGTGTGAATGTAAGAAAGCGTAAGCTCTCACAGCTCCGCTCACAAATAGGTATGGCAACGCAGGACGTCCTGCTTTTCTCTGATACCATAGACGGCAATATCGCATACGGCGACTCTGATATGTCCGAAGAGGACGTTAAGCACTATGCAAAGCTTGCGGCGGCAAACGAATTCGTTGAGAAAATGCCTGACGGCTATGAAACTATCGTGGGCGAGCGTGGCGTAGGTCTTTCAGGCGGACAAAAGCAAAGACTTTCCCTTGCAAGAGCCTTAGCCATAAAGCCTGCCATTCTTATCCTTGACGATACTACCTCCGCCGTGGATATGGAAACAGAAAAGTATATTCAGGACAGCCTTAGAAACCTCGACTTTCCATGCACAAAGATAATAATAGCCCAGCGTATCTCCTCCACCAAAGACGCTGATATGATAATAATCCTCGATGACGGCAAGATAACCGAAATGGGTACTCATGATGAGCTTATCGCCAAAAAGGGATACTATTACGAGGTGTTCAAGCTGCAGAACGATGGCTTCGGAAAGGAGGCGGTCTAAATGGCAAGAAACCGTTATGACGTTGACGAAGTTCTTGAAACCCCATTCGACTTCGCCCACCTGAAACGCTCCTTTGTGTATATCAAAAAATATAAGGGCAAAATGATAACCGCCCTTGTGCTGAGTGTGTTCGCCGCAATATCAGGACTTCTCGGACCGCTCATCACCCAGTATGCACTTGATAACACCATACCGCAGAAAAATATGGGACAGCTCGTCCTGCTCACCCTCGCATTTGTCGGCACTATAGCCGTGTCAATAACATTCTCCACTATCCGTTCAAGGATAATGACAGTTGTTGGTCAGGATATAATCTTCGATATCCGTACCGACCTTTTCAAGCATTTGCAGGAACTTCCATTTGAGTATTACGATAACCGTCCACACGGCAAAATTCTTATAAGAGTTGTAAACTATGTAAACTCCGTGTCGGATATGCTTTCAAACGGTATCATAAATGTTATACTCGAATGTCTTAATATGCTTTTCATCATGATATTCATGTTCTTTGTGAACGTGAAGCTGTCATTGGTGGTGCTTTCGGGTCTGCCGATATTTGCAGTCATAATGATGATGATAAAGAAAAGACAGCGTAAAGCATGGCAGGACGTTTCAAATAAATCCTCTAACCTTAACGCCTATTTGCAGGAAAACATCACAGGCGCAAGAGTGACCCAGATATTCACCCGTGAGGAAGAAAACGCCCAGATATTCGACAGACTTTCCGAGAAATATCGTAAAAGCTGGATAAACGCCGTGAAATATTCTAACCTTGTTTGGCCTGCTACCGACAATGTTTCTACTCTTGTGAGAGCCGCAATATTCGTGGTGGGTCTGCTGGTTCTGACCCCTGCGGCAGTGAGCCTTGGAACTATCGTTGCCATGACAAGCTATGCTTCAAGCTTCTGGCAGCCTATCATGAACCTGTCAAACATCTTCAATAACTTCATCAACAATATCGCCTACCTTGAGCGTATCTTTGAAACCCTTGACGAGCCTGCCACTATCGCAGACAAGCCGAACGCTCAGGATATCGGTGATATCACAGGCGAGGTAAAATTTGATGACGTTACATTCAGCTATGAGCAGGGCAAAACAGTTTTGGAGCATATCTCCTTTGACGTTAAGCCGGGCGAAAGCGTTGCCCTCGTTGGACCAACAGGCGCAGGAAAATCTACAGTAGTTTCTCTCCTGTCAAGATTTTATGACCTGGACAGCGGTAAAATAACCATAGACGGCAAGGATATAAGTCAGGCGACCTTGCATTCTCTCCGCTCACAAATGGGCATAATGCTTCAGGACAGCTTTATTTTCAGCGGCACTATTTACGATAATATCCGTTACGGCAGACTTGACGCAACGGAAGAAGAAATAAGAGAAGCCGCAAAGATAGTCTGCGCAGACGAGTTCATAAGCGAAATGAAAGACGGCTATATGACCGAGGTCAACGAGCGTGGCTCAAAGCTCTCAGGCGGTCAGAAACAGCTTATCTCCTTTGCAAGAACGCTCCTCTCCGACCCGAAAATACTTGTCCTTGACGAAGCAACTTCATCAATAGACGCACGTACAGAAAAGCTCCTTCAGCAGGGACTTCAAAGACTTCTTGTTGGCAGAACATCATTTATTATCGCACATAGACTTTCCACTATCAAAAACTGCGATAAGATAATGTATATCGACAACAAAGGCATTGCCGAGTGCGGCACTCATGACCAGCTTATCGCAAAGAAAGGCGAGTATTACAAGCTTTATACCGCACAGCATATGGACGAATAAAATAGCATAAAAACACGGGCGGACACTGCCCCCTGCAAATGTGGCTATCCACATCTGTAGGGGCGAACAGTGTTCGCCCGTTTATTATCTCACCTTGTAATTGCGTTGTTTAACATTACTTTATCACTATCTTATCCAACGTTTCCCCCACCTTGTCATGGATAACAAGGTCGCAGGAGCCGTCCATGGAAGTCTTGTCCCGATTTATCAGCACAAGATTATCCCCCTGAAAATATCTCACCATTCCTGCCGCAGGATAAACTGTCAGAGAAGTGCCTGCAATAATAAGCGTGTCGCACTGAGATATCTCTCTCACCGCCTCCGTCACAGTTTTATCATCAAGCCCCTCCTCATAAAGCACAACATCAGGCTTGATTATTCCGCCGCAGGTGCATTTCGGAATGCCTGTGCTGTTTAAAATATCCTCCGCAGTGTAGAATTTTCCGCAGTCCATGCAGTAGTTGCGGTGTACGCTTCCGTGAAGCTCCAGCACCTTTTTGCTGCCTGCCGCCGTGTGAAGTCCGTCAATATGCTGCGTGATAACTGAAGAAAGTATGCCAGCCCTCTCCATTTCCGCCAGCTTGTAATGCGCCTTGTTAGGCTTTGCCGTCAGACAAAGCATTTTGTCACGGTAAAAATCATAAAATGCCTTTGTGTGCCGCATAAAAAACGTGTGGCTGAGTATCTGCTCAGGGGGATAATCATATTTCTGATTGTAAAGTCCGTCCACCGACCGAAAATCAGGTATGCCGCTCTCTGTTGATACCCCTGCTCCTCCGAAAAATACTATCCTGTGTGACTTGTCTATTATCTGCTGCAGCTCCATTTTTATCACTCCTATGAAAAATGCGGTCTATACCGAAGCACAGACCGCATTGATTATTCACGATATTAGTCGATCTTAACGATCCAGCCAAACTCGTCTGGTATCTTGCCCCACTGAATGCCTGTCATTGTATCATAAAGCATCTGTGAAACAGGGCCGATCTTGTTGTTGTTTATCTCCATTACCTTGTCGCCCCACTTGAGATGACCAACAGGTGAGATAACAGCAGCAGTACCTGTGCCGAATACCTCGTCAAGCTTGCCGTTGTCGTAAGCCTCAGCTATCTCCTCGATAGAGATCTTTCTCTCGCTTACCTTGTAGCCCTTCTTCTTGCATATCTCGATAGCAGACTTTCTTGTGATACCAGGGAGAACAGAACCAAGCAGCTGTGGTGTAACAACTTCGCCGTCAATAACGAAGAAGATGTTCATTGAGCCAACTTCCTCAACATACTTTCTCTCAACACCATCAAGCCAAAGTACCTGCTCGTAATCCTGCTCGTGAGCTTCTTCCTGACCCGCAAGCGAGATAGCGTAGTTAGCGGCTGTCTTAGCAAAACCTGTACCGCCTCTTACAGCTCTTACATACTTGTTCTCAACGTATATCTTAACAGGGTTAAGACCGGTTGAATAGTAAGCGCCTGAAGGTGAAAGAATAATGATGAACAGATAGTGGTCAGCAGGCTTAACACCTACATATGGGTCAACTGCGATGATAAATGGTCTGATGTAAAGTGATGCGCCCTCAGTGTGAGGAACCCAGTCCTGCTCCATTTTTACAAGAGTTTTCAGAGCGTAGAGCATATCCTCTTCGTTTATCTTAGGAATTACCATTCTCTCAGCAGAGTTGTTCATTCTCTTGAAGTTCTCCTGAGGTCTGAAAAGCTGAACAGAGCCGTCAGCAGTACGATAAGCCTTAAGGCCTTCAAATATCTCCTGACCGTAGTGCAGGCACATAGCAGCAGGGGAGAGCGAAAGGTCGCCGTAAGGCACGATCCTAGCGTCATGCCAGCCCTGACCTGCGTCATAATTCATAACAAACATATGGTCAGTAAAAATGTGACCGAAACCAAGCTTTGTCTCGTCAGCCGGTTTTTCCTTTGGAGTGGTGGTACGTTCGATCTTGATATCTAACATACAGATCCTTCTTTCTTAAATTAATGATCGGCTCGGCAAGCGAACCTATACCACATATATTATAATACTTATTGTGATCTTTTTCAAGAGGTTTTGCAAAAAAAATTCCTTGCCACAGGAAAAATATGCAGGATAACATTTTGAAAACTGCATTTTTATACAACTGTATGAAAACTGTTGAGAAATCGTCATAAAATTGTCTTTATATTGTAGGAAATACTCCTTGAAAAAAAGGTGATAGTGTTGTATAATAGGGTAAAATAAATGTGAAACGAGTATATTATAATAAGGACATATAAGGAAAGGTAATGTTATGAACGATAGAGAAAGAAAGGATAATGATCTTGGCATAGATCTTGATATGAAAGGTCTTACCCTCGACAGCGATGAAGCCGCAAAGCCGCAGGCACAGAACCGCCCTATGAGCCATGAGGATATGGCAAGAATGATCGCTAAAAATATGGCAATGCAGGACGGCGGCTTTGACGAGCCTATCACTCCCGTAAGAGGAGTTTCAGACTTTGGCGAGGAAACTGTCAAGCCTAAAAAACCAAAAACGACTGAAACACGCAGTAAAAATGCAAAGCCTGCATCAAAGCAGACTTCAAAGAGCGGCTCAAAGAATGGGAAAAAGAAGAAAAAGAAGTCCTCGTCAGGAAAGACTGCCGCAATAGCAATATGCTCAGTTGTTGGCGTTATGATAGTTGCCGCAGGTGGCTTCTATCTGTGGGGCATGAATTCGTATAAGGATAGATTTCTTGGAAAGACATATATAAACGGCCTCGAGGTCAGCGGAAAGACCAAGGCGGAAGCCTATAAGCTCGTAAGCGAGCAGGCTGTTATCCCAAAAGCCATCACCGTTACAAAGAAAGACGGCACAACATTTTCCATAAAGCTGTCTGAAATAGGCTATAACGATAATACTCAAAACCTTATCACACAGTATTATACTCAGCAAAACCACTATTCATGGTTCTCTTCTGCCATGAAGCGTACGGATTTCACTTTTGAATCTAAGTTCAAGTACGATAAGTCTAAGCTTGAAAAGGTGCTGAAAAGAAAGGTGCTTGACTCCCAAAGCACAAAAGAGCCTGAGGACGCCTATATCAAAAAAGGCGACGACAACAGCTATGTTGTGGTAAAAGAAACCACGGGCGACGCTGTGGAGGAGGGTAAGATAGACGAGCTTTATTCCTATGTGGAAAATCAGATTGACGACGGTAGCTTTGACGTTGATATCTCAAAGGCAGATTGCTATAAAAAGCCTGCCATAACAGCGGATATGCTTGAAGAGACCTGCAAGAAGCTCAATAACCTTAACGATATCGAAATAACATTCGATTTTATCTACACCACCGAAACTCTCACGGGTGATACTATCATGGATTGGATAACCTTTGACGAGGATAACGCCGAAGCCGGCTATACAGTTGATGAAGATAAGGCAATGGCATATGTTGAAGACCTTGCAGATAAGTATGATACCTATGGCAAGGACAGAGAGTTCAAGACCACAAAGCGTGGAACTATAACTATCTCCGAGGGTCAGGGCTGTTACGGCTGGTGGATAGACCAGCAAAAGACCTGCGACCTTATCGTGGACCTTGTTGAAAAGGGCGAGTCTGCCGAAACGGAGCCTGTCTACTATGTAAACCCTGATTCAGCCTATGAGTATACCTGCAATAAGGATTGGCGTACAGCCGATAAGGATTACGGCAACACTTATATCGAGGTAGACCTCACCGCACAGCATTTGTGGTATTATAAAGACGGCAAGCTTACAATGGAGTCTGATATAGTTTCAGGCTATCCAAGCAAGTCAAGAAATACCCCTGGCGGTGTTTATAAGCTTTGGTATAAGGAAAAGGGCAAGACCCTCAGAGGATCAGCAGACGGGCAGTCTTATGCTTCCTATGTTGACTATTGGAACAACGTTTCCACTATCGGCATAGGACTTCACGACGCATCATGGCAGAACGGCAACTTTGGCGGTGAGCGTTATAAGTCAAGCACATGGGGCTCACACGGCTGTATAAATATGCCTTTAGATAAAGCAAAATACGTTTATGAAAAAATAGATATGGGTACTCCTGTATTTATGTATTGGTAAGAGATAATAGCAAGGCAATACGGACAACTCGTATTGCCTTTGCTTTTAGTTTCAGTTAGGAGAATTTATGTATATTACAGATGTAGACAACCCACGCCTGCCATTTCTGCGTGATAAAACTTC
>OOCM01002796.1_pt1 | contig 10811 bp, 9 predicted proteins | sample 1671111 | NCBI WGS metagenome assembly OOCM01 (sample SAMN06348123, study PRJEB24527) | human gut metagenome | biome: human gut; feature: ankylosing spondylitis patient; material: feces | host: Homo sapiens | place: China | collected 2015-10 | reverse complement strand
AAAGGCGTATTCCTCCTCCGAAGGCATTTCTTCCCTCCACCAGTTCACACCGGGTTCCCGATCCTCCACATCCTGGCTTTCCGCACCGCCAAAGCACAGGTATTTTTTATTCTCCAATTCCAGCACACTGCCGCGGCACACATGGTACACATTGCCACCCAGTGCCTGCACCTTCCCGCCAAAGCGTTCCTCGGTGGGATACTGCTTTAAAAGGTCGTAGTTTTCGTGGCTGCCGTCCAGAAACAGCAGGGTATACGGGCGCTTGCGCAGCCAATCCAGCTTTTTCTGTTCCTCCTTGCTGCCGTCCCACACAAAGCCAAAGTCGCCCAGTACCACCACGGTATCCCGTTTGCCCAGCCAGCGCAGCTTGCCGTGCTTGAAGCGGTCGATGTCGCCGTGGGTGTCCCCTGTCAGATATACCATTCCTGTCCTCCCTGACCGGATGTGAAATCGGCACAATAAGCCTTGTCACACCCCGCCAAACCTGTTATTATAAAGAATACAGCCTTCCGCTGTGATCTCGTTCTTACCCGGCGCACGGCGCTTGTGCCGTGCTGCCTGTTGTTTTATATTATCGCTTTTTAAAGGAATTGTCCACATGAAACGTATTTTTGCGCTGGTTTTGTCGTTCGCTGTCCTGTTCAGCTGCCTTGTGCTGCCCGCCGGGGCTATGTTCGACCCCACCCCGGTCTATCAGGTGCAGGCACAGAGTGCCTATATCGTCAACACCGATACCAATATCATTGTCTATGATAAGGACAGCACAAAGCAGGTATCCGCCGGTGGTCTGACAAAGTACATGACCATTGCCCTGCTGCTGACCAACTATGCCGACCATCTGGACGACACCTTCCAGATGCCCTTTGCCATCTCGGATTACGTTTATAACACCAACAACGCCGATATGCGCTCCAACGAGACCTTTACCTACCGCGAAGCCATGTACGCCATGCTGACCCGCAACGCCAACGAAGCCGCCATGGGCCTTGCTTATGCCCTTTCCGGCGGCGACCTCGCGGGCTGGGTGAGCCAGATGAACACCCTGTCCCAGCGCATCGGCACCACCGGCAGCACCTGGACGGATGCCTGCGGCATCGACAGCGGCAACGTGACCTGTGCCGTGGATATGTACCTGATCCTGCGTTATCTGATGAGCTTTGATGCCTTTGTGGAGGTTTCCGGTGCGCCCAGCTTTACCATGCCCGCCAAAGAAAAACACCGTTCTTCGTCTGTTCTGGTCAGCCAGAACGCCGCGCTGAGCAAATCCAGCGGCGGCAAATACTACCGCAGCGCCATGCAGGGCGGCATGTGCGATGTGACCGCATTCAAAAGCGACAGTGGCAATCAGAGCTATGTTTCATGGGCCAATAAGGATGGTGCCACCTATATTTTCTGCGTGATGCAAAGCCCGGACACCTGCGACGATTTCGGCTACGCCAACCGTCGCCCGGCCCTGTGCGAGACCGTGAAGCTGATGGACTGGGTGTTCGACAGCTTTTCCATTCAGGCCGCGCTGGACACCGACCTTACGCTGGCCGAGATCCCGGTGAAGTATTCCTCCGATACCAGCTCCCTGCAGCTGTATCCCGCCGACAGCATGATGACCCTGCTGCCTTCCACCGGCGACGGCAGCGTGACCCAGAAATATTTCCACCTGCCGGATGCGGTCAGTGCGCCCATCCAGCAGGGCGATGTGGTGGGCACTGTGGAACTGAAGCTGGCCGGTGAGACCATCGGCGTGGTGGACCTGATCGCCGGGCAGGATGTCAGCCTGAACCCGCTGCTGTTCACGGTGGCCCGGTTCCGGGAGTTTCTGGGCAGTCTGTACCTCAAAGTTGTGATAACGCTGAGTATTATCTCTGCCGCAATTTACTTTTTGTGGACGTTCCTGAACGGCTGGAACCGCCGCAAGCCCACCAGAAAGATCCGCCGCCGCTGAGCTTTGCACCGTTCAGCCGCATTTTGTGGAAAAGTGATGCAAAAAGCCCCGTCAGCCTTTTCAGGATGACGGGGCTTTTGGTTGCGCCAGCAGGAGTCGAACCTACGATGGGGGAGTCAAAGTCCCCTGCCTTACCGCTTGGCGATGGCGCATCGTGCAAGATATTATATCATATTCTTTGTTTTTCCACAAGGGGAAGGTTCCACTTTTCCGCTTTTGCGGCGGCTCTGTGCCGCCTTTTGCAGCCTGCAATTTGTGAAAAACCAACTTTTTTCATCATAACAACAAAATATGCCCATTTTGTTGCACTTTTGTTACACTATATGTGGTAAATATAGGATTGAATAAACCTCCTCTTCCCGGCTTTTTCGTCTACTGCCTCATGGCGGGGACATCGAGGTCTGTTCTGGTGTTTCCGTTCCCGGCAGGCACCACATCCCAATTCGTCAGGAAAGCGAGGAGTCATATGAAAAAGATCTTGAAAATGCTGGTCCTCGGTCTGCTCAGCGCTGCACTGCTCTGCTGTGCACTGCCCTCTGCCTTTGCCGCAGAAGACAAGGATTCGCAGGTCTACACCATTGGTCTGGATGCCATGGGCGGCAGCAGCTCCGCTGTGGCAGTCACCACCAATCTGAGCGGCAAACTCAGTGCCCTGCCCGCGCAGCCTACGCTGGAAGGCTACACCTTTGACGGCTGGTATACCGAGCCGGTGGGCGGCACAAAAATCAGCACCTCTACGGTGTTTACCGGTGATACCACTGTGTACGCACACTGGACCGTGAAAAATGCCACCACTTCCACCAGCACATCCACGCCCGCTCAGCCGGAACAGACCGCGCAGGAATACGATGACGGCCCGATTCTGAGCGTTCTGACGGTAGCCGGTGCTCTGATCACCACGCTGGCCGTGGCTGCCTTTATTTAAGTCTTTTCACACACTGTATCAATTTTATCAATAGAAAGGAAAATCTCCATGTCTACTATGAAACTGCCCGCAAACTATGCCTCCATCAGCGAAGAGGAAATGGTCTATCTGGACGGTGGTGCCCGCGACGCTTACAACAGCTTCCTGAATGTCGGTAAGGTGTTCAACGCCATTGCCCGCATCTTCTCCGGTGCAAGCTCCATCATCAACAATGTCAACGTGATCTACCAGTCCTTCCTGACTCTGGGCGATCTGCTGAAGAGCTTCTGATCCGGCTTCTATTTTCATCTGTTTTTCAAGAACTGTCTCCGTTGTGGGGACAGTTCTTTTTGTTTTTAACGCATTTTAATCGTTTACATCAAAAGAAACAATTTTTCTTTGGCTTTGGCAAAAAAATGCACGAAAAAGGCATTTTTGTTACGCTTTTGTTACGCATACTGTGCTAACATATAAGGTGGAAGGTCATTCATCAAACTGGCGCTTTCACGCCGAAAACTGATATATCAAATGTGGTTTTGTGGTGCGAAAATTTTCGTATTTGTCGAAAGTTTTCGTTCGCCCAATCCGACCACTTTTTGCGGGAGAAATCGATCATTATGCCAGACCGTGAACTGCGGCACATGCGCCGCACCGAATTAGTCGAGATCATTCTGGCGCTCAAGCAGAGCGAGGACCAGCTCCGGGCAGAAAACACTGCCCTGTCTGCCCAGCTGCAGGAACGGCAGATCCATATTGAAAACGCAGGTTCCATTGCGCAGGCTGCACTGGAGCTGAACAAGGTGTTTGAAGCGGCGCAGGCTGCGGCTGATGAATACGTTGCATCGGTGCTCGCAGCAAACAAAAACACCGATGCCGCCGCCAGCGCTCTGCGCGCTCAGGCGGAAGCCGAAGCCCAGCAGATCCTTGCACAGGCACAGACCGAGGCTGCGAACCTGAAGGCCCGCACCCAGCAGCAGTGCGACGCGGAAACGGAAGCCGCCGCACGCAAACGCGCCCAGACCGAAGCGGACTGCAAGGCAATGCTTGCCCGGACGCAGCAGGAGATCCAGCAGCGCCGGGCCGCTTTTGACCGCCGGGCCAGCGAACTGCTGGACGGCTATCACAGCACGGAATTCCTGCCGGAGGAGCGTGCCAAATGAAAGAGCAAAAGATCAGGTTCACGCCCATTCCATCCACAGCAGAGGTGGAAGCAGAGCGCGAACGTCTGGCCTACCGCAGCCGTTATATGCGGGTGCTGCGCAGCACGGTCTACACGCTGCTGGTGGTCGCGGCCGTTGCCGTGCTGCTGGCCACTCTGTTTCTGCCGGTGCTGCAGGTCTCCGGCGACAGCATGAACCCCACTCTGCAGGACCGGGACATCATTCTGCTGGTCAAGGGCAGCGACATGAAGACCGGCGACCTTTGCGGATTTTACTGGCAGAACAAACTTCTGCTCAAGCGCATCATCGGCCTGCCCGGTGATGTGATCGAACTGGACGAGGACGGTGTGGTCACTGTGAACGGCCAGACGCTGGATGAGCCCTATGTAGATGAACTTGCTCTGGGCGAATGCGACATCAAATTTCCCTATCAGGTGCCGGAAAACCGGTATTTCGTACTGGGTGACCATCGGGCCACCTCCATTGACAGCCGCAGCAGTGTGATCGGCTGTGTGGAAAAAAGTCAGATCGTAGGCAAGGTTTTTTTGCGGGTATGGCCCTTGTCCAGCTTCTCGTTGATCCACTAAGGAGGTTTAGGAATCATGCGGGATATTGTGAAAGAATATCAGAAAAAGTTCCGTCGGAACCACCAGCGCGCCAGACGCTATACTGCGCTGCTGCTGGCACTGGCGCTTACCACCAGCCTGTTCGTGAACTGGCAGCTGCACGGCGTGGGCATTGCCAAAACGGCCGAATATCTGTGCGGCGAGTTGGAGCACGAGCACACCGCTGCCTGCTATGAAAAGCAGCTGGTGTGCGGCTATGAGGAAGGCGAACCGGAGGACTGGAACGCCACCATGACGGACGACGGCATGTCTTTTGATGATGCGTTGGGCGTGGATGCGGATGATCCCGGCATTGCAGCCCATTCCGCAGAGCCGGAGTACATCTTTGTGCCCCATGAGCACACCGACGACTGCTATCAGGAAGTGCAGGAGCTGACCTGCCGGGAAGAAGAGCACGAGCACACCGACGACTGCTTTGACCCTGAGGACGGCAGCCTGATCTGTGAGCTGTTCGAGCACACCCACGACGACAGCTGCTACACCACCACCTATGAGCTGGTGTGCGGTCTGGAAGAGGGCGAGCTTGTAGAAGAAGTGAACCCCGATTATGACCCGGTGGCCCTGTTTGAGGAGCCGGTGGCCGCAAAGCCCGTGGTGGTCGATCCTGTGATCGAGACCCCGGTGCACCACCACACCGATGCCTGCTACGAGGAAGTGCTGGTCTGCGGCCTGCCGGAGCATCACCACACGGTGAACTGCCTGTCCGACCCGCTGGACGGCACGCAGGACGAGGACGAATGGCTGGCACAGACCGGCACCACGCTGAGCGGCAACTGGGCCGACGACCTGCTGGCCGTAGCCGAGAGCCAGCTGGGCTATGAGCAGAGCGAGCGCAACTTCCAGCTGGACGATGCCGACGGCGAGACCGTGCGCCACTACACCCGCTACGGCAACGACTACGGCAACGACTACGGCCCATGGGACGTGATGTTCCTTTCCTACTGCCTGAAATATGCCGATATCCCCCAGAGCGCTATCCCGCAGGTTTCCAGCGTGCTGTCTTTGCACAGCCAGCTGCGCAGCGCGCTGTACAACGAAGAGACCGGCAGCGGCTATGCCATGGATTTTGACGGTGATCTGCCGTCTGATGCCGCAATGCCCGGTGATATCGTCATTTACAATGGCACCGTGACCAAGGCTGTGGCCGCGGAAAGCCAGCCGTTGCAGGTGCAGGATGATTCCGCCGATGCCGACATTGCCCTGCTCTCCATGGATGCTGCGGCCACCACCGACACCGCGCCTCACATTGAGGAATATACCGTGGATGCCAGCACCGTTGGCATCGTGAGCGATGTGGACGAAGATTCCGGCACCCTGACCGTGATCTCCGGCGATGTGGACGGCAAGGTGGCTAAAGTCACGCTGAATGCTTCGCAGGTAACAACGCTGGTGTCTGTGGCAAATGCGCAGCAGGCCGATTATGGCGTTGCTACGCCGGATTACAAAGTTGAAGATGACGCAGATGCCATTACCACCATCAAAGGTCTGGATGCACTGGATTACCTCACTGCTCTGAAGGTGCAGCGCAAGAATGGCACTGAATACGAGGATACCAATGTCACCACCATTTCGGAGCTTCTGCACAGCAGCCTGACCGTCGCAGATATCCCGGCCAAAGCGATCCAGGAAAACGACTACTGTGTCCATGTTAAGCTGCCCAAGAGCTTTGATGTGCTGAATGATGAGCTTATCTCCGGCAAACTGGAAGATACCGGCAATTATGACACCTGCGGCAGCTACCGGCTGCTCAAGGGGAATGACGGCTGCTGGTACGCCGTGCTGCGGTACGACCAAAACTATATCAAGCAGAAAGAGGAGGCAGCCGCAGGCGCCGATCCTTCCGATGCCAAGGTCACCAGCAACGTTGCCTTCAATTTCCAGTGGAACCAGAGCGAGGTCACCAGCAGCGGCTTTAATCAGATCGAGGTCAACAAAGATTACGCCCTTGATATCACCATCAACCCGGATGAAACCCCCGATGAGGATCAAAAAGACGATAAGAACTATGACCTTAACCAGAGCGTGAAGGACCCGCGCTACAATGGCAGCGATGCCTATCTGGATTACACTGTTACGCTTGTGGTCCAGAACGAACAGGCCGGCCCGCTGACGCTTGCGGACAGCATGACCCTGCCCACCGGCGTAACCGCCGAATATGTCGAAGACTCGCTCCAGCTCAGCATGAAAGAAGACGATACAACGCTCCGCATCACTTGGGAAAATGTTAATGATGAGCGCAAGATCACCTTGGGTTCTGCCGGTTCCCCCATTGCCGCAGGCACCTATTATATCCGCTACACCGTCAAGCTGAACAAAACGGCTTTTGACGGTGAAGTAATCAATAACATCAAGATTCTGGACACGCCCATCAGCGATGATGCCGAGAAGTCGGTAAAAACCGACAGCCTTGTGTTCACCAGTCAGGCCGATCAGTCCGACTACGAACTTCCCTCTACCGGCGGGGCCGGTACCAAACTGTATACAGCAGGCGGCGGCGCGCTGATGCTTGCCGCTCTGGTGTGCGGGGTTTGCAGAAAGCGCAGACGCGAAAGGAGGGCACGTTAAAAAGCCTGCATCCTTCCTGACACGGCGGCAAAATTGATTCTGCGCCGGAAGCAGACCCTGAAAATAGGAATCAGAAAAACTTGAAAGGAGACTTTCGCAAATCATGATGAAGAAAGTAATCAAAAAGCTGCTGGCCGCACTGCTGGCAGTTGCCATGCTGTGTGCCATGGCGATCCCGGCGTTTGCATACGACACTGAGGAGGACCTCGGCAAAAACCACTGTTACGACGCTTTCCAGATCTTCAAGGGTGATGTTACGGGTAATGATACTGATGGCTTTAAGATTTCCAACGTTGGGTGGGGCAGCAGCATCGCTCATCCTAACGAGTTTCTGGCGCAGTTGACGAAAGATTCTACCATCGGCGGTGAGTTTGAAACTAGTTTCACTCCTCAGGAAGCTGCTGCGGTTATCAGCCAATGGAGTGATTCCGATAATAACAGCATCGCTTTTGCGCGTTGTGTATGCAACTATGTCTACTCGGATGGAAACTCGACACCCGTCCTTCAAGGTGGTCACACCAATGGCTTCAAACTTGAAGAGGCAGGTTATTATCTGATCGTTGATACTTCCTCCTTTAGCAGTGACGCTAATAACGATTCCTATCATGCCTACAATTCCTTCCTGCTGAAGGTTAACCAAGCAAACTATCACGTTCAAATTACGCCTAAGGTTGTAAAGCCCACTGTTGAGAAGAAAGTCTACGACAACGACGATAATAGCTCTTGGGGTGACAATAACGGTTGGGGCAGTTCCGCTGACCATGCAATCAACGAAGAGTTCAAGTTCAGGCTGATCGCTAAGTTGCCCGCAAGCGAAGGCCGTGCTTACGATTACTATAAAAAGTACACTGTTTGCTTCAATGATACTCTGTCCGAGGGCATTACCTTTGACAAATTGGATACGGTGGAAATCACAAATGGCGATGGCGGTGCTTCACAAGTGATCGATGCTGCTAACTATACACGTACACCGAACGGTTCTCAGTTCTTCAAACTGAGCATTGATGATGTCAAGACCTGTGCACCAGGGCTCGATTTGAATGACGGCGCTACGATTACGGTCACCTATACTGCACACCTGAACGAAAATGCCGCTGTCAATGGCTCTGCCGAGAACAAAAACAGCGTACGGCTCCAGTACTCTAATAACCCCAGACCCGACGGCGAATACTTGGGCTACACTCCCAACTACACTCCCGAAAGCGAAGTCTATGTGTACACCTACCAGCTGAACAACACCAAGTATCACGATAAAGCTGAACATGGCAACGAGTTGAAGGACGTTGGCTTCCGTCTGTACAGCGATGCGGATTATAAGAATGAAGTGGAGCTCTACCAAGACGGCGAATTCTACTACCCCATCAAAAACGCATCCAATAAACAGGCTGTTGAAATGAAGTCTGCCGAGGATGGCACGTTCAACGTTAAAGGTCTGGACGCTGGCACCTACTACCTGAAGGAGACCAAAACTCCTGCCGATTACAATCCCTGCGATGTACCCCCTGTGATCATCAAGGCAAACCACAAAGGAAATCAGGTTGATCTGAACGGTTCCCCCCTGTCTACCACCATCATCAACAACAAAGCCGGCGGCATTACCCTGCCCTCCACCGGCGGCATCGGCACTACCCTGTTCTATGTGGTCGGCGGCGGCCTGATGGTTGCGGCCATCGTTCTGCTGGTCACCAAGAAGCGCATGGAGAATAAGTAAGCTCCATTTCCCCCAAGAACCCGGAGCAAAGGGGCCGCAAGGCCCCCGCTCCTATCCTTATAACATTAGGGAGTAGCCCATGAAAAAGAACAAAAGCACCATCATCCTGATCCTCGTCTTTTTCGTGGGTCTATCCGTGATGTTATACCCCACCCTCAGCGATTACGTCAACCAGCTGCATCAGTCCCGTGCTGTGGCCACCTATGCCGAGGATGTGGACAATCTGACCGATGCCGACTACAGCGCCTATTTCGAGGCGGCAGATGCGTTCAATGCGCAGATCGCCGCCGACCCGGACGCGCTGTTCCATGCCGACCGGTTCACCAGCTACAACGTCACGCTGGATGTGACCGGCACCGGCATTATGGGCTACATCACCATTGAAAAGATCGGCGTGGAGCTGCCCATCTACCACGGCACCAGCGATGGCGTGCTGCAGATCGCCGCAGGCCACTTGGAGGGCACCAGCCTGCCGGTGGGCGGCGGCAGCACCCACGCGGTCATTTCGGCCCACCGCGGCCTGCCCAGCGCCAAGCTGTTCACCAACCTGGACAAGCTTCGGGAGGGGGATACCTTCCTCCTGCGGGTGCTGGATGAGATTCTGACTGCTTATCCGCAGGTGGAGGTTGTGCAGATTCAGTTGAATTATGTGGACTTTGAGGATGCCGCTATCCAGTCGCGCCTGTGCTATGAGGTGTGCCGCAAGCACGGCAAGCCGATCATTGTCATGGAGCCGGTAAAGGGCGGCACGCTGGTCAATCTGCCGGAAGATGCCCATGCCGTGCTGGAAGGCTTGCATGGCGGCAGTCCTGCCAGCTATGCCATCCGTTTTGCCGCCGGATTTGATGGTATCTTCATGGTGCTTTCCGGCATGAGCAATCTGGAGCAGATGGAGGATAACCTGTCCTACATGGCGGATTTCAAGCCTCTGAACGAGACAGAACGTGCGGCGGTTTCCAAGGTGTGTGCCATCCTGCGCGTCCAGCACATGATCCCCTGCACGGCGTGCCGCTACTGTACGGACGGATGTCCCATGCACATATCCATCCCCGATCTGTTCGCCTGCCTGAACGCCAAACAGATTTATCACGACTGGAATGCGGATTACTACTACGAGGATGTCTATACCAAGCAGAACGGTAAGGCTTCCGACTGCATTGCCTGCGGCAAATGCGAACGCATTTGCCCCCAGCACCTGCCCATTCGGAAGCTGCTCCGCGATGTGGCGGCTGAATTTGAACATCGGGCGGAAAGGAAAGGTATATTCCCATGATTGAAGCGATTCTTACAAGAGCAAATGCAGCCCGCAAAGTGCGGATCACGGTCAAAACACTGACCGTCCTGACGGTGGTTATTCTTGCGGTGGCACTGCCGCAGCTGGTGCATCTCGCAGTCGGAGCGGCGGGCGGCGTTACATGGCTGCCGATGTATCTGCCTGTTCTGCTGGGTGGTTGCCTGCTGGGAGCCCGCTGGGGACTTATTGCCGGCATTGCTTCGCCTGTCGTCAGTTTTCTCCTGACCTCGCTGACCGGAAACGCCATGCCTGCGGCTGTCCGCCTGCCCTTCATGGCGGCAGAGCTGGCGCTTATGGCGCTGGTGACCGGGCTGTTTTCCGATGCGATTGTCAAACGGGCGTGGATGGCGTTTCCCGCCGTCCTGCTGGCGCAGGTGTCCGGCAGGGCATTCTTCCTTCTGCTGGTCACATTGTTTCAGAATGTGGTTCCCTTTACCCCTGCCGTGATCTGGGGACAGATCAGAACCGGACTGTACGGTCTTGCCTTGCAGGCGGTGCTGGTGCCGCTGGCTGTTATCGGTCTGCGGCGGCTGGCTGATACCGGGGGGCGCGACCGTGACTGATCTTGACCGCGCAAGGCAACTTCTTCCCGGACACAGCATTGCCCTGTGC
>OOCM01002786.1_pt1 | contig 10842 bp, 9 predicted proteins | sample 1671111 | NCBI WGS metagenome assembly OOCM01 (sample SAMN06348123, study PRJEB24527) | human gut metagenome | biome: human gut; feature: ankylosing spondylitis patient; material: feces | host: Homo sapiens | place: China | collected 2015-10 | reverse complement strand
CCCGATCCCTATTACGAGGGGCACGAAGGGTTCGAACTGGTGCTCGACCTGCTCGAAGACGCCTGCGAAGGATTGCTCGACGATCTTAAAAATCCAACCCGATCGTAAACGAATAGGCATTGTGCATGGGCGAAGCCTTCTTGGCCACGGTATATCCCGCGTCGAAACAAAGGTGCATGAACCGCACGCCGACGCCCAGCGAAAAATAGTCGGGGTAGTACAGCCGCGACTCGCCGCCATGATACCCCACGCGGAATTGCAGCAACTGCATCAGGCTGTACTCCATGCCGATGCCTCCCTCCACGCCGCGCGCCGCAACAGGTGAAAAAGTATAGCGGCACTCGCCAGCGAAGGTCAGCGCATGGGCATCGCTCAGAAACAAATCGTAGGCGGCACCCGCCGCGAATGCGACCGGCAGTTTCATCTCCGCAGGACCGTCCAGAAATCCGCCGATCCCCGTCAGTTTGGCGCCCAGCCGCAGCGCGGAGTAGTTCTCGCCCTGCTCGAACGGCACGACCGCCTGCGCCGTAATGCCCGCCGAGAACGCATTGCCGCTCCGCTCTCGCACGAAACGCGCGTAATCGGCCGTCAGACCCAACGCCACGATGTCGTTCAGCCGATAGGCATAAGCCAGCGACACCGACTTGTCCTTCAAACGTTCGTCGAACCCGAACGTTCGCCAGCCGCCGGCGAGCAAATGCTGCATGTTGAACTTGTAGTAACCGGCGGCGGAGTAGGTCGTCTTGTCCGAAAGGGTAAAGAACGAAGTCGCCACCTGCGCCTTCTGCCGGCCGAAAAGCCCCGCCGCGGGATTGTTGAAGACGGCATACGCATCGGCCGATGTCACCGTCTCGATGCCGCCCATGCCCAGCGTCCGGGCATCGGGATTCGCAATCCCGTAAGGCTGCGCCGCAACGGGGAGGAAACCGCCGGCGAGCGACGCCATCCAAAGAATCAATCGTTTCATATCCTGTTCGTTAAAAGCAAACGAGGTGAAAGAGCGTGCGGCCCTCCACCTCGTCCGTATCGTGATTCGCTGCCGACGGTTAGCAGTTCATCGCGCCGCAGCAGTGGATGACCTGGCCGCTGACGTACGACGACAGGTCCGACGCGAGGAACAGGGCCACCTTGGCCACATCTTCGGGCGTACCGCCGCGTCGCAGCGGGATCTGCTTGTACCAGCCCTCCTTGACCTCGTCGGGCAACTTGTCGGTCATGTCCGTGATGATGAATCCCGGAGCGATGCAGTTGGCGCGGATGCCGCGCGGGCCCATCTCCTTGGCGATCGACTTGGCCAGACCGATCATGCCGGCTTTCGAGGCCGAGTAGTTGCACTGGCCGGCGTTGCCGCTGACGCCCACCACCGACGACATGTTGATGATCGAGCCGCTTTTCTGGCGCGCCATGACCGGCACGACGGCGTGGATGAAGTTGAACGCCGACTTGAGGTTGACCGTCAGCACGGCATCCCACTGGGCCTCGGACATGCGCATCATCAGGCCGTCCTTGGTGATTCCGGCGTTGTTCACGAGGATGTCGATACGGCCGAAATCCTTTATGATCTGGTCGATGACCGCGTGCGTCTCTTCGAAGTTGGCTGCGTTCGAGGCATAGCCCTTGGCTTTCACGCCCAGCGCGGCGATTTCGGCTTCGGTAGCCTTGCCGTTCTCGTCGATCGCAAGGTCGGTGAACGCCACGTTGGCGCCCTCTTTGGCGAATTCGAGTGCGATGGCCTTGCCGATGCCGCGTGCGGCGCCGGTCACAACGGCCACTTTTCCATCCAGTAATTTCATAATTCTTTTATATTTTTAAGGCAATATCTGCCAATTTTTATTCGCAAATATAGGAAAAATATCTTAATCGCCTGCCCGCGGAGCGAATTTCGGCATTTTTGCTTATCTTTACCGACCGTAAACAGCATTCCAAAATCCTTATAACGATATGAAAAGAGATTCCCAGATTTTCGATTTGATTGCCGCCGAGCGCAACCGCCAGATGCATGGCATCGAACTGATCGCTTCGGAGAACTTCGTCAGCGACCAGGTGATGGAGGCCATGGGTTCGGTCTTGACCAACAAATACGCCGAAGGCTATCCCGGAGCGCGCTACTACGGCGGCTGCGAGGTCGTGGACAAGGTCGAGACGCTGGCCATCGAGCGCATCTGCCGTCTCTACGGCGCGGAGTACGCCAACGTGCAGCCCCATTCGGGCGCACAGGCCAACATGGCCGTTTTCTTCGCCTGCATGCAGCCGGGCGATACGTTCATGGGACTGGACCTTGCACACGGAGGACACCTCTCGCACGGTTCGCCGGTCAACATGTCGGGTAGATATTTCAAGGCCGTGGGCTATCAGCTCGACGAGGCCACGGGCGTGATCGACTACGACGCCATGGAGCGCAAGGCCCTGGAGTGCAAGCCGAAACTGATCGTCGGCGGCGCCTCGGCCTACTCGCGCGAGTGGGATTACAAACGCATGCGCGAGATCGCCGACAAGGTGGGCGCGCTGCTGATGGTGGACATGGCCCACACGGCCGGTCTGATCGCCGCGGGGCTGCTGGAGAACCCCGTGAAATACGCGCATATCGTCACCTCGACGACCCACAAGACCCTGCGCGGCCCGCGCGGCGGCATCATCCTGATGGGCAAGGACTTCGAGAACCCCTGGGGCCAGACCACGCCGAAGGGCGCCGTGAAGATGATGTCGCAGATCCTCAATTCGGCCGTCTTCCCGGGCATCCAGGGCGGTCCGCTGGAGCACGTCATCGCCGCCAAGGCCGTAGCCTTCGGCGAAGCGTTGGAACCCGCCTACAAGGAGTATCAGACGCAGGTGCAGAAGAACGCCGCAGCCATGGCCGCCGCCTTCGTCGAGCGCGGCTACAAGATCGTCTCGGGCGGCACGGACAACCACCTGATGCTCGTCGACCTGCGCACGAAGTTCCCCGAGCTGACGGGCAAGCTGGCCGAGAAGTGCCTCGTGGCCGCCGACATCACCACCAACAAGAACATGGTTCCGTTCGACAGCCGGTCGCCGTTCCAGACCTCGGGCCTGCGCTTCGGAACTCCGGCCATCACCACGCGCGGCCTGAAGGAGGACAAGATGGACTACATCGTCGGGCTGATCGACCGCGTGCTGCACGACCCGGAGAATGAAGCGAACATCGCCGCCGTGCGCAAGGACGTGAACGCGCTGATGGCCGACTATCCGCTTTTCGCGTGGTAAGATGAAGGAGGTCATCGACTTCTTCCGCCGGCTGCACGACGACAACACCCGGGAATGGTTCGACGCCCACCGCGCCGAATGGACCCGTGTGAAGGGACGGTTCGCCGATTTCACCGGACAGCTGATCGAGGGCATCGCGTCGTTCGACCCCGAGGTGCGCGGCCTGCGTCCGCAGGACTGCACCTACCGGATCGCCCGCGACACGCGTTTCTCGCCCGACAAATCGCCCTACAAGACCTATATCGGGGCTTACATTGCGCCGAAGGGCAAGAAATCGGGCTTCGCGGGATACTATTTCCACATCGAACCCTGCTGCGACTCGCTGGTGTGCTGCAACCTGCTTTCGGCGGGCGCCGTGTGCATCGAGCCGACGGTGCTGCGGTCGATCCGCGAGGAGGTGCTCGACAACGGCGCGCAGATCGAGGCGGCGATCCGGAAGGCCAAAGGGTTCCGGCTGTGCAGCGGCAACAGGCTCAAGCGGGTCCCGACGGGATTTCCGGCCGACAGCCCCTATGCCGAGATGCTGAAGCTGAAGGACTTCTACCTCGAACAGCCCATCGCCGAGGAGTTCCTGCTCGCACCCGACCTGCTGGAACGCACCGTCGAGCAGTTCCGCCGCACGCAGCCGTTCATCGCCATTCTGAACCGGGCGATCCGCTACGCCCACGAAGAGATGCAGTGACATGAGACGTCTGTTTCTGATCGCTGCACTGTTTCTGTGGACGCCGGCCGGGGCGCAGAACGACGATGCGACGCCGCGGAAGATCGAAAAAGAGACCTTCGTCTATGCCGTGCGGGATGCCGACACGCTGCGGCTGGACCGTTATGCGCTCCTCTCGCCCGACAGCCGGGCGAAACCCTGCCTGATGTTCCTTTTCGGCGGCGGCTTTATGACCGGAACGCGGGACAACCGGCGTTTCCGCCCCTTCTTCGACTACTACGCCCGCAAGGGGTTCGTCGTCGTGTCGATCGACTACCGGCTGGGGATGAAGCGGGCCAGACAGGCCGGCCTGCTCGACGAGGAGCATTTCACGCAGGCGTTGGACATGACGCTTTCGATGGCGACGGAGGACCTCTACGACGCCACGGCCTATATCTGCCGGCACATGCCGGACGTCGATCCTTCGCGGATCGTGACGTGCGGGTCGAGCGCCGGGGCCATCACGGTGCTGATGGGCGAGTACTGGCTTTGCAACGGGCATCCGCTGACCGCCGGGAAGTTCACGCAGAACTTTAGCTACGCCGGGGTAATCGCCTTTGCGGGAGCCGTTTGCGATACGCAGGACAGCCTGCGCTGGGCGCGCGATCCCGCGCCGATGCTGCTTTTCCACGGCGACGCCGACCGCAATGTGCCCTACGGCGCGATCGGTGTCGACGGGGTCTGGCTGTTCGGCTCGAAGAGCATTGCCGACGACCTCGCGCGGCGCAGGGTTCCGCACGCGTTCTACTCCGTCGCCGAGACCAATCATTCGATGGCGTGGCGGCCGATGACCGAGAACCGCGGCGAGATCGACTCGTTTCTCGAAAAGCTGGTCTTCAAACGGCAGCGGCTGGTGACCGACGTCCGCATCACGCCGCTCGATGCGCCCGCAGTTCCGAAGGATTTCGGGATTTCCGACTACATCGACGCCAACTACGGGCATTAGGCGTCCGCCGCAGATGAAAAATCCGCAGCCTCCCCCGGGAAGCTGCGGATTTTCGTTTGCCGTGCGGCGCGTGATCACTCCACCGTCACCGACTTGGCGAGGTTGCGGGGCTGGTCGACATTGCGGCCCTTGTAGACGGCGATGTAGTAGGCCAGCAGTTGCAGCGGGACCGATACCACGATGGGCATCAGGCACTCGGCGATCACCGGGACCTCGATCACGAAGTCGGCCGAGCGGCGTACCTGTTCGTCGCCGCGGGCGACGACGGCGATGATCTTGCCGCCGCGGGCCTTGATCTCCTCGATGTTCGAGGCCGTTTTTTCGTAGGTGTGGTCCGGCGTGGCGATGGCCACGGTGGGCATCTCGGCGTCGATCAGCGCAATGGGGCCGTGCTTCATCTCGGCCGCGGGGTAACCTTCGGCGTGGATGTACGAAATCTCCTTGAGTTTCAGCGCGCCTTCGAGCGCCGTGGGGTAGTTGTACCCGCGGCCGAGGTAGATGAAGTTGTGCGCATAGGTGAATATTTTCGCCAGGTCGGCGACCTGCGGGGCGACTTTCAGCACCTCTTCCATCGTCTCGGGCAGGTGCAGCAGCGCCGCCGAAACCTCGTTGTAATACGCCTCCGTGACGATTCCTCTCTCGCGGCCCACGGCCAGCGCCAGCATGGCCATCACGGTCACCTGCCCGGTGAAAGCCTTCGTCGAGGCGACGCCGATCTCGGACCCCACGTGGATATAGGCCCCCGAATCCGTGGCCCGGGCGATCGACGAGCCGACGACGTTGCAGATGCCGAAGACGAACGCCCCGGCCTTGCGGGCCAGTTCGACGGCGGCCAGCGTGTCGGCCGTCTCGCCCGACTGCGACACGGCCACGACGATGTCGTCCTCGCGGATGATGGGGTTGCGGTAGCGGAACTCCGAGGCGTACTCCACCTCGACGGGAATGCGGCAGATCGACTCCACGAGGTGTTCGCCGATCAGCGAGGCGTGCCACGACGTGCCGCACGCCACGAAAATGATGCGCCGGGCGTTCACGAACCTGTCGCGGTGGTCGATCACGCCCGAAAGTTTCACCTCGCAGGTGTCGGGGTTGATGCGTCCGCGGATGCAGTCGACGATGGTCCGGGGCTGCTCGTAAATCTCCTTGAGCATGAAATGGGGATAGCCGCCCTTTTCCAGCTGCGAGATCGACAGCTGGAGTTTCTTGATGTCGATCTTCGCGTCGTGGTTGTCCAGCGTGACGATTTTCAGCGGGGCGTTGCGGTCGATCACGGCGATTTCGCCGTCGCCCACGTAGACGAAATCCTCGGTGTATTCGATGATCGACGCGGCGTCGGACGAGAGGAAGAACTCCCCGTCGCCCACGCCCACGACCATCGGGCTGCTCTGCCGCGCGGCGACGATCCGGTCGTGGTTGCCCTTCTCGACGACGGCGATGGCGTAGGCGCCGATCACCTGCCGGAGGGCCTGCCGCACGGCTTCGGGCAGCGAGCAGCCGCTGGTCGCCCGGACGTATTCGATCAGATTCACCAACACCTCGGAGTCGGTGCTGCTGCGGAAGGTGTATCCGTTCTGTTCGAGGGCGTCCTTCAGCACGCGGTAGTTCTCGATGATGCCGTTGTGTATCAGGGCTATGTTCTCCGATTCGGAGTAGTGGGGATGGGCGTTGGCGTCGTTCGGAATCCCGTGCGTGGCCCAGCGGGTGTGGGCGATGCCGATGTTGCCGCCGAGGTCCTTTCCGTCGAGGAAATGCTCCAGATCGGAGACCTTGCCCTTGCATTTGAATACGTTGAGACGCCCGTCCGGGTTGACCAGCGCGACGCCCGCACTGTCGTATCCCCTGTATTCGAGGCGGTGAAGCCCCTTTATCAGAATCGGGCACGCGTCGCGCCGCCCGACATATCCGACTATTCCGCACATGTTGTTCTGTTTTTTTGTTCGGGTCAAAAATAAGAAAAAATTTTAATAAACACACATGTGTAAGGGCGGGAATTTACTCCCGCCCTCATTCAGAATAGGCTGCAACGCTTGCAACGATTTGGTTTTCGGTGAATTTACCGCACGTACTTCAAGATTTCCTTCACGATCGCGCCGTTGCCCGCGACGATCGAGATGCCCCGGTCGCGGCGCAGGTCGCAGACGACGCCCCCGGCCTCGGCGAGGATCAGTTCGGCGGCGCAGACGTCCCATTCGTGCAGCGCCAGTTCCCAGTAGCCGTCCAGCAGTCCGGCGGCGACGCAGCTGATGTCGTAGGCCGCAGAACCCAGCCGCCGGACATCCCGCACGTAGGGGATGATCCGTGCGACGTTGTCGCTGTTGTTGTCCGGATTCACGTCCTTGTCGTAGGGGAATCCCGAGGCGATGACCGAGGTGGCGAGCGTCTGTTTCTCCCCGACGCGGATGCGTTCCGGCTCCCGCGAAGCGTATTGCAGATATGCCCCGCCGCCCTTCGTCGCCGTGAACAGCTCGTTCAGGTAGGGTGCGTAGACGACCCCCACGATGGTTTCGCCCCTGTACTGGAGGGCTATCGAAACCGTGAACAGCGGAAGTCCCTGACTGTAATTGGTCGTGCCGTCGAGCGGGTCGACGACCCAGCGCCAATCGCTCGCGGCGTTGCCCCGGCAGCCGCCCTCCTCGCCCAGAATGGCATGGTCGGGATAACGCTCCGCGATCATGCCGGCAATCAGTTCCTCGCTCTCCCTGTCGGCGCGCGTCACCACGTCGTAGACGTTGGATTTGGTCTCGATCGACAGCCTGTCGCCCCGGAAGTAGGCGAGTTGTATTCCGCCCGCGGCCTTCGCTAGCTGCACGGCGAATTTCAGCAGTTCGTCGTACATGCTATTCGGATTCGGCGAAATACTTGTAAAACAGCGGAATGGTCTCCACGCCCTTGTCGAACTGCTCGAGTCCGTAGCTTTCGTTGGGCGAGTGGATGGCGTCCTCGGCCAGACCGAAGCCGATCAGCAGCGATTTGATGCCCAGGATGGACTCGAATCCGCTGATAATGGGGATCGAACCGCCCGAGTAGAAGGGCAGGGGCTTTTTGCCGAAAGTCGCCTCGACGGCCTTTTCGGCCGCCTTGTAGGCCGGCATGTCGGTCGGTGCGACGTAGGGCATGCCGCCGTGGAGCGATTTCACCACGACCTTCACGCTCTCGGGCGCGATGGCGCGGAAATGTTTCTCGAACAGCTCCGAGATCTTGCGGTAGTCCTGATTCGGCACGAGGCGCATCGAAATCTTGGCCGAAGCCTTCGACGGAATGACCGTCTTGGTCCCCTCGCCCGTGTAGCCGCCCCAGATGCCGTTGACGTCGAGCGACGGGCGCACGCCGGTGCGTTCCAGCGTCGTGTAACCCGCTTCGCCCTCCACGTCGCCGATTTTCAGCGACTTCTTGTAATCCTCGAGGCTGAACGGCGCCTTGTTGAACGCCTCGCGCTCGGCGGGCGTCAGCTCCCGCACGTCGTCGTAGAAGCCGGGGATCGTCACGCGGCCGTTCTCATCGACGAGTCCCGCCACCAGCCGCGCCAGCACGTTGGCCGGGTTGGCCACCGCACCGCCGAACAGCCCCGAATGCAGGTCCTTGTCCGGTCCCGTCACCTCGACCTCCATGTAGGCCAGTCCGCGCAGTCCGCAGGTGATCGACGGCGTCTGCATCGAGATCATCGACGTGTCCGACACCAATATAATATCGGCCTTGAGCAGCTCCTTGTTCTGCTCGCAGAAGCCATAGAGGCTCGGCGAACCGATCTCCTCCTCGCCTTCGAGCATGAATTTCACGTTGCAGGGCAGCGAATCGGTGGCGCACATCGCCTCGAACGCCTTGGCGTGCATCCACAGCTGTCCCTTGTCGTCGTCGGCGCCGCGGCCCCAGATGCGGCCGTCGCGGATGACCGGCTCGAAAGGTTCCGTGCGCCACTCGTCGCGCGGGTCCACGGGCATCACGTCGTAGTGGCCGTAGACCAGCACCGTTTTGGCCCCGGGATCGACGGTCTTCTCGGCGTAAACCACCGGATTGCCCTCCGTGGACAGCACGTCGGCGCGGTCGGCCCCGGCCTTCACGAGCGCCGCCGCGAGAAACTCGGCGCAACGCTGCATATCGGGCTTGCGCTCGGACTGCGCGCTGATCGACGGGATGCGCAGCAGGTCGAACAACTCGCTGATAAACCGTTCTTTATTCTCCTTTATATAAACCTTTGCTTTATCCATTTATTCGGTGGTTTTTTGCAGTACGTAATTGTCCGCCAGCGCGCCGGTCACAGGTTGTTTTTCGGCGTCGAGGCGGCGCAGGCGGTTCTCCTCGACCTTGTAATATTGGGGCTGTCCGCCCTCCGAGGGCGTCAGCGTCAGCAGGTTCTCCTTAACCGTGAAAGCGCCCTTCTCGTCGAATTCCGAGTCGCGGTCGATGTATTTCAGATGCAGGGCATAGGAACCGTCGGGCGCGAGCGTCAGCGTCGTCTCGATTCCCGGGCAGTCGGCCGCAGGCAGCGTGCCCTTGTAGACGCCCAGATAGTCGAGCGAGGTCTCGGCATTGTGCATGTCGGGAGCCGCTGCCGTTGTCTGCTGCGTCCCGGCTGTCGCCGCCTTCTGCTGCGCATTTCCGCCGCAGGAGACCATCGCGAGGGCTGCGGCGAGGATCAATAAACTCTCTTTCATGGTCTTAAATGTTGCAGATCTCCTTGATTTCGGCAATGAACCGCTGCGCCAGCGCGTCGGCCTCGTCCATCGACTTCGCCTCGGTGTAGACGCGGATGATCGGCTCGGTGTTCGACTTGCGCAGGTGCACCCAGTTTTCCGCGAAGTCGATCTTCACGCCGTCTATATCGTTCACGTTTTCACCGGCATAACGCTCCTTCACCTCACGCAGCACTTTATCTACGTCGATGGCGGGCGTCAGCTCGATTTTGTTCTTCGAGGCGAAGTAGGCCGGATAGGTCGCGCGCAGCTGCGTCATCGTCATGCCCCGCCGGGTGAGCCACGTCAAAAAGAGTGCCGTTCCCACCAGCGCGTCGCGGCCGTAGTGCAGTTCGGGATAGATCACGCCGCCGTTGCCTTCGCCGCCGATGACGGCGCCGACCTCCTTCATCTTCGCCACGACGTTGACTTCGCCCACGGCCGAAGCGTGATAACGGCCGCCACGACGCTCGGTCACATCGCGCAGCGCCCGCGACGAACTGAGGTTCGAGACCGTATCGCCCTTGCGGTGCGACAACACGTAGTCGGCCACGGCCACCAGCGTATACTCCTCGACAAACATCGAGCCGTCCTCGCTCACGAAGGCCAGCCGGTCGACGTCGGGATCGACCACCACGCCCAGATCGGCCTTCTCGCGGACGACCGCCGCGGCGATCTCCGTCAGGTTCTCGGGCAGAGGTTCCGGATTGTGGGCGAACTCGCCCGTAGGCTCGCAGTTGAGTTCCACGACCTCGCAGCCCAACTCGCGCAACAGCTTCGGGATCACGATGCCACCCACCGAGTTGACGGCGTCGACCACCACCTTGAAGCGTTTGCGCCGCACGGCGTCGACATCGACCAGCGGCAGGGCGAGCACCCGACGGATATGTTCATCGTTGAACGATTCGCGCGAAAGCACATGCCCCAGTGCGTCAACCTCGGGAAATTCGAAGTCGCTTCGTTCGGCCAACTCCAACACGCGCTTGCCCTCGGCATCGGAGAGGAACTCGCCGTCGGCATCGAGCAGTTTCAACGCGTTCCATTGGCGCGGATTGTGCGAGGCGGTAATGATGATGCCGCCGTCGGCCTCGTGGGCCGTGACGGCCAGCTCCACACCGGGCGTCGTGCAGAGCCCCACGTTGACCACGTCGGCGCCGCAGCCGAGCAGGGCGCCCTCGATCAGGTCGCCCACCATTTCGCCCGAAAGACGTGCGTCGCGGCCGACGACGATCCGCAGGCGGCCCTGTTTGCGCTCGCCCAGAAAACGGACGTAGGCAGTGGTGAATTTCACGATGTCGAGCGGG
>OOCM01002780.1_pt1 | contig 10859 bp, 10 predicted proteins | sample 1671111 | NCBI WGS metagenome assembly OOCM01 (sample SAMN06348123, study PRJEB24527) | human gut metagenome | biome: human gut; feature: ankylosing spondylitis patient; material: feces | host: Homo sapiens | place: China | collected 2015-10 | reverse complement strand
ATGCTGATCGGAGTTATCTTTGGACTGCTCCCATCTGTTAAGGCAGCAGACCTGAACCCGATCGATGCACTGCGAAGTGAATAAGTCAAAAATCCGTTACTGTGAACGGAGTGAACAGTAACAAAAAACCTCTATGGTTCCCGGGAACCATAGAGGTTTTTTTATATAAAATGTAAAAAATATCCGGCTTTTATATTTTTAATTGAGATACCGGGTGAGATGTGCTAAACTATAAACAGTATGCAATGATTCAATAAGGATATGAGTATTGTTATCTGAAAACAGAAAAACACATGAGGAGATACAGTATGGGAAAAATTGCAATTGTAACAGACAGTAACAGTGGCATTACACAGGATGAAGGACGAGAGCTTGGAATTTCTGTCCTCCCGATGCCTTTTTATATTAATGATGTTATGTATCTTGAGGGGATCACACTTTCTCAGGAAGAATTTTATGAGAAGCTCAAGAACGATGAAGCAATCTCTACTTCACAGCCAGGCCCGGCAGAAGTCTGCGGACTGTGGGACAATCTTCTGGAGGAGTATGATGAGGTTGTGCACATTCCGATGTCCAGCGGATTAAGTGCAGCATGCGATACTGCAACAGCACTTTCCAGAGAATATGGCGGCAAAGTACAGGTTGTCAACAACCAGAGGATTTCCGTAACACAGCGTCAGTCCGTTCTGGATGCACTGGCACTGCGTGATGTAGGCAAGACAGCCGCAGAGATCAAAGAAGTTCTCGAAGCGGAAAAAATGGAATCCAGCATCTACATCACACTGGAAACACTGAAATATCTCAAAAAAGGCGGCAGGATCACTCCGGCAGCAGCAGCGATCGGAACTGTTCTCAACCTGAAACCGGTTCTTCAGATCCAGGGAGAGAAATTGGATGCCTATGCCAAGGTAAGAGGTAAGAAACAGGCAAAGAAAGTCATGCTCAAAGCAATGAGAGAAGACTGGGACAGCCGTTTTAAGGAATATGCAGAAGCAGGAGAAATGTGCCTCCAGATGGCATATACAGGAAACAAAGAAGAAGCAGAGGAATTCAAGAATGAAGTTCAGGCAGCATTCCCGGGTCTGGACATCCATATGGATCCGCTTTCTTTAAGTGTAGCCTGCCACATCGGACACGGAGCACTCGCCGTAGCCTGCTCCAAAAAAGTAACTGTAAAATAAGGAGATATGATAATGAAAAAACTTATGGAATTAATGGCAGAGGAACTTGCTTCTGCTTTTGAAAAAGCCGGATATGATCCGTCATACGGCAAAGTAACCGTTTCCAACCGTCCTGACTTATGTGAATATCAGTGCAACGGAGCAATGGCAGGAGCCAAAGCTTACAAGAAAGCACCGTTCATGATCGCAGATGATGTAGTTGTATATCTCAAGGACAGCAAGATCTTTTCTATGGCAGAGGTTGTAAAACCAGGTTTTATCAACCTCAGAGTCAGAGAAGAATTCCTTGCAGACTACCTTAAGGAAATGGAAGCAGACCCGAAATACTCTGTCAGGACTGCAGAGACACCAAAGACCATCATCATCGACTACGGCGGACCGAACGTAGCAAAACCGCTCCACGTAGGACATCTTCGTTCCGCGATCATCGGAGAGAGTATCAAACGTATCGGCAGATATGTAGGACACAAGGTGATCGGTGACGTACATCTCGGTGACTGGGGACTCCAGATGGGCCTTATCATCACAGAACTCAAACACCGCAAACCGGAGCTTGTTTACTTTGACGACAACTATCAGGGAGAATACCCGCAGGAAGCACCGTTCACCATCAGCGAACTGGAAGAGATCTATCCATGTGCAAGCGGTAAATCCAAAGTAGATGAGGAATACCGTAACGAGGCACTTGAGGCAACACATCAGTTACAGCAGGGCAAACCAGGCTACATGGCTCTCTGGAACCACATCATGCAGGTTTCCGTAACTGACCTCAAGAGAAACTACAGCAATTTAAATGTATCCTTCGACCTCTGGAAAAAGGAATCCGACGCACAGCCATACATCCCGGATATGGTCCAGATGATGAAAGACCAGGGCTTCGCATACGAAGATCAGGGAGCACTCGTTGTAGATGTCAAAGAAGACACAGACACCAAAGAAATCCCGCCATGCATGCTTCTCAAATCCGACGGAGCATCCCTTTATACAACAACAGACCTTGCAACGATCGTAGAACGAGTAAAACTCTTCGATCCAGATGAGATCCTCTACGTCGTAGACAAACGCCAGGAACTCCACTTCATCCAGGTATTCCGCTGCGCAAGAAAGACCGGTCTCGTAAAACCAGAGACAGAACTTTCCTTCCTTGGTTTCGGTACCATGAACGGAAAAGACGGCAAACCATTCAAGACAAGAGACGGCGGCGTTATGCGTCTTGAAAACCTGATCGCAGACATCGACGAAGAAATGTTCCACAAGATTGTCGAAAACAGAAGCGTCAAAGACCAGGATGCGCAGGAAACAGCCAAAGTAGTAGGCCTCTCCGCAATCAAATATGGTGACCTCTCCAACCAGGCAACCAAAGACTACGTCTTCGACATCGACCGCTTCACCTCCTTCGAAGGAAACACAGGTCCGTACATCCTCTACACAATTGTACGAATCAAATCCATCCTGAACCGTTACAAAGAAGAAGGCGGAAACCTCGAATCCGGAGAACTCCTCCCGGCAGTAAACACCAGCCAGAAAAACCTCATGCTGGAACTGACCAAATTCGGAAGCACCATCGAAAACGCTTTCGAAGAAAAAGCACCACACAAAATCTGCGCTTACATCTACGAAGTCTCCAATGCCTTCAACAGCTTCTACCACGAGACCAAGATCCTGAGCGAAGAAAACCAGGGCCAGAAAGAATCCTTCCTCAAACTCCTGAGCCTCACCAAAAACATCCTCGAAACCAGCATCGACCTCCTGGGCTTCTCAGCCCCAGACCGCATGTAAAGTTTCCGTCCCTCACCTTTCCCCTTTTGTTCACACAAAGCGTGGTCGAAAAAGGGGGAGCCCGAGGGGGAAAAAACGGCCTTCGCAACTTCGAGTGCGTTCCCCCTCGGAGGTTTTGGGGTTAAAGAATAGAGAGCAGAAAGGAGAATAGTTATAGATTTAACAGGCAAAATCCTAAAAAACCGCTACTGCATCATATCCAAGATAGGAGAGGGCGGGGAGGGAACCACTTACCTCTCCCGCGATATGGACCTGGGCACCTTCTGGACCATCAAACAACTCCCCATCTCAAAGAAAACCGAAGCAAAACTTCTAAAACATCTCAACCACCCATCCCTCCCAAGAATGACAGACTACACCGAACAAGACGATTCCTGCTACCTCGTCATGGAATACATCAAAGGCAAATCCCTTGAATCCCATCTAAAAGAATCTTATCAATTTTCTTTTGACCAAATCTTAACGATCACCCATACAATTCTTCAAATTTTTCAATACCTGCATTCACAAAAACCCCCCATTTATTATGGCGACTTAAAACCAGACAACTTAATCTTAGATGAAAATGGAAAAATCTACCTCATAGATTTTGGAAGCGCCCTGTGCAGTTACAAAACTGCAAGAAAAACGATAAAGGGAACAAAAGGCTACGCCGCCCCGGAACAATACGAAGGCATCCTGACCGCACCCAGCGATTTCTACGCCCTCGGCAAAACACTGCAAAAACTTTGCGGAAAAAAGAAATACCACTATTATATCCGCTCCCCACAATTCGCAAAATTCATTCACAAATGCTGCCGCCAGGACCCGGACAAACGCTGGCAGAATGCAGAAGAAGCAGAAAAATATCTTGCAAAGATCAATTGGAAACCATTCTCCCTGAAATCCGTCCTGGTTCCGGTCTGTGCCGCACTCCTCACCCTCCTGGCAGTTATCCACGGCGCAGAACAGCAGCCGGTACTTCCAGAATTCCAGAACGCACTGGCAGCCGTGACAGCCAGATTTTATAGCATGGAATATCAAAGCAGCGATAAAAAATCCAGAGAACTTTTCTGCCTGGATACGGAACACAGATTACAGCAGATGCTCAAACTCTACAGAAAAAGTGAAGAGCAGATCCGCCTCCTGGAATTACTGGCGTGGAACGGAGAACTGCTTGGCAAAGCAAACAAAGCAGAGTTTTATTACAGACAGCTGATCACATACGAACCGGAATACGGAGCAGGCTATCTGGAGTTTGGAAACTTTCTCAACAGACAGGGGCGATATGAACAGAGTATGGAGGTATACAGAGAATGGGAAAAACAGACATCAGAAAAGAAAACAGACAACAGTCGGATAACACAGAATCAGATAGAAGCATGGAAAAAAGAAGCATCCTCAAAATAAAAAAGAACTTTCTGGCAGGAGTTTCGCTGTTGATATTTTTACTGCTCGCAGTAAAGGTTGTCCAGGCAATCGAACTGGGCGGCTTTGATGTTGATATGGGAACAGGAAGTTTCGAGGATGATTCCAGTTGGGATCAGGAAGAAACCACAGGCGGGACGACATCGTCCGACAATGATAATTATGACAGTAACAACAATTGGAGCAACACAGAAGATTCCTGGAATACAGGAGACGATTCCTCTGGCGCAGGTGCAGGAAGTTACACGACAGGAAACACCAATACCGCACAGCCAGAAACAGACTGGAACGATTTTTTCTCAGCAGACTCGTATGAAGATGGAACTTCAAACAACAACACCGTGTCTCAAAATAACAGCTCAGAAACCGCCAGGGCCGCAGACCATCAGAACAGTAATGATACCCTTTACAATATTGAAAATACAGAACAACAGATCGCAGACATATCTCCAACACCAATTCCTTCCCCCACACCAACAATGACACCAATCCCATCCATCAGTCCCACTCCAACCCCGGTCTCAGAAATCCAGAAAAATATCCTGACAGTTCCACAAAAAGAAGAAGAGCTTACCGAAGAAGAATGCCGCCAGAAAACGCAGCTCATTTACTGCAGAAAAGAGATCCGGAATGCAGCAGAGGCAGAAATCATCCCGGATCGATCACGTGTGATCGCAGTTGTCTCGATCCGGATAAATGGAAAAGAAGCAGACTGGCACTGGAGGAGCAGCAGGATCCTGCTGAAACTGAACCCACAGGAAATGCAGACAGAAATCGAGACAGCCATAATGTGCAGGAAAGAATTGTCGTGGACGGAAGCAAAAAAGAATGCTATACTAACGTATAATATTTTTTGACAATGGAGGAAATTTATGTATAAAGCAATTTTTTTTGATCTGGATGGAACACTGACAGAGTCTGGCGAGGGAATCACCAAATCCGTTCAGTATGCACTGGAAAAGATCGGAAAACCAGAAGAAGACCTGGAGAAACTGAAAGTCTTTGTCGGACCGCCGCTCATGGAACAGTTCATGAAATACGCCGGTGTGGACGAGGCTACTGGACGCAAGGCAGTAGAATTTTACAGAGAACGATATGAAGTAAAGGGAATTTACGAGAATCATCCATATGAGGGTGTGGAGGAGATGCTTCAGGAACTGAAACGCAAAGGTTACATTCTGGCAGTCGCTTCCTCAAAACCAGAGTACTATGTAACGCAGATCCTTGATTATTTCAAGCTGAGTTCTTATTTTGATGTGGTTGTAGGAAGTGAAATGAACGGTGCCAGAACAAGCAAATCAGAGGTGATCGAGGAAGCATTGAAACGCATCAACATGAGCGATAAACGAAACGAAGTTCTCATGGTAGGTGATAAAGAGCACGATGTTCTTGGCGCGCGTGCGGCAGGACTTGACTGTGTGGCAGTTGCATATGGTTATGGAACACAGGAAGAACTGACAGAGGCGAATCCTCTCAAGATCGTTGATTCTGTCGATGAACTGCTTCATTTTTTCGACTGAGCCCTCTGCGTAAACAAAGCCGCATCCACCGGATATGGAGAGTTCTTTATCCATGCGGAATCCATTTTCTGATCTCACAGATCATAGGGTATGCAGGAATCTGGCTTGCGATGCAGCTTTTGGGCGAAGGGGGAACGGAGGCTTATTATAATAATGCGATCCTGCTCACAGGGCTTACCGGACTTATCACTATGATTCCCTGTCTGTACTTTTACAAGAAGGACCGTCGGGCGAGAATAGCCGGCGGGCTGGTAACAGGACAGAAACCGAATCGGTTAAGCATTGGCGAATGCGGACTGATCCTGGTCATGGGAGCTGGTTTTGCGCATTTTGCAAATATGTTCGTCAATATGATAGGTTCCTTTCTCAATGCAGAGGAATATCAGGAGACGATGAGCCAGTTGACGGATGGCAAGAGCATGTTTTTTCTGATCGTGTGCATGGGAATCATAGCACCACTTGCGGAGGAGATCGTGTTCCGCTGGCTGATCTATCTGAGACTCCGGGATTATATGCGCTCCGGTGAGGCGATCGTGATCTCCGGTCTGTTCTTTGGCATTTATCATGGAAATCTGGTGCAGGGTGTCTATGCAAGTATACTCGGATGTCTTTTCGCGTATTTTCTTGAACAGACAGGCAGCCTGTGGACAAGTGTCCTGCTCCATATGGGTGCCAATATATGGTCGCTGGTCCTTCCTGAGCTGGCGGCATGGCTGCTTGATAGATATCCGATGGGAATTGCCGTGATGCTGGTTCTGCTTCTGACTGGAATGTGCGCCGGGATCAGCTATTTCCGAAACCGTACGGATACAGAACAGCGAAGGATCATATAAGAAAAAGAAACTTCTGGAATGAGATTTTATTCCGGGAGTTTTTTTATTGCCCGAACGGCTCAAACCGGCTTTGTGGAAATTTTAGATTTGAAAGCATTGTCTGAAAGGCATGGATATGCTAGAATGAGCGTATTAAAACAATTAGTACACTATATACACATAGAAAATGCAGGAAAGGAGGACCTATGATCGTTTTAGACTATCAGGACAGGCGGCCGTTGTACGAACAGGTAACAGAGAAATTCCGGACGCTGATCTATCAGGGCGCACTGCCGGCTGATTCCAGACTTCCATCTGTACGGCAGCTGGCAATAGAACTGTCGGTCAACCCAAACACGATCCAGAGAGCGTATATGACGCTGGAGCAGGAAGGACTGATCTATCCGGTGAAAGGCAAGGGGAATTTCGTGGCAGACACACAGAAGATACAGGAAAAATACAAAGAAGATTTTCGCAGCGAATTTCTCGAACTGGTAAAGCGAGGCTGTCGAAGTGGATTTGAAGAAAAGGAACTGCTCACATTAGTACAGAGAGGGTACAAGGAGGAATAGAAATGATAGAGATCAGAGAGTGCAGCAAGGCATTTGGAGCACTTCAGGCGGTCAATAACGTTTCCATGGATATTGGAGAGAGGGAAGTGTTCGGACTGGTTGGAAGCAATGGAGCAGGAAAAAGTACCCTGCTTCGAATGGTAGCAGGAATCCTGAAGCCAGATAAAGGCAGCATCACCGTTGACGATATGGAAGTCTATGACAATGAAACTGCGAAAGAGCTGTTTTTTTACATATCTGATGACTGCTATTTTCCGACAAATTTTACACCGGCAGATATGGCGGCTTTTTACAGGCTTCATTATCCGAAGTTTGAGATCCAGCGTTTTTCCAAACTGATGCGGCAGTTCCGGCTTGATGAGAAACAGCGGATCAGCAGTTTTTCGAAAGGAATGAAGAAGCTGCTCATGGTACTTCTGGGAATCAGTGCAGGAACGAAATATCTTCTCTGCGATGAAACTTTTGACGGACTGGATCCGGTGGTGCGGCAGGGTGTCAAGAGCCTTTTTGCAGCAGAGATCCTGAGCCGGGAATTCACACCGGTCCTCGCATCACATAACTTGAGGGAACTCGAGGATATCTGTGACCATGTGGGTCTTTTGCATAAGGGCGGCATGATCCTCAGTAAAGATCTGGAAGACATGAAATTCCATATCCACAAGATCCAGTGTGTATTACAGGATAAGAAACTGGAAGACGCACTCAGGAAAGAACTGGATGTCCTCAAAATCGATCATCAGGGATCCCTCACGCTTATCACTGCAAGGGGGACAAGGACAGAGATCATGCACAGGATCCAGGAAAAAAATCCACTGTTCTGCGAGGTACTTCCACTGAGTCTGGAAGAAATTTTTATCAGTGAAACGGAGGTGGCTGGTTATGAGATCCAGAATCTTTTCTTCTAAATATATCAAAACGGTATCCAAAGGACAGGCATGGATACCGGCGTTTCTGACACTTGGATTTATCCTGGCATTTCTGGTGATAGGACTGGAGAAACTGGGATCCTGGAGAAATCTGGGATATACGCAGGATCAGATCACACTTTTGTATTATCGTTTGTGGAAGGATGGATTTGTCCTGGCAGGAATGGCTGTTGCGATGGCGGCAGGATTTATGAATGCAGTAAATGGATTCCTGTATCTGTATTCCAGAAAGAAAACGGATTTTTATCACAGTCTTCCAATGAAACGGTCAGAACTTTTTGCAGAAAAGGCAGTAATGGGACTGATCTACTATCTGGTGCCATATATCGTTATAGAATTTCTGACAGTCTGTGTTGGGGCAGCGAGGGGGCTTTTCAGCCTGGAACTTATGGGAATGGCAGTAAAAATGCTGTGCCTTCACCTGCTCGTTTATCTGATGATCTACTTCAGCGTTGTACTGGTCTTATGTATAACGGGAAACATGCTGATGGGAATCCTGACTTTGGGTGGAATGTATCTGTACGGGATCGCACTGGAACTTGTCCTGGCGGCATGCGGACTTACTTTTCTGGATGCTTTTATAGATAAGAGATATGGGATCATGGCATTTCTTTTGAAGGATGCTTCGCCTGCGGCATTTGCGTTCAGTCTGGCAGATGCCTACTCAGCAGGACACGCGGCGAAATATCTTGTGGCACTTGTGATCCTTATCGTTGTACTGGCAGTTCTTTCCTGGATTGCCTATGAAAAAAGACCTTCTGAGGCAGCAGGAAGATCCATGGTATACAGATGGGTAGCAGTACTGGTGAAATTTATGGTCGTGATCCCGACAGGACTGGCAGTGGGCTGGATCTTTTATCCGCAGGCAGATGGAAGGACAAAACTGATCTGGTGGGTGTTCGGCCTGATCCTGGGAACGGTACTTTCACATGGTATGATAGAAATTATCTACCATATGAGCTTCCAGAAATTTTTTGCAAAAAAAATGCAGCTTGTACTGGCAGGAGTGCTTGTGTTCGGATGTGCGATGATCTATCAGAAAGACCTTCTTCATTTTGACAGCTATCTTCCGAAACAGGAGGAGCTTGCATCTGTGAATATCAGTAACGGATATGATCAGGATTATTATGCTCATATAGAGAAAGCAGCAGATGGAGAATTTTATGATCTGACAGATAATTATAACTGGTACGATCCGGCAAATGCTCTGACAGGGGCAGACGGGATCGGAGACGAGACATACGAGGCTCTTGAAAATATCGTGAAAGACAGCCTGAATGTTGATAAAGCAAAAAAGAGATCTTATTTTATCTCTGTGAAATATACATTGAAATCCGGGCGTGTTGTATGCAGAGGTTACTGGGCTGATGTGAAGAATCTGAGAACTCTCATGAAAGGATTGTACGCAGAAGAAAATCTCAAAGAGAAAAAATACGAATTTCTGGATCTGGATGAAAAATATCTGACGACCATAGGAATGACAGATGCATGTGGAATGGGGTACAGTATCTTCCAGAATGATGACAGACAGAAACAGGAACTTCTCGATGCACTGAAAAAAGACATCGAGTCCGCATCAGCAGAAGATATGATGGAAGAAATAATAATCCAGCTTGACTTTAATTATGCACTTCCGGTCAGAAGTAATATCAACAGTCTTGTGCCGGGCAAGAACAATGAAGAAGTTACGTATGTGGACTGGAACCTTGGAGTTCCACCTTCTTTCAAAAATACACTTGCAATTCTTAAGAAAACAGGATATCCTCTGACAATAGAAGAACTGGATATCAACAAGATCTCACTGACTTATTATGAAGAGGAAAACATTTCCGAACAGGAAGAGTTTTTTTATACGAAACCAGAGGAAATAAAAGCAATCCAGAATGCACTGGTCCTGGAACGGAATGCATATGCGGGCGGTGATACGGAGACAGTTTCCAATGTAGCTGTTGCCGTTTACATGGAACAGGGGAAGATGATGAATTCCCTGTTTCTAAAGAGAGCAGATGTACCAGATTTCGTACTGGACAAAATGCAGGAACTTGGAATCAGCCCGGAGTTTTCTGATAACAGTGACGATGACGGAGATACAATGACAACCTACCAGAAGACCATAAACAGTTCGGGCAGGTGGCTCGCCTGGTTTGGAAAGTGAGACAGAATGAGGAGTGATTATGGCAAAAGCAGTAAGACTGGATAAATTTCTTGCGGATGCAGGGAAGGGAACCAGAAGTGAAGTAAAGAAATTTATACAGAAAGGTCAGGTTCAGGTCAACGGAACACCGGCGAAGAAACCGGAGCTTAAAGTCGATCAGGACAAAGACGTAGTCGTGCTTGCAGGTGAGACGGTTGGTGCGGCACCGGAGTTTGTCTATTATCTTCTGAATAAGCCGGCGGGCTGCGTCAGTGCAACAGAAGACAGAAACGACAGAACTGTCATGGAATATGTACCATCTGACAGGAAGGGACTTTTTCCGGTAGGCCGTCTTGACAAGGCTACAGAAGGACTTCTCCTGATCACCGACGACGGAATGCTGGCGCACGAACTGCTTGCCCCGGGAAAACATGTGGACAAGACCTATTTTGTCAGAGTAGAGGGGAATGTGACACCGGAAGCAGTCGCGAAACTTGAAGAAGGCGTGGATATCGGAGAAGCGAAACT